>Ga0099794_10000905_pt1 | contig 9986 bp, 8 predicted proteins | sample Rivendell_Oct201_10_FD_77320 | JGI IMG/M metagenome (GOLD analysis project Ga0099794, IMG submission 77320) | Vadose zone soil microbial communities from the Eel River Critical Zone Observatory, Northern California, USA -... | ecosystem: Host-associated > Plants > Roots > Rhizosphere > Soil ... | reverse complement strand
CTTGATCACCCGTTCGATTGGATCGCGCCGCTTCGCCTCATCACGTTCCTTGGGATCCTCATAGAGCGACGGGTTGTCGGTCGTGTTGTGAAAGCTCATCCGGTAGGTGAGCGATTCGATGAGGGTCGGGCCGTCGCCGGCTCGGGCTCGCCTGACAGCTTCGGTAGCGACTTCGTACACGGCCAGCACGTCGTTTCCGTCCACGGTGATCCCTGGGAATCCGTAGCCTGCCGCACGCAGGGCGAAGCTCTGTGTTGCGGTTTGACGGCGACTTGGTGTCGAGATCGCCCACTGGTTGTTCTGCAGAAAGAACACAACAGGGGCTCGCATCACGCCGGCGAGGTTGAGTGCCTCGTGGAAGTCGCCCTCGGACGAGCCGCCGTCGCCGACGTACGTCATGACAACGGAGTCCTTCTTCTGGAGCTTCAGGCCCCAAGCCAGGCCGGCCGCATGCTGAAGCTGGGCCGCGAGTGCAACCTGATTGGGGAGGACATTCACGTCATCAGGGATTCGCGAGGCATCCGAGATCCGGCCCATTCCGTTGGCCGCCACGCGCTCCAAGGGATAGCCGTGGCGCACGACGGCCATCAGCTCGCGGTATTGGGGCACTATCCAATCCCGAGCCGGATCGAGAGCCATAGCGGATGCGACGACAGAGGCTTCCTGGCCAAGCGCAGGGGAGAAGACCCCGTACTTGCCTTGGCGCTGAAGCGCCGTGGCGCGCTCATCGTAGGTGCGGGACATCAGCATCCAGCGCAGCATCTCGAGCAAGAGCTCGTCGCCCACTTTCGGCTTGGCGCCCTTGACGAGCGTTCCATCCGGGCTGAGGACCGAGTGCTTAGTAATCACAGCGGTCATGGGTTCAGCGCCGGCCCTCCGTTCACAGCAGAACGAAAACTACTGCAGAACCGAGGCGTGGGCACGCCGGACTTACGATTTGGCGGCGGTTTGCTTGGCTGTTTTGCGCGGCGGCGCCGCCTTGGAGGCTTTGGCGGCTTCCTTTGCACGGGCCTTCGCGATGTGCTCGATCAGCTTTACGGGTACTGGCTTGGAGAGTGGTAAGCGCAACGTATCCTTCCTAACCTCGTACGGCGGGAGCGTGGCCCTGAACGACTTGACGAGTCCAGCACTGACTGGATAGAGGGAGTAGTGCTCCTTCCAGCCGGCGAAATAGACGACGCGGGCACCGCGCAGCTTGTAGCCGGGGATCTGGTAGCCGATCACTTCATCGGCGCCGGGCACCGCCTTGCGGATGGTGCGGCGGACGCGCTGCAGGATCGCCTGCACGTCTGCGGGAAAAGTCGCGACGTACTCGTCTACTGACTTGAAGTCGGTTGTGGCCATCGGTTCCTCAACTCACGTGGCCCGCTCGGTCACTGGGCTGCTGCTCCATGTCGGTCGTGACCGTAGTCAACGCTTGCAATCTCGATCTCGCTCTGCTCAACATCCGACGGGAGCACGATCTCACGTTATCCGACGCGTTAGGAACTTGCGTCGATATTGCTTTTGGTAATCCGGGTCACAACATATGCAGTCGATGTGCTTGGCCTCGGGCACCGAAAGCTCTGACCCCAAGGGGTGCAGAACATCAATCCGCGTGGTTGCGGGCAGTCGCCCGGATCGCAGCCGTCCGGCGTCGACAATCCACTCCGCAGCCAGCATTACTCCAGCTAAGGCTGATTGGAAAGCTAAAGGGACGGCAGCTTGCTCGGCAATGCTGGTTTTCCCACCGAGCGCCACTACCATGCCGCCACAAATGGCGCGGCTATGGAACACGTCTAAAGGCTGTCCCGCAAATTGAAGTAAGGGTTCCACCGAAACTTGTTTCGCCGCCGCAATTTGTTGAAGAAACGAAGCGTCGAGGGGAATGCCAAGGTGAAGCATGTTCCGTACCTGCGGCTCCAGCTGTGGCAATCCGAGGTCTAGAGCGACGAGCTCTGAGTGGCTCCTGCCCCCCGCCTCGGGAAAGTACAAACACATTAAACAGGGCCCAGGCCCATCAAATTGATGCCGCGATACTCCGAGGTCGCCGACCTGGGTCCACCCATTAGCAATCCACCGTGGGAGAGACGCTTGAATCGCACGGCGGTCTTCAACGGAATCTACCGCCACAAGTAGCCTTTCGAATCTCCAATCTCGAACGTGCTGCAGGTACTCACCCCATTCGCAATTGTGTGGTGCAACGAGGAATCTCGTTCCTTCGAGTGCGGAAACTGCAACGTCTACTTTCGGACGCTTGTCGTCCAACTGCGTGAGAAGCAGGTATCTCTGAAGATTACTTAGCTCGCACGAATCGCCGTCAACAACAACCACGGTGCCGCTCAATCCTTTCGCGCGCGCGAGGACCCATATGACAGCACTCCCGATGGCACCGCAACCAATAAGGTGTGCTGTCCCCAGTGGGCGAGCCTTCCAAGGCGCGTTTGAGGCCTTCGGTCCAACGCTGAAATCGAGCAGCGAGATGCGAAGGTTTCGGTCCGGAGTTGCGACCTGAAGATGTTTAGCGAAGCCAATACGAAACGCGTTAGCCGAGGCAATGCATGCCGCGGCTGCGGCTCCGAGCGGATTCCCGGACTTTCCAGAGGGTATGGCGCTCTTATCCGAGACGCGTGCGACCCAACCGTCCGAGCCGAAGAAGATCGAGACGCCCGGGACGCCGCGGGGCCGCCGACCGGCTACGAGCACAACGGTCGAACCCGCCGCTTCCGAGCGCAACTCAATATTGGGATTGATCGACGTGGCCAGGGCAGCCATATCGCCAGCCAGTGCATCTCCACGCGGTGCGAGCAAGCCTAAAGTTGGGTACAGTCGGGCTGCAAGGTTGACTGCCATTTCGACCGCGACGCAACCTTCTTGCGAGTCCGCAACGGCCACGTCCCACGAGACAGCAGGCTGCTGATCCGTTAACAAATCCCGAAAGCTGTCCGGACTGACTCCAGATAACACTTCAGATGCTGCCATCAGCGTCTTGTCGAAAAAATTCGCGAAAGCCATGCCTAGGTGACCTGGAAGATCCGTTCAACTTCTGCGGGCCGCATCTCGATCCATGTCCCTTGACTGCTTAGGCGGAACACGGCACATAGGCCAAGGTCAATTTGATCAGCGGCAAAATCTGGAACGACGATGGAAAAGCTCCCGGCGGCGGCTGAAATCGCGAAGTCGTTGTCGACGGACGAGTGGTAGGCGTCACCCGGATGACTGTGGACCTGACCGAGAATCGTTAGACGGTTGTTAAATAACCATACGTTGAGACGGTGGAGCTCCTGTTCCTCAACCCAGATCGATACGCCCTTGTCAGTTACCAGTCCGACTTGCTCTGGTATGACTGCTTGGCTAACAGCAAAGCGCGGTGAACTCGTGGGACCCACAAGAAGAGCGATCCCTTCTGAGTGCCGGTCGGCCATGTAGAGGAAATGGCGACGGCATTCATCTAGGACGGCCGCTGGAATATCAACTGTGGTCACGCCAGTCAGAGACATCACGGAGGAGGAGGGCCCTGTATGAAGCCGGTGATCGCCAACTGCAGCTGCACGTTGAAACCCGAGATTGGCTTGACACCGTACTGCCATAGCTGATCTAGAACCCAGTACAAAGTTCCCTCACCCTTGCCGCGACGAAGCTCCCACGGGTCATTCGTGTGAGCGGGATGAAAGTGATATTCGCGCAGACCGGGAAGGCAAATGAACGGCGCGTGCTCTTCGCCGTATAACTGCACTAGGTTCTGAGGCACGATCATCCCTCCCATCTGCGGCTGAGGGGTCAAGCGTTGCATCAGAGTCGGCAGCTCAGACTGCTTGTACGGCTGCTGATCAAAAGGGTTGACCAACTTCACCGACGGCGGCCAGAAGTCGTAGTTAGTGAAATCAAGAAGTGCACCGAAGGCGACTCCTGGAGGTTTAACTTGCGGTAGACCGAACACGACAAAGATCTCAGGCCAATCCGCGCGAACAAGCCACCAGCCTCGACGGATGTATTCCGCCTCAAGCTGCCGATATTGGCGCAGTTCACGAACAAACTTGGCTTTGGAGACGGCCGGGTCGACGAGGAACCGGCCCTGCTTACCCTCCCCCACCGCCAGCGCGAAGGCTCAGATAGAGCTTCGTTCCAGGAGGGAAGTTAAAGTCCTCGACCTTCTTCGACGTATCGAGAGGATTGCCTGAGGCATCCTTCAACTGCCAGTCCTCTAGTGGACGCCCGGAATTGCGTGTCTCCTCGAGAGCCTTAGGAACGACCACTGCTAGTGGCGCTTCTGGATTCGCTAAGACGATTGCTTGGACTCCATTGACGATGATCGTGAGCGAGATGTTTGTCGGCATGGATTCGACCCTTTTTAACGGCTGGAGCTGCGGCTTAAGCCGCACTGGCTTTGGGCGCCTAAATGAGACGATGGCTGAATCTCCCCAGAACCATCGATGAGTCTATAGCGCCCCGAGATACAGTGTCAACGAGTTTAATTAACACAAGATGCTGGGCCAAACAAGCTGTCGACCCCTCCCCCCGGTCGAGAAGTAGAAATCCGGCTCAGGCCAAAAAAGATGTGGCGTAACCCTGCAGGTCTGGATAGATACTTCTCTTGGTAATGCCGAATCGGGAAAGCATCTTGACCAGAGCAGACTTCATGATGCTTGGGATCAGAAACACGGCGAGATTCGGCGGGTACTTCTTTGGGCGACCTCGATACTGCCCGTTCAAGTAGTTGTCCACGGCCTTTTGGATTGAGTCGCCAGTCCATTCGCCTTTCGATTGAAAACCGGCGATTCCATAAGCCAGCGTCAGATTCGGCTGAACTTTCTTGACGACGTTATTCGCGACGAGGAACGCGCCACGCTGGCTAATAATCCGGTCATCTATCGGTGGAGCGGGCCAAACAGCGTATGTGGCGCCAGACGGAGTGAATCGGAGGCTTCCGAGATTGGTCATCTCAACCTTAGATCCAGGGTCCCGGACAAGAACTACAGCACCATCTAGGCTCGAATCCTTTTCCGCTGCAAAGTACGTAGCAACGAGAGGATCCAGGGTAAGGTCTAGCAGGCGGGTTGGCACGCCTCGATGCTGGAGCGACGCCAAGCGTGCGAGCGGGGTCCGGACCGTGCCGAGCCAGCCAGCTTCTCGAACGTCCGCTAAGATCGCACGCTCTCGAGCCACGAGGTCGGCGTACCTGGATGCACTATTCTCGGCGAGGACGACGCGTGCGAGTCGACTCTGAAAATCGAAAGTAGCATCGCTGTGTCCGCGAAACGCGAACTTTGTCGGGTAGGCGCTCGCGAACCAAATAAGAGACGCAATGAAGTCCGAACACCAAATCGTGTCCCCAGTCCCCTTAATTGGGAGCGAGACAAGAAGACCCTTGGACGTCACATCGGCGAGCATTTGTCCAGCTCCGCCCATACGGTAATGAAGCATAGCCAAGCAAGGACGCTTATTGGTTATGGCTCTGTGCCGATACTGTATTTGCGCCGCATCGCTTAGTCGGATTGTGTGGAACATTCACGACTCGCCCGCAAGCGCCCGATTTCGAGGCCCAATCTGCTGCGCGGAGTGCATTTGTATTGTGGTTGGAGGCTGCGACAAGGCTTCAGGCGCCCTCTGCTCCCCGAATTGTTAGTCCTTGCGATCAGCTCCCTTAAGAGGTGTCGAAAAAAGCCCTGGTCATCGGTCGCGTTGGTGCGTGGACCGCACATCCAGAAGGCGCAAGATTTCGGCCTCCCGATGGGCAACCTGCTCTCGGGCGTGCCTACCGTCGCGGTTTAAGAAGGGGAGGTCTTTGATGGCCACCACGGCACAACACACCAATGTCCAGCAGCTACGTCGCGCCTATGAAGCGTTCGCCGCTCACGACATGGCGACCCTGAGCGCCTTGATCGCCGACGACACCGTTTGGCACATCCTCGGCCACAGCCACCTCGCCGGCGACAAGAAGGGCAAGGAGGCCGTATTCGCTTTCTTCGGGAAGCTCATGGACGAGTCAGGCGGCACGTTCAGGCTGGAGGTCCACGACATCCTCGCCAACGACGGGCACTCGGTCGGCTTGGTCACCGAGTTTGCGGAGAAGGACGGCAAGAAATGGCGAAGCAACGCAGTTCACGTCAGTCACGCCGACTCCGAAGGCCGCACCAAAGAGTTCTGGGCCTTCCAGGAGGACCAGGCGGCCGCTGACGCCTTCTGGGGCTAGCGGACTCCGCGCCTGGAGCCAGGGGGGCGAGCAAATAGGGCCGCCCTCCTGACTCTAGGTCAGTCTTTCCCGATCAGCTCCCGGAGTACCAGCGGTAGGATGCCGCCGTGGTGCAGATAACCCACCTCGGTTTCGTTGTCCGCGCGCGCGTGCGTCGTGAATGCCTTCCGGTTTCCGTCGTCACCCACGGCCTCGACCTCAGACCTGCTGGCCCGGTTTGATGTTCTGCAGACCGCGGATCGTGTAGCTCTCGAGACCCGTGAGTCCTAGCGTTTGCATGTTCTCGCCGGGGGCGAATGTGAGGGGCAGGATGCCCATTCCGACCAGGTTGGAGCTGGGAATTCGCTCGAAGCTTTCCGCGATCACAGTGCGCACACTCTGGACGAGCGGGCTCTTTTGCGGCCCAGTCTCGTGAGGAGCCGATCCCGTACTCCTCACCCGCGATAACTATCACACGAGTCCCTTCGGACCGATGGTGCGAGGGCACCGATGAGCACAAATGGGCAGAGTTGCCCTCAGCCCGGAGGTCGGGCTGAGGGCTTTGGTTTCTAGAGGCTGACCCGGCCGACGATGATGTCGGTATTGCCGAAAGTCCCCGCGCAGGACGCCGGAACATTTGGCTTCGTCGGGACGGGGTGTGCCCGGTACACATCTACGGCTGCGCAGGGTGTCGCGTTGCTCGCATCCGTCCAGATGAACCAGGCGCGCTGGTTGTCGCTTATCAATGTGTTGTAGTCGCCCTGGAACTGGGCGCCCAACGAGTTGGTGGACGATCCATCCGGGTCAGAAGAGGCAGTCGAGATCTTGAGCGGCGCCGAGAAGGCACCAGCACTTACCGACTCCGCGAAGTAGCTGTCGTAGTGCACGACGCCCGCGCCCGGTGGCGTGCCCGCCAGCTTGGCGTCCAATGCTTGCGTTGCGACGCTCACCTTCGATCCGTCGGGCGAGACCGCCACTCCGGGGAAGAAGGCGCTTCGGTCCGCGACGTCAAGGACAACCGCGGCCGGCGTCCACGTGCCGCCGCCGTCGGATGAGGTCGTCAGCATGACCAGACCGCGTCCGCTGCGGAAGTCGGCCCAGGCCACATAGATGTTGCCGATGGGACCGATGTCGATCGATGCGAAGCTGTCGTTTCGGAAGCTCGAGCCGGGCAGCGGCGACGGTATGTCCACCACAGTGCTGGCGACGGCCTCCTTGCTGAAGCTGGCCCCGCCGTCTGTCGACTTGACGAACATCTGCGCGTTCACCTTGGTCCCATTGACCACGGCTCCGCTCTCGAAAAAGACGTAAACGTCGCCGTTGGGCGCGGTCCGGATGGCCGAACCCTGGCGGCCGCCTATTGAGTTGTTGTTGTGGGCTGGAGTGACCTGCATGGCCGACGAGAAGGTCATGCCGCCGTCAGTCGAGCGTGAAACCATGATCGGTTCCGCCCTGCCAGGCCCGCCCTGGAAGAGGGTCCAGCTGACGTACACGGTGCCCGCGAAAGGCGAGGTCGCGCCCTGGTCGACCCAGATTGCGATCTTGTCGTTGAAGTCGGCAGGGTTGGTGCGGTCGGTAGCGAGCACCGGGCCGGACCAGTGCTGGCCTCCATCGGTGGAGCGGGAGACCGTCAGCAGCTCGGAGTTGGTGACTATCCCGCGCACGCCGGCCAGGCTGCCGTAGTAGGCGATTCCGTCGCGGCTAAACGCGATTGCCGGGTCGCCATCCGAGGCCAGTCCCGGAATGCCAAGGTCACGAGACAGCTTGCCGAAGCCGGGCAGCGTGTGGATCTTGCTGCGGTCGCCGTTGAAGCTGATCGTGTTGTCGCCGCCTGACGGAGCGGAGAACTGGCTCCAGTGGACGCCGCCGTCGTTGCTCACGTAGACGCCGGAACCACCGACACCGAACGTGAACGGGCATCCGGGGGTGGTGCCGCCGTGGCAGGCCGGCTCGTCGATCTCATCGTTGGAACCCGCGATCAGCTGCATTCGGTTGGTCGGGTTCTGGGCGATGGACGGCTCGTTTTGCTTGTTCTGCGGGAACGGCGAAGCCTGCACCAGGTTGGCCTGGCTGTTGAAGTTGAGGGTCGCCGCCTGCGCCGGGCTCACGCCGGCGAGCAGGCCTACGAAGACGGCCATGGTGATCGCTAAAGGTCTCCAGATCGCTCTCATTGCACAACCTCCTCACCCTTAACCGGCCGCAGCCGCCCGACGATCCGGGCACCAGCCACGGCAGAACACGGATACGCGTGTGTGTTGCTAATTCTGACTCGACCGGCGGCGCGTATGCGAATTTCAAGCTTGACGAGGGGGTCTCGGACCTTCAGTCCTTGGCGATCAGCTCCCGGAGGACCAGGGGCAGGATGCCGCCGTGATGCAGGTACCCGATCTCGGTCTCGTTGTCCGCGCGGGCGTGGGTCGTGAACGTTTTCCGCTGTCCGTCATCGCTCACCGTTTCGACCTCGACCTGCTGACCCGGCTTGATGTTCTGTAGGCCGCGGATCGTGTAGCTCTCGCGACCCGTCAGTCCAAGCGTTTGCATGTTCTCGCCCGGGGCGAACGTGAGGGGCAGGATCCCCATTCCTACCAGGTTGGAGCGGTGGATTCGCTCGAGGCTTTCCGCGATCACGACGCGCACGCCCTGCAGAAGGGGGCCTTTCGCTGCCCAGTCGCGTGAGGAGCCCGTCCCGTATTCCTTGCCCGCGATCACGATCACAGGAGTGCCTTCGGTCCTATAGCGCTCAGAGGCCTCGAAGATCGTGAGTTCTGCGCCGTCGGGCATGTGACGAGTCCAGTAGCCCTCGCGTTCGACCAGTTTGTTGCGCAGGCGGATGTTGCCGAACGTGCCGCGCACCATCACCTCGTGGTTGCCGCGGCGAGCGCCGAAGCTGTTGAACTCCGGTCGCTGCACACCGTGCTCGATCAAGTACTTGCCGGCGGGGCTGTCAGGCGGGATCGCCCCGGCTGGTGAGATGTGGTCGGTCGTCACCGAGTCGCCAAGAACGACGAGCACTCGCGCACCCTCGACATCGGTCAGGGCCTTGGGCTCGGGACCGAAGTCCTCGAAGTACGGCGGCTCCTTGACGTAGGTCGACTTCTCGTCCCACTTGAAGATCGGGCCGGTGGGGGCGTCCATCGTCTTCCAGTGCTCGTCACCTTCAAAAATCTTCGAGTACTCGCGCTTGAACATCTCCTGCTTGACGCAGGCCTGGACGACCTTGTTGACCTCGTCCTGCGTGGGCCACAAGTCGGACAGCATCACGTCTTTGCCGCCTTTCGTTTGGCCGATGGGATCCTTCGTCAGGTCGATGTTGACCGTGCCCGCGAGCGCGTACGCGACCACCAGCGGCGGTGAGCCCAGGTAGCTCGCCTTGACCAGCGGGTGGATGCGCGACTCGAAGTTGCGGTTGCCGGAAAGGACCGCGACGACGCTGAGGTCCTCCTTCACGACTGCCGCTTCGATTTCCGGGCTACCGAGCGGGCCGGAGTTGCCGATGCATGTGGTGCATCCGTAGCCGACAAGGAAAAAGCCGAGCTTCTCCAGCGGCTCCATGAGGCCCGCCATCTGGAGGTAGTCCGTGACAACCCGCGAGCCCGGGGCGAGGCTTGTCTTTACATAAGGGCGCACGTCAAGGCCGAGCTCGACTGCTTTCTTGGCCAGCAAACCGGCTGCCACCATGACCGAGGGGTTCGAGGTGTTGGTGCAGCTGGTGATGGCGGCGATGACCACGTCGCCGTGGTCGAGCTCCAGCTCCGTCCCGTCGGCCAGCCGCACCGGCACCGAGGAGCGCGAGCCCACCGCGGGCGTGGCCGTCACCGAGCTGGGGCCGGTGTGG
>Ga0099794_10000902_pt1 | contig 10015 bp, 9 predicted proteins | sample Rivendell_Oct201_10_FD_77320 | JGI IMG/M metagenome (GOLD analysis project Ga0099794, IMG submission 77320) | Vadose zone soil microbial communities from the Eel River Critical Zone Observatory, Northern California, USA -... | ecosystem: Host-associated > Plants > Roots > Rhizosphere > Soil ... | reverse complement strand
GGACCCTCCCCCATCTTGTAGAGGTTGAGGTAGTGGCGCTGCTTGGGGTCGGGGTGCTCGGCCAGCACGAACACCTTGATCAGGGGAGGCCCCACCGTGTAGTCGACGATTCCGCCCAGCGCCCTCGCCTCGTCCAGATCGTAGAGCTTCTGGATCTCGAGGATGGAGCCGTCGTACTTGAGGCCGCGCGACATCCCGCGCGAGCGCACCTTGAAGCCGGTGGCGTTGGCGACGATCGACTGCTCGAAGCTGATCTTCGAACCGTCCGCGAACGAGGTGACCATGGCGGGGTTCTGCGCCCACCGCTCGGCCCAGCCCTTCTGCGTGGTCGGGTTGCGATAGGGGTCCTGCAACCCCTTCACGTTGCCGACCACCCGCGGCAGAAGGCCCAGGCCCTTCACCCAGCGGACCAGGTTCATCTGCACGCCCGGCTCGTCACCGTCGCAGGCGGAGAGGATCTGCCCGGACTTCCTCCCGTAGACGCGGAGGATGGGCCCGATGGTCGCGTCCACCTCGGCGTTCATCAGCACCACCGGCTTCTGGTGCCCGAACGCCTCGAGGATCACGCGCGCGCCGAACTCGACCGATCCGGTCACGTCCACCACCACGTCGATCTCCGGCGAGCGGCAGATGAGGAACGGATCCTCGGCCACGGCGGGCACGCCGCGCCGGACGGCCTCGTCGAAGAGCGCTTGCGAGGCGGTGGTGACGATCTTTTCGTGCCCGGCGTACCGGTACACGCTGGCGGCGCGCTCCGGCCGGCGGTTGAAGATCGCCGCCATCCGCATGCCCGGAACGCTGTTCTCGATCTGGTTGGTCAGCCCCTGGCCCATGAAGCCCGCGCCGACCATGCCGACGCGGATCGGCTTGCCCTGCTCCTGGCGCGCCTTCAGCGCGGTGTCGACGAGGATCATCCCGGCAATCCTTTCCTGACGGTCAAACGCGCATCCTCAGCCTCAACTCCGGCTCGATCTCGTCCAGCGTCTTCCAGGCCCTGTCCTTGGCGGAGACCTCGCCGACGGGGAGCGGCCAGGTCAGGCCGAGCCGGCGGTCGTCGAACGGCAATCCGCCCTCGGCGGCCGGCGTGTAGAACTCTCCGACCTGGTAGCTGGTCTCGGTTTCGTCCTCGAGCACCTGGTAACCGTGCGCGAATCGCTCCGGCACGTAGAGCGCGCGGCGATTGTCGGCGGTCAGCTCGACCGCGACGTTCATCAGATAGGTCGGGCTCTCGGGCCGCAGGTCGACGATGACGTCGAGGATCGCGCCGCGCGTGGCCCGCACCAGCTTCGTCTCCGGCGCCGGCGGGTACTGGAAGTGCATCCCGCGCAGCGTCCCCTTCCTGGTGTTGAAGGCGATGTTCGCCTGGGCGATGAGCGGCTTCAGGCCGTGCTCCTGGAACTCGCGCTGGCAGAACACGCGCGCGAAGAACCCGCGGTTGTCCTCGCGGGGCTCGACGTCGATGGTGAACGCGCCGCGCAGCTTGGTTTCTTTGAAGATCATCTTCAGCTCCGTTCAGGCGGCCGCGATTTCCGACTTCCAGCGCAGATCGCCACCCAGCTTGCCCGACGCCAGGAGCAGCCTGATCTGGTCGATCCGCCGGTAGCGCGGTCCCTCGAAGTCCGAAAGCTCGAGGCCGACCGCCTTGTACGCCTCGTACAGTTGCCGGGCTCCCTTGCGGGCGTCCCACTCGGGCTTGAACGAGGGCAGCACGCGGGAGATCTTGGTGAAGTCGGCGCGGTAGTTGCGCTTGTCGGGCCCCGCGCCCTCCGCGAAGGCGATCTCGCAGCCAGGCACCGTCTCCTTCACGATCTCGGCGATCTCGCGGATGCGATAGTTCTGATCGTTCCGGCCCACGTTGAACGCCTGCGCGCGCACGAGCGGTGGCGGCGCGGCCAGGACGGCCAGGAACGCGCGGGAGATGTCCTCGATGTGGACGATCGGGCGCCAGGGCGTGCCGTCGCTCTTGAGCAGGACCTTTCCGGAGGTGAACGCCCAGGCGACGAGGTTGTTGAGCACGATGTCGAAGCGGAGCCGCGGCGAGACGCCGTACGCGGTGGCGCAGCGCAGGAAGGTGGGCGTGAACGACCCGCCCGCGAGCTTCGCGATGTCGCGCTCGGCGAGCACCTTCGACTCGCCGTAGGCGGTGACCGGGCGCAGCTCCGACTCCTCGTCCACCGGCGCGTCGCCGGCGGCCCCGTAGTTGCTGCAGGACGAGGCGAGCACGAACCGGCCCACCCCGACTTCCTTCGCGAGCGCGGCGAGGCGGACGGAAGCGAGGTGGTTGATGTCGTAGGTGAGCCGCGGGTCCAGGTCGCCGAGCGGATCGTTCGACAGCGCCGCGAGGTGGCACACCGCGTCGAATCCCTCCAGGTCCGGGGCCTCGAGCGCGCGGACGTCCTTCGGAATGGTGCGGACGGCCTCCGACCAGTCGCCGAAGGTCGATCGCCGGTACAAGTCCGCATCGACGCCCACCACCTCGTGGCCGGCGGCGACCATCATCGGGGCCATGACGGTCCCGATGTAGCCCCTGCTCCCGGTGATCAGAATCCTCATGCCGCCTCCCGCTCTCAGTCTGCCCGCCAAGATACCGCAGAGGTGGAAGCACTCGGGTGAACTGCGCTGGTCAACGTACGCATGTACGTTGAATCGCGCACGTTCCGCGCGCGGAGGCCCGCTAGAATTTGTCGGCAAATTGATTAAGCCGCTCTGTCCGACGCCAGCCGGACGCTGCTGCATGTCAATTTCGCCAGAATGAACCTCGCGTTGGGCAAGCGTGCTGCCTTGGGCCTGCTGGCCACCGCCGTCTTCGGCTGCGCCGGCCTGGGTGAGTACGTCTGGGCCGATTCGCTGCCGGAGACCGCGGAGAAGGGCCCCAGTGAGTACCGGCTTGCGCCGGGCGATCTGATCTTCGTGCGGGTCTTCAACCAGGATCCACTGTCGGGCCGGACGCGGGTCAGGCCCGACGGCCAGGTGACGATCCCCTTCGTGAACGACGTGCCCGCGGCGGGGCGCACGACGCAGGAGCTGGCCAAGACGATGGAGGCGCGGCTGCTCGACTTCATCAAGGCGCCGGTGGTCACGGTGTTCCTCGAGGAGCTAGGTCCGGCCCAGCTCTCGGTGATCGGCGAGGTGGCGCGCCCGGGGGTCTATCCGCTCGAGCGCGGCCAGGGCGTCTTGCGCGCGCTGGCCGCCGCCGGCGGGCTCACCGAGTTCGCCCACAAGGATCGCATCTTCCTCGTGCGCGCGGGCACGCCGGGTCGGATCCGGTTCACGCTGGACGCGCTCGCAAAGCCGGACAGCCGGAGCGCCCGCTTCCGCCTGCAGAACGAGGACGTGGTGATCGTGCAGTGAGGCGCGCCGGATGATCCCGCTCATCGCCATCGCCGCGCTCGCGGCAGGGTTCGTCGCCGACGGCTCCGCCCGCGTCGAGGCGCGGGGCGGGAGCACCGACGGCGGGCAGGACCCCAACTCGCTGGGCGTCTCCGCCGATCTGCAGGCCCGCGCCTCGAACCCCGACGGCGCGCTGCGTTTCGGCCTCTCGCCGTCGGCCGTGCGGGCGCAGGGCAGCCAGCTCTTCGTGCGGGGGTTCGGCGAGGCCGAGCTGCGCTTCCGCGAGAACGCGCGGGCGCGCCTGCGGCAGGCGGCGGGTTACGGCTCGGTCGACCTCTCGCCGGTGGCGCCCGGCGCCGGGCCGGGCCCCGTTCAGCCCCCGCCGGGCACACGGTTCGTCTCGGTCGAGGAGTCGAGCACGTCGCTGGAGCTGGACGTCACGGCCTCGCGGCGGCTGCGCCTCGCCGGCTCGGCGGCGTGGGCGGTCGCCGGAGGGGCGGACGCCGAGGCGCGCGCGTCGTTTCCTCTCTCGCGCGGGCCGCTTCTGCGCGCGTACCTCGACTGGACCGCTACGCGCCGCGACGTCCTGCGACTGGAGCTTGCGGCGTTCGACACCAGGTACTCGAACGGCCAGCGCGCCAGCGTCGCCAGCTTCGCCGCGGGCTGGCGCACGCAGCTCTCGCGGGGCACCGAGCTGTCGCTGCTCCTCGGGCCCGGAATCGGCCGCGCGGAGTCGCAGGACCGGCCGACCGCGACCTTGGTGTATGCGGTCGGGTCGGCGGATCTCCGGGCCACTCCGGTGCGCGACCTGTCGGGGAGCATCGGCGCGGCGGTCGAGCCTCTCGGCGATCCGCTCACCGGCGAGCTGATCGAGCGGGGCAGCCTGCGGGCCTCCGCAGTCTGGGACCGGCATCGCGGCCTGGCGCTTTCGGCGAGGGTGGTCGGCAGCGTGGCGCTGACCTCCGGGACCGGCAGCCCGACCAGCCCTCAGGCGGGGGACCGCTATCTCCAGGGTGAGCTCAGCGCGACGGTGCCGCTGGGCGCGCGCTCCAGCGCCGCGGTAGGCGCCCGCGCGGCCTTTCTCAGCCGGCCATTACTGGACCAGCCCACCACTCAATGGGTTGCCTTCGCCAGTTACGTGGCGCAGGTTCCTCTGCTCAGGTAGCCAATGGAAAAGCTCGTCCTCCTTTCGATCGTGGCAGTCACGATCATCGTGCCCGCGGTGGCTGCCGCGGAGCGCAATGCGCGGCGGGCCGTGCAAAAAACGTTGGCGTGGATGCTGATCGGCATCTTCGCGTACCTGGTCTCGGTGATGTTCATCTATCCCCGGCTGCACGGGTGAGCGGAGCGGAACGAGAATGAACGACCACCTCCGGGCGCACGTCATCACGCCATCCCACCACGCGTACGACCGCGAGGACTTGTTCGACTGGCAGAAGGTCCGCCGCTACGCCGCGTTTTCGCTCGGATCGGTGCGCCGGCGGCCGTTCCTGTTCGCGCTAGTCGCGGGTGGGATGGCCGTCTTCGCGGCCGTCGCGCTGGCCGTCCTGCCCAAGACGTACGAGGTCGAGTCCAAGTTGCTCGCGCAACGGAATTCCGTGTTGGCGGTGCGCTCGGACACGAACCCGCTGGACCAGCCGACGAAAGCGGCGGCCGAGACCATCATGCGGCGCGAGAACCTGCAGGATCTCCTGCGGCAGACGGAGCTGCTGCAGGAATGGCCCAAGCGCCGGGCGCCCCTGCTGCGGGTGAAGGACTGGCTCCTGCGGAAGCTCGGCCGGGCGCAGACCGAGCAGGAGCTGACCGACGGGCTGACCGATCTCCTGCAGAAGAACCTCACCGTCTGGACCACGCCCGACAACACCACCGTGACCGTCAAGGTGCACTGGCCCGACGCCCTGATGGCCTACCGTCTGGTGGACGCGGCGGAGCAGAACTTCATCGAGAAGCGCCACGTTCTCGAAGTCTCCACCATCGCCGAGCAGATCTCGATCCTGGAAGGTCACGCCGCGACTCTCAAGAATGCCATCGAAGCGCAGGTGGCGGAGCTGCAAGGCCTGCGCGAAGGCGCCGCGCCCAAGGGGGCGCGCCGCTCGACTTCGCCTCGTCCTCGGGCGAGGGCGATCGATCCCGAAGTGCTCAACCTGCGCGTGATGCTCGACAGCAAGCGCCGCGCCATCGCCGACCTGGAAGAGTCCCGGCGGCGGCACTTCGCCGAGCTGCAGGCGCGATTGGCGGAGCAGCGGGCCGTCTACGCCGAGAACCACCCGATGCTGCGCGACCTCCAGCGCAGCATCGATTCCCTCCGCCAGGAGTCGCCGCAGCTCGCCACGCTGCGCCAGGAGGAGCTCGAGCTGCGCCGGCAGCTCTCCGAGCGTCCCGACGGAGGCGAGGGCGCGATGCCCGGCGCCCCCAACATCCCGGCGGAGCTGTTCCGAGCCTTCTCTCCCGACGAGGATTCGACGGTCGAGTACGCGCGCGCGCAGCTCCAGTACGCCGCCCAGCAGTACGCCGCGATGCGCGGGCGCATCGACACTGCCCGCATCGACCTCGATACCGCGCGCGCCGCGTTCAAGTACCGCTACTCGGTGGTCACGCCGCCCCAGGTGCCCCGCGGGCCCATCAAGCCGAACGCGCCGCTGGTGCTGGCGGCCGCGGTGATCGCGGGCCTGGTCCTCGCTCTCTTCGCCACCACCTTCGCCGACGTGCGCGCCGGCATGGTCCTGCGGCGCTGGCAGCTCGAGGAACTGCTCGGGCAGTCGCCGATCGTCGACCTGCACCTGCCCTTGACCCCGACCGGCCGGCTCCCACCCTCGGAGCCGCCGCGGCCATGAGCCGCCCGCGGGCGCCGCTGCAGATTCCGTCGCTGGACGGCATCCGCGCGATCTCGTTCCTCCTCGTGTTCCTGGCGCACGCCGGCCTGGAGGCGTGGGTACCCGGCGGGCTGGGCGTCACCATCTTCTTCTTCCTCAGCGGCTTCCTCATCACCACGCTGATGCGGCAGGAGCTGGCCGAGACGGGCGGCGTCAGCTTCAAGCACTTCTACCTGCGCAGGGCGCTGCGCATCCTGCCGCCGTTCTATACGGTGCTGCTCGCCGCCGCCGCGCTGTCCGCCGTGGGGGTGCTGGCCGGACCGCCGCAGAGCGCGCCGCTCCTGGCGCAGGCCTTCCACCTCGCCAATTACTGGACCGTGCGGCACGGATACGAAGGAGAGGTGCCCGGCACGGGCGTCTACTGGTCGCTCGCGGTCGAGGAGCATTTCTACCTGGTGTTCCCCGCGCTGTTCGTCGTCCTCCACAGGGCGCTGGCCACCCCGCGCGCCCGCGCCGCGTTCCTCTGGGGGATCTGCCTGCTCGTCCTCTCCTGGCGATGCGCGCTCGTGTTCGGCGCGGACGTTCCGATGAACCGCACCTACCTGGCGAGCGACACGCGCGTCGATTCCATCCTCTTCGGCTGCGTGCTGGCCCTTCTGGGCAACCCTGCCCTCGACCACGAGGACCCCGGCGAGCGCGCGCTGTGGCTGCGGGTCCTCCTCCCCGCCGGCGGGGCGCTGATGCTGATCTCGCTGCTCTTCCGCGACGAGCGCTTCCGCGAGACCTTCCGGTACTCGCTGCAGGGGCTGGCGCTCTATCCGCTCTTCGTCTGCGCGGTGCGCAATCCGCGGCTGGGACCTTTCCGGCTGCTCAACCACCCGCTGCTCCGGCGCGTGGGAGAGCTCTCCTATTCCCTCTACCTGCTGCATCACGTGGTCATCTCCGGGGTCCAGCGGTGGCTCCCCGTGCACCGGCTGCTGCAGGGCGCGATCGCGCTGGGCCTCTCGCTCCTTCTGGCCGGCGCCATCTGGCGGTGGATCGAGCAGCCCTGCGCGCGGCTGCGCAAGCGCCTCACCCACCGCGCTCCCGCCCCGCCACCCGCGCTCGCCACGGCCGTCGGAGGGCGGTCGTGAGCGCCCCGCTGCAGGCACCCGCGAGCGGCCTGCGCGGGACGGACCCGCTCGTGCTCGCGGCGGTGGCAGGGCTGGGGCTGCTCACGCTCGTGCTCGTCATCGCCGGCAACGGCAACCTCGGGCTCGCGCTGGCGCCGCTCCTGCTGACGTTCGTGGTCCTGCTCGCGGTGCGCGCGCCGCTGCGGAATTCGATGCTCGTCCTGGGCGTGCTCTGCCTGACGCTGGAGAACCCGACCGAGATCCCCGCCGCCGGGCTGTGGCGCTCGCCGCTCTACACCGTGGGTGCGCTGCTTCTCGCCCACATGAACCTCACCATCCCCATCCCGGCGCTGTTCTTCTCGGGTCTCGATCTCGCGCTGGTGCTCCTGACCGTGATCTGGCTGGTCCGCCGCACGATGGCCTCCGACGTGGACATGAAGGGACAGGTGCCGGCCGCGCCGCCGCTGCGCACCGCTGCGCTTCTCTGCATCGTCTCCATCTTCTGCGTCTGGGGGCACGGGCTTCTCCGGGACGAGGCCGATTTCCGCAGCTCGCTCTGGCAGGTCTTCCGGGTCATCTACCTGCCTTGCGTCTTCCTCCTGTACTGCGCAGGCATCCGGGGACCCGCCGACAGCCGCAAGTTCGGGATCGCGCTGGTCGTCGCGGCCCTGATTCGCGCCTTGCTCGCCGCCTACCTGAGGCACCTCTACCCCAGCGAGCTGGTGATGCCCCATGCCACGGTCCACGCGGATTCGATGCTCTTCGCCGACGCCTTCCTCCTGCTGCTGGTCGTCTTCTTCGAGCGGCCCAGCCCGCGCAACCTGGTGGTCCTGCTCGGGACCCTGCCGATCCTGACCTGGGGAATGATCGCGAACAGCCGCCGCCTGGTGTGGGTCGAGCTGATCGCGGGACTGATCGTGCTCTACTTCATCACCCCGTTCACGCGGCTCAAGAAGAGAATCGCGCAGGCCGTCGTCCTCTCGCTGCCGCTGCTCGCGATCTACGTGGCGGCCGGCTGGAACAGCCGGGCTCCCGTGTTCGCGCCGGTCCGGACCATCCGCTCGGTGATGGACTCCGACTACGACCGCTCCACCCTGTGGCGGGACTGGGAGAACTACAACCTGTTCTACACGGTGAGGACCCATCCGCTGATGGGGACCGGGTTCGGTCACGGCTATACGGAGGTGGTGAAGCTGCCCAACATCTCCGATGTCTACGAGCTCTACCGGTTCGCCCCGCACAATTCGATCCTCGGGCTGCTCGCCTACATGGGTTTGTTCGGCTTCGCCGGGATGTGGCTGTTCATCCCCCTCGGCGTCTTCTTCGCGGTGCGCTCGTATCGGTTCTCCACCACGCCGCGCGATCGGAGCACGGCGCTCGCGACCGTGGGCATCCTCGTCGCCTACCTCGTGCACTGCTACGGCGACATGGGGCTCGGCACCTGGGCGTCCGTCTTCACGGTCGCGCCCGCGCTCGCCCTGGTAGCGAAGCAGGCGGTCGCCACGGGGGCCTGGCCGCTTCGTGCAGGGCGCGCGGCCTCCCCTCCGGACCACCCAGCGGCTGAACACCACCCTCTTGACCAGGTAGACGTGCCTGCCAAGCCCCCGGTACCTATCTTGGAATGAAGTCTCAGGACCCCCCGATGTCCAGCCATGAAGAGAAGCCCGACGAGCCGCCGGACGGCACCGCGGAGTTGACGGCGCTCGTCCCGCAACGCCAGTTCGCCCACAGCCCGCTGGCGGAGCGGCAGCAGGCCATCCTGGAGCAGCTGCACCGGGGCCTGCAGACCGTCGCGCCGTCGTACCCGCAGCTCAACGTGCTCTGGCTCCAGTTGCGGGGAGAATGGTCCTGGGTGGTCATCGTGCCCGGCGAGCCCGACTACTCCACGGCAGATCTCGCGCAGGCGCTCTCCCAGACCGGCACCCGCCTGTCCATCTATCCGGTCGAATTCATCGAGGCGAAGGACCTCGACCTCGACAGCTCGACGCGGCTGATCGCCCGGCTCGGCATTTCCGACGGCGCGGCGGGCGGATCCCCGACGCACGACGGGCAGCAATTCGCCTCCTCCAGCCACGCGCCGCCGATCACGAAGACGGTCGTTGCGCTCGAGAGCCCGCTGGCCAATCCCCTGGCGCTCCCGATCGCGCTCGCCGCCGACGGCGTCGTGCTGTGCGTGCGGCGCGGGCGGGACCGGATCAAATCGGTGCGCGACACGATCCAGGCCATCGGCCCCGAGCGGATCCTCTGCTGCGCGCTGGTGGACTGATCAATCCAGTCGCCGGTCCGCGCCTCCGACGACCGCGACTGCTCGCGGCTGCGGGGGCGCCGGGACCGCCACCTCCGGCGCGAACAGTTTCTTCAAGGCGAGGAACCGCTTCTCGAACAGCTCATAGCTGAGCACGGAGATGAAGAGCGAGACGGCGACCCCGAGCACGGTCTGGGCGGCGATGGCCAGCGAGTGGCTGCCGAGCAACCCCTCCAGCCGGTCCTCGACGCGCATCTCCAGCATGTGGATGGAGAGGACGCCGTGGTAGACGTACAGCCCGTAGCTGTACTTGCCGAAGGTGCGTAGCCAGGGGCTCTGGAAGACGCGCGCCACCGGGCTGTGCCGGGCGTCCTGCACGCTCATCAAGGTGAGGGCGCCGAAGAACAGTGCGTACAGCGTGCCGCGCACCGGGTGGAGGACCTCGAGGCCGCGGTGCGTGGCCGCGCCCAGGCCCGAGACGAGCAGCGTGACCGCGCCGGCGATCAGGGCGGCGC
>Ga0099794_10000901_pt1 | contig 10022 bp, 12 predicted proteins | sample Rivendell_Oct201_10_FD_77320 | JGI IMG/M metagenome (GOLD analysis project Ga0099794, IMG submission 77320) | Vadose zone soil microbial communities from the Eel River Critical Zone Observatory, Northern California, USA -... | ecosystem: Host-associated > Plants > Roots > Rhizosphere > Soil ... | reverse complement strand
TTGGGCGGGAAATCACCCAACGTCATTCTCGAAGATGCAGACCTCACTAAGGCGGTGACCAGCGGGGTTAGGCAGGTTTTCAGCAATTCGGGTCAGTCATGCAATGCGCCGACACGAATGATCGTTCCGCTGTCCAAGATGAGGGAAGTTGGCGAAATCGCAAAGGGCGTCGCCGAAAAGACCAAGGCTGGCGATCCACGCGCGGCCGATACCGATATCGGCCCGGTCGTCTCGAGCATTCAATGGAACAAGATTCAGGGATTGATTAAGAAAGCCATTGACGAGGGCGCGGCCTTGGTCGCCGGGGGCGTTGGTCTTCCCGAAGGGATCAACAAAGGTTTCTATGTCCGGCCCACGGTGTTCGCGGATGTGACCAATGACATGACGATCGCGCGTGAGGAAGTGTTTGGTCCGGTTCTCGTCATCATTGGATACAAAGATGAAGCCGAGGCAGTAAGGATCGCAAATGATACGCCGTACGGTCTCGCCGGCTATGTTTGGGCCGGTACCGTCGATCGCGCTCGCAGTGTCGGGCGTCAACTACGCGCAGGCAGCGTCAACCTCAACGGCGTACCGAATGAGTGGGCCGCGCCGTTTGGCGGTTACAAGCAGTCCGGTAACGGCCGCGAATGGGGAAAATTTGGTCTCGAAGAGTATCTCGAAGTGAAATCGATCGCCGGCTTCAGCGTGGCTTGAGCCAGGACCTCCACTGAAGGAGCATAGCCGTGCTTCCCAGCGATATCGATATCGTCTGGCTGTATGGATACGGTCGGCTGATCTACGGGGGCGGTCCGATGTTCTACGCAGATGGGCCCAAGCGCGTCGCCGATCGGCGGTCCTTTTGTGCCGAACGGGAGCGGCGATACCACATTGCGGCCTGCTCTATTTCTCGGAAAAGGGAGAAAGCTTTTCCTCGCTGCACGCCTCGAACTGAGAAAACTGCCTAGTACCTTGTGGATGAAGTCTAACGGTTGAATCCTTCCCGGATTCCCTTTTTGGGGGGAGCCCATGCGAGTCTGCGGCATGCGCAATGGAATCTTGATCACTGCGTCACAGTCCGATCGTCGGCGGCTTCAGACGCTAGTCGCGGACCGCAGAAAGCAAGTACGGGCTCGATCATAACAAGACCCGGTCCTGGCATGGTTGGCATCGCCACGTTTCTCTGGTGATGCTCGCCTTCGCCATGATGGCGACGATCCGCCAGCGCGCCACCATCCCTCTTGACTCAAGCTATTGCATTGGACCAAAATACTTTGATATCAGAAGTTAGTCGCTGGATGACTCTTCGGTGTCCAAAACATCGTCGAATCCAACGGATCCGTCCACGTCACTAGAAAAATGAAGCGCCAAAATCCAGCCATTAGGCCGCGCCGAAAAGATCTATCGAGAGCTGTTGTCGCGGGCAGATCGTTTGGCGGGCGGATTGTAAGAAACGTAGCTACAACGAAGTAATGTCGTGGAGAGTTTACGCTTCGTGAGCGGCGATCGTGTTGGCCGTTCGCGATTGGATGGTTCCTCTCCAAGGCTCAACCGGTCTACAAGGGCCTGATACGATGTCTCGTAACTCATACGACCACATAGATTGCAGTATAGCTCAAGCTTTGGATGTCATCGGTGACCGGTGGACATTATTGGTCATCAGAAATGCCTTCCATGGCATGAGGACGTTCGATGCTTTTTCGGATCAACTTGGCCTATCCTCCAGTGTGCTTGCGGATCGATTAAAGAAATTGACCGATAACGGAGTTCTGGAACGGAGGTCATCTCCGGAAGACGGCCGCTCGGTTGAATATCGTCTTACTCCGAAGGGATTTGATCTTTATCCAATGCTGGTGGCGATGATTGATTGGGGTGAGAAGCATATTCCCAACGGACGTGGCGTGCGGATCAAGCTGCATGAAAAATCGACGGGCAAACCGGTAAAGCGGGTCGCAGTTCTGGCGCATGACGGCCGGCCACTCAAGGCTTGGGATGTCGAGGTGCGTCCCGGGCCCGGGGCGGACAAAAAGACACGTATGCTGATCGAGTACTGAACGATAGCCGCTTCTGAAGACATCGCGCCAGCATTAAGGTTGGCGTTAGGTCTAGGTCTTGATCCGCTTTCGCGCCGCAACCCTGGCCCTTCAGGGCCGGATCCAGGCGCGTCTTTGGCATCCGGGTGAGCGCATCGGGAAGCTAACGCGAGATAGCTTCCCTATGACGGGCGATGTCCCCAGCTTCGTCGTCTAAAAGTCAGTAAATCACTTTCCGCTTTGCAGAAGATATGTCCACGATGGTCGGTGAACGACTTCAGCAACCTCAAAATATCGATGCTTACGCACAAAGCCTATCGGTTCAGGATCTACCCGACCGCGGAACAGGAAGTCCTGTTCCGTCGGACGATCGGATGCTGCAGGCTCGTCTACAACCTGTGCCTGGACCAGAAAAAGCTGGAGCGGGAGCGCAGCGATCCGCGCAGGCTGACCGCGTTCGACCCAGATCAAGGAACTGACGGCGCTGAAGTGCGACGCGGAGTTTTTGCGGGAGATACCACACCACCCTTTGGTGCAATCGGTCATGGACCTGCACAAGGCGTTCAAGAATTTCTTTGAGGGTCGGGCGGGCTTTCCGAAGTTCCGCAGAAAGGGCGAGACGGATGCTCCTTTGATTTCTATCTCTCAGTTGACAAAGTTACGGACCTGTCAGTAATTTGAGTGACTTATAGGTCTGTTATCAGGCCGTGCTGTAAACCCCGGAGATATGCGGATGATCGCCCTCGACCTCTGGCGCGACTACATAATGAAGTCTCACGACGATAGAACGGTGCGGGACCTGCTGCATCCCGACGCAGTGTTCGAAAGTCCCGTCGTGCACACGCCGCAGCGCGGGCGCGACATCGTATTCAAATACCTGACGACCGCAGACAAGGTGATGGGCGGTCCGAACTTCAGATATGTCGGCGAGTGGCGCAGCGATAATGGCGTGGTGCTGGAGTTCGAGACTGAGATCGAGGGGATCAAGATCAACGGCGTCGACATGATCACTTTTAGCGCGGACGGAAGCCTGATCACGCATTTCAAGGTGATGGTGCGCCCGCTCAAGGCGATCAACTTGCTGCACCGGCTGATGGGCGAACAACTGGCGAAGCCGTAGGGCGATGCGCGCGCTGCACGGCCAGAGGCCGGCCGCGTTTGATCATCCGGCAGCTGAGGCGACCTTCGCCAAATCGGGTCGAAAGCAGATGCATTAACCCCGAGCTTAAGCAGTTCGCTGTGGATGCGTGGCGCGCGCTGCGGCGTGTGTACGACGTGGCTCTCGAACACGGCGTCGGGATGCAGCAGGGGGTTTGAGGTGCTTCCTGGTAACGGACCTAAAGTCACTTGACATTACGGACAGGTCTGTAACTTTGTCAAACAACAAATCGGATTGAGAGGAGCTTGCGGGTATGGCCAGCGTGACACTAGAGATCGATGATGCCCTCGGCGTCGTCACTATTTCCAGGCCTCCGCTTAACCTGTTCACATGGGAGATGCTGGACGAGTTAAGTGACGCGATCGACCAAATTGCCGCAGCTCCGTTGCGCGCCCTGTTGCTAAAAGCGAGCGGACCGCATTTCAGCGCCGGAGCTGATGTCCCAGCCATGTTCGAAGGTCTGTCGGCACACGCTGCCGAAGCCCAACTTGCCAAGCAAGTCCCGCTAATGGAACGTTTGCAATATCTTCCAATTCCTACGATCGCCGCGGTCCGAGGAATGTGCCTGACGGCCGGCCTGGAGATTGTACTTCGCTGCGATATCCTGTGGGCCAGCGAAACGGCACAATTTGCTCAATTGGAAGCCATGATAGGCGCCACGACGTTGCTTGGAGGCGCACAGATTCTAAGCGAGCGTGCCGGTCCCGCACGTGCAACGGAGATTTGCTATTCCACGTCCTTGTACGGTGCTGCTGACTTTGAGAGATGGGGCATCGTCACCAAGGTTTTTCCGGACGCGGAACTCGACGATGCTGCCATGAATTTCGCGAGACAGCTGGCCAAGGGCCCGACGCAAGCGTTGAAAGCGACCAAACGCCTGATAAGGGCTGCTGCTGAAGGCGGTGCTTCTGCTGCTGATCGCCTTGTCGGCCTGGTCGGCGCACCCCTATTGGAAACGCACGATATGCAGGCTGGGGTGCAAGCAGTTGTAAAACATGGCTCGCGCAACTTCAGAGGCAAGTTCGCTTTTCAGGGGAAATAACGTGATGAATTTGGTCGCGAGTTCGGAAGTTTGGCCGATAACCTCAAATCTGTTTTCCGTTGCGGGCAAAACGGTACTGATTTACGGGTGGATCGCGAGGGACAGGCTTATGATGGCGAGAGCATTCGTCGAAAACGGCGGTCGTGTTTTCATCAGGCCGGCAAAGGATCCGCGAACTTCTGATGAGGAACATGCGGGCTGAAAATCCGAAAATGGACGCTGCGGTGGTATGCGACCCGGAATCGGTGTTCTTTTTTTGGGGGACCAGTGAATCGAATTCGAATTTGGATCCATCCGCCGCCCGCGAACAGGTGGTAAACTTCATGAGGATGCCTCGAGGGATTTGATGCGGTGAGTTCTGCAGCCGTTTGCTGGGACTGCGGACCGACTTCGATGTTTTGAGGGCCTCGAAACGTCGGAGGCGTCTTTGCGCAGGTAGACGCCTCATTAGAGTGGTGCCGGCAGCTATTCGTTCTCGCACCGTTCCGCTCGAATGCGCTTATGATAAATGGCGTTTCCCACTTCGGTCGAGCGATCTACTTGATTATTGGACCAAGAGAGCTCGTTGACACACAGCGCTGGCATGCGCGAGTTCGAGGGCCCTCCAACGAAGCCGCGGCACCCATTGAAGATCGCAATCCTAGATGACTACCAGAACGTCGCATTGAGCATCGCGGACTGGTCGGCGGTCGCCAAAAAGGCCGAGATCACGGTCTTCAATGATCATATCGACCAAACCGACGCGCTCATCGAAAGGCTCCTGCCGTTCGACGTGATTTGCGTCATGCGCGAGCGCACGCCCCTGCGCCGCGACGTTATCGAGCGCCTGCCGCGGCTGAGGTTCATTGCTTCGACGGGCTCGCGCAACATCTCTATTGATATCGCCGCCGCGAATGAGCGCGGCATTTTAGTCGCCCACGCGGGCTACAGGTCCACCCCGACCGTCGAATTGACCTGGGCGCTGATCCTGGCCAGCGTCCGTCATCTCGTCGGAGAAAACGACTCGATTCGTAATGGCGGCTGGCAAACCTCGATCGGCCACGAACACGGCAGAGTCCTTGGTGTATTGGAACTTGGGAACGTCGGCGGAGAAGTCGGGAGGATTGGCCGCGCGTTCGGCATGAAGATTATTGCCTGGAGCCAGAACTTGACGGCGAAAGCGGCGGCGGCTGCGGGCGCCGAACTCGTGACGAAAGGCGAACTTTTTCAGCGATCGGACATCTTGACCATCCACCTCATCCTGAGCAAGCGCTCATCGAAACTTTGCGCGCAAGGGCGATCGCGGGAGCGGCAGTCGACGTTTTTGACACGGAGCCCTTGCCGGCGAACCACCCATTCCGATCTCTCCAGAACCTATTGGCGACGCCGCATATCGGATTTGTTGCCGAGGATCTCTACCGTACCTTCTACGGCGACGCGGCGGCGGCGATCGGAGCATGGATAGAGAAGCAACCTCCAAACCCGTGAGCTCCAGAAGGAGCGCCAGCAACGAAGGCGATGGATCGGTCGCCTCCCGCGTGTGCGGGAGTATAGGCGTCACGACCGACCAAGATGGCGCGCTCCCTAAACGGCAGCGTTCGGCGGTTTTTCGGCACTCACAATACGACCGAACCATAACTGCCGTGTCCTAGAAGGTGGCAAAAATGACGTTCCCCGCTACCAGCGAGCGATCTACTTGGTTGTCGATCAGGGGAGAGCCCAATGTCACGCAGCGTTCGATTCCACGAGTTCGGCGGTCCGGAGGTCCTGAAGATCGAAGACGTCGTCGTGCCCGAACCTGGTCCCAAGGAAGTCCGCTTACGGATAAGGGCTATCGGCCTGAATCGAGGCGAAGTTCTGATGCGGTCTGGGAAATCCGCAACCAAGGCAACTTTACCCGCGCAACTTGGCGTCGAGGCAGCGGGCGTAATCGAAGCATTTGGATCGGATGTGGACGGTCTTGCGGTGGGCGAACGGGTGGCAGTCATCCCCGGTGATCTGGGGCGCGGCTACTATGGCGAGGTTGCCCTCGCGCCGGCCAGGACGCTCGTCAAAATACCTCCCAATCAGAGTTGGCAAGACGCGGCGGCGACCTGGATGGCGTTCGGCACCGCGTGGGCCGGGCTGATCGACATCGCCCGCCTTTCAACCGGTCGAACGGTATTGATTACCGCAGCATCAAGCAGCGCCGGACTTGCTGCGATCCAGACCGCACGCAAGGTCGGCGCGAACCCGGTTGCATTAACCCGGACCTCCACGAAGGCGACCGCACTACTCGAAGCGGGAGCCGCGCATGTAATCGCTACCGAAGAACAGGACCTCGTTACCGAAGTGGCTAGGTTGACCGGCGGCAAGGGCGCCGAAGTGGTGTTCGACGCCGTGGGTGGACCAACCTTCGAAAAACTTGCCGAGGCGACGGCGATCGGAGGTTTGCTGATCGCGTACGGTCGATTCAGTCCCGACGTTACCCCGCTGCCGCTCGCGAAGGTCTTGTGGAAGGATTTAACGATCCGAGGATTTGTTCTCCCGACCGCGGTTGCGCTCGACGATAAGCTTGCGGCGCTCAAGCAGTTCATCGGCGAAGGACTCGCGTCCGGTGCGCTACGGCCGATCATTGCAAAAACCTTTCCGTTCGATGAGATCGTTGCCGCCCATCGCTATCTCGAAACCGGAGCGCAGTTCGGAAAAGTGGTAGTGACCGTCTGACGTAAATCGTGTCTGCCAAGCCTTGGCTCACCAATCGATGCTCGAGGACTTAACCGACCCAAGGAATGAAGATGAGCGCCTATGTGATCGTTGAAGCGAGCGTCCGCGACAAGGGCGGCGCGCGACCTCTATAGCTCTTAAGAAAGACCGATCTTGCGAAAGAGGAAACAAGCAATGCTCCCCCCAATTCCGAATTTTCTGCTTGAAAGCGAGATTGCCGTCGTAACCGGCGGCGGTAGCGGCATCGGTCGAGCGGTCGCGCTTGCCTTCGCTGCGGCGGGCGCACAGGTCGTGGTTCTCGACGTTCATGAGGCAGCCGCGTCTCAAGTCGCCGACGAACTCGGGACCTCCGGGCAAGCGATCGTCGCAGATGTGAGGGACGCGAAGGCGATCGAACGGGCTTTCGCCGACGTAGCGCTTCGTTACGGTCATATCGACGTTCTGTTCAACAACGCCGGCATAAACCGTCGCCATCCGTCCCTTGAACTGACCCTGGACGACTGGAATGCAGTGGTAGCCGTCAACATGACCGGTATGTTCATCTGTGCCCGGGCGGCGGTTCGGCACATGGTACCAGGCGGCCGCATCGTCAACACCGCCTCGATGCTGGGATTGTCCGGAGGTTGGTACCCTAACATAGCTTACCAGGCGACCAAGGGTGCCGTGGTGAACATGACTCGATCATGGGCGATCGAGTGGGCCCCTCTCCAGATCCGGGTCAATGCCGTGGCTCCCGGCCCTGTGCGGACGCCGTTCATCGCCGCGCTCACCGATCAACCAGGTCTCGTCTCCAAGTTCGAGCAACTGACGCCCCTCGGCCGGCTCGCGGAGGTGGATGACATTACGGGTCCGGTTCTCTTCCTGGCGAGCCCGGCTTCCGCAATGGTCACAGGCCACATTCTTCCCGTCGACGGAGGGATGCTTGCTCAATAGCACTGTAGCAGCGAAATCTCGGGACGAGATCCGGATTTCGCTGCTCGCCGCGTTGGATGGTTGATTTCCGTCAATAACTAGGGAGTACACGACATGTACAAAGGGTTCGATCTATCCGACAAAGTTGCCGCTCTCACCGGCTCGACAGCCGGAATGGGCTTTGCGATTGCGCGAGGCCTCGCTCAGTGTGGCGCCAAGATCGTGGTCTCCAGCAACGCGCAGGAAGACACTGATCAAGCTGCGCACGCGCTGTCCAAGGAAGGCTTCGATGTTGCGGGCGTGCGATGCGATATCACCGATAGACGAGATATCGGGCAATTCGGCGCGGAAGCTAAACGAGCATTCGGCAAGGTGGACATCCTGTTCTGCGTTGCAGTCGGCCCCGTGTCCGTAGGGCCCGTGCATGAAGCCGATTTGGACGCACTGGATAACCTGCTGATCTCTACGGTCAGCAGCAATCTCGCACTTGCCCGACAGTTCCTGCCGGAGATGGCCGAACGTCGCTACGGAAGCATAGTAATGATGTCGAGCATCGCCTCGCAACGCGCGAGCCCGCTCTTGGGTGGATACGGCGCCGCGAAGGCCGCCTTGAATGGAATCGTTCGGAGCATCGCAGTCGAGTGGGGTGCGTCGAACGTCAGGGCGAACGCGATCGCACCATCAATGGTTCGGACCGCCTTCTCCAAGGATTTTTGGGGCGATCCGGAGCGGGAGAAAGCGCGAATGGCCAGAACTCCGGCAGGTCGCATCGCCGAGGCCGAGGAAGTCGTGGGCGCCGCAATCCTGCTTGCCTCTCCCGCGGGCGCATACAGCTCGGGCCAGGTCTTGCTCGTCGACGGAGCCCGCTCGGTCACCTGAAGACCGGCCGACGGTTTAGGCATTAAATCGCCATTGCGGCATGCCGGCCTGCTTCGCTCTCTCCGCAAGACCGTCGTGTCACTCAGCAGGACTTCGCCTTCGCTCGCTGTCCACGGAATGCACCCTCCTGCCTAGTCATCGCTGAATAACCATGATGCAATATTTTGGTAGCAGGGCCGTCGCACGGGCTGCTCTGTTGATGGCTGCACGCGCTGGTCATCTTCGAACGTTTGCGGCGGAGTTCTGCTGCGAAGATGAATCGCCAGGATCCTTGTGGACGATTGGGCTTCATGACTTTCGTCTTCTTCGGCGACGCCTAGGCCTATTTTGCAATATGAGTGCGACGCGACCAAAAGAACTCAGGAGAAAAACGACATGAGCGAGGCCAAGGCTCCAGTGGGGCAAATCCGAACCGAGGTACGCGGACATGTGCTGAAGATCATCATCGACAACCCCGCTAAGAAGAATTCCTTCAGCCCGCAGATGATGTTCCAGATGTCGGACGCCCTCACTCTTCTGGATAATACCGATGAATATTGGGTTGGTGTCGTTTGCGCGGAAGGTGGCGACTTCACGGCAGGCCTGGATATGCCGAAGTTTTTCGGTCCAAAAGCCGAGAACTGGGACTTGAGGGACGGAACTATCGACGTCTTCGCGCTCGCCAACAGGTGTCGCAAGCCGATCGTTACCGCCGTGCAAGGTATCGTCTACACGATTGGCATCGAAATGATGCTCGCGGGCGATATTGTCATTGCCGCCGATGACTGCAGATTTTGCCAGATGGAATCCAAGCGGGGCATTGCGCCGTTCGGGGGTGCGCACTTTCGCTTCCTGACAAGGGCCGGCTGGGGTGACGCAATGTACCATCTTTTTCTATGCGACGAGTTTACTTCCGAGCGGGCATACAAGATCGGTCTCGTGCAGGAGGTGGTGCCGGCAGGTCAGCATATCGAGCGCGCCATGCAGGTGGCGGAAACGATCGCCAAAAATGCGCCTATCGGAATTCAGGTTACGAAGGAAGCTGCATTGAAGTTCATCGAGAGCGGGGAGGGGGCGGCCGTCGATTACATTCCGAAAATCAAGGATCGGTTCTTCAATAGCGAAGATTTCAAAGAGGGAATTCAGTCATTCGTCGAGCGGCGAGCAGGCGGCCGTCGATTATATTCCGAAAATCAAAGATCGCGTCTTCAACAGCGAAGATTTCAAAGAGGGAATTCAGTCATTTGTCGAGCGGCGAGCAGCCGTGTTCCGCGGCCAATAGGCTTGTCAGCGCAGAACGCTGGGGTTGTTCAACCACTGAGGATTAAGGACCAGACATGGGTAGCATAAAGAA
>Ga0099794_10000900_pt1 | contig 10047 bp, 8 predicted proteins | sample Rivendell_Oct201_10_FD_77320 | JGI IMG/M metagenome (GOLD analysis project Ga0099794, IMG submission 77320) | Vadose zone soil microbial communities from the Eel River Critical Zone Observatory, Northern California, USA -... | ecosystem: Host-associated > Plants > Roots > Rhizosphere > Soil ... | reverse complement strand
GGATTTACGCTGACTACGCGTTCCCTTCCGCAAGCCTTCCAGGTGCTGCCGGTAATCGTATACAAAGTTTACGCCGACGGCCGCCCCGACGAATTGGTCCGCGGCGTGGACATTGTCGGCACGCCGCTCGCTGCGCTGACCCGTATTTTGACCACCGGCGATCAGCAGCACGTTTTCAACGGCGTCTGTGGCGCAGAGAGCGGCCAGGTTCCCGTCGCCGCCGTCGCACCCGCAATGCTCTTCTCCGAAATGGAAGTCCAGAAGCGCGCGCACGAGCACGAGCGCCCGCCGCTCTTGCCGCCACCCGGTTTTGAAGACAGCGGCGCCGCGAAAGACGCGCAAGCCAAGCCGGCGGTGAAACCGTGAAAATCACGCGCAAACTCACACTCGCGATTGCCGCAATTTTCTTCACACTCAACACCCCGCCCGTTCGCGCCACCGACACCGCGAAATCTTCTCCCGATGGGGCCATGGCCGCTGCTCGCGCCGCCGCCAAAGGCGATGGCCTTCTCGAAGCGCTCCTCATCGAACTCGATCGTTCGAAGGCCCAGCTGAAAATGGATCAGGTTCAGTCGCCCTATTACATCGAGTATCGCGTCAACGAAGTGGACGACTTCGGCGCGGAAGCGGCCTTCGGCGCCGTCCGCGAAAATCAGCACGTTCACGTCCGCGTTTTGCGTGTCGTCGTTCGCATCGGCGATTACCAGCAGGACAGCTATTTCGGCCGCGGCCAGGGCGAAACCACCATTCTGCCTCTCGACAACGATCCCATCGCCCTCCGCCGCCAGATTTGGCTCGCCACCGATTCCGCTTACAAAGCCGCCGGCCAGGCGCTCGCGGAAAAACAAGCCGCGCTCAAGCAATTCAGCGCCGACCCCAGTCCCGTCGACGATTTCGCGAAAGCTCCGCCCGTGATCGCCGTCGAGCCCACCGTCACCCTGAAAATGGATGAAGCCGCATGGCGGAAAACGCTCGAAGATGTAACCAGCCTGTACAAGCAATATCCGGATGTGCAGTCGGTCACGGCTTCCGCGCGTTTCTCTGCCATCAACGAATATCTCGTAACTTCCGAAGGCACCGTCACGCGCAATGGAAAAACTACCTACTTCGTGCAATTGAATGGCGCCGCGCAAGCTACGGACGGCATGCGCCTGAGCCGCAGCCCGGCTTACATGGTCGCGCGGCCGGAAGAGCTGCCCTCGCGCGATGCGCTCATCGCGGATGCAAAGACCATGCTGCAAACCGTGGTTGCGCTGCGCCAGGCTCCCATCGTCGAGGAGGAATATCGCGGCCCGGTCCTGTTCGCCGCCGACGCTGCCGACGACATCGTGGCTTCGCTCATCGGGCAAAACGTGCTTGGCCGGAAACCGCAGCTCGGCAAACCGAACCGCACCACCGGCCCCTTCGCGACCAGTTATAAAACCCGCGTCCTGCCGAATTTCCTGACGCTCGTCGATGATCCCACGATGAAAGATTTCCAGGGCAAGAGCGTCGTCGGCAATTACGCCGTGGACAGCGAAGGCGTGAAGTCGCAAGCCGTCAACGTCATCGAAAACGGCATGCTGACGAATTATCTCGTCGGCCGCCAGCCCATCCGGGACTTTCTTACTTCGAACGGTCACGGCCGCGCCGCGCCCGGTTCGTTCCCCGCGCCGAGCCTCGGGGTGCTGCTGCTGAAAAGTTCCGAAGCGCAATCGCCCGACGCCCTGAAGCAAAAAGTAATTCAAATGGTCAAGGACCAGGACAAGCCCTACGGCTATCGTGTGGACACGCTGGGCCCCGGTAATTCACCGCGCCTTCTTTATCGCGTCTACGCCAAAGATGGCCACGAAGAATTGGTCCGCGGAGCGGTCTTCAACGAGCTGGACATTCGCGCGATTCGCAATGACTTGATCGCCGTCGGCAACGATCCGCTGGTGAGCAACCGCACCGGCGGTGCGCCCACCACGATCATCTGCCCTTCGCTGCTCTTCGGCGAACTCGAAGTGAAACGCGCCGACACCAGCAAAGACAAGCTCCCGGATTATCCGCCCCCGCCGCTGGCGAAGAAATGATTTGTGTAGGGACGGACTTTAGTCCGTCCCTTGTAGCGCCGGCTTCCAGCCGGCTAGGCGAAACGCAGCAACGCAACATCCTTCTGACTCCGGACTGTTCACTGTGAACTGTTGAGGGTAACCTGTGAACTGTCGACTATTTCTTCCATGACCCTTCGCGAAAGACTCGAATGGCTCACCCGGATGACCTTCCTGTTATTCATCCTGGCCTCCGCCGCTTTCCTGAGCGCCATCACTGCGATGCGCATCGCCATCCACGGCCGCGAAGTGACCATGCCCAATCTCGTCGGCAAAAATGTTTCCGAAGCCAGTCAATTGCTGCAATCCCGCGGCCTGGTGCTGCGCGTAGCGGACCGCATCTACAGCGATCAGCCCATCAACGTCGTGGTGCGCCAGACTCCTCCCTCCGGCTTGCTCATGAAAGTCTCGCAGCAGGCGCACGTCGTGCTCAGCCTCGGCCAGCGCCAGTTGCAGATCCCGTTGATCGAAGGCAATTCCCTGCGCGCGTCGCGCATTGAACTTCTTCGCGGCGGATTGCAGGTCGGCGAAGTCACCGCGGTCTCCATGCCGGACCAGCCGATGGACGCCGTCGTGATTCAGACTCCCAGGCCCGGCGCGGGAGCATCCTCGCCGCGCGTGGATGTTCTCGTCTCACAAGGTTCCCGTGAAACCGCCTACGTGATGCCGCACTTGATCGGCTTGAATGAAACCGACGCGCAACACCGCCTGGACGTCGCCCAATTGCGCCGTAAAGTAAACTACGTCACCGCCCCGCAATGGCCCCACGGCGCAGTGATCGACCAGTCCCCCCACGGCGGCGCCCGCATCCCCGCCTCCTCCCTTATCGAATTGACCGTCGCAAATTGATGCTTCCTCCCGCGCTTCTAGCCTTATAGCGGCGACTTCACGTCGCCACTCCTCGTTTTGTTGCTGTAGCGCCGGGCTTTCCCCCGACTTGTGGGGGTCCCCGACGATTTGTGTCGGGAAGCCCAGCAACTTCTTCTTCCTCCCTGTGTCAGTCCTAGCGGGTCGCGCACTCGTAAATCGTTTCGACGTCGTGCTTCCCGGCGCTCCGCGACCGCCATTCAATCCTAGTAGGGGAATTCCATTTCACATTTTGGGTAACTCATAGGACTACTAGTGGCTAGCCCATAGGAGTACTGGAACGTTTGATCTGGGCAGGCTACCCAATCTCCGGCGAACATTACACCTCGAATGGGCCTCTTCGGTCGCAATGGAAGAAGCTGATTGCGCCAGGAAGTGCAACGAGGTGTCCTTTCTTGGATCCACCAAACAGCGGACAATTCGGCGCCTAATGCCCTACATCTTTGGGACTTAGAGTTATATGGTTGGGGGCTCAATCGCTCCATGACAAGAGACCATGGTGGGCCCCTTTTGGGGGTCACCGGTAGGATTGGCTCGTGCCGCTTGGCTGCGCACGTCAAGGGAAAGGCTCCTGCGAACTCAGCTTCTTTGTTGGCCGTTTAACCCCTGGCACTAAGTGAGGATTGGCATCCCTGTTGCACAAAAATGGGGCAGGGGGCGTCGATGGGTAAGCCTAGCGAGTATCGCGCTTGTATTCCCCGTTGCAAGCTTCTTGTACCGGCGGAGCTCGATTCGGTGGGTCTCTGTGTCTACCACTTCACCTGGAGCGTGGAGGAGGCATGCGCTGAGATGCACCGCCAGGTTGCATTGCGCAAGGCGACCGCTGAACGCCGTGCGGAGATGGCCACCTATATAAGCGAATGTGCCCTGCTCCTCGCCCGCGTCACCAGCAACTTGTGCTTGTCGGACGACCTAAAAAGACGCATCCTCTGCACTTTTCTGTCGCTGATGAATCTAAGAGAGAACCTGGAGCGTGCCCCAAGCGGCTACGCCTCCGAAATACGAGTTCCTGCGACGGGACTATTCCCGACCCCTGCCGTCGTGTCTGATTGGCTCAACTCGGAATCGAATGCCAGCTTACGTTCTCAAGTGTGAAGGCTGTGCCAAATTTGGGTCCCTTCCTGATCCACGAAGGCCAACTGCCGGAAACCTGGAAGAAACTACCCATCCAGCGGCACTGTCCCACTTGCCACAGAATCACTAGCTGGGCTATCGCACTGCCGGACCGGCGCGACGGTCACGACCGCCGAAGCGGTGTAGACCGCCGTGCCACAGAACAGGAACCGAGACGCTGACCGCAGCGCGGAGACTGCCCAGCCGTACCGTCGATGCCCACCCGAACTGTACTCCCGCGGAATCGGCCCCACTCCCGGCTGCGTCATCCAGATGCTGCAGTTCGGTCTTCACCTGCGCGCGTATCCGCACCAGCTTGTATCGATGAATCAACAGCTGCCGCAGATCCTTCTCTTCCCCGGACGGAGTCCAGATCCGCGGAAACCGTCCCTCCAGCAGCAGCTTCAAAATCAGCGCGGCATCGCGCCGGTCGTGCTTCTGCTGCCGCACCTCCGCAGCGCGAATCTTCGCCACGTCACCGATCCACACGTGGTGCCCCAACGTCGCGGCCATCTCCACAAACCACTGACAGTTCCCGGTCGACTCCATTCCAATCAGAGCTGGCCCAGGCAATCCACGGTAAAATTTCTTCGCTTCTCCCGACGCATGCTCCAATTTCTTTTCTCCGGTCTCCCCACTCTCCGTGTCCAGCCAACAAATCTGTTGCCAACTGGGGTGGTAATCACATCCAATAAGCATCATCGAGGGCTCCTTCCTACCGAATTTGCTTCGGTCCTCCAACCAGAAGCATACTCGGCTACCGAACGGAGCCTTCGCTCTTATCCAATCAACCCTTCGGTTTTCAGGTGCGGTTTTGACCCTTGAGCAGATTTCCACGATTTTTTCAGAGCCCCATCTCTCCCGCAAACCCTTCCCCTTGCCCCACTTACGTCTCACCGTGTCCCCATTACCACATCTCATTAGAATTACTAAGTCGTTAGTAGTTGACAGTCGGTACATTCCGTGCTACCCTTCTGTATGAACTCGACGCTTTACCCTGCTTGCCCTGAGCCTCGAAGGGTCTCCCTCCCCGCCTTTTGTGGCCGTCCCTCCGCTTCCCCTTTCCCCAGAACTCCTAAGTCTCACTCCTTCTGTTCCTTGCGCCTTTCTCCTGCGATTCTTCCCACTTTCGACTTCAACCTTCGACTTTCAACCGCCCTTCCCTCACCGGCCTGTTCGGTCTTGCCGGGGTCACCAGTCACTAGTCCCCAACCACAAGTCATCGCTCTTTGTTCTCATGCACTTACAAATTGCCCATTTTCTATCCCCTTTGTTTTGAGATTCATGCATCGGATTGGGGGTGTACCGAGTCTGTGTGGCAACTGTGCTGCTCTGGCGAATTCTGAACGATTTCCATGATTCATTTGCGTAACCCGCTAAAGCTTGTTGCTCTGTCAGGTGGGGATTTGCTCTAAGCGGGGCACTCCCCTCGTGGACTGAGCCGCCACATCCGCGTCAGGTTCAACGCGGTCGTTGCCAGCGCCAATTCCGTGGCGACTTTTCCCAGCCCGCGCATCCGGAACCGCCGCATTCCGCGCTGCTCTTTCCTATGACCGGCTCGGCCAGTGCTTTGCGCCGCCGGTACAACGCTCGTCCGGTCGTAGAACATAACTTGCTTCTCATGCGCAGCTGCGCCGGATGACGTGCGGGTTGTTTCAGCATTCCGCCGCGATTCAAAACACAGGCCCTGTTGCTGTCCGGCACATAGGCATCGATTCCGCGTTCTTCCAGGACTTCCAGGTTGTGCACAGAGAAAAAGCCGCTGTCCGCACTCACTTGTCCCGGTTGTTCACCGCACTCGCGTTGCACGCTGTCCACCATCGGCACCAGCAACCCGTTGTCGTTCAGTTCCCGGCTGAGCTGTTGCGCCACGATCAAATGATCGTCGCTCACCGCCAGCGTCGCTGTGTAGCCCAGCGTGAATCCCCGGCGATCCGGCAGAAAGCGGCTGTCCGCGTCGGTACGCGAGAGCTTCCGCATCCCGGACTTCTTCAGCCGCTGCAGCCGCACCGGAATGTCGCGCAGCTGTCCTTCCAGCCTCTCCATCGTCGCGCGCGTCACCTCCAGCCCCGCTCCCTCATTCGGATCGTCGCTCTGGCACTGCTGCTGCCACCGCCGGATGTTCTTGCGGATCTTGGCTCGTTCCGCCCGCAGCTTCTCCAGGCTGTCCGTGCAACTGGTCGACGCGTTCGCTGCAATGCGCGTGGAATCAATGGCTACGTGCCCCAGCTTTCCCAGCCCCAGCGAGCGCGCCAACTCCACCACCTGCGTGAATAGGTCATTCATCGCTCGTCCGTGCCGCTTGCGAAACTCGTTCAGCGCCCAAAAATCAGGCTGCGCTCCTCCCGCCAAATAGCGAAACGCCAAATCTTCCCGGATACGCTGTTCTAACCGCCGCGAACTGGTCATCCCCAGCGCGTAGGCATACAGCCACACCTTCAGCAGCAGCGCCGGATGATAGGCTGGATGTCCTTCCTCGCTATAGCCCGCTTCAAACTCCTGCAAATCCAGCTTCTCCACCGCGCCATGCACGAAAAAGCAAAGATGCCCTTCCCCCAGTACCTCTCTCACCGTCGGTGGCAGCAAATAGGCTTGCTCCGGGTTGTACTCCAGAAAATTTGCCATCCTGCGTTCCTCCTCTGCGCAGTATAGCCATAGCGTCAAGCCCTAGTTGCCACACAGACTCGTGTACCCCCCTCCCAAGTCGCAAAAGGATGAACCCATGAACACCACAACCGTTAGCCCAATCTCCACCGCGGATCCCATCGCAGTCCCTGCGAACACGGACACTTCTCGCTGTCCCTATTGCTATCCCAGTGGCAAGCGCTGCCGGCTTCCCGGTTTGCAGGCTCATTATGGCTTTTGCCTCGGCCACTCCAAGGCCTGCATCCCCGGCGCCTTCCCTCCGCACTCCCAGAGCGATTCAAAAGACCTCTCCCCAGAACTCTTCCCCAAACTGTCGGACTTCGATTCCGCTTCGGACATCTATGGATTTCTCAACCGCCTCTTGGTCCTCGTCACCAAAGGCCGCGTATCCCCGCGCCGCGCCGCCGTCCTGGCCTACATCACCAACCAGCTCCTCCACTCCCATCGCGCCATCGCACGCGAAAACGAAGCTCAGGCCGAAGAACCTCAGCAAATCATCATTGCCCCGCCCCAAGCGTGACTGGCCCACTCCAGAACCCAAAATCTTCACCGGCATCCCGGGTGTGACGCCCATGCCGGAGAAGCCATCGTCATGACCATTTCCACCCATCAGCTTCGTCCGGCCGACGGTTGTAGGGGCACACTTCACTGCGCCCTCTCCGTGGCACAGCCAACCTAGCTGTGCTCCTGGCCGACTAGAGGTAGTCGCGGCATGGAAGGAACAACGGAGCGCAAGGAAGGGAAGCTTTTAGGCAATCAGGGATCAAACGAGGAATCTATAGTGGCGATTATTTTCGCAGATTGCGAAGCATCGGTGAAAGTTGGAACGGTGCTAAGAATTGCGGGGAGCGCCAGTCCGGCTTCCAGAAAGCAGCGGCGCTAGGATTTCATGGCCTTGCTACTTCTTGAATAGATCTTCGAAGGCCTGCCGCGCATCGTTGTGCCGCGGTGGCGCGGCGGGCGCGGAACCGGCAGCCGATGGCTGCGAATAGGAAGTCGGCGCGGTGTCTTTCTCCACCGTCGTGCGGAACTCGTAGAACTTGCAATCGTTCTTTGCGTCCTTCGGCGAAATGCGTTCCGGAATCGGCTGCGTGCATTCAAACTGCGCTCCGGAATCGAAGAACCGGCACTGCTTGCAGCAATGCAATTCCTGCTGGCACTTGGGACACGTCCCGTTCGGATCGAATCCCGGCGCCAGCACCGCCCCGCAGTTCGAGCAGCGCGCGCGCGTCACCGTTCCCACCATGCGCGGCGTCCGCGGCCCGAATTGATCCGCGCCGCGCGGCCCGCCCGAGGGCGACTTGCGATCGTGCGTTTTTTCTTTTTTTTCGCTTTTTTCCGCGTCGCGGTACCCGCGGTGGCTGTACTTTCGATCCACAAAGGCCTCCGTCCGCCAGTCTCGACGGACTGCAACGGCTACAACTTACGCTTTTGCGCTGTCGCGCTTGCCAACTTGGCTGTGTTCCAATCGGATTGCTACACTCGGCCGGACTGCGCAAACATTCCCTCGAATTTCCTTGCAGAGTTGCGCACGTCCGGGAGCAGAAGATGGGTCCTTTATGTTTTTAGTCCTCTGGGAGTACGAAGTCAAGTCCGGCAGCAAAAAACGGTTCGAGGATGTGTACGGCCCCGCCGGCGACTGGGCCCGTCTCTTTCGAACGGATTCGCACTACCGGGAAACCCGTCTCCTCCGCGACCCCTTTCGTTCGAATATTTATCTCACTCTTGATTTCTGGGCGTCGCGCGACTCTTACGAACAGTTTCTCGCCACCCACAAAGCCGAATACCAAGCGATCGACGCCCTCGGCGAAAGTCTCACCGCCAACGAGCGTCGCGTCGGCGCCTACGAAATGGTGGCTCCATGATTCGCTGCTCGTTTTCCATTGATGCCAATCAGTTCTCGCCGCGAAGTGCGGTGCCGCGCGATTTTCCGAGCCACATGGCGACAAATCCGTCGGGCTCCAGATCCGGTTGGAGAAATTTCCGTGGCGTGCCGGCAACTCGCAGCACTGCTTCCGCGGCCAGATATCCGCTGCGCACTGCGCCTTCCATCGTTGCGGGCCAGCCCGTGGCGGTCCAATCTCCCGCAAGAAATAGTCCGCGCACAGATGTCTCTTGTTTCGGCCGCCATCGATCCACTCCCGGTTCCGGCGAAAATGTTGCAGCGGCTTCTTTGATCACCGTGGCTTTCACCAACTGCGCGTCGCGCGCGGCGGGCAGCGCGTGCCGCGCTTCTTTGAGGCAGAGATTAATAATTTCCTGGCGCGATTTCGGCAACAAATCGTATGACGCGCTAATCACCAGTTGCAGGTACTGTCCTCCGTCTGTTTTATTTGCCCCGTTTGTGTCTCCATACAACTCCGTTTTGTTGAAAATCCACTGTGTCGTCGTATCCAGCAGGGTCACAAACGGTTCCTTCATCACTTGCCGGTCAAACCAGAAATGCACGCCGGTAATCGGCGAAACTTTTATTTTGTCCAGATTCGCGAGCGACCGATCGCTCTGCTTCACGCTTTCCGGAAGCAACTCTGCCAGCGCGGTGTGCGGCACCGCGAAAACATACGCGTCTGCGTTCTCTTCTTTTCCTTCGTCGAAGCGCACAGCGGCGATTTCGCCGTTTTCGATTTTCAAGCCGCGAACCGGCACGCGCAGATTCACTTCCCCGCCCCGGCGCTCGATTTCGGATTTGCAGCCGTCGTACAAATTTGCGAGCGGCACCGCGGGAACTCCCATGCGGTATCCCGTGCGGTTCGAAAGAAACGCTTTCCAGAAAACGTCCACGCCGAAGCACGCGTCGGTGCGATCCAATTCTTCATCGAGCGCGCTTACCAGCACCACGCGCCAGAATCGTTCGATCGCGCCTTCTGTTTGTCCGCGCCGGCGCAGCCACTCCAGCATGGAGATGCCGCCATTTTCTTCGAGATCCGCGGGGTGTCCTTTCGCGCCCAAAATATCCAGCATCGCGCGCGCAATGGAAACTTTGTCCATCAGCGTGAGCGGAGCGAAAGCGGCGAAGGAGCCGGTCATATGAAAGGGTGCAGGAAGAATCCCGGCTTGCATTTCGCCGCGGCGGCCTTGGGGATCGAGAAAGAAGAGGCGGTCAAAGAATTTGATTTTGTCCGCGGAACCAATGCGGCGGTAGAAATCTTCGAGGTTCGTGCAGCAGCCGAGGGTCACGTGCTGACAATTATCCACGTGCTCGCCGTCCGGCAACACGTAGGACGTTGCGCGGCCGCCAAGGAAGGGCCGCTGTTCGAACAGGCGCACGCGCCAGCCGGATTCAGCTAGCGCGACGCCGGCTGCCAGTCCCGCCAGCCCGCCGCCGATCACGATCACGCTTTTCAAGAAT
>Ga0099794_10000896_pt1 | contig 10069 bp, 11 predicted proteins | sample Rivendell_Oct201_10_FD_77320 | JGI IMG/M metagenome (GOLD analysis project Ga0099794, IMG submission 77320) | Vadose zone soil microbial communities from the Eel River Critical Zone Observatory, Northern California, USA -... | ecosystem: Host-associated > Plants > Roots > Rhizosphere > Soil ... | reverse complement strand
TGCTGACGCGGGGAACGTTCAGGTCGAAGGCCACTCAGCCCCTCTCTCGCGCCGCGCGCGGCGCCTCGGAAAGCTCGGAGACTTCGGAAGGCATGCCCAGCGCCCGGGTCAGCTCGGACAGTGGCCGGTAGGTGTCGAGGGTCTCGCTGGCGTGGTGCAGGTCCGCGACCAGCGCCTCGAGCCTCCTCCGCCACCGCCGCCGGTGCAGCCACATCACTGCGTCGGGAAACAGCGGCCCCAGGACCAGGAGCAGGGCCGGGAACCACTTTGCCTGGATGGGGATGTACGGAACCTCGACGCAGATGATGCCGAGGATGAACCCGGCCAGGGCGAAGGTGGCTCGGGCCACCAGATCGCCACCGCGCCAGATGCCGTAGTCCCGCTTCGCCAGCTCGATCTCGCCGGTCGCGAGCGCGGCGTACCGGGGCAGCAGGATCTCGTCGAGGGCGCGCCGCACGCGCTGCCAGTAGCCCGCATCGTCGACGCCCAGCTCCCGCAGCTGCTTCTCCATCAGCTGCAGCTCGCCCTCGGCATCCTGCCGGAGCGAGGCCTCGACCTGCGGCGACCACTCCCGGAAGCCAGGGCGCCGCAGCTCGAATTGCTCGAGCAGGAAACGCCCTACCGCCGCCAGGCGGTACTTCTCCGGAACCATGACGACTATCTAGCACGCACCCCGGGGTAGGGTCCGGCCCGGCGCCGGTAGTCCCGGCGCCCCGGGCCTCTTATGCTTCGCGCATGGTGGTGGTGTACGACGCGGACTGCGGCGTTTGCCAGGCCTCGGTGGCCTGGGTGAAGAAGCGCGATCGCAGGGGCGTCTTCGAGCTCGTCGGAAATGACGTCCCGGACCTGCCACCCGGCGTTTCGCGCGAGGAGACCGGGCATACCGTGATCGTGCTGGATGGCGCCCGCAAGCTGGTGCGCGCCGAGGCAGTGGCCCGCATCCTGGGCGAGCTGCCGGGATGGGCGGCGGCGGGCGCGGTGCTGCGCGCGCCGGGCATCCGCCGGGTGGCGAATTGGGCCTACGACAAGTTCGCGCGGAACCGCCACCGCGTCTCGGAGGCGCTCGGGATGCGCGCTTGCGCAGTGCCCGGCCGCAAGTCCTAGCGGATCAGGGGACCCGTGCAGCGCACTCGGGCGAAAGCTCGGCCTTGTGTTCCTTCAGGCACTGCGCGATCCGCCCTCCCCCTGGCTTCACGTCCTTGCAGAGCTTCTGCGCGTCGGGGCGGCATGCGCGCACCGCCTCGGCCACCGCCCCTTGGGGCTCGGCCATCCGAGCGAAGAACTCGCGGCAACCGGGCGAGACCTGGTCTTTGTGCTCCTGCATGCACTGGCGGCGCTCGGGCCCGAGCTTCATCCCGGGACAGAGCTTCTGCGCGTCCGCCTCGCAGGCCTGCGCGCCTTCGCGGAACTCCGCGATCCGCGACTTGCACGCCCGGGAGAGCTGCTCCTTGTGCTCCTTCAGGCACGCAGCGATGCGCCCTTGCCCGGGCTCCACGCCGGGGCAGAGCTTCTTCGCATCGTCCTGGCAGGGGTGCTGCGCCGCCTGGGCGAGCAGGATCGCGAACAGCAGCGTCATGGCTCCACCCTGGCGAGAGACCGGATGCTCTCGGTGATCGAAGGAAGTTGCGGCACCGACGCCAACTCGAGGTTGTCGGCCAGCCCGATGCCGGGCAGGTGCGCGCCGGCCAGCAGCCTGGGCGGCGCCGCCAGCTCGTAGAACAGCTCCTCCACCGTGCGCCGGATGAGGTGCTCGCCGAAGTTGGTGATCTCGGTGTCCTCGTTGACGTACAGCACGCGGCCGGTGCGGCGCACGGACTGCTCGATGCGTTGCCAGTCGTACGGATAGAGCGAGCGCAGGTCGATCACCTCCGCGTCGATTCCCTCCGGCGCCAGGCTCTCCGCCGCCTTGACGCACAAGGGCAGCGTGCGGCCGTAGCTCACCACCGTCAGGTCCCGACCCGGCCGGACGGTCCGGCCTTCCCCGAAGGGCACGAAATGATCGGGTGTATCGGGCCACTGCGGCTTCCAGTTGGTCCGTTCTCCCAGCGGCGCGTCGATCATCTTCGACAGCTTCCGATCGTCGTCCGGCACGCCGGGAATCTCCTCGCCCGGCAGGGCGCGCACCCGCATCAACGCCTTCGGGACCAGGAAGAAACAGGGATTGGGATCGACGATGCAGGAGAGCAGAAGGCCGTAGGCGTCCCGGGGCGTGGAGGGAATCGCGATCTTGAACCCCGGGATGTGCGTCGCCGTCGCGTCGAATGAATGCGAGTGGTAGATGCTGCCGCGGATCCCCGATCCCACGGGCGTCATGATGGTGATGGGGCAATTCCAGTCGCCGTTGGAGACCCAGTGCTGCATGCCGGCGAGCTTCAGCAGGTCGATGGTGTTGAAGGCGTAGTCGCAGAACTGGATCTCCGCCACGTTGCGGCAGCCCGCCAGCCCCAGCCCGATGCTGGTGCCGATCACGCCGCGCTCGTCGAGCGGTGAGTTCCAGGCGGTCTTCAGTCCCTGCGTGGCGGTGAAGGCGCCGCCCAGCGGCGGACCGACGTCCTCGCCGAAGACGTCGGTGACCCCGTGGCGCTCCTCGCCGACGTGGAGGGCCATGCGGATGGCCTGGACCATGTTGCTCATGAGTCGCCGCGCACCAGGTCGCGCTCGCTGAACACGTGATCGTGGATGGACTTCGGATCCGGTTGCGGCTCCTCCTTGACCTGCTTGTGGACGGCCAGCAGCTCGGCGGCGAATGTCGCGCGCAGCCCGTCCATCTGCTGGCGCGTGAGCAGGCCGCGCTCCTCCAGGCGCCGCTCGAAGCCGACGATGCAGTCCGCCTCGTCGTTCAGGCGGTTGGCGCCGGAGGCGGAGCTGTGCCCGTAGAGGCGGCTGACCACCGCCTCGAGCAGGAACGGCTTGCGCTCCGTGCGCACGTACTCCATCGCCGCGGAGAGCTCGCGGTAGGCGACCTCCGGATCGTTGCCGTCGATGGTCTTGCTCTCGATGCCGAACGCCTTGCCCCGGTCGCTGATCCGCTTCTCCCCGTGCTGCCCCTGGTAGTGGGTGGAGATGCCCCATTTGTTGTTGGTGACGATGATCAGGATGGGCAGCGGGTTGGCCGGGCGCGACGACCAGATCAGGCAGGTGGAGAAATCTCCCTCGGCGGTGCCCGCGTCGCCGCCCGTGACGATGGTGATGCCGCGCCCGCCCGCCCGTTTGTTCGCGATGGCGGTGCCCGGGGCCATCGAGTACTGCACCTCGATGGGGCTGGAGACGGGCACGACGTTCCACTCCCGAATCGAGAAATGCCCGACGAAATTCCGGCCTCCGGAGTAGGGGTCGGTCGCGGTGTTCTTCATCTGCCTCATCGCGTCCACCGGATCGGTCCCCATCGCCAGCAGCGTGCCGGACTGCCGGTAGTGGAAGTGGCAGTAATCGTATTGCGGCCCCTGCCCTTTATGGATGAGCAATCCGAGCGGGACGTTGAAGGCTTCCTCGCCGGGCCCGCCGATCCAGAAGTAGCCGTCGCCCTGCTTGTACATCTGGATGAGGCGTTCCTCGAGGACGCGCGCCTTCACCATCAGCGAGTGCACCTCGAGCAGAAGGTCGGGCGAGAGCTCCGATGCGGGGGGCGTCCGCACTGGACGCAGGCTGGTGCTCACGAGCGGGTCTCCTTTTGCGGCGGTTTTTTAGCGCAAGCCACCTCAGAACGCTATGTGCGCACGCCCGGTAAAGACATGCACGGGACCGCGATCGCGATTGAAGGCCGGATGAAGGATCGGCTGATAGTTGACTCCAAGCGAGACCTGCTCGGTCACTCCCGCGCGATAGAACAGCTCGCCGAGCAGTTCGGCGCCATAGCGCAGCGCGCCATCACCGATGAGGAAGCCGTATCCGCCCCCTTCCAGGTAGGCCCGGTGCGGCCCGGACAGCCCCGACACGACCAGCCCGGCGCCCGCCTCGTCGCGCTCCCGGCCCCAGCGCGCGCCGGACTGCAGCGCGCCCATCGCCAGGGAGCGGTCGATCTCGGTGAAGGCCCAGGTCTCGTTCTTTCCGTCGTTGAAGCTGGCGCGGATGAATGCGCCGAGTCCGCGCCCGAAGTCGTAATTCGCGCTGGCGGCCATTCCTGCCTTGGTGCGCCCCTGCGCTCGCGTGTCCTCGATTTGGACATGGCCCGCGATCGCCTGCGCATAGCTGCCCATGTTTGCGGAGCTCATGAAGACCAGAACCCGGACGGCGCCAGGTCCCGAGCGCGCCTCGAGCTCCACGACCAGCCCGCTGGCTTTCAGGATATCCGTCTCGAGCCTTGCGCCGTTCGCGACCTTGGGCTCGAGGAAGATCCCTGCGCGGGCCGACCACCAGTCCTTGGAGAAGTCCGCCGCGAGGCCCCAGGTGTAGCCGCGCACGTCGGCCGGGTAGTCGTAGGCGGCCGACGCCCACAGCCCCCAACTCATGAACCGCGTGTGCGGATCGTTCGCGTAAGGGACGTTGTCGAAGAACTCGGGGATCGCGTACTTGCCCGCGACGAAGGTCAGCGGTCCGACGGCCTGTTTCAGCGCGGCGCGCGCGACGATGAGGGTCGGCTCGGGATTGCCCACCCGGTACACCTCGCCGCTGGGGAAGGCGGCAACGCCGAGCGTGGAGCTGAGGCCACGTCCCCCGGCCAGCTCCGGCTGGAACACCAGCTCGGCCCCTTCCCAGGGGCGCAGGGTGAGTGAGAGATCCATCACCACCGAAGTGGCCGACTCCGCGACCGATTGGAGGCTGTTCCCGAACCTGCCGTCGCCCAGGGGTTTCTTGCCCGAATAGGCCGCCTGGAACGCCGGGTGCGCCTGCGTCGCGACGGTGGCCTGGAAGTGAAACGGACCCTGCTCTTCGGCGCCAGCCGGCAGAGGGGCGATCGCCATCGCCGCTGCGACGGCGAGAGCGCGCATCAGACCCGGCCGGGCTCTGGCTCAGCCGCTGATTGCTCCGGGACCGGTTCGTCGGGTACGGCGTGCTCCTCCTCCGGCTCTCCAGCGGGTCCCGGTTGCGAGTCGGAGACCACGGCCCCGGGGGACGCTGCGGTGACCGGCTCCGGAGGCGTCGCCGTCTCCTTGCGCGCGCTGATGACTTGCTGGCCCGGTCGGGTCGGCCGCACGGCGCTGGTGGACGCCAGCACTGCGAGCTCCACGTACCGATCGAGCTGGGTCCAGGCCAGGAACCGATCGAGCTCCGCCGCGGTCTGATCGCCCAGGTCCTTGGCCAGCGGCTGATCGGCCCAGGCTTCCGCGTAGGCGTCATAGAGCTTTTGCACGAACTCCACCGCGCGGCGGGCCTCCTCGAGGACCTCGCGGTCCGCGCGCCACGGTCCCGGAGAGCGGCGGGGGGCGGCGGCGCGGCGGAGCGTCGCCACGTTGCGGCGGTAGGTCTGCGCCGCCTTGGCGAGGTTCGGGGCGGCGGCGAGCAGCTTTGCGCGGAGCTCCAGGCGGGGGCTCACCGGGGCGGCCGGCTCGGCGGGCGCGGCGGCGGGCGCAGGCTCGGGTTCCGCCGCGGGAGCGGTAGCGGGAGCGGTATCGGTGGGCGAGGCCTGTTCCGCCGGGGTGGGCGTCGGGGTCGCAGCCGCTGCCGCAGCCTGTGGATCCGTTGGGGGAGGCCGGGACTTGTTCTTGTCCGCGACGGCAAGCTGACCGAGGGCGAGGGGCAGGTCTCGGAGGAAGCGCTGGAGATCGAAGCCCTGACCTCCTTCGTAGAGGCGGGAGAGCGAGGCCGTCAGGCGCTCCACGGCTCCGGAGCGCAGCTGCTCCATCACGCGGGGGAAATCGAGAAATGCGCGGCGCTGCGTGTCCAGCTTCTGGTGCAACCGCTCCGCGAAGGCGAGCGCAGAGACCGCCTGCTCGACGTCGCGGCGGATGGAATCGCGCAGGGGGGCCCAACCCCCGCCGCCGCCAACCCCGACTCCACCGGGGCCTGGTTTCTGCGGCTGCCCGCCGCCCTGCCCTGTTCCCTTGCCCTTCTTGCGCGCCACGCCGCCTCCTCGGGATCGAACGCCTCTTCAAGCGGAAACCGACGACAGATGCAAGACCCAGCTTGCTGCCCGGCCCACATTTCGCTAACACGCGCCCATGCCTCACCTCCGCCCATATGCCCCGAAAGACTGGTCGCGGTTCGTCGAGCTGGAGCTGGAGACCCAGCTCGATTCGCTGGGCGACTCCACCGAGCAGGAGCGCGACATCTTCAAGGAGCGGTTCACCGCGCTGCTCGACGTGAAGATGGGCTTCTCCCGCAACGGCTTCCGCCGCCCCGGGGCGCAGCTCTGGGTGCTGGAAGGCGATGACGGAAAGTACCTGGGCCATCTCTGGCTTTCGGAGCGCGACAACCCCCGCCACGGGACTCGCACCTTGCAGGTCACCACGCTCGGGATCGTGCGCGAGGCGCGCGGCAAGAACTACGGCCGGCTGCTGATGCACAAAGCCGAGCAGGAGGCGAAGGAGCGCGGCATCGAGGTGATCGCTTTGGAAGTGGCCGGAAACAACCGCCGCGCCCGGGACCTGTTCAAGGATCTCGGCTATGAGACCATCCGGCGCACCATGCACAAGCGGCTGCGGGCCCATTGAGCGCCGCGCTTCCTGGCCTATGGAGATCTCGCCGCAGCAACTCGCCGACAAGCTCCGCCGGGGCGATCCCGTCTGGCTCCTCGACGTTCGTCAAGGCTGGGAGCATGAGCTGGCGCGCCTGCCGGACCAGGCGTTGATCCCGTTGCCCGAGCTGCCCTCCCGGCTCGACGAGGTGCTGCCCGGTCCGGGCGCCCAGATCGTCTGCTACTGCCACCACGGGGTACGCTCGCTGGGGGCAGCAGCCATCCTCCGCGAGGCAGGGTTCGAGGGCGCGGTGTCGCTGGCTGGCGGGATCGATCTCTGGTCTCGCCTGATCGACCCTTCCGTTCCTCAGTATTAGCCCCGGCGCCGCTACACCTCAGGGGCTACGCTTGAGCGCGGCTAGTCATGCGCCGAACAGGCGCAGAGCGTTATCGGCGAGGATCTTCGCTTCGTCCTCTGCGGGCAGACGCATCGCGCGCAGCGCGCGCAGCTCTCGGTCCCACTCGTAAGGAATGTTGGGAAAATCGGTCCCGTACAGGATGCGGTCGGGATGGCGGCGGAGGATGTCCACGTCGGGCTGCCGCTCGAAGTACCCGCCCACCACCATGGTGGTGTCCAGGTACAGGTTCGGATACGCCGGCAGCATCGCCTCGAACCGGGGCGTGTCGTCGAACCCGAGGTGCGGAACGACGACGATGGCGTCCGGATGCCGGTCGAGAGCGCGCTGCAGCCGGTCGGCGCCCGAGACGGTGCGGGGGTCCACGCCGTAGCCGTGCAGCGCGGGCTCGGGGCCGCAGTGGATCACCACCGGCTTCCTCCAGCGCGCGGAGGCGCGCCACACGGCGTCGAGACGCGGATCGTCGGGCGCGATCTTCATCACGTGGGAATGGATCTTCACGCCCCGGAACGGCCCCGAGAGCGCCTGCTCGAGGATGTCCTCCGCGCCCTCCTCACCCGGAAAGACCGTGCAGCAGGGCAAGACCTCCGGGTGGCGCCTGGACACGTCCAGCGTGAAATCGTTGAGGGCTCGAGCGAGACCTGGCTTGTGAACGTAGGGCAGCGCGACCATCCGGTCCACCGCGCCGCCCAGCAGGGTCTGCACGGCCTCGTCGACTCCCGAGCGGTACTGGATGTTCCAGGCGTGCGTGTCGAACCAGCGCCGGATCGCCTCGGCGAGCCGGCCCGGGTGCAGATGGACGTGCGCGTCGACGAGCACCGGCGCATGCTTGCCCGCGGCGGCCCGCGTGCGCAAGGAGCCTCAGCTGCGCCGTCGGCACCTCGGGCTGCTGAGAAGGGGCTCGCCTGCCGGCACACCGGCCGTGTGGGATGAAGTCGGAAAGGGTATGTGTTCGTTCAAACATGACGACCTCCACTCGAGTGCTGGCAGTGGCGTTCGTGGCCGTGGTGGCCGCATTCATCGGCTCCTCGGTTCTCGTGCACCGATCGGCGCGCGTGATCGACGCTGACGCGCGCCGGATCGCGCGCGATGTGGCGCCCGACATCCAGGTGGTCAGCGACCTCCGCTCGGAAATTCGGGAGCTCCAGGCGCGCGTGACGGGCACCATCGACGGCCGCTCCTCGCCGGACGCCGTGGCGGAATCGCGCAAGCGCGTCGACAAGCTGCTCGAGGAGGCCGTGGCGCTCCCGACCGATCCTCCGGAAGCGATCCTGTTGGGCAAGCTGCACAGCGCCATCCGCGCCTTCGACGAGGCGGCGGAGAGGGCACTGGAGCAGGTGCGCGGCGGTCACCCCGAGCAGGCGCGCGAGACGCTACGGACCGAGGTACGGCTGCGCGGCGACGTCGCGGGTCAGGCAGGGCATGAGCTAGTGTCGTACAACGTCCAGGCAGCCGAGGACGCCGCCCAGCGCATCGAGGCCGCCCGGGCGCGGGCAAACCGGTTCGGGTGGCAGCTCGACGGATTCTGCGCGCTGATCGCCTTGCTGGCGGCCTCGGTGACCGTTCGCGTCACGCGGCATGTCCAGCGGGTGCAGCAGGAGAATCACAGGCTGCTGCAGCGCAAGGCGGAGGAGCTGGAGCAGTTCGCCGGCCGCGTGGCCCACGACATCCTCAGTCCGCTCTCTGCGGTGAACATGGCGCTCGGCGTCGCGGAGCGAAGCCCGGCCCAGGCGCCGGACACCCTGGAACGCGCGCGCTCCAGCCTCTCGCGCGTGCGCCGGATCGTGGATGGCCTGCTCGAGTTCGCGCGCGCCGGCGCCCGGCCGGAGGCGGGATCGCGGGCGGAGGTGCGCCCCGTCGCCGCCGGGCTGCTCGAAGAGCTGGGCCCGTTCGCAGCCCAGCGGCATGCGTCGCTCCGCGTCGGCGAGGTCGCGGACTGCACGGTGGCCTGCAGCCCCGGCGTCCTCCTCAGCTTGCTCGGCAACCTGCTGCGCAACGGGCTCAAGTACCTCGGCAACGCGGAGTTCCGCGAAGTGCTCCTGCGCGTCCGGCAGCGCCGCGGGCGCGTGGTCTTCGAGGTGGAAGACACCGGGCCAGGGATCCCCGCCTCGCTGGGCACGCGGATCTTCGAACCGTACATCCGGGGACCCAACACCTCAGCCCCCGGCATCGGGCTCGGTCTCGCGACGGTCAAGCGGCTGGTGGAGTCGCACGGCGGATCGCTCGGCGTCCGCATCGGAGACCGCGGCGGCGCCTTGTTCTGGTTCGAGCTGGACGAGGCGCCTGCCTCCGAAGCGCCGCCGCGGTTCGCCGGCTTGCGCAGCGCTTGACGTGGTAGCGTCGCGGCGATGGCCGAGAGCGCTCCCAGGACAGCGCCGCGCGAGCCGGGCGATGCCCGCGACGCTCGCGCGCAGCCACCGGAAGGACCCGTACCGCTGCAGCGCGAAGCGCCGGCGCGCACCGCAGGCGGCCTGCCGGCGGTGGTCTCCTCCATTCGCCACGCATTCGGCGAGGCCGGAACGATCCGCGGCACCCGGCTGCTCCTGGCGTTGAACCAGTTCGACGGGTTCGACTGTCCCGGCTGCGCCTGGCCGGAGCCGGACGGCCACCGCAGCACGTTCGAGTTTTGCGAGAACGGCGCCAAGGCAGTCGCCGAAGAGGGCACGGCCGCCCGCGTCGGCCCCGACTTCTTCGCACGGCACAGCGTCGCCGAGCTCTCCCGGCAAAGCGATCACTGGCTGGGGAAGCAGGGCCGGCTCACCGTCCCGATGGCGCTCCGTCCCGGCGCGACGCATTATGAGCCCATCTCCTGGGACGAGGCCTTCGCGCTGGTGGCGCGCGAGGTGAATGCGCTCGCCCGCCCCGACGAGGCCGTCTTCTATACCAGCGGGCGGACCAGCAACGAGGCGGCCTTTCTCTATCAGCTCTTCGTCCGCGAATTCGGGACCAACAACCTGCCAGACTGCTCCAACCTGTGCCACGAGTCGAGCGGCAGCGGCCTGGGCGAGACGATCGGGATCGGGAAAGGCACCGTCCGGCTCGACGATTTCGAGAAGGCGCAGGTGATCGTGGTCGCGGGGCAGAACCCCGGAACCAATCA
>Ga0099794_10000894_pt1 | contig 10085 bp, 8 predicted proteins | sample Rivendell_Oct201_10_FD_77320 | JGI IMG/M metagenome (GOLD analysis project Ga0099794, IMG submission 77320) | Vadose zone soil microbial communities from the Eel River Critical Zone Observatory, Northern California, USA -... | ecosystem: Host-associated > Plants > Roots > Rhizosphere > Soil ... | reverse complement strand
TGTAGGATCCTGAGATGGTGTCCCCGAGTCAGGCGACCGACTCGCCGCGCGCGGCTGTTTGGCTGCTGTCGATGCTGAACGCGCCTGCTCCTCTTCCAAAAACGATCAATAGCCCGCCCGCGATGGCGAGGTTCTTGAGGAAGTTGACCATCTCCATCTGCTGCCGCGCCGCTGGGACTGCCCAGAAGTTGTGGAACACAAGCGTCACTGGCACGAGGAAGATCAGCAGCGCGAGCGCACCCCAGCGGGCCTTGAACCCGACCACGACGGAGACGGCCCCGACCAACTCGAGGGCGGTGGCGATCACGAGCAGGATCTCCGGAACTCCCTTGCTGCTCGCGTACGCGACGGTTCCGCCCCAGCCTGCGACCTTTCCGAGTCCACTGATGAGGAAGATTGTTCCGAGCGCGACACGACCGACGAACTGCGCCCACTTCGAGATCACATCCATGTGCTCCTCCGTTCTGGTCACACACTCCACAGCCGTTCGAGGAATCCGCGCAGCATCAGCCGCGCGCGGTGAGCGCGCCTGCGGAGAACTTTGCACGATCTGAGCCGCCTCCTCCACTACCCTCGGAGTCTGCCTCCTGATCTTTCCCTTGTTCGGGGACCGTAGAGCTGTTTCCCCTGGATGATCAGACGGACGCGCTCGAAAAGACTGTCTTGCAGGCCGACCGACCATTTCGTTGAATGCTGCGCCCGACGCCGCTACTGTCCCATGGACGGAACAACAGGCGATGGACGTCAACGAAATGCTGGTCTTTGCTCGGGTCGTGCAGGCCGGCAGCTTCACTACGGCTGCGGCGAAGCTCGGCATGCCGAAGTCGACCGTCAGCAGGAAAGTGTCCGAGCTGGAGGCGCGGTTGAAATCGCGACTCCTGCAGCGCACGACCCGCAAGTTGAGCCTCACGGACGCCGGCCGGACCTACTACGACTACTGCGCCCGGATCGTCGCTGAGGTTGAAGAGGCCGAGCGCGCGCTGAGCAGGCTGCAGGAGACGCCTCGGGGACTCTTGCGCGTGACCGCTCCCGTCAACGCCGAATTCCTCGGCCCCATCATCAGCGACTTCCTCGGGCGCTACCCGGAAATCCGGCTCGAGTTGCTCTGCACGGCGCGCGCGGTGGACCTCGTCGAGGAAAGCTTCGACGTCGCCATCCGCGCGGGAGTGCTCGCGGACTCGACGCTGATCGCGAGGAATCTTGGCAGCCCGCCCTGGCACCTCGTCGCCACCCCTGGCTACCTCAAGAAGCGTGGTCGTCCGCGGTCACCCGAGGACTTGAAGAAACACGATTGCTTGTTCTTTGGCGCCGGACGCAACCCTGTCGACCTGCGCCTCGAAAACGGCGACGCTTCCGTGCAAGTCGCCCTGTTCGCTCGCATGATCGTGAGCGACATGGATATTCTTCGGGCGGCGGCGACCGCGGGTCTGGGTGTCGCTCTGATTCCCGCGATGCTGTCCGTGAAGGATCTACGTGCTGGCCGGCTGAAGCGCGTTCTTCCTGACTGGAACCCTCCGTCAACGCCGGTCCACGTGGTCTATCCGAGCAGCCGGCACCTCTCTCCCCTCGTCAAAACCTTCGTCGACCATCTTCTGGAACGGATGCCGCCGCCAGCGTGGGAGCTCGGATCCACGCGCGGTCGTCGCGGGGCAGAGCGGGTTCATCGCTCTTCCGACTGTTCCGCCGGCGAGACAGTCCTTTCGGCAACGCCCATCTAATCATTCCAGCCCAGCGGCCTTACGCTGGTCGGAGAGAGCCAAGGAGATGCCCATGACCGCTACGGCAACTACAGCGCAGACGCCAGCTCGTCGGATCGTGCATCGAACGCGCGGCAGTCGCCACGGACCGCTCACCCGCTTGATGAGCCCCTCTGATCTCGGCCGGGTCGTGAAGCCTTTCGTATTCCTGGATCTCTTCGATGCAGACTCGTTCGGCGCCGCCAGAACCCGATTGCACCCTCACTCCGGCATCGCAACGGTGACGTTCCTGATGCAGGGTAACGTCGCCTACGAAGACACCGACGGGCATACGGGAGTGCTGCCGCAGGGTGGGATGGAGTGGATGAAGGCTGGCGGCGGCGCCTGGCACGGCGGCGGATCTGGCGACGCCGGTCGAGCGCGCGGTTTCCAACTCTGGATCGCGCTGCCGCCTGACTCCGAGCTGTCACCGGCCGAAAGCATCTATCTGCCGCCTGCGTCCATTCCGCGGGACGGACCCGTGCGAGTCCTGCTGGGCAGCTACGGGGCGGCGGCCAGCACGATCCGTCCGCCATCACCTCTGAACTATCTCTTCGTCCGGCTGCGGGCTGGCGAACGTTGGCGCTATTCGCCAGAGGCGGGGCAAACGGTGTGCTGGGTTGCCGTTGGCGCTGGGGACCTGGTTGCCTCCGAGCTTTTGCGCGCCGGAGACCTCGCGGTGTTCGAGGCTTCGGAGGCGGCGATCGAGTTCCAAGCTCGAGGCGATACCGAATTCGTCCTGGGTTCGGCAGTCCCGCACCCTTACGAGCTCAATCTGGGCACCTATTCCGTGCATACGAACCCGGATGCACTTCAGGCTGCTGAGTCCCGCATCGCGCAAATCCAAGCCAGCCTGATCGCTCAAGGACGTTTGCGGCCAGACTCGGAATAATGTTTTCGCGGACTTACGCACCATCGAGCCAAGCCAGGGTAGAGAGCCCTGGTGCATCGGGGATGGTCCGGATGTTTGCGAATGTGAGCGCGGTCGCGCACAGGCCGGCTTGCCCGCATCATCACTGCCCATGACGCGAAAGGACCTGTCGCTCGCCGCTCCCTTCATCGTGCTCGGTGTCGTGGTTGCAAGCTTCGCGCTGACGCCGCCCTGGATTCAGCGCCAAGCCAAACGGCGTCGAGAGCCGGCGCTCGCGGCGCTTGGGCATTCGCTGCAGATGGCGAACCGGATGAACTTGCTCTGGCTGCTCATGGCAACCGGCGGCGGCGTGGGGGCGGCGATCCTGGTACAGAGGCATCAGCGGCTCGCAGCCGACGTGCACAGGATGGAGCAGGAGCGGTCGCACGAGCTCGAGCAGTTCAGCGCGCGCGTCGCGCACGACATCGTCAGCCCGCTCGCGCCCGTCTCGCTCGGCGTTCAGGTGCTCGCCCGCAAGCTGGAAGGCGATTCGCAGGCACAGCAGGCGGTCCAGTCGATCCGCCGCAGCCTCGATCGCGTGAGCATGATCGTGGACGAGCTGTTGCGCTTCGCGAAGGCTGGCGCGCGACCCGCACCCGACGAAGCGGCGGATCTGCGCGGCGTCATCGAGGCGGTGCGTGACGAGCTCGTACCCGTCGCCGAGCAAAATGGAATCGTGCTGACGTTCGAGACGCCACCGCCTGTCAAGGTGGCCTGCGCCGAAGGAGCGTTGCTGGTCGTGCTGCAGAATCTGGTGGTCAACGCCATCAAGTACATCGGCGGCGGACCGCAGAAGCGGATCGCGGCGAAGGCGACGCTGGTCGCAAACCACGTCCGGCTCACCGTCCAGGATTCAGGCCCGGGAATCCCGCCGGGCATGGAGCGATCGGTGTTCGAGCCCTATTTCCGCGCGGCGGGAGGGGAGGAACCGGGCATCGGCCTGGGCCTGGCGACGGCGAAGCGCATCGTCGAGGCGAGGAGCGGCCGCATTGGCGTCTGGTCCGAGGCGCGCAAGGGCACCACGTTCTGGGTCGATCTGCCGATCGCAAGCTGACCACGCGGGCGGCAGCCTGTTACTTGGCGCAAACCATCTTCACCTGCGCCGTCTTCCCCCGGCAGCGACCGCGAGCGCGCCGGCTGGGGGGCCCATCCGCAGAGCGGCATGTTATAAGCAACGGTCGCAAGGCGGGACCCAGGATGGCGACATGTTGAGTTCTCCGGATTCACGTCTCAGACCAGAGGACGAGGCGCCGCTGAAAGCGAATGGTGTGCGGGCGGCGCATCCGATGGAATCTGAATCGAAACAAACGCCCGGCGCCTCGGTCCAAGAGCGACCAGAATCCCTGTTGGCTGCCGAAAAGCGAACGCTGGAAATGATTGCTAATGGCGCAAGCCTCTCAGAGGTCCTGAACGATCTGTGTGCCGCCATCGACGCCCACGCCCCCGCTGCTGCTTCGATGGTTTGTTTGATGGATCCGGACGGCAAGCAGCTGTTGCCAGGTGCCGGCCCTCACGTTCCAGCCGCATTTACGACGGCCATCACACCTTGGCCGATTGGTCCCAACAGAGGTTCTTGCGGCACCGCCGCGTTTACGAAACAACGAGTGATCATTCCGGATATTTCGAACGATCCGCGATGGCCCGACGAAGCTCGAGACTTGGCTCTAACCCATGGGTTCCGCGCGGCCTGGTCCGAACCACTCATTTCGAAGGACGGCGAAGTTCTTGGCACCTTCTGCGTGTCCTATGCGGAGCCACGGACTCCGAACAGTCGAGATCTCGAGTTGATCAACGAGGCCGGCCACATTGCGCTCATCGCGATCGAGCTCGAACGATCACACCGAGCCCTCAAAAATGCTCTCGCCGAAATCAAGAACTCTGAAAATAGACTGAGAACCATCATTGACACGATTCCGGCGCTGGCTTGGTCTGCACGTCCCGACGGCTCGGCCGAATTCTTCAACCGGCGCTGGCTGGATTATGCCGGCCTCTCTGGGGAAGAGGCGTCGGATTGGGGCTGGACTGTTGCGCTTCATCCAGAGGACCGAGGCAGGCTCACCGACTACTGGCAGGACCTACTGGCTTCTGGGGAAGCCGGTGAGATTGAAGCGCGACTACGCCGTTTCGACGGCGAATTTCGCTGGTTTCTCTTTCGTGCCAGTCCTTTGCGGGACGGATCGGGAAAAGTCGCTAAATGGTACGGAACGAACACGGATCTTGAAGAGCGGAAACGTGCCGAGGAGGCCCTCAGGTCGAATGAACAGAGCCTACGCCTGATCGTCGACACCGTTCCTGGGCTTGTCTGTACCATGACTGCGACAGGCGAGGTGGAGCGTCTCAACCGCCAGGTCTTGGAATATTTCGGCAAGACGACTGAGGAGTTGAAGAATTGGGCCACCAGCGACTTCGTCCATCCGGATGACCTTCCTCGCTTGCTCGAAACGTGGACGCACTCGGTGGAGACCGGGGAGCCGTATGCGTATGACCTTCGTCAGCGTCGAGCCGATGGCGTGTACCGTTGGTTCCAGGCACGCGGTCTCCCCCTGCGAGACACGGAAGGTCGTGTCACAGCCTGGTATCTCTTGTTGACTGACATTGACGACCGCAAAAAAGCAGAAGAGGAACTGCGACGCAGCAAAGCCTATCTGACCGAAGCGCAGCGATTGAGTCGGACCGGCAGCTTCGGCTGCAGGCTTTCCACTGGCGAGATGATCTGGTCGGAAGAAACCTTCCGAATCTATGGATACGACCTATCCACCCAGCCCGCGGTGGAACGTGTCCTCCAACGGGTTCACCCGGAAGAGAGGGCTTTGGTTCAGGAACGCATCGATCGGGCGTCCCGCGATGGAAACGATTGTCATGTCGAATGTCGCCTTTTGTTCCCTGACGATTCGGTCAAGCACGTCTGTATCGTGGCTCACCCATCAAACGACGAATCAGGAATCATCGAGTTCATCGGGGCGGTGATGGATGTCACCGAGCAGTGGCAGGCTAAAGCTGAATTGGAGAAAGCTTTCGAAGAAATCAAGCGGCTGAAAGACCACCTTCATGACGAGAACGTGGTCCTCAGGGAGCAAATCGATCAGGCCTTCATGTTCGAGGAGATCGTGGGCTCCTCGCCCGCCTTGAAAACCGTCCTCTCTAGCATCGTGAAGGTCGCTCCAACCGATTCTACCGTGCTGATTACAGGCGAGACCGGCACCGGAAAGGAGCTGATCGCCCGCGCCATCCACAAGCGCTCGCGGCGCGCCGGTCAGGCGTTCATCAGCGTGAATTGCGCATCGACTCCGACTTCGCTGATCGCCTCGGAACTATTTGGCCACGAGAAAGGGGCATTCACCGGCGCGTTGCAGCAGCGCCAGGGCCGCTTTGAGCTGGCGCGCTCCGGCACCATCTTTCTCGATGAGATCGGCGAGCTTCCCGCCGAAACACAGATTTCGTTGCTACGAGTGCTTCAGGAGCGCCAATTTGAACGGGTGGGGGGCAACCGGGTTGTTCCAACCGACGTTCGGGTCATTACCGCGACCAACCGCGATCTGTCCGCTGCGATCGCGGCGGGAACATTCCGGGCCGATCTGTTTTACAGATTGAACGTCTTCCCGATCGAGGTGCCGCCTCTCCGGAAACGGCAAGAAGACATTCCGATGCTGGTCGAGTACTTCGTAAAGCGGTATGCCGAAAAAATGGGGAAGCAAATCCGGAAGATCGACAAACAGACGCTGGAGCTATGTCAGGCATACCATTGGCCGGGCAATATTCGCGAGCTGCAAAATATCATCGAGAGATCCGTGATCCTCTGCAGTGGCCACACCTTTCGGGTCGATGCTGCCTGGCTCTCGAGCCAGGAGCCAGCCCGGCTGGAATTGTCGTGTCCACTCTCAGAGACTCTCCATGATCAGGAAAAGCACCTCATCGAAGCCGCCTTGACGGAAAGCGAAGGAAAAGTTGCCGGGCCAGAGGGCGCAGCGGCCAAGCTCGGAATTCCGCGTTCGACGCTGGACTCGAAAATCAAGCACTTGAAGATCATGAAACACAAGTTTAGATCGGCCAAATCCTAGCAAGTCCCCTCCTCCGGCTGCCGGTACTGGCATGGGCGTTGCTCTGCTGCTGAGCCGCCATGTTCAAGATCCGGAAGTCCTCAGCGGGGCGACGGGTCGTTTATTTCGTCAGTGGTCGGATCGACGAAGAGGCAGTGTCCGAGTTGCAGAGCCTGTTGGGGCGGGAAGCGGCAGGGATCAGGCTGCTTCTGGATCTCGGAGAAGTTCAACTCGTGGACGCGGAGGCAGTCGAGTTCTTCGCGCGTTGCGAGGATGCGGGGATCAAACTTCGGAATTGCCCCGCGTATGTCCGGGAATGGATCGCTAGCAACCGGCGTCAAGGCTAGCAGCTCTACAACCCGGGGTTGCAAGGACGTCGCGGGGGCTAAGCTGGCGCCACGCTTGCAAACGATGGGTGGGTGCACGAAGTTGCGCGAGGAGCGGAGTGATGAAGGACGATGATCTTGCGACTTCACGCCATCAGCTGGTTCTCGAGCTCGTGCGATCCTGGGCCGAGGCGGAGTGCCACTCTGAATCGACGGTGTTCGACGAGTCGAGCGGCTGGTTCAGGCTCACGCTGACCGCAGTCCGAAAAGGCGATCGCTGGGTGATCGCCGGCCTCCACTTGAGCCCTTCACGCAAGCGATCCATCGCCACCTGCCTGAAGAACGCTGGGTAACGCAACTGCCGAGCGGCCAGCGAAGTCTGGGCCTCAGCGACCGCCAAGAGCACGATCCAATGCCCCCCTCGTTGGTCCGAGGAGGCCTTCGAGGCGCTCGAATCTACGAGCCTTCGATGCCAGCGCGCTGACGATTTTTCGGCAACTGCCGAAGCTTCGGCACCAACCTGCAGCATCTGGCTTGAACCCAAGAAGGTGCAGAACCCGGCCCGGCTCGTGCATCCAGCCAGGCCATGGTCACACTGAAAATCAACGGCAAATCGCACACGGTCGACGCCACCCCCGAAATGCCGTTGCTGTGGGTCTTGCGCGATCTGCTCGGCATGAATGGCACGAAGTTCGGCTGTGGCGTCGCGCTCTGCGGCGCTTGCACGGTGCACCTCGATGGGATCCCGAGGCGAGCTTGCGTGATGCCGGTGAGTGCCGCGGTCGGCCATGCCATCACCACCATCGAGGCCATCGGCGCCACTCCGGCCGGCAAGAAGGTCCAGCAGGCCTGGCTCGATCTCGAGGTCGTCCAGTGCGGCTACTGCCAGTCTGGCCAGATCATGGCCGCCGCTGCGCTGCTCGCGAAGATACCGGCGCCCACCGATATTGATATCGACCAAGCGATGTCGGGCAACATTTGCCGCTGCGGCACCTATCCGCGCATCCGCGAGGCGATCAAGCACGCGGCGCAGAAGACGTCCACCGCCAAGAGGGGAGCCTGATCATGGCCCGCGTGTCGCGTCGGGAGATCTTGACCGCTGGTGCCGCCGCCGGCGGCGGATTGCTGTTGGGGTGGCATCAGGACGCGGGGCCGCGCGTCCTCGCGGCAGCCGCGAAGGCGACCCAGCCGGTCTTCGCGCCGAACGCGTTCATTCGCATCGGCACCGACGGCCGGGTCACGCTCATCATGTGCCAGGTCGAAATGGGTCAGGGCACGTACACGTCGATGCCCATGCTGTTGGCGGAAGAGCTCGAGATCGGACTGGACCAGGTCCGGCTCGAGCACGCTCCCCCCGACGACAAGCTCTACGCCAATCCGCTCTTCGGCGATCAGGAAACGGGCGGCTCGACGTCCGTGAAGATGTTCTACGAGCCGCTGCGCCGCGCCGGGGCCACGGCGCGCACCATGCTCGTGGCCGCGGCAGCAGCGACGTGGAAGGTGGACCCGGCGTCATGCCGGGCGCAGAAGGGCGTGGTGACCCACTCGCCGACGGGCCGAAAGCTCACGTACGGAGCGCTGGCCGAGAAGGCGGCCAGGTTGCCGGTGCCCGCGCAGGTCGCGCTCAAGGACCCGAAGGACTTCCAGTTGATCGGAACGTCCGCGAAGCGGCTCGACACCCCGGCGAAGGTGAACGGGACCGCGCAGTACGGCATCGACGTGCGGCTGCCCGGCATGAAGATCGCCACCGTCGCCGCGAGTCCGGTGGTCGGCGGCAGAGTGGCCAGCCTCGATGACAGCAAGGCGAAGGCGATCAAGGGCGTGCGCCAGATCGTCCGCCTCGACGATGTGGTCGCCGTCGTGGCCGACCATATGTGGGCCGCGAAACAGGGACTGGCGGCGCTCGACATCCGCTGGGATGACGGGCCGAACGCGACCGTCAGCATTGCCGACGTCGTCCAGGGCCTCGCGGCGGCGACGCTGACGCCAGGGGTGGTGGCGCGAAAGGAGGGCGATGCCGCCGCAGCGATCGCAAGTGCGCCGGTGAAGATGGAGGCGATCTACCAAGTCCCCTTCCTCGCGCATGCGGCGATGGAGCCGATCAACTGCACGGTGCACGTCCAGCCGGACCGCTGCGAGGTGTGGACCGGCTCGCAAGTCTTGACCCGCGCTCAGGCGACGGCCGCCAAGGTCACCGGCCTGCCGCTCGAAAAGGTCATCGTGCACAACCACTACCTGGGCGGCGGATTCGGCCGGCGCCTCGAGCACGACTACGTCACGCAGGCCGTGCGCATTGCCAAGCAGGTCGAGGGACCCGTGAAGGTGATCTGGACCCGCGAGGAAGACGTCCGGCACGACGTGTATCGCCCGTACTATTACGACCGGGTGAGCGCCGGGGTGGACGCCCGCGGCCAGCCGACCGCGTGGATGCACCGGCTCGCCGGTCCGGCGATCCTTGCCCGCTACCTGCCGGCCGCGTTCAGGGACGGGATCGACCCGGATGGGTTGGATGGAGCGGTGCACCTGCTCTACGACATCCCCGCCATCCAGGTGGAGTTCGTGCGGCGCGAGGAGCCGGTGCTCAACACCGGCTTCTGGCGCGGCGTCGGAGTCACGCACAACACGTTCGTGATCGAGAGCTTCATCGACGAGCTCGCGGCTGCCGCCCAGCAGGATCCGGTGGCGTATCGGCGCGCGCTGCTCGGCAAGTCGCCGCGGGCCAGGGCGGTGCTGGATCTCGCGACGCAGGCAGCCGGTTGGGGCCAACCGCTGCCGGCGGGCCGCGGTCGCGGCGTCTCGCTCCTCTACAGCGGTTGGGGAAGCTATCTGGCCCAGGTCGCCGAGGTCGAGGTGTCGAAATCGGGGGAAGTGCGCGTGCACCGGATCGTCTGCGCGGTCGACTGCGGCACAGTCGTGAACCCCGACACGGTGAAAGCGCAGGTCGAGGGCGGCATCGTCTTCGGAATCAGCGGCGCCCTATGGGGCGAGGTGACGCTCGAGAAGGGCCGTGTGCAGCAGTCGAACTTCAACAACGTTCGCGTGCTGCGGATCAACGAGACGCCGGCGATCGAAGTGC
>Ga0099794_10000893_pt1 | contig 10087 bp, 8 predicted proteins | sample Rivendell_Oct201_10_FD_77320 | JGI IMG/M metagenome (GOLD analysis project Ga0099794, IMG submission 77320) | Vadose zone soil microbial communities from the Eel River Critical Zone Observatory, Northern California, USA -... | ecosystem: Host-associated > Plants > Roots > Rhizosphere > Soil ... | reverse complement strand
TTGAGCGTGTGGGTGGCACGCAGGAACTTCGTGTAGTCGCGCCCCGTGATGCCGGCGCGGGCGAGCACGTCGGACAACATCTCGCGGCGGCCGAGTGTGTCGGTCCAATCGTCATAGGCGCTGGTGACGACGATCGGCAGTGCGACCGGCACTTTGCGCCACGACCAGGCTTGATGCGCTGCCCCCGCGGCCCAGAGGAGCATCCCCGCGGTGAGCAGACCGGCAACGACGTAATGACTTCCCCGCCACGCCTGCAACGACATCAGTCCATCTGTCTCCGAATGAACGTCGGAATTTCCATCTCGTTCAGCTCAGGATTCAGCGGCGCCTGTGCTGGTCCCCGTTTCGGCGCGACTTCAGGCGGCTTGGTGAATCCGGGCGGCGGTACCGGCGTCGGCCGCGCCGCACGATCGCGGAACGGCAGCACGCCTGCCGCCGGCCGCTGCACACCGGCTAGCGCATCGGCCATCGCGCCGGTCTTGTCGAACCCCGTGGCAATGACCGTGATCCGCACTTCACCGTGCATTGCGGGATCGTTCACCGCGCCGAAAATGATCTCGGCTTCGTCGCCCGCGGCGTCGTGGATCGCTTCGCTGATCTGCGTGACTTCGCCGAGCGTCAGGTCTTCGCCGCCGGTGATGTTGATCAGCACGCCCGTCGCGCCGGCGATCGAGATGTTATCGAGCAGCGGGCTGGAGATCGCCTGCTGCGCCGCTTCCATCGCGCGGTTCTCGCCGCGGCCCTGCCCCGTTCCCATCAACGCCGCACCGCCATTCTGCATCACGGTGCGCACGTCCGCAAAGTCTACATTCACGAGACCGGTGACACAGATGAGGGCCGAAATGCCCTGTGTCGCGTGGAGTAACACCTCGTCCGCTTTTTTCAGGGCGTCCTGAAACGGGATGCCCTTCCCCACGACGGCGAGGAGCCGCTCGTTGGGCACGACGATCATCGTGTCGACGTGTTTGCGCATTTCCGCGATGCCCATCTCTGCCTGGCGCATGCGCTTGCGACCCTCGAACAGGAACGGCTTGGTGACGATCCCGATGCAGAGCGCGCCGAGATCGCGCGCGACCTGAGAAATGATCGGCGCCGCGCCGGTGCCGGTGCCGCCGCCCATGCCGCAGGTCACGAAGACGAGGTCGGCGCCCTGGAGCGAGTGCAACACCTCGTCCCGGTTCTCCTCGATCGCCTGGCGGCCGATTTCCGGACGCGCCCCCGCCCCGAGGCCGCGCGTCAGCTTCTTGCCGATCTGGACTTTGACGTCGGCTTTGTTGTTGAGGAGCGCCTGGGCGTCGGTGTTCACCGAGATGAACTCGACTCCGCTGACGTGCTCGTCGATCATGCGGTTCAGGGCGTTGCCGCCGCCCCCACCGACGCCGACGACCTTCATCCGCGCGTTTTGCGTGACTGTTTCTTCGAGTTCGAAGATCATGGTTCTCCCCTAGGGCCCAGAGATGGGAGGAATCAGAAGAAATCCTGTAGCCAACGCTTCAATGGTCCAAACAGCTTTTCGGGTGAGCCGCCGAACAGCACTCCCGGCGCGCCAGCGCCACCGTGCGCACTCTTGCGCGCGGCATACAGCACCAACCCGACGGGCACCGCGTACCGCGGCGCCTGGACGCTGTCGACGAGTCCGGAAATCCCAATCTCGGGATGTCCCGCGCGCACCGGCACCGCGAACACTTCGCGCGCCAGCTCGACCATGCCCGGCAGGTGCGCTGTGCCGCCGCTCAAGACGACGCCGGCCGGCAGCCGGCCGGAGCCGTACCCGGCGCGCTCGAACTCGCGGCCCACGAGTTGAAAGATCTCGTCCACCCGTTGGTGGATGATGTGCGCGACCAGTTCACGTGACGCGGTGCGGGCACCCTGCCCCGCCGTCGACGGCAGGCTCACCATTTCGCCCGCATCGACCAGCGGCGTGTACGCCGCGCCGTGCCGCTCCTTCAGTCGCTCGGCGTCCGACTGCGTCACGCCGAGGCCTTGTACGAGATCGCTGGTGACGTGCGAGCCCGCGTACTTGAGCGACGCGAGATGGCGGATCTTGCCTTCGTGAAATATCGCGACGCCCGTCGAGCTCCCGCCCACCTCGACCAGCGCGACACCCAATTCTTTCTCGTCATCGGTCAGTACCGCGTACGACGCGGCCAACGGCTCGAGCACGAGATCGGCGACGCGATAGCCGGCGCGCTGCACGCTCTTGCGGAGATTCTGCGCGGCGGTGGCCTGCACCGTCACGAGATACATCTCCACCTCGAGCCGCGTGCCGGTCATCCCGACCGGATCCGAGATCCCGCGCTGCTGATCGACGACGTATTCCTGCGGGATGTCGTGCAGCAGCTCATGATCGCGGCCGAGTGAGACAGCGCGCGCGACTTCATTGACCCGGCCGACGTCCTGCGGCGCAATCTCCTCACCGCTCACCGCGACCACGCCCGTCGAGCCCCGCGCCGAAACGTGCTCGCCGGCAATGCCGCAGGTCACGTCGGGCACTCGCGCCCCCGCCATCCGCTCGGCGTCCTTGAGTGCGGCGGCGACGGAGCGCGTCGTCTCGTCGATGTCGCGCACCACGCCGCGCCGCACGCCACTGTTTTTCGCAAGTCCTACGCCGAGGATCTTGGCGATGGGGGCGCGCGGCAGATCGCCGGCCAGCTCCGCGATGACCGCGCAGGTTTTGGTGCTACCAAGGTCGAGGCCGGCCACGAGTTTTCGATCGGACATCAGGCGCTCCGCGCACTCCCGGGACTCTTCGCGCCACGCCGACGCACGACGATCTGTCCCGCATACCGGGCATCGAGCTCGGTATAGGGGCGTGACTTCGCCGCCAGATCTCTCGCGACCAGCACCACGCTCTGGATCACCTCCGGGCCCGCATCCGACGCCAGTAGCACACGATGCCGGCCTAGCTCGAGGACGACGTCACCACTCTCGCCGTCGGTCAGCCGGGCGGCGTCGATCGTCTGAAACAGCGCGGGATCCACCGCCTGGATCCGCGCCAACACGGCCACCACTCCGCTGTCGCCCTTCTCTCCCGTCTGCACCACCGGCAGATCGAGACCCACCAGCTCGAACGGGAGCGGCCGCGCCACGGCGTCCACCACCGTCAATGCGCCCCGAGCATTGGCTACCAGGGCGATCGGCTCCGTCTCGCGCACGACGACCTTCAGCGACGCCGGCGGCCGGCGGCTGATCGCGACATCGGCGATGCCATCGAGTGCGCGCAAGCGGTCGACTAAAACCTCCGTATCGTCAAACACGCTCGCCCCCGGTGACAGCTGCAGCGCCGCTAAAACCTGATCCGCATCCAGATAGCGGATGCCGACGAGCTCGACTTGCCGCACGCGGAAAAACGTCACGCGCCGCAGCCCGAGCGGCGCCATCATCCATACCAGCATAACAGCCAGTGCCGCGCCGGCCCAGAGCAACACTTGCCGCGACCGGCGCGGGGGGGGCCACTTCACGCGACGGCTCCCTGCTCCTTGCTTCCGTTGCCTAGCATCTCCAACAGCTCGGGGCCCACGCGCGTCACATCGCCCGCTCCGAGCGTGAACACGACGTCGCCTTCACGCACCGCGCGGGCGACGTGCTGGGTGAGTCCGGCGCGATCGCGCACCGCGACCGTGGCCGCCCCGGCGCGCGTCGCGCCCCGCACCACGAGGTGATGCGTCACGCCCGCGAGCGGCTGCTCGCGCGCTCCGTAAATCGGTGCGATCACGACCATGTCCGCCGCAGCCAGCGCCTTTCCGAGCGACTCACCATGCAGCGCCGTCCGCGAATAGAGGTGCGGCTGAAATACGGCGACGAGTCGACGGCCCGGAAACGCCTGCCGCGCCGCCGCCAGCGTCGCGGTCACTTCCGTCGGGTGATGCGCGTAATCGTCCACCACCGCGACGCCACGCGCCTCACCGAGCCGTTCGAATCGCCGACCCACGCCGCGAAAGTCCGCGAGCGCCTGCGCGCCAGCTTGCACGTCCGCGCCGAGTGCCTGGAGCACACCGAGCGCGGCGGCCGCGTTGCGCACGTTGTGCATTCCCGGCACCGCCAGCTGTAGCTCGACCGTGTGTCCGCCGGGCAACGAGATCGTCGCCCGCGAACCGCTGGGCTCGAGCCGCACGGCGCGAATGCGCACGTCGGCGGTGGGACCGAGCCCCACGCGCCACACCGGCGCTTCAACCTTCAATGCCACTCGATCGGCGCCCGCGTCGTCGGCACCGACAATCACGCGCTCGGCCCGGCCCGCAAAATCCGCGAACGCCGCCTCGAGCGCGTCGATGCTGCCGTAACACTCGAGATGATCCGCTTCGACATTGTTCACGACGGCGATCGTCGGCTGCAGCGACAGGAAGGCCTTGTCGTACTCATCGGCCTCCACCACGAACAGCTCATCGCCGCCGATGCGCGCGTTGCCACCCCACGCAGCGACACGGCCGCCGGCGAGTCCCGTAGGATTTCGCCCGGCGGCCGTGAGCGCCTCTGTGACCATGACCGTGGTGGTCGTTTTTCCGTGTGTCCCAGCAACCGCCACGCTCGCTCTGCCGGCTGCAACGAGCTCTCCCAAGGCATCCGCGCGACGCACGACCGGTACTTCCAAAGCGCGGGCCCGTTCCAGTTCGGGATGGTCCCGGGGCACGGCCGCCGTGACAATCACGGCGCGGGCGCCGTCCACGTGGCTGGGATCGTGGCCCCGCCAAACGGGCACTCCGAGGGTGGTCAGGTCATCGAGCCCAGCCCCGGAAGCATCAGAATCACAACCAGTTATGGCGACTCCCCGGTGCCTGGCTATCACAGCCAGGGCGCTCATCCCCGCCCCGGCTATGCCCATGAAGTGAATGGGTCGGGGATCCCCGGTTCGAAACAAGGTCATCTGTGGGCAGCTAATATAGGAAATCTACGCGACTTGCGAAAGCTCTAGAACCTTTTCCATGATGTTTCGGGCAGCGTTCGGATGACCCCTTTTTCGGGCACTTTTGCCGAGGGCGGCGAGCCGGAGGGTGTCGTGGATCAGCGGCTCGACGGTCTTGGCGAGCGATGCCGGATCGAGCTCGCGTTCCAGTAACAAGACGCCCGCCCCGGCCGCCGTCAGGGCTCGCGCATTGAACGTCTGATGATCCGCCGCGGCCGTCGGCAGTGGGATCAAGACACTCGGCTTCCCCCAGGCGCACAACTCCGCCACCGTCATCGCGCCCGCGCGCGCGACGACAAGATCAGCAGCGGCATACGCGCTGGAGATCGGATCAAAGAATCCGCGCACGACAATGCGGCCCGATACGGATCGCGACGCGTACAACGGCTCGTGCAGCACACCGGTGCTCCAGAGCAAATTCACATCGTTGAGGAGACCGTGGTCGAGGGCGCGCGCAACGGTCTCATTCAAGGCGCGCGCACCCTGGCTCCCTCCGACGACGAGCACGGTCCGTCGATCTGTGGTCAGACCAAACTCGGCGCGCGCGGCGCGCGAGTCGACGTGACCTGGAGGCGCAATCGGACTTCCGAAAACGAACACCTGCGTGCGGGGACCCGGCGAGAGTTTTCGCTCCGCTTCGGGGAAGCCGAGATGCACCTGGCGTGCGCGACGCGCGAGCAGCCGCGTTGTGAGACCGGGGAAAGCGTTTTGCTCCTGCAACGCGGTCGGAATCCCCGCGAGTTGCGCGCGCAACACGACCGGACCCGCCGCATAACCGCCCGTGCCGATGACGATCGCCGGGTGTTCTTCCCGCAGCACGTGGCCCGCCGACCGCCACGCGCGGACCGCGATCGCCGGCCAGCGGAGATTGCGCCACCACGTTCTGCGATAGAGCGGCTCCATGGGGAGTAAATGAAATCGGAACGGATGGCGCGGCAGGATCTGCGCTTCGATGCCTCGCTGGGCGCCGACGAGAACGACCTCGTGACCTGCATCGGCCGCGACACGCGCCAACGCCAGCGCGGGCATGAGATGGCCGCCGGTGCCGCCGCCGGCGATTAAGACCTTCAAGCCGTTCTTCTCGCTCTTCCGACACTCGCCAACACGCCCGTCGCCGCGAGCGCCACTATGAGCGACGATCGTCCATACGACATGAACGGCAGCGTCACACCCGTCGCCGGAATCACCGCGAGGCTCACACCGATATGGAGCACGACGCTCAGGCCGATCATGACACTGATACCCGTCGCCAGCAGCTGACCGAACGGATCCGGCGCGTTCCGCGCAATGCGGAAGCCGAGCCAGACGAAGGTGCCGAAGAGCAGCGCGATCGCGAGCACGCCGACGAAGCCCCACTCCTCACCGATCGTCGAGAAGATGAAATCGGAATAGGCGTACGGAAGGTAGCCGAGCTTCTGCTGGCCCTGTCCGAAGCCGACGCCGAGTAGCCGCCCTGCGCCGATGCCCGTGAGCGATTGCTGCACCTGCCACGTCGCTTCGGTGGGCGCGGCGCCGGGATTCAGGAACGTGAGCACCCGCGCGAGCCGATACTGCGCGGTGGCGACCGCGCCGTAGAGCAGAGGACCCGCGCCGGCGCCTAATACCAGGAAGTGCCCGATGCGCGCGCCGGCCGTGAACAGCACGCTGCCGCCGAGCATCGCCACGAGCAGCGCCATCGACAAATGGGGCTCGAGGAAAATCAGTCCGATCACCGGGACGAGGACGACGACGAACGGGAGTACCCCCAGCTGAAAATCGCGCAGCTGATCGCCCTTCTTCGCGGCGAGCATTGCGCACCACACCACCACCGCCAACTTGGCCAGCTCCGACGGTTGCAGCGTCAGGACACCAAGGTTCACCCAGCGCCGGGCGCCATTGATCGTCGGTGTGATCACATGCGTGAAGGGCAGCAACGGCACGAGCAATAGCACAACGGTGACGCCGAGCAGCGGCCATGCCCAGCGGCGCCAGCGATGGTAATCCATCCGCGCAAACACGATCGCCAGGAGACCGCCGACCGCAGCCCCGACCGCCTGCCGTAATGCGAAGCTCGCACCGACCTGGCCGCCCGCCGTCGTCACAAGACTGGAGGCACCGTAGACGGCCGCTAGGCCGAAGACGACGAGCACCGCCGTAACGACGGCGAGGAGTCTAGGCTCCCACTCTTTCAACCTTCTACCAGGCGCCGGAATGTGGCCCCTCGCTCCTCGTAGTTCTTGAACATGTCGTAACTCGAGCACGCGGGAGATAGCAGCACGGCATCGCCGGGCCGCGCCGCGCGTCGAGCACGCGCAATCACGTCTTCGAATGTCGTCCCGCGCTCGAGCGGCACCTTGCCACCGAGGTCCTTCTCGACCAGCGGACCCGCTTCTCCGTATGCGATCACCAACCGGCAGCGCGGCGCGAGCAAGGGCGCCAGGCTGGTGTAGGGCTCACCCTTATGACGGCCCCCGAGCAGTAGGACGAAGGGCCGCTGCATGGCGAGGACCGCGACCGTCGTCGCGGCGATGTTGGTCGCCTTCGAATCGTTGATCCACAGCACGCCACCGACTTCGCGCACCGGCTCGAGCCGGTGCGGCAGCGGCCGGAACGAGCGCACACCTTCCGCGATCAGCGGCGGCGGGACGCCCGCTTCGTGCACCGCGAGCGTGGCGGCGAGCGCGTTCGCGATGTTATGGTCGCCCAACAAATGCAGCTCGTCGCGCTTCAACAACTTCTCGCCACCCAGTCGCAAGGTGCTCTGCGCTCGGTCGTACCACGCATCACTGCTCTTGAGGAGCGAGAACAGCACGCGGCGCCCGGCGACCCCCTGCGCCATTTGCAGTACGAGTGGGTCGTCGGCATTGAGCACCCACACGTCGTCGGCGCTCGCATTGCGAAACAGCAATCGCTTGTCCGCGTAATACGCCTCCGCGGTCGGATAGCGATCGAGATGATCGGGCGCGAGGTTCGTCAGGATCCCGACTTCGGGCGCGAAGTTCGGACTGTCGTGGAGCTGAAACGACGACACCTCGAGACTCAGCCATTGATACTGTTCGTCTGCCATGGCGAGATCGGTGAGCGGCCGGCCGATGTTTCCGGCGGTCGTCGCCCGCAGGCCCGCCGCGCTCAAGAGGTGGGCAACCAGCGCCGTGGTCGTCGTCTTTCCATTCGTCCCGGTGATCGCGATGCTGCGGGTGCCAGCGCCGCGCGCGGCCAGCGCGCGAAAGCCGACATCGAGCTCGGACACGATCTCGACACCCGCGTGCCGGGCGGCCGCCAGCACGGGCGCGTCGGGCGGCACGCCCGGCGACACCACCACGCCTGTGGCGTGGCGGATCTTGTTGAGGTCGTGGCGGCCGTATTCCACCTCCACGCCGGGGACGCCTTTGAGCGCGTCCGCGGCCGCGCCGGCATAGGGATGGTCGGACGCATCGCTCGCGTACACGCGCAGACCCTCGCGCGCGAGCAGCCGCGCGACTGCCACCCCACTCTTCCCCAATCCGATGACCGCAACGGCACTCCCCGCGCGGCGCCAGGTGTCCGGAACCACCGGCAGCGATTCGATCATCGCACCTTGAGCGTGGCCAGCGCGATCATCGCGCACAGCACGCCGAGGATGTAGAAGCGCATGACCACCTGCGGCTCCGCCCAGCCGAGTTTTTCGAAATGGTGATGGAGCGGCGCCATGCGGAAGACTTTGTGCGCGTCGGCGTACTCCTTCCCGTATTTGCGTTTGCGCCAGCGATACACGCCCGTCTGCATGATCACCGACACCGCTTCCGCGGCAAAGACACCGCCCGCGATGAGCAGCAGAAACTCCGCCTTGAGCAGAATCGCGACGGTACCCAGTGCGCCGCCGATCGCGAGGGCACCGGTGTCGCCCATGAAGACCTGAGCCGGATGAGCATTGAACCACAAAAATCCGAGCGCCGCGCCCATGAGCGCGCCGCAAAAGATCGTCAACTCGCCGGCGCCGGCGAGATACAGCACGCCGAGATAATGCGCCGCGTCCACGCGGCCGAAGAGGTAGGCGAAGATCGCGAACGAACCGGCCGCGATCGCGGTCAGTCCTGTGGCGAGCCCGTCCAGACCGTCGGTGAGATTCACCGCGTTTGAGCTGCCGGTGATCACGATCGTGACGAACAGGATGTAGGCCCACCACGGCAGGTGGACGAAGATGTACTTGAAGAGCGGCAGCTGCGTGGACGTCGGCTCGACCCGCGCGGCGATGGGTACGAGCACGAGCGCGATGCCAAGCGCGAACCCGAACGACACCTGACCGACGAGCTTCCAGCGCGCGACCAGTCCCTGCGACTGCCCCCGCACGATCTTGAGATAGTCGTCGAGAAAGCCGATCAAGCCCATCCACAGCGTGGCGACGACGGCGACAATGACGTAGCGGCTATCGAGCCTGGCCCACAGCAGCGTCGGCACGATGGTGGCGAGGATGATGATCAATCCGCCCATCGTCGGCGTGCCTCGCTTGCCATGATGGCTCGCGGGTCCTTCCGCGCGCACGATCTGGCCGATACCGAGATCGCGCAGCTTGGCAATGATGCGTGGACCGATGATGAACGCGACGAGCAGCGCCGTCACGGTCGCGCCCGCCGCCCGGAACGTGATGTAGTTGAAGAGATTGAAGATGATGTGCTGACGGGCGAGCGGCACGAGCAGATGATAGAGCATTAGGCGATGTGGTTGAGGACACGTTCCAAGGAGACCCCCCGCGAAGCTTTGAGCAGGATGAGTTCGTTGCCGCGCAACGCCGACTTCAGTTTGGGGCCCAGCGCATTGGCGTCGGCCGCGGTGATCAGGCGACCGCCCAGCTCCTCACGCATCGTCTCGAACACGCGCGCGAACGTTCCGACCGCGGCGACGAGCGCCGGCTTCCGTTTGACGACTTCGCGCGCGGCTTCGGCGTGCAATCTTGCACTTTCCGCTCCTAACTCCAACATCGTTCCCACCACGACGACGAGCGGCCGGCGCTGCCGCCGGGCGAGCCAGGCCGCCGTCTGGACGGCCCGGCGCATCGACGCGGGATTGGCGTTGTAGCTGTCGTCGATCACCAGCATGCCGTTGACGGTCCGCAGGTCCCCCCGGCCTTCCGGCAATCGCACGTTGGCGAGCGCCCGGACGGCGGCGTCGTGCTCGACGCCGGCCCGCTGGGCCACCGCCAGGGCGATCTGCGCGTTCTCCAGCTGG
>Ga0099794_10000892_pt1 | contig 10087 bp, 8 predicted proteins | sample Rivendell_Oct201_10_FD_77320 | JGI IMG/M metagenome (GOLD analysis project Ga0099794, IMG submission 77320) | Vadose zone soil microbial communities from the Eel River Critical Zone Observatory, Northern California, USA -... | ecosystem: Host-associated > Plants > Roots > Rhizosphere > Soil ... | reverse complement strand
TTTGGTAGGCTGGAGGCTGCCATGTGGGTCCGGCATCGCTCGCCGGCTGGGCGGTGGGTCATGCTGGCGGGCACCGGCGGGGCGATCAGCTACTTCACGATCCGTGACGATTGGGCGGCGCCTGACCTTGCTCACGATCTGAGTTGTCCGCTGGACGCCCCGCCCGTGTACGGCTTGCAGAGGTCAGGGCGATGCTCGCCCGCTGGATCGTCCGCGTAGTGCGTCCAGGCTCCACGGGCCGCCGCCGGCCGCGGCGAAGTACAGCCACGTGAAGCAGAAGAAGACGGCCGGTTCCCCGCGATTGACCAGTGGCCAGAATCCGCGCGGGGCGTGCACCATGAAGTAGGCCACCGCCATCTCCCCGGCGAGGACGAAGGCGATGGGCCGCGTGAACAGCCCGAACAGCAGCAGCGTCCCGCCGACCATCTCGATCATGCTGGCCACGCCACGCAGGGACATGAGCGGTACGCCGGCGCTCGCCTCGGCCGAGGGAAAGCCCATGAACTTCTGGGTTCCGTGCGCGACGAACAGAAAGGCGACGACGACGCGGAGGACGCTCTGCAGATGCGGGGCCCACCGCACGGGAATCGGGCCAGCCATGGACCTCCCCTAGCGGCTCGGCGGAGCCGGGGGCGCCGCCGGCGCGGACGGCACCCATATCCAGCTATAGGGGACCGTCACTCCGTCGCCTTGCAGATGATAGCAACCGCCCAGGTAGCAGACTTCCGGCTGGATGGGCGCGGGGGCCACGGAGACCTGCGGCTGCGGCTGGTAGGCCGGCGCCGGCGCGTACCCGGGGTCCGCGTAGGCCGGGTACGTCGCATATGGATACCCATAGTAGGGGTCCGCATAGTAGGGATAGGCGAGGGCCGAACCGACGAACGCCCCGCCGACGAAGGCCGGGCCGAAACAGCAGCCGAAACGATGGAACCCGTCGTGATGGAACCCACCGTGGAAGCCACCGTGGAAACCACCGCCCGCAGAGACCGGGGCGGCGAGGGTGAGCGACAGCATGGCCACAAGCGCCAGACCGAGGATCTTCTTCATGCCCGCCTCCTTCTTGCCACGCTTGCATTGTAACGCTCCGGTCGATGGCACGGTTCCCGCGGCAGTGGCGGATTGGCTTCGGCGGGCGCGGCATCAAGGAGACGGCCGCCGCTCGCCACTTCGGCCATGATCGTCGATGCCTACCGGGCCCTCGCCCTGCTCGCGACCCATCCCGCCATCGATCGGAACCGGGTCGCGGTAATGGGGTTCTCGAAGGGCGGCGCGGTGGCCCTGTATTCGAGCCTCACCCGATTCCAGCGGGACTGGGGGCCGCCGCGGTGCCGCCGACGACTGGACGCCCGTCGGGCCGTGTCGCGAGCATGTGGAGCGACTCAGACGGGCGGGCGTCGATGCGAAGATGCACGAGTTCGCAGGCGCGCTCCATGGCTTCGACGTGCCGGCGTCCGTGAGCAGAGCCCCAGCATCTCGTGGACGCGGCGGCGGGCGCGCCGCTATCCGAGCGGCCGGCGTGCGTGACGTACGGCGCCACGGTGGGCTACCAGGCCCGCGCGCATCGTGAAGCGGTGGCCACGACCGACGATGCTTCTGCGTTCACCTCCGATTCATGGCATCTTGGGCAACGCGAAGTGGAACGTCGCGCCGTGGTCCGGGTTCGGTGTCGCCCAGAGCCGTCCGCCATGCGCTTCGATGATCGACCGGCTGATCGACAGTCCCATGCCCATGCCGTTGGGCTTTGTCGTGTAGAAGGCGCTGAAGAGCTGGTCCGTCTTCTCCCCGTCGATGCCGACGCCGGCGTCCTGCACCGCCACGACCACGTGATCATCGTCCTCCGGCTGCGAGCGAATCACCAGCTCGCGTGACCGGCCATCGACAGATGCCATGGCCTCGATGCCATTCATCACGAAGTTGATGAGCACTTGCTGTAGCTGGACCCGATCCGCCAGGACCGGCGGCAACGCCGGCGCCAGCTCTATCCGCAACGACACCTCGTGGCTGCGCATCTCGGTGCCGATGAGCGGAACGACGTCGCGAATGACGTCGTTCACGTCCAGCCGCGCCTTCTGGGGACGGGTCTTCGTCGCGAGCTGGCGAGTTCGCTGGATCACGTCCGCCGCCCGGTGGCCATCCTTCACGATGGCGTCGAGCGCCTCCCGGACACTTCCGAGATCCGGGGGGCTCGCCGCCAACCAGTTGAGCGACGCATTGGCATCGGCCACGATCGCGGCGAGCGGCTGGTTGACCTCGTGGGCGATCGACGCGGTGAGCTCGCCCAGGGTCATCACCCGGGTGACGTGCGCGAGCTCCGCCTGCGCCTCCTGCAGCGCTTCGGACGCCCGAACGCGCTCGGTGAGGTCGCGGGTGACCGCGAGCACGGCTTCCACCCGCTCCGAATCCGGCCGCAGCGGCGAATAGGTCGCGGCCAGGTATTTTTGGCCGCCGGGGGTGGGGAACCAGCCTCCGAAGCTGACCTCTTCTCCTGCGAAGCAGCGATCCAGGTTCGGCTTGTACGTCTCCTCGAACGGCTCCTTGCCGGTGAGGTCGGCCATGCACATCCCGACGATCTCCTCGGCCGGCTTTCTCCAGCGCCGGGCGAAGACCGGGTTGACGCGCCGATATGTGTAGTCTCTCCCGACGATGTAGATCGCATCGGGTGAGGTCTCGAACACGTGCAGGGCGAAGTATTCCGCCCGCTTGCGCTTCGTGACATCCACGAGCGTCGCGAGCACTCGGTCGAGTCGAGCGGGCGGCGGGGGAAACGTCATCGTGAGCAGGACGGTGAGCCGGCCGCCATTCAGCCTCTGGACCACTGTCTCGGCCTCGTAGGACGTCCGGCCCTCGGCGATGGCGATCAGCCCCTCCACGAAGACCTCTCGAGTTTCGGGCACCAACATCCTCTCCACGGGGCCGAGGAGCTCCTCCTTGCGCCGAGCCCCGAACAACCTGACCGCCAGGTCGTTGACGTCGACGGTCTTCACCAGTGTGACGGCGTGTTCGAAGAAGTCGGGGTGCGTGGCGAAATAGCTCCGGAAATCCCGGATGCCTCGGGATTGCAGATCGTCGATCGCCAGCTTCACTTCGGAGAAATCCATCTCGCAGATCGACACGCCCGTCGCGTCGAAGACATAGCGGTATCGCTGCTCGCTCTCCCGGAGCTTCGCCTCCGCCTGCTTGCGGTTCGTGATGTCGTTGTTGGTCTCCAGGATCGCGAGCGGCTGCCCGTGCTGATCGCGCTGCAACGACCAGCGGCTCGCCACCACGGCCTGACAGCCGTCGGCCTTGGTGTGCACGAGCTCCCCTTCCCAGCGGCCAGCCTGCAGCAAGGTCGCCCGGATGTGCTCGATCGGCGCCGGGAAAATGGTCTGCGTCAGGTGGTGAGAGACCTTGCCGACCGCCTCCTTTGCCGTCCACCCGTAGAACTCCTCGGCCGCGCGGTTCCAGTAGGTGACCACGTCGGTCATGTCGCGTACGAACACGGTATCGTGCGTGAGATCGAGCAGGCCCGCCCGCTCCCGCAGCGCGGTTTCGGCCTGCTTGCGGTCCGTGATGTCCACCATGACCCCCCGCAGCTGCGTGGCGCGTCCGCCGTCCACCACCGCCGTCACGAGGTCACGCAGCCACACGACGCGCCCGTCCGCCGCGATCATCCGGTATTCGAAATCGTGGTCGCGGTTCTCGCCGGTGGCCCGTTCGCAGAACAGCACCGCCCACTCGCGATCGTCCGGGTGCAGGTGATCCTTCCAGAATGTCGGCTCGGAGAGCCAGCGCTCCACCGGATAGCCGAGGATGCGCTCGGCCTGGGCGCTCACGAACGAGAACTGAAAGGTCGTGGCGTCCGCTTCCCACACGATGCCCTCGACCGAGTTGACCAGGTCCCGGAAGCGTACGGTTCGCTCGCGAACCCGCTCCTCCAGGCCATCGCGGGCGCTCTTCAGCGCATCCTCCGCCTTGCGGCGCGCGGCGCTCACCGTCGCCATGAGCACCGCAACGACCGCGAAGACGATCAGACGAGGGAGATGGGCGACGTCGACATTCAATGACTCGAGCGGCGGCGTGAAATAGTACTTGAAGGCCAGCGTGGCCAGGCCCCAGGCCACCAGCGCCGGCCGCAGACCGCTGACCCAGCCGGTGACCAGCACCGCGACCAGCAAGAACTGAGCGCCGGCCAGCGCCAAGGGTAGCAGCCACAACGCCGGCACGACCGCGAGGGCCACGCTCGCAACGGCAACGCCGTATCGGGCGAGAGCGGATTGCGCGATGTGTCGTTGCATCCTGCGCCCCCTGGGTGGTGACGGGGGATCTACTCCTCGCCCCCGCGTAGCTAGCTGATCGTACAACGTCGCCGAGCCCGGCGCCCGCGCCGCTGTTGCGTGATCTTGCGGACTTCTCACGTGACTCGTGCCCCCGCACGCCGCGGACGCCTCGTAAGAGAGGTCCGGACGGCGCGACCAGACGCAGGGCAGACCAAGAGACCGGTGGTACCGCCTCAGGAGAAGAAGATCAGGACCGAGAAGAACGATCCTCGCGCCGGCGGTCAGGTGGCGGTCCATTGAAGCCGAGGTTCAATCTCCCCGGGATCAAGGCACTCTTGCTCCCGCGGCCCGCGGACACGACTTCGTCGGATACGTCAGGAGTTCCAGCACGGGCGGTGTTCGGACCGGTGCCGGACACGGCGGTGGCCGAGAAACGCCGCAGCCTGGTGGACTTCCTCAAGCAGGTAACCCTCTTCGAAGACCTTAGTCGCCGGGACCTCCGGCGTCTCGCCCGCATCGTCCATGAGCGCGACTACCACGACAGCGAGTACATCTGCCAGGAAGGGCAACCCGGCGCGGCGCTCTTTGTCGTGCGGCGAGGCCTGGTCGAGGTCGTGAGGCGGGGCAGCAGCAGCACGGAAGTCCCCCTCGCCATGCGGGAGCCGCCCGCCTCCTCCGAAGAGTCGGCCGCCACGGGAACGGAGTCGGTTCGCTGGTTCTCGGCCCGGGCGCGTGGCCCGGTCCCGTTGCTGGCTCTCGGGAAGTCCGACCTGGACGCGCTCAGTGTCAACTTCCCGCCGCTGGCGAACAAAGTTCTCATGAAGTTGGCCGGCATCATGGCCATCCGCTTCCAGATTCTCCTCGACGCTCAGTACCTCAAGGAGTCAGGGGAGCATCCGGAGGCCACTCCGTGACCCTCGCCGACACCTCGAGTCGGGCGGGAACGGTCTTCAAGTCTCTCGCCGCTGCGGCCGGAGTGGTTCTGGGAGCATACCTTGTGTGGGGACTCCGGAGCCTGATCGTGCCCGTGGCGGTCGGTGGACTAGTCGCGTACATCTGTCGTCCCGTCGTCGCCCGCCTGGAGCGCTCCCGCGTACCGCGAGGCGTGGCGATCGCGTTGCTGCTGTTCGTGTTCGTGCTGGGCGCGCTCTTCATCGTGAACCGGATACGCGCCGTCATGCCTAGCGACACCGGGGCGCTCGAGCTGAGGATCCGCGCGCTCTATACGTTGAACGAGCGCTACCAAGCCTTGATGGGGCTGGATCGGTCGCTGACGCGAGGCAATCGGATCTACCGATGGGTGTACGGCGATCTGGACCCCTTGGTGGATCGTGTCAGGCAGCTGCTCGCCCTGACACCGGAAGAGCACGCCCAGTTCGTCGCGTCGCGGCCTCGCGGCGCGCCGGCGGCCGGACCCGACCGGCTGGTCGAGTACCATCGAGCAAACGTGGACACGCTCGAGCAGCGCGCGCGGACCGCGCTCGCGGAGCCGGCCACGAGAAGCACCGTGCGGCCGCCGGGGGCCCCGCCGCCCACCTCGGTCGGCCAGACCCCTCTCGCCGCGCTGGGCGACATCGTCTCCACCTGGATCATCTCGCCGCTGGTGTTTCTGTTCCTGTTGCGGGATACCGGCGAGATCAAGCGCGGCCTGCTGAGGGCCGTCCCCAATCGGCTCTTCGAGCCGGCGCTCAACGTACTCGCGGATCTCGACCGTGCGCTGGGCGACTACATGCGCGGCCTCTTCCTCGAGTGCTGCTTGCTCGGCGTGACCGTGGGGTTGTTCCTGACCATCATCGGCGTTCCTCTCCGATGGACGATCGCGATCGGGATCTTCACGGGCGCGAGCAACGTGGTTCCGTACATGGGCTTCGCGGCGGCATTGCTGAGTGGGCTGGCCTATGCGCTGCTGGCGGAGGATATCCGTCCGCTGCTGCCGATGGTGAGCAGCGAGAACTTCGCGATCTGGGTCATCGTGGCGGTGGCCCTCGCCGAGCTGCTCAAGAACGTCGTCTATGAGCCCGTCGTCCTCGGGGGCGCGGTCAACCTCCATCCGCTCGTGGTGGTGATCGGGGTCCTGGGAGGAGCCACCCTGTTTGGCCCGGTCGGGATGCTCCTTGCGATCCCCACCATCACCGTTGCAAAAGTCCTGGTCTCCAGCACCACCAGGCAGCTCAAAGCCTACGGGCTGATTTGAAGGAGATCCGCAATGAAGAGCGCAGTCACGTTCGGCGATGACAACGCGGGGCACTGTCTCATGCAAGCCGGCACCAGCGCCGGCATCCTGGCCGCCGGGATGGTGTTGAATGCGGCATCGACCGCAGAGGCCGCGGCCGCCGCGCGGGGCGGGCGGACTCAGCCGAGCAAGAGCCAGCCAAGCAAGGGCCCCTCCCTGGCCTTCTGGCCCGATGGAATCAGGATGGCGATTTCGATCTCGATGCAATTCGAGGCGGGTGGGCAGCCCCCGAAGGGCACCGACAGCCCGTTTCCCAAGGTGGATTTCCCGCCCGAGGTGCCGGCCGACGCGGCCGCCAACACCTGGTTCGCCTATGGCTATCGGGAAGGCATCCCTCGCATGCTCGATCTGTGGGACCGCCATGGGGTCAAGGTCACTTGCCACATGATCGGCGAGGCGGCCCAGCACCATCCCGACCTCGCGAGGGACGTCGTCGGGCGCGGGCACGAGGCTTCCGGTCACGGTCCCCGCTGGAGTTCCCAGTATGCGATGAGCCGCGAGGAAGAGAGACAGTTCCTGATCGCGGCGGGCGACATGGTCGAAGCGGCCACCGGTCAACGTCCGGTCGGCTACAACTGCAACTGGCTGCGGCGCGGCCCGAATACCTTGTCTCTGCTCCAGGAGCTCGGTTACCTCTATCACATCGACGATATCAGCCGCGACGAACCCTTCATCGAGCAGGTCAACGGCAAGGACTTCGTCGTCGTGCCGTATACTCTACGCAACAACGACATCCTGCTGATCGAGGGCCGCAACTATTCGCCCTCCCAGTTCCTCGAGCAGATCAAGCTGGACTTCGACCAGCTCTACGAAGAGGCCGGGCGCCGCCGCCGCATGATGTCGGTGAGCGCGCACGACCGCATCAGCGGTACGCCGCAGATGGTACGGGTCTGGGACGCGTTCCTGCAGTACGCCAAGAGCCGACCGGGCGTGGCGTTCCTGCGCAAGGACGAGATCACCCGCTTCGCGCTACAGAGCCCCCTCACCCTGCGCGAGACCGAAACGATCTGACCGATCGGCTCACCCTTCGCGGGGCATGGCCCAGAACTGGCGTGCCACGTGCAGCACGGTGGCGTCACCTGACGTGATCTCGTAGTAGGCAACGGCATCCGCAGGCCTGATCTCACCGAGCGCGAGCGCAGCATCATGATCGTCCCGGATGGTTGCCGCGCGCGCGACGTGGACTCGCTCGGCGCCGCTTCGGGTCTCGAGCACCAGAGTGTTCGTGCCGGCATCCACCGTCCTGACCAGGCCCGTCCCGGCGCTCAAGTGCGCCGAGTCCCGCGGTTCATCGGCGGCCGCGGCTGATCGGATCGACACGCCCGGCAGCGCCGGGATGACCGCGCCTCCGAGCAGCAGCACGGCCGCCATCGTGATTGGCCCTGTGTGTCCCGAACCCCCGGCCTGACGATCGTGCTACATTCCGTGCCGATGCAAAGCGATCGGCATTGGGTTGGCACCTGGACCACCGCACCCGCGCCGGCCGAGGGCGTCGCGTTCAGCAACCACACGCTGCGGATGAACGTCCGCGCCAGCCTCGGCGGCGACACGCTGCGGGTGCGCCTGTCCAACGCCTGCGGCAGCCGCCCGCTCGCCGTCGGCGCCGCGCGGATCGGACTGCGCGATGCCGGCCCCAACATCGTCCCGGGCTCCGACCGCCAGGTGACCTTCGGCGGCGTCGACACCGCGACGATCGCCGCCGGCGCGCTCCTGGTCAGCGATCCGGTCTCGCTGCCCCTGCCCCCGCTGGGCGACCTGGCGATCAGCGTCCACCTGCCCGGCGACCTGCCGGCCAGCTTCGGAATCACCGGCCGCTACTCACGCCAGACGAACTACATCTCCCCGCCGGGCGACTTCACCGCCGCGGTCGCGATGCCGGTCGGCAAGCTCACCGACGACTGGTACTTCGTCTGCGGGGTCGACGTCCTGGCTTCACCGGACACCGGCGGGATCGTCGCGCTCGGCGACTCGCTGACCGACGCCAACATCTCGACGATCGACGCGTTCTGCCGGTGGCCCGATCAGCTCTCGCGCCGCCTGCAGGCCCGCTCCGCCGGCCGCCCGATGGGGGTCATGAACCAGGGGCTCGGCGGCAACCGGATCCTGCACGACATCCGGGGCGACAGCGGGCTGCGCCGCTTCGACCGCGACGTGCTGGCCCAACCCGGCGTCACCCACACGATCGTGATGCTCGGCACCAACGACCTCCGCAACCGCTGGGCCAGGCCCGAGGAGGAGGTCACCGCCGAGCAGATGATCGCGGGCCTGAAGCAGCTCGGGGTGCGCGCCCGGATGCGCGGCATCAAGATCTTCGGCGCCACCCTGACGCCGTACGAGAACGAGACCTTCCTCGTCGGCGCTTGGACCCCGGAGCGCGAAGCCAGGCGCCAGGCGGTCAACGCCTGGATCCGCGACGGCGGGGCCTTCGATGCGGTGGTCGACTTCGACCGGGCGCTCCGCGATCCGGCTCACCCGGCTCGCATGCTGCCGATCTACGACTGCGGCGACCACCTCCACCCGAGCGATCTCGGGTACAACGCGATGGGGGACGCGGTAGACCTGGCGCTGTTCGACTAGCGGGATGCCGCGCGCCCGGCTAGTTCACCCGGCCGACCGGCGCGCCGCCCCCGAGCACCTGCGTCACGTTCTGGAGGGCGAGCTCCATCATCCGCTCGAGGGCCTCGTTGGCGCTGCCGCCCATGTGAGGGGTCAGGACGACGTTCGGGGCCTCGCGTAGCCCAACGCCGATGTGGGGCTCGTCCGGAAACACGTCGAGCGCGGCCCCCGCGATCTGCCGCGAGCGGAGCGCCTGGACCAGGGCCTCCTCCTCCACCACCGGGCCGCGGGCGGTGTTGATCAGGTAGGCGCCCGGCCTCATCAGGCCGAAGGTCCGCTCGTTCATCAGCCCGCGCGTCCCCGGCGTAAGGGGACAGTGGAGCGAGACGAAGTCGGCGCGGCGCAGCAGCTTCGCCAGCGGCACGTACTCGACGGCGTGCGCGCTCCCGAATGTGTGGTCGAGCACGACATCGGTCGCGAGGACCCGCATGCCGAACGCGCGCGCGAGCAGCGCCACGCTCTTGCCCACCCGCCCCAGCCCGACGATGCCCAGCGTCTTGCCCCACAGCTCGGGCCCGACGAGGCGGTCCCACCCACCGCCCCGCAGCAGGCGGTCGCCGTAGACGACCTGCCGCGCCACCGCCACCATGAGCCCGAGCGTGAGCTCGGCGACCGCCTGGTGGTTGCTCCCCGCCGAGATGCAGACCGTCACCCCCCGCGCGGTCGCCGCCTCCACGTCGATGTGGTCGTACCCGACGCCCGTCGCGCAGATCACGCGGAGGCGAGGCGCCACGGCGAGCACCCGGGCCGTCACCGGCTCGAGCGCGGTGATCAGCCCCGCGGCCTCCGGCACCAGCGTGAGCAGCGTCTCCTCCTTCATCTGCATGTCGTGCGCGCGATGCTCGAGCACCTCGCACCCGTGCTCCGCCAGATGCTCGCGGATCATCGCCTCGAAGGCGAAGAACCGCGGCGTGGTGAGCAGGACCTTGTGGGTCATGTCGCCTGCAGCGTTCGCACGGCCGCCTGCAGCTTCTCCATC
>Ga0099794_10000890_pt1 | contig 10096 bp, 7 predicted proteins | sample Rivendell_Oct201_10_FD_77320 | JGI IMG/M metagenome (GOLD analysis project Ga0099794, IMG submission 77320) | Vadose zone soil microbial communities from the Eel River Critical Zone Observatory, Northern California, USA -... | ecosystem: Host-associated > Plants > Roots > Rhizosphere > Soil ... | reverse complement strand
CCGCTGTGGGCTATACGTATACGATTACTCCCAATACAATCGCAGGTATCAATATCAGCCTAAGCCGGTTTGACTATAACCGTACGCCCAAGAATGCAGGGTTTGATCTCACCACGCTTGGCTGGCCAGCACAGTACAACGCGGCCGTGCCTTCGGGTGCCAGGACGCCGCCCACGCCGTGTGTGTTTAACTTCGCGGACAACATCATGTGCACGCAAGGGCAGAGTTTCATTACGGATCGCAACACCCAATTTAACTTTTCCCCCAGTCTGACCCTGGTTCGCGGTCATCACACCCTCAAGGTGGGCGCGCAACTAGAGCTGGGGCGTGACAACTACGGGCAAACCAACGTCGCCAGCGGTTCCTTCGCCTTCTGCGGCTCCGGCTTGTCCTGCTTTACGGGCTTTAGCTTTGCAGACTTCCTGCTGGGATACGCGGATAACCCGAGCAGCGTCGAGAACCACTTCTTCGGGCAAGCGGTGGTTCCCGCCTTGGTGGCCGGGCAACAGTTCTATCGCGCATTCTATGTGGATGACACTTTCCGCTTTACCAACAAGCTGACGCTGAATCTCGGCATGCGGTACGATTTGCAAGGACCCTGGTCCGAGCGGTTCAACCGGCAATCGTACTTCGACCCAACCGCCCAGAGCTGGCTTTCTAATCCGGCCGCCGCCGGCGTGACCAACGTACCGGGCTTGCCGGGGTTGCGCGGCGATCTGTTTCTGGTGGGTCCAAACAGCCGGACCAACATTCCTCTCGATAGGACGGAAGTTTCGCCCCGCATCGGTTTTGCCTACAGCTACGATTCCAAGACTGTGGTTCGCGGCGGCTACGGAATCTTCTGGATTCCCAATTACGTATCCTTCGGTCTCAACCCGAACAATGATCCGGTGAACGATGCGACTACGTCTTACACTGGAACAGTCAATGGAAGTGTGCCTATAAACACCATTAACTTCCCATTCGTACCGCAAATCGTTCCGCCGATTGGCCGTACCCGTGGCACGCTCGGCACCCAACAGTATGCGACACAGACGGTGCAGAGCTTCGCCATAGCCAATCTTGGAAATCATCCTGCCGGGTACGTTCAGCAGTGGAACCTGAATATCCAACGACAATTACCTTGGCGATTATTCGTCTCGGCCGCCTATGTCGGCTCAAAGGGCACGCACCTGGAATTATACGATTCAGAGATCGACCAATTGGGCGACAACTTTTTCGCCCAGGCTGCCTCGCAGTGTGCAGCGCAGGTAGCAGTGACAGGCACGCGCTGCGTGGGTAAGGTACCAGCGGGGGTTCCTGCGGTGACGGCGCTGCAGCCCGTCGCCAATCCCTTTTTTGACGCAACGACAGGCACAGCCTTTGCTTTGGGAAGTCCAACGACAACCCTCGGACAGCTGAGCCGCCCGTTTCCTCAATATTCGAGTCTCCGACTTGCAGGTCAGGGCAACTACGACAGCACCTATCACTCCTTCCAGCTGACGGTGGAACGCCGGTTCGCCAGCGCCGGCTCGTTGCTGGTTGCCTACACGAATGCCAAACTCATCAGCGATGCAGACACTTTGACGAACTGGCTCGAGGCGTCCACTGGCAGCATCCAAGACCATACTAATCTCAGGGGTGAACGCTCCTTAGCGTCCCAAGATGTTCCTCAGCGTCTGGTTATTAGCTACGTCCTTGACCTTCCCTTCGGCAGCGGCAAGAAGTATCTGTCCGGCGCAACTGGATACCTCAATAAGCTCGTGGGTGGCTGGGGGATTGACGGGGTAACCATTTTTCAGAGCGGGTTTCCGCTCGTCCTCGGCAATGGGGCGGCTAACTACACCACGCTCTTTGGGGCAGGTTCACGTCCGAACGTTGTCGCAGGCTGCAACAAGGGGTCACCTTTCAGTGGCAGAGGACAGCTGAATGAATGGTTCAATACCGCTTGTTTTACGGCACCTCCCGATTTTACCTTCGGCAACGAGTCTCGCACCGATCCCTCGCTCCGCGGCTCGGGAGTCAAAAACTTCGATTTCGCTTTATTCAAGAGGACGCGTTTCGGTCCGGACGAAAAGCTTGGAATCGAGTTTCGGACGGAGTTCTTCAACCTCTTTAACCGGACGCAATTCGCGCCTCCGAACACGAGCGCGACGTCGTCGAACTTCGGGGTAGTAACCAGCACGTACCCTGGAACGAATCCTCGGCTTATCCAGTTCGGACTGAAGTTCATATTCTAATATCCCTAAAGCGCTCAGAGTGGATGTCGCAACGGCATCCACTCGAGCGCGGTTGTTTGTCCGCTCTCCGTCAGGGGTTGCCTTTGCCTGTTTCCACCTCTCTCTGCACTCAACTAACCCGCCTCCAGTTCGTGCTAACCTATTTCCGCGCATTTGAACGCGCCGAGCAAGGTTGCAGGGTACAAGGAGCGGCGCACAAGCATGCTTCGCCAGTTTACGCGGCGTGATTTTTTGAGCTTCGCGGCCCTGGCCGCCGCAGCACCCATCTTCGAAGTAAAACCGCTGCGCGGCATCGACTTCATCCTGCAAAATTCCGCCACGTCACAGAAATACTTGATTGAAACCATGAGCGGCGGCGCCGCGCTGTTGGATTACAACAACGACGGCCTGCTCGATATCTTTCTGGTGAACGGCGGCAGGATTACGAACTCATTGCACGTTCCCGAAAACTTTGACCGCCGCAATCCGCGTTATTGGAATCGCCTTTACCGGCAGAATCGCGATGGCGGCTTTACGGACGTCACCGAAGCCGCGGGCCTCGCGAATGCCGGCAATGGCAACTACGGGATGGGCGTCGCGGTGGGTGACTACGACAATGATGGCTACCCGGACCTGTACGTCACCAGCTACGGGAAAAACGTGCTGTACCACAACAACGGAGACGGCACCTTCACCGACGTTACAGCAAAAGCCGGCGTTGCCGCCGGTGGGTGGTCCGTTTCCGCAGGCTTCGTGGACATCGATAATGACGGCCATCTTGATCTGTTTGTGACCCGCTACATGGATTGGGACGCCGACCACAACAAGATTTGCGGCGGCGACTGGCATACCTACTGTCCTCCGAATGCTTTTCCCGCGACGACTAATATCCTTTATCGAAACCGGGGAGACGGCACGTTCGAGGACATCAGTGAGCGCGCCGGCATTGCTGCAAAGAAGGGAAGAGCGCTGGGAGTTGCATTCGCCGACTACGACGGCGATGGCTTCACGGACATTTTCGTCAGCAACGATGGCATGCAGCAGTACCTGTTTCACAACAACGGTGACGGCACGCTTAAGGAATGCGCCCTCGAATCAGGTGCGGGACTCACCTCCGATGGCAAGGGCCTTTCCGGCATGGGCATCGTATTTCAGGACTACGACAATGACGGCCGCCCCGATGTGGTCGTCACCGAGCTGCCTCGCGAGCTCTATGCTGTCTATCATAACGATGGCGATGGCTCCTTTAGCTACCGCAGCCTCGAAAGCGGACTGGGCTCACTCACCTCCGGCAGCTCCGGCTGGGGCGTGGGCCTGGAAGATTTCGACAACGCCGGTTGGAAGGATCTTTTCGTCGCGCAGAGCCACGTGCTGGATAATGTTCAGCAGATCGACGCTTCTTTGCGCTACAAGGAACTGCCGCTGCTCGCTCTCAATCACAATGGGCGCTTCGAACGCGCTGATTCCGGTGTGACGACGCCCCTGGCAGCGCGCGGCGCCGCTTTCGGCGATATTAATAACGACGGCTGGATGGACGTGCTCATCACTACTCTCGGCGGACCTCCGGTCCTGCTGCTTAACCGCGCAGCCAGCGGCAATCATTGGCTGTCCATAACTCTGCGCGGCACGCGCAGCAATCGCGATGGCTACGGCGCCCGCGTGCGCGTTAATGGACAGACGCGTTTCGCGACCTCCGCGGGCAGTTATATCTGCGCCAACGACAAGCGGTTGCACTTTGGCCTTGGCTCGGCGGAGAAGGCCACGGTCGAAGTCCTGTGGCCTTCCGGGGCGAAGCAAATCCTGAACGACGTTCGAATCGATCAATTCCTGGAAGTTCGCGAGCCGGAGCACGCATGATTCACTTTTTCCTTTTTGCCTGGCTGACCGGGCAATCTGCAGCCCCTGACGCCCTGCAGCACTTGCAGGCGGGGCTCGAGGCGCGCAAGCAACACCAGGTCGATGCTGAGATCACCGAGTTTCGCAAAGCCACAGAGCTCGATCCCAGCCTCGCCGATGCGTTCGTCAATCTCGGGGCCGCCTACATGGAGAAGCATGATTACGGAGCGGCCATCGCGCCTCTCAAGCGTGCTCTGGAGCTCAGCCCCGATCTTCCAGCCGCTCACCAGTTTTTGGGTTACGCTCTTCTATCGCAGGGCTACGCCGCCGAGGCGATTCCGCATTTGGAGCGGGTAGGAGCGCGGGACGCGCTTGGAATCGCACAGCTTCAAACCGGACAGCTCCTCGAGGCTGTCGGCAACTTCAACGAGGCACTGGCAAAGCGCCCCAACGATCCCGATTTGCTGTATTACCTCGGCCGTGCCGGCGGACTTCTCTCGAAGAGTGCCATCGACACCTTGATTGCCGCTTACCCTGACTCGGCGCGCGCGCATGAAGCGCTGGGGGAAAATTACTTCGTGCTGCGCCAAATGCCTCAAGCCGAAAAAGAGTTCCAGGAGGCCTTGCGTTTGCGGCCAGAGCTGCCCGGGCTTCATCTCGAACTCGGCCAGGTTTACGCCAACTCCGCACAGTGGCCCAAAGCGGAAGACGAGTTTCGCGCAGAGGCCAAACTGCAACCGGGCAATGCCGAGGCCGCGTATCGTCTCGGATCGGCATTACTCCAGGAAGGCAAGATGCACGAGGCGCGCCAGCAACTCGAACGAGCGGATGCCTTGAAACCGAACATGCCCGAAACACTTTATTCTTTGGGTAAAGCGGCTTCGCTCGACGGAGACGCTGTACTCGCCGAAAAATCGTGGAACAAATTGCTGGAAATAGAGCGCGACACTTCGCTGTCAGCGCAAGCGCACTTTGGGCTGGCAACGCTCTATCGCAAGCAGGGCAACACCGTGAAGGCGCGACAGGAAATGCAGGAATATCAAAAGCTGCAAACCAAGGTTCCCCAGCCGCAAAATCCCCCAAACTAGATCAAGTTGCCTGCTGCATTGTCCAGCCCGAAGGCCGAGAGGCGTGACGGGCAGCTGCCCTGGAACTGGCTTACAGAGTGCGTTCAGTCTTCAAGGCTTCTCGCCATTCGATTTTTTCGGTAAAGGCTTCAGGCGTCGGGAGAATTCTTTGAGCGTGATCTCAGATGAGAGTGGAACCCCGCAACCTGCGATCGGAACGGCGGGATTGCCTTGCACGAGTGTCATAGGCGGCACCGATTGAGTGACGACGCTGCCTGCGGTGACCACGGCGCCGCGTCCGATAGTTACGTTGGGTAGGATGATCGCCCCTGGACCGACGAAGGCGTCCTGCTCGATCTTTACGCCTTGCGTCTCCCGGAAATGCGCAATGACCGTGACGCGCATACTCAAAGAGGCGCGATCTTCGATCGTGATGAGATGAGGGCGGGAGGTGTCCAGGATAACGTCGTAGCCGATCCAAACGCCTTCTCCGATATGCACGCCCCGGGCGCGGTGCAGGGCGACGCGTAGACTGCGCGCTCCGGGCAGAGTTCTGGCTAAGTGCTGAAACAGGCGATTGCGAATGCCCCGCCAAAGGTTTTCTTTCACTTCTGCCCGAGGCTCTCGCGCCGTTGGAGTGGCAACAAGACGCTGAGGATCCTCAGTCTGTTTTTGTTCAAGACGCGACGTGGTGGTGGCGCACATAATTTTGTACCGCTGAAAACGAAACCAAGTTGGGCAAGTCCGCAAGGTTGACCTGCAGACCGAACTCTTCCTGAAGCAAGGCAATCAACGTCACAGAGGCCAAGGAATGCCATGCGGAAACGGAATCGACACTCGCGTTGCGAATCTGATCTTCGTTCAAATCAGGAAATACGGACGAAAAACAACGCACCAGCCTATTATCGAGATTATCCATTTACATTTACCATCGCCTTTGTGTGGTGGGACAACGGCGGACACTTTTCAAGGAAGCTCATCCTGGAAACCCGGACGTCGCTGTTGAGCGGGGCGGCGGTTATGTTCGAGAGGAAATCCTGGATCGGCTTATTGCGATCCGTTGGTTGGTAATCAAAGGAGATCTCTTGGAGATCGAAATGTTCGAAGAGCCAACTTAAGCATCGTTGCTCGATGCGGCGGGAAAATGCGCGGCAGCTCATCACCCAATAATTAATTCTGGCCGAAGTGCCCTGCAGCCCGCCGAGAAGAATGGCTATCTTACCGAGCGCGCCATATTTGTCTTCGTAGCTGACGCCCATCAGGAAGGTCGTTGGGTCGCTAAGATAAGCCCTCCATGCGGTCTCGTTCAGGCGTTTTCCGTTAAGGTTGAACTGGTTCGTCTTGTTAATCAGCTCGAAGGCCCGATGGTCTTCGTTTTCCTTGCCAAAAGTGATGACGACGGAGGCATGAGCATCCTCAAGAAATTTATCCAGAGAAGTTCCTCCGCCATTTGATGAGTGCTGCAGCGCGGCCGCTGCGCGGATGCTGTCCAGACGGATGGAATCTTCGTCAGAGATGACCGCTTTTCCGAAGAGGTCGCGCAAACGCCTTAGGAGTTGCCATAAAGCTTGCCAATCGGCCTTGGGGAAAAGCAGACATTCGATTTCGGGGAAAGCCGCTTTGACTTCGGCAAGCTCCATGGGGCTGTCGTCGATGAACACCACGGCGTCAGGAGCGATGTTCCATGTTTTCAGGATGCGGCGAACGGACTCCGATTTTGGGCCCCAATGAACGTCAATCGGATACAAGGATCGTTTGTCAATTAGCAGGTCTTCTCTCTCGAATGCTTGTTCAACGAGGGCAGGATCATTCTTGCTGGCCACTGCTATCAAAACACCAGCACTTGCTAGAGAGGCGAGGAACTGCTGATAAAGACCGTGAATGTGGGCTTTCTCAAGATGCCACGAAATTCCGTCGACGCCGTTCTCGCCCAAGATTCCTGCCCACAAGGTGTCGTCCAGATCGGTGATCAGGCCTTTTTTTGCAGTTGGGTTCCGGACCAGAACGGCCAGCAGCTCCGCGAGTACCGAGGCGTGCGGCAGTTGATAAGGAAAGCCGGACAAAAGCTCGGATTGCACGTCAAGACGGGCGGAGGGTGGAGAGCATTCGTCAAGTTGCTGAGCATTGAGGAAACGGATGCGTGGATGCGTTGCGAGGGAAGCGGCGAAGGTGGTCACGAATTGGCGCAATTGAAGTTCGTAGACTGAGGCCTGCACAGAAGGAGTCGTGAAAAGGGGCGGCAACGGAAGGGTGGGCAAGGATATATAAACTGGAACCGAGCCGGCTACATTGCGAATCGCCTTTTCAAGACGAGCGATCATGCGCTCCGCGGAGTTCACGATGTCGGGCAAATCCGCAACGCGCCAGCCACCCAAATTGCGAATGCCGAGGCGAAGGTCCAAGTCCTGCCACTCGATTGCTACTACCAGCACATCGCAGTCCGCGATTTGAATGCGCTCGATGTTTCCGGCGAGATCTCCAAACAATCCAGTGGTTACTTCCACACGTTCGAGTGGCGACCGCTCTCGCAGGCGGGCGGTAAGAAAAGTTTGGAGGTGCAGAGAAGTGAAACCGCAGGCCAGGAAGCCTCTGAGAAGCGGAGCATCCTCAGCCAGGGGACGTCTGATAATCGCCAAGGCGTCGATCAATTTCACGATGGCCCTGCCGAGACTGCCCCACGCAGGAAAATCATCTACGAAAAAGTCCTCTCGAGTGGGCTGGGCTGGAGAACCAAAACAGGTAACTGAACTCGCTGGGAGGAGCGTAACGTAGTGAAAACGGAATTCATTGACCAGCTTAAATCAAGCTGATCGACCACATCCTACCATATTTCGAGTGGACATAAGACACGCTGCCTGGTTCAAATCACGTCGAGATACATCGAAGAGACTGGTTCACGGGCTGGTTGGCCATTAAAGACCGTCAAATAACAATGTAGGGTTCGCGCTGAACTGCGAAAACGCGCGGCTCGGAAGGGCGCGATGTCGGCATAGCCCAAGCAAGGAAGGAAGGCCATCTGCGCGCCGGCTTGAATCCCGCGATCGAGCAGCCGCTCCACAAGGGTCAAGCGGTCTCCGTTTTCCAGCATTCCCCATAAAACGTCCTCGATCAGCAAACATTTTGTCCTTTGCGCATTGGCTGCGTGCATCAGATAAGCGGTGAGGAGTCCTTCTTTATCGCCGGAGCGATGATGCGCGACGAGGCCGTCATGCCTCTGCAATTGCCATTGCATTTCTTTCTCGGTCCAGATGCGCGTGAGCGGCGGGTCGTTTCCAATCAGGCCGGCGGCTCGGCGGAATTTTTCGACCAGGTGATCTTCGGAATCGTCGTCGTGCGCGGCGCCGCGCTTCGGATACAGCAAGCGCATTAAGTAGTGGACGGAAAAAATGCGTTCGGTTGGGAGCTTCATCATCCGGCAGCACCCGAGAATCATGCCGTTCATCGGCTCGCCCTCGACGCAGTAGTTCACCATGCCATCGTAACCGGCCGATTGTGCCCGCTTCACAAGTTCGCTCCACAGGACCACTCCATAGCCGCTCTTTTTGTACTCGCTGGAGACGGAAAGGAGTGTGCAGAGGATTACGCGAAGTTCCCGCCTCTTGTATCGAATCGTACGGGGAAAACCAGCGACAAAGGCACACGGTTTCTCCGCGTGATAAAGCGTTGGCGCCAGCGAATAGCTCGACCCAGGATAGGTTAGACACGAAGTGAGAAATTCCGGCGTGTAGAGCAAGCCTTGCTTGCCGTTTTCCTCCCAAGACGCTTGGATCAGGGCAGCAACCTCAGTGAAATCGCCGCGGAAATCTTGTATCTGAAATGGTGCCCGCGAGGTTTCCGTCGCTTCAAGTTTCACGAATGTGATACCCCTCACATTCCGGATACTGGTTAGATGCGCGGAAGGGAAGACATGGTGGCGAAGGCAACCGTCGAATGCGACCACTTCGCCCCCTTCAGGTATCAAAGTATCAGCACGAGTACAGGGGTGGGATACGGCACGCTTTAGCATCATCATCACGTCCCATAACCAGGCCAAGTTCATTGGCAATGCCGTAGATTCCGCACTGGCGCAAAACTATGCGAGCAGGGAAGTAATCGTTGTCGATGACGCCTCGAGCGATGAGTCGACTGGAATTCTCGAACAATATAAGGAAGCAATTCGGTTGATCAAGCTAAAGAAGAATGTGGGGGCCAGTCACGCTCGGAACGTCGGCATCGCAAAGGCGGAAGGAGATTTTCTGGTTTTCCTGGACGGAGATGATCTTCTCTTGCCGTGGGCCCTGGACGTATACGGGGAGATTGCCGAGCGAAAGCGCCCGCACATAATCTTGAGCACGATGCGCTGGTTCGAAGGGCAGGTCCCAAAATTGAGCAGCGAAGGCGCGCCGGCGCGGGTGGAAGTCGTCGATTACGAGAGTTTATTGGACAAAGATCGACCTTACCGGGCAAGCGCCAGCGCTCTGGTCATCAGCCGCGAAGTGTTCAACAAAGTGCAGGGATGGACGAACGAAATATTTCCCATGGAAGATTTGGATGTGTTGGTAAAACTTTTGCATTCCGGCCGAACGGTCCAGATTCTGGCGCCCGCCACGGTGTGCTATCGGGTTCATGCGGCCAATACGGTGCATCAAGTGGCCAACTGCGCCGGCGCCCTGCGACTCATCATGGAAAAGGAAAAGCGAGGTGGTTATCCGGGTGGGCGATTGAATCGCGGGCAGAGGTATGCGTTTCTTGGCGGACCTGCTCTGTTTTGGGTGAAACGGGCTTGCAAGAGCGGCCTTTACAACGAGGCGCTGCGCTTGTTGGCACTCGGATGGCCAATGATTTTCGCCGCGGGGGTTCGCAGGGCGGCAGTTGCAATCAAAGGGCGGCGAGCAGTGCAGACGATAACTTTGTAGCTTATTTGAACTGGGAATTAAAGGATGTTGCAGCGCCGACATGCGGCATTCAATGTATATACTCCGGGCCGGGGACTAAATACGCTGCAAATGGATACTG
>Ga0099794_10000888_pt1 | contig 10101 bp, 8 predicted proteins | sample Rivendell_Oct201_10_FD_77320 | JGI IMG/M metagenome (GOLD analysis project Ga0099794, IMG submission 77320) | Vadose zone soil microbial communities from the Eel River Critical Zone Observatory, Northern California, USA -... | ecosystem: Host-associated > Plants > Roots > Rhizosphere > Soil ... | reverse complement strand
GGCACGAATAAGTCAACTGCGATTGAAGTGATGGCCGGCAAGGAAAATTTCTCGGATCAAACCATTATCGGCTTGAACGACGAGAGGGTGCAGGAACGCCTTAGCGGAAAATGGCTGTACGAAATCGCGGACCTTGCCGGCATGAGGAAGGCCGATGTGGATCAAGTGAAGGCGTTCGCAAGCCGCGTTAACGACCGTGCCAGAGGGGCCTATAAACATTTCGCCACTGAGGCAGCCCGCCGATGCGTATTTTTCGCCACGACCAACGAACCCACCTATCTGAAATCCGAAACCGGCGACCGCCGATTTTGGCCCGTCAGAGTCCAAAGGATCGACGTCGATGCGCTGCGTCGTGATCGCGACCTGGCCGAAGCGGCGCAAGTCGAAGCACAGGGCATCTCACTTGCGCTGCCTGAGCACCTATGGAGCGTGGCGCGCACCGAGCAGGCGAAACGGCAGGAGCAAGACCCATGGGATGATCTGCTCGCCGAGATCAAGGGCGAGGTGTTTCGAACATCGGGAGAAAGGCGCGAAGCTCTATCATGCGGAACGCGGATAGGCTTGGGAAGTGCTTGCCCGTTTATTGGCGGAGATCTATAGGTCTCAATGCGCCATATCGGTTTAAACGAGCCTGATGAATGTATTTCGCCCATTCTGTAGAGGATCAAGACCGGGCGCGCTGGCAGGGTTTGGCCGATCATCTTCTTAACGTATCTGAACTGGCAGCGGCTCGCGCCAGCAAATTCGGCGCTGGAGGCCTGGGCGCGCTGAGCGGAATGCTTCACGATCTCGGTAAATATACGGACGGCTTTCAAGCGTATATTGCTGGCAACGGAGAGAGCGTCGACCATTCCACCGCCGGTGCTCAGGAAGTTTTGGGCATGCTGTCAGGACAGGACGGTATTGCGGCACAACTCGCAGCGTACGGTATTGCCGGTCATCATAGTGGATTGCCAGACAGAATAAGCGACACTAGTTCACTGTCTGACCGTCTAAAGAAAGCGCTTCCGCCATTGGCCGCGGTTTGGAAAAGCGAGATTTCGCCTGACGTAACAAATCTCTCCCCGCTTGGCTTCAAGTTTCATATTGATCAACCTTCGCTTCAACCCTTTCAATTGGCGATGCTCGGCCGAATGGTCTTTTCTTGTCTGGTCGATGCCGATTACACAGACACGGAGCGATTTTACGCGGCCAGCCGCGGCGAGACCGTGGATTGGGACTGGCAGGCGCTGACGGTGATTGTCAGCAAGCTGCTCGTTCGTTTCGATACCTTTATGTTGAAGAAGCAGGGGCAGGAGACCAACAGGCAAACGCCCATCAACAGCCTGCGCTCAGAGGTTCTGATGCATGTGCGAGAAAAGGCGGCGCTGCCTAAGGGGGTCTTTACGCTCAATGTACCTACCGGCGGCGGCAAAACACTAACCTCGCTCGGTTTCGCCCTCGACCATGCCCGGATTCATGGCATGGATCGGATCATCTATGCGATCCCGTTCACGTCCATCATAGATCAAACGGCAGCGATCTTCCGCGACGTGCTCGGCGAGGACGTTGTGTTAGAGCATCATTCAGCGATCGAGGAGGAGCGGCTTGAGCAACAGGGTGAGCGTCAAGTCAAGGACAAGTTGCGCCTTGCTATGGAGGATTGGGCCGCGCCCATCGTCGTAACCACCAACGTGCAATTTTTCGAAAGCCTGTTCGCCAACCGACCCTCACGCTGTCGCAAGCTGCACAACCTCACCAATGCTGTAATCATCCTTGACGAGGCGCAAACCATTCCCCTTCCGCTTCTGCGCCCATGCGTCGCGGCGCTCGACGAACTTAGCCGCAACTACGGCTGCACAATCGTACTTTGCACTGCTACTCAACCTGCTTTGGCGGCGCCACGCTTCAAGGGTGGATTCGCGACAGATGCAAAAAGCGAGTTAGCGCCTCCCGCAGGTCGGCTGCACAAGGAATTGAAGCGCGTCACCCTGCACATAAAGGCCGGCAAGACGACAGATGACGAACTCATCGCCGAACTTGCCGAGATTCCCCAGGCGCTGGTCATCGTCAATAGCCGTCGCCACGCTCGTGCGCTTTACGAGAAGGCGAAGAAGATTGGGTTGGATAGACTTGTACATCTTACCACGCGCCAGACTGCGGCTGACCGGCGCCGCATCCTCGAGACGATCCGCTCCGATTTGCAGGGCGGTGTGGCTTGTCGCGTGATCGCGACATCACTCGTCGAAGCGGGTGTGGACGTAGATTTCCCCCGAGTGTGGCGGGCGATGGCCGGTCTGGACCAGATCGCTCAAGCGGCCGGGCGCTGCAATCGCGAAGGCAAGCGGCCCGCTGAAACTAGCATTGTAACTGTTTTCGAACCAGCGATGGCGGAGCCGCCTCGGGAGATAAAGGCATTTGCGGAGGCAATGCGACGCATCGCACCAAAACATCAAGACCTGTTCTCGCCGGAAGCAATCAAGGATTATTTCGAAGAAGTCTATTGGCAAAGGGGTGAGGACGAACTCGATCGCGTCATCGTAAAGCGACCCGGCGCGCCGACTAAGCGTGTTTCCGTGTTCAATTCCTTCTCAGTGAGCGCTGGTCAGACCGATTTTGCCTATCGCACCGTCGGCGAAAACTTTCGCCTAGTTGATAGCGGTATGGAGCCCGTGATCATTGCGATCGATGATGCGGCGAAGGCTGCTTTGGCCGGGCTTCGTGGGGAATGGCTGAAGCCCGGCACCGTCGCGCGCAGGCTGCAGAATTTCGTCGTGCAGGTGCCCCCCAAGGACCGGGGAAAGCTTATCACCCATGGCCATGTAGTGTTTGCGGACAGCGCAGAGCAATTCGCTGTGCTTATAACTGAGAGTTTTTATACACGGGAGGTCGGGCTTACTTGGGAAGATGCAGACAGCCTCGGGGCCGAAGATCTCATAATCTAGTTGACAATCAATGATCGGACTCGTCAAACGCAGTCTTTGAGTGCAATTCTTACCAGTCCTACTCCCTCCTCCCCCCCGACTGTCAGCAGGGTAATGTCTCACGGAATTCGCGTTCTAGTGTCTGGCGACCACGCCTGCTTCACCCGGCCGGAAATGAAGGTCGAGCGCCTATCCTATGATGTTATGACACCTTCGGCTGCGAGGGGTATCCTGGAGGCCATACATTGGAAGCCGGCCATCAGATGGATAGTCGAAGAAATCCATGTCCTTGAGCCGATCCGCTTTCAATCCATTCGACGCAATGAGGTGGGCACCAAGGTGCCCGTTGCCGCAGTCCGGAAGGCGGCGAAAACCGGCGATCTCGCCGGTCTCCATCTCATCGTCGAGGACAATCGTCAGCAACGAGCGGCGACCGTGTTAAGCAAGGTGGCCTACGTTATCGCGGCACGCTTTGAATTGACGGCCAAAGCCGGCGCCGACGACAACCCTGGTAAGCATCTCGACGTTTTCAGCCGGCGGGCGCGCAAAGGGCAATGCTTTCATCAGCCCTGCCTCGGCTCACGTGAATTTCCGGCGCGCTTCGAGCTTATCGAACCGGACGCGCCGTTGCCCAAAGCGATCGGCGAAACGCGCGATCTTGGCTTTATGCTTTACGACATCGACCACGCGGGCGATCATTCCTCGCTGTTCTTCCGCGCGCGGCTCGACGGCGGGGTGATGAAAGTTCCGCCGCCGAACTCGCTAGGGATCCGCCGATGAGCGCGCTTGCCTCTCTCGTGCGCGCTTACGATCGCATGGCGGCGCGCGGCGAAGTACCCGCGTTCGGGTATTCAACGCAGAACATCAGTTACCTAATCAGCCTTAATTCTGACGGCTCCGTCTCGGGAAAGCCAAGCGACCTTCGACGTGGTGAAGGGCGCAAGCGAACCGGCCGCCCAATGGCAGTGCCGCAGCCTACCAAGCGCACATCGGGCATCGCGCCGAATTACCTTTGGGACAAGTCGGCCTATGTACTCGGCGTCACCGCAAGTGAAGGAAAGCGGACTGCGCTTGAGCACAAAGAATTCGTCCATAGCCATCGAAATTGGCTGGCCGGATCGAACGACGAGGGCCTCCTGGCGCTGCTGCGTTTCCTGGACAACTGGACGCCCGAACGATTCGCTGCACTAGGCTGGCCAGAAGAGATGAAAGACCAGAACATCGTCTTCGCGCTGGAAAGCGAGCGGCTAGACGGCATTTGCATCCACGATCGGCTGGCGGCTCGCCATCTGTGGGCGTGTCTGTCCACCGAGGGCGAAAAGACGGAAACAGCCTGCCTAGTGACGGGGGAGCGGGGCCCGGTGGCGCGTCTCCATCCATCCATTAAGGGTGTATGGGGTGCACAGACGGCAGGCGCTTCGATCGTCTCCTTTAACCTCGACGCCTTCACTTCCTACGGCCACGAGCAAGGCGACAACGCGCCCATATCGGAAGCCGCTACCTTTGCCTACACCGCGGCGCTTAACCGTTTCCTTGAGCGCGACAGTGGGCATCGCATTCAAATCGGCGACGCATCAACCGTTTTCTGGGCAGATTCCAGCGACGCCTCGGCCAACCATGAAGCGGAGGATATTTTAGGCGGCTTCATGGGCATCGATGAAAAGGCCGAGACGAGAAAGATCGAAGCCATTCTTGAAAAAATCCACGCGGGCCGCGCCATAGACGAAATTGTAGCCGAACTGCCGCAAGGTGTTCGATTCTTCGTTCTCGGGCTCGCACCTAATGCGTCACGCCTCTCGGTGCGGTTTTTTTTAGAAGACGATTTCGGCGTTATCGCCCGACGTTACCTGGAACATGTCGAACGGCTCAGGATCGAGCCGTCACCGAAGGAACAGTCACCTTCAATGTGGCGGATGTTGATCGAGACGGCCGTGCTGCGGAAATCCGAAAATATTCAGCCTAACCTCGCAGGCGAATGGATGCGCGCGATCCTCACGGGCACACCCTATCCGCTGACCCTGCTTTCGACGTTGATCATGCGGCTGCGCGCCGACCACGACGTCAATGCGTTGCGCGTCGCCATTCTTAAATCGATTCTTATCAAGAATTTCAAAATGGGGGCGCCTATGTCGCTGGATCCGGCCTGCAAAGATTCGGGCTATCTGCTCGGGCGACTGTTCGCGATTTATGAACAGGTGCAGACCGCGGCTCTAGGCCGCGATGTCAATGCAACGATCAAAGATAAATATTACGGCTCCGCCTCATCACAGCCGCGCAAGATATTTCCGCTGTTAGATCGGGGGTCCACTCCACATCTATCAAAGATCGGCAAGCAGCGGCCTGGCTTTAAGGTCAATCTCGAAAAACTGATCGGCGAGGTCATGCAGATGATGCTGCCTGACGACGATCCCTATCCGGCAAGCCTGCCAGACAAGAGCCAAGCCCTTTTCGCGCTCGGATATTACCACCAGCGCAATGAATTCTTCCGCAAGACCGAAAAACCCGCCGCCGAGGAGGCACTCGCATGACTGCGCTCGCCAACCGCTATGACATTGTGTTTCTTTTCGACGTCACCCGAGGCAACCCCAACGGCGATCCCGACGCGGGTAACCTTCCACGGATGGACCCTGAGACAAATCACGGGCTCGTCAGCGACGTTTCGTTAAAACGAAAGATCCGAAACTACACCGAACTCACGCGCGCCGATCAACCGGGCTATCGCATCTATGTTCAGGAGGGATCGATCCTCAACGAGAAGCACCGGGAGGCCTATAAGGCCGTGCGGCCGGGCAACGGTAAGGTAGACAAGGACGCCAAGCTCAATCCACAGAACGATGAAGAATCCAAAGCTCTAACGAAATTCATGTGTGAAAATTTCTTCGATGTGCGCACGTTTGGCGCCGTGATGAGCACGGGTATCAATGCGGGACAGGTGCGGGGACCTGTGCAGGTCGCCTTTGCAAGCTCCGTTGAGCCAATTCTGCCGCTCGAAATCACGATCACTCGCATGGCTGCCACAAATGAAAAGGAAAAAGCCGAGCGGGCAAGCGGCGACGATGGTAACGAGCGTACCGATAACCGGACAATGGGGCGCAAGCACATCGTGCCCTACGGGCTATACCGCGCGCATATTTTTGTTAACGCCAAATTTGCGGAGCGTACGGGCTTCAGCGAGGAAGACCGTGGCCATCTCTTTCAGTCACTGAAAGTGATGTTCGAGCATGACAGGTCGGCTGCACGCGGAGAAATGGCCTCGTGCAAGGCCGTGGCCTTCAAACATTCCTCAGCGCTCGGTAATGCACCCGCACATCAGCTGTTCGAACGGGTGCGAGTGCAACGAAGAATTGGGGAGGACCTCTACGATCTCGGTAGTTCCAGGCTCGACAACCAGCCGCCAGCCCGGCGCTTTGCCGATTATGAGGTGACAGTCGATCGCGACGCGTTACCCGACGGGATCGAGATCGTGGATATCCTTTGAGGACTTGGACTGCGGAATGTCCATGTAGTGGACGGGGGACAGTCGCTCCCCGTGGGGGAGCGTGGATCGAAACATCGATACCGAGGCGCGACGCGGTCTGCACTACGGTCGTCCCCGTGCGGGGCGTGGATCGAAACTCCAGCCCTGACCGAAACGTCGGTTCGAGCTTTAGTCGCCCCCCGTGCGGGGGCGCGGATCGAAACATGTGGTGTGCAGCACGAGGCAGACGTGGCAGCCCGGCACGTCGCCCCCGGTGCGGGGGGCGTGGATCGAAACTACTATGAATTGCCGCTCGCGTATTCCGACACGGACTGTCGCCCCCCGTGCGGGGGCGTGGATCGAAACGTGTACGGGCACTCCGACCCGTTTGATTTCATGGTCGCCCCCCGTGCGGGGGGCGTGGGTCGAAACGGCTCATCAAGGTTCCGAGGGCCACCCTGTTGTCGCGCGGAGGGCGTGGATCGAAACAAGAAAAAAGTCTATCTGCGATCGGGCGATATTGTCGCCCCCCGCACGGGGGCGTGGATCGAAACTACAAAATCCACTTGGGCACGCCTGACTCCCCTTGTCGCCCCCGTGCGGGGGCGTGGATCGAAACGGTCGTACTTGGATTTGCGCCGTCTCGCGTAGCGTCGCCCCCGTGCGGGGCGTGGATCGAAACTGCGCCTGCATTGCAGACCACAAAAGCCAGAACTCGTCGACCCCGTGCGGGGGCGTGGATCGAAACTCCGTCATCGTGTTCGCGGCGCGCATGCGCTCAAGTCGCCCCCTGCGGGGGCGTGGATCGAAACGATTTCCAGAATGTGAATCATGAATGGTATATCGAGTCGCCCCCCGTGCGGCGGCGTGGATCGAAACCTCAGGAGGTCTGTGGTACGACGATCATGGACGTGTCGCCCCCCGTGCGGGGCGTGGATCGAAACTTTGAACTGCGCGAAAAGGTGGATGCATGAGCAATGTCGCCCCCCTTGCGGGGGCGTGGATCGAAACTTCATGCGGTTGCCATCCATGTACAGCAGACGGAGTCGCCCCCCGTGCGGGCGTGGATCGAAACCAGTTGAACTTGTCGCCGCGGTTGAGGCCCTTTGTCGCTCCCCTGCGGGAGCGTGGATCGAAACATGCGCGTTGTGGTCGATATCGGCAACAGTCCAGCGTCGCCCCCCGTGCGGGGGGCGTGGATCGAAACAACTTCCAGCTCGAGAGGACCTTGCTTAACGTTGAGAGCGCCTATTTGAGCAGCGCGAAGATCATACGGGCACGATTTTGCCGCGAGGTTCGCAGGTCTTTTAGTCCAATGATTTCTTTACAGAAACCGTGGCGGAAGCGTTCGGCGGATGCCACGACACACGGTCTACGGCGTCGGTTCGCGCTAGCACCAAGGTTTTGCCAGCTGCGGATTTGAGTTATCCTCAGGGCCGTCGCCCCCCGTGCGGGGGCGTGGATTGAAACTTCTTCTTTTGGATGATGTGCAGCAGCGCGTTGGTCGCCCCCCGTGCGGGGGCGTGGATTGAAACCACCACGCGCGGAAACTGTGCGGCCAACCTGAATGTCGCCCCCGTGCGGGGCGTGGATCGAAACATGATGTGCATTGTCTGCCACATCCACTTATTCGAGTCGCCCCCCGTGCGAGGGCGTGGATCGAAACGAGACCAAGAAGGAAGCCAAGGGCTATGAGGCCTGTCGCCCTCCTGCGGGGCGTGGATTTCGAAACAACAAATGCGACAACGGATTGATTGTGAAGCATAGTCGCTCCCCGTGGGGGGCGTGGATCGAAACTGCGGCAAGCGCCATGATGAGGTCTTTCGGCTGTGGCGTCGATCGAAACTAGTACCTGCGGCTGCAAGCGCAGTCTGTTGAGTGTCGCCCCCGTACGGGGGCGTGGATCGAAACCGCCAGCGCATCGATCTGTCTTGGATGGGCACAAGGTCGCCCCCCGTGCGGGGGCGTGGATCGAAACAGCATGCCGTAAGTGGAATTGCCGGCGTTGTAGGTCGCCCCCGTGCGGGGGGCGTGGATCGAAACCTGGTTTGTGTCGTATACGGCTAATTCTAGGCTGTGTCGCCCTCCGTGCGGGGGCGTGGATCGAAACAACTTCCAACGCGAAGACCGGGTGCGGGCGCTGTTGTCGCTCCCTTCACGGGGGCGTGGATCGAAACAAGACCGAGCGCGAATGCTCGCGCTGCGAAACGAGTCGTCCGCCGTGCGGGGGCGTGGGTAGAAACTGCCATCAGGATGCGAACTTCGGGAAATGAACTATGTCGCCCCCCGTGCGGGCGTGGATCGAAACTACTATGGCGAAGATATCCCGTTTTATTCAGCTGGTCGCCCCCCGTGCGGGGCGTGGATCGAAACATGTAAAAAGTGGGCACTCCATAGGCATCGAAGTGTCGCCCCCCGTGCGGGGGCGTGGATCGAAACGGCTCATCAAGCTTGAGCATCCCGAGCGCGACGGTGGCGCGCCGCAAGGGTGTGGATCGAAACATGTGCTTGTCTTGGGATACAATGATGCGCTGAGGTCACCTCCGCAGGAGGGCGTGGATCGAAACAACAAGTGCGATAACGGGCTGATCGTGAAGCATGTCGCTCCCCGTGCGGGAGCGTGGATCGAAACATCATGCTGCGCACGCAGCTCGACGTCGGCATCCGGTCGCTCCCCGTGCGGGGGGCGCATGGATCGAAACTGCGGCAAGCGCCATGATGAGGTCTTTCGGCTGAGTCGCCCCGTGCGGGGGCGTGGATCGAAACTACATGAAGCCCGATCGCTCCGATTGGTCGCTGAGTCGCCCCCCGTGTGCGGGGCGTGGATCGAAACAACATCAACCACCCGGCCGCGCAACCGATCGACGGGTCGCCCCCCGTGCGGGGGCGTGGATCGAAACACCAACATTGGGCGATGCCATTTAAGGCTACTTGGTCGCCCCTCGTCCTCCGCGGGGAGGGCGTGGATTGAAACGGCTCATCAAACTTGAGCATCCCGAGCGCTACGGGGCGCCCTACCTGCTCGAGCTGGAAGTTGTTTCGATCCACGCCCAGCACCAAGGTTTTGCCAGCAGCGGATTTGAGTTATCCTCGGGGCCGTCGCCCCCGTGCGGGGGGCGTGGATCGAAACGCGCCCCACAAGGCGATCCTTGCTGAGGCCAGTACCGGTCGCCCCCCGTGCGGGGCGTGGATCGAAACATTGCGCGCATCTCTCTTATTTTTGCGGTCTCAGGTCGCCCCCTGTGCGGGGGCGTGGATTGAAACATCTACGCCTACATCTACGGATGCTGGGACGATAGTCGCCGCCCTGACCCGGGGGCGTGGAGATAAACACGGACGGCGGAAATCCTCTGCCGCAACGACCGCGTCATGCGGGTGACCAGCCAGTGAGGGAAAGGAAACCGTCGCGCGGGCCTACCTTTCCTACCGCCAGCAAGTCGGAAATTGGTAGAGAAGGACACTGGCAAAGTCGCGTTCTGAGAAATGACCTGGACTGATCGCGAAAAGCGCAACGAATTCGCTCTCTCAGTGTCCAGCTCCCGTAAGTTCGGCCGCTAACCCGCGGAAGTCACCGCACAATTTCACGAGATGTATTTTCTCGCGTTATGTCAGAGACTTACTGGCGGACCAAAGGGGATTCAAACTCCCGATAGGCTTCTCAAAATATCCTTTTGAAATGTCGGCTGAATTTCCGCTCATGTGCCGCAAAATGGCCGACTGAGAGAAATCCCGCAAAAGGTG
>Ga0099794_10000886_pt1 | contig 10113 bp, 9 predicted proteins | sample Rivendell_Oct201_10_FD_77320 | JGI IMG/M metagenome (GOLD analysis project Ga0099794, IMG submission 77320) | Vadose zone soil microbial communities from the Eel River Critical Zone Observatory, Northern California, USA -... | ecosystem: Host-associated > Plants > Roots > Rhizosphere > Soil ... | reverse complement strand
CTTGCCGGATCGCCGTGGGATCTGCACCGGCTGGGTCGGGTGGACCGAGGCGGAACGCAGCGCGGTGTATACGGCCGCGCACTGCTACCAGCCCGACGGCAAGTACCGAGCGACCATCGGAGGCCGGGACTCACTCTCCGCCAGCGGTGTCACGAAATGGGACGCCCCCGATCTCATGGTCCTGTGGATCGCACGAGGCAACCTCCCCATCCTGTGGTCCTGGAAACCCCTCCCGACCACCCCGTTTCGGGCGTTGTACATGCTTTACGAATCCGAGCGCGGTAGCCACCTCGTGGAAGTCGACATCCCGCGGATTTACAGCGAGATCCGGTTCAAGAACCACCCTGCGTCCGTCGCTCTCCCCCTGACCAGCTACCCAGGAACAAGCGGCGCTCCTGTCATCGATGCAGCCGACGGAGCCCTCGTCGGCATGGTGGTGGGCTTCCTCGAGAACCGGCCCGACATCGCCGCCGTCATCCCCGCTCAAACCATCTACAAAACGCTGGTAGGCCCACCCCCCTAGAAGCGACTGTCAAACGCCACTCCGACCCATCCCGGTCAGCCCCTGGCCGGGCCTACGGTGTTTTTGTCGGAAAGGTCTTGATTTGAACCCCTGCCCTGCGGACAATAGGAGGAGTTAGCACTTGCATGCCGCGAGTGCTAATCCCGGCGCACCCGGGACACAGAGGGGCGCGGGGAGCTCACATGACATTCCATTACGGGGAGGGGTAGTCCAATGCCAGCGAAGGTGCTGTTATACGATGAAGAAGCCCGGCGAGCGCTTGAGCGGGGCGTAGAGAAGGTAGCCAGCGCGGTTCGCGTCACCTTAGGGCCTAAGGGGCGCAACGTTGTCTTGGAGAGAAAGTGGGGGTCGCCGACCATTACAAAGGACGGCGTCACCGTCGCCAAAGAGATCGAACTCGAGGACCCCATGGAGAACATGGGGGCCCAGTTGGTCAAAGAAGTGGCCAGCAAGACCAATGACGCCGCGGGCGACGGCACTACCACCGCGACGGTGTTGGCCTGGGCGATCGTGCGGGATGGTCTGCGGAACGTCGCAGCTGGCAGCAATCCGATGGCGCTCAAGCGCGGGATCGACCGCGCGGTGGATGCTGTGGTCGAGGGCTTGAAGAAAGCCTCCATCACGCTCGAAGGCAAGCAGGACATCGGCCACGTCGCCGGCATTGCGGCCAACGACCCGGATGTCGGCGAGATCATCGCGGACGCCATGGAGAAGGTGGGGAAGGACGGCGTCATCACGATTGAGGAAGGCAAGGGCATCGAGACGACGGTCGAGGTCGTGGAGGGCATGCAGTTCGACCGCGGCTACATCTCCCCGTACTTCATCACCGACCCCGACAAGATGGAGTGCATGGTGGAGGATCCCTACATCCTCCTCACCGAGAAGAAGATCAGCGCGGCGCGCGACATCGTGCCGCTTATGGAGAAGGTCATCCGATTTGGCAAGCCGCTCGTCGTGGTCGCCGAAGATGTGGAGGGGGAAGCCCTCGCCACCCTCGTCGTGAACAAACTCCGCGGCGTGCTCCACAGCGTCGCCGTGAAAGCCCCAGGGTACGGCGACCGCCGCAAGGCGATGCTCCAGGACATGGCCGTGCTGACCGGCGGCAAGGTGATCTCCGACGACATCGGCATCAAGCTCGAGTCCGTCGAGACGGACATGCTCGGCCGCGCGGACAAGATTAAGTCCGACAAAGACGATACGACGATCATCGGCGGCAAGGGCCCGCGTAAAGAGATCCAGGGGCGCATTGCCCAGATCAAAAAGGAGATCGAAGATACCACCAGCGACTATGACCGCGAGAAGCTGCAAGAGCGCCTGGCCAAACTCGCCGGCGGCGTCGCGGAGATTAAAGTCGGGGCGGCCACCGAAACAGAGATGAAGGAAAAGAAGCACCGTTTCGAGGATGCGCTGAACGCAACCAAAGCCGCGGTCGAAGAGGGCGTCGTGCCCGGCGGCGGGACGGCCTACATCCGGGCGCTATCAGTCCTGGACAAGGTGGAAGCCGAAGGCGATGAGGCGATCGGGGTCAACCTCGTGCGCCGCGCCTTGGAGGAGCCCGCGCGGCAGCTGGCGGCCAACGCTGGCGTGGAGGGCAGCCTGATCGTCGAGCGGCTGAAGCGAGAAACCGGACGCACCGGCTACGACGTGGCTAAGGGAGAGTTTACGGACATGATCAAGGCCGGCATCGTCGACCCCACCAAGGTCACACGGCTGGGGCTGCAGAACGCCGCATCCGTGGCCGGACTGCTCCTCACTACCGAGGCGGTCGTGGTCGAAAAGCGAGAGAAGAAGAAGTCAGCCCCTCCCATGCCGGGGGGCGGCGGCGGGATGCCTGACGAGGACTTCTAAAAGCAGACAGCACACGGGCCGCCGGTCGTTGTTGACCGGCGGCCCGACTATTTATGCGGACTTAAAGCAAGGTGAAGTCGGTTAGTGCTTAGCTTCCTTGGCCATCTTCAGGACGTCCTCGCGGGAGATCATCTTGCCATGCGCCGACTTTGAATGATCTTGCGCCTTGCGAACCATCTCGTCGTCTGAATCGGCATGGACAACGTACCCACACGCACATGTCAGGTGCTTATGCATCGCTAGACCTCCACGAGTGCCGACGTTTGCCTTGATCTAATTCTATACCCAACTCTCCGCCGTATTCCCCGTTAGTAGCTCACCTATCCGGTTACCGCCCCAAGCGACGCCGAGGAGACCAATTGCGCGTACTTGGCCATCGCCCCCGACGGGTAACGCGGCGGCGGCGGCATCCACTGGGCCATGCGATCCCGCACCTCCGCTTCGCTAATGACAACATCTAACTGGCGACGAGGAACATCAATGACAAGGGTGTCGCCATCCCGGACAGCCGCGATCGGTCCTCCCCTGGCCGCCTCCGGTGCCACGTGGGCCACCATCAACCCATGCGTCGCTCCCGAGAACCGGCCGTCGGTGACGAGCGCCACAGAATCGCCTAGGCCGGCCCCCACGAGCGCCCCGGTCACCGCGAGCATCTCGCGCATGCCGGGTCCGCCCATCGGACCCTCATAGCGAATCACCACGACGTCGCCCGCCTTGATGGACCCGCGGCGCAGCGCACCAAACGCCTCCTCCTCGCTGTCGAAGACTCGCGCCGGCCCGCGGTGCTGGAGGCGCTCGTGACCGGCAAGTTTCACCACACAACCATCTGGGGCCAAGTTGCCGCGAAGGATCGCGATCCCTCCCGACGCCTTGAGAGGAGACGCGAGCGGACGAACGACTTGTTGCCCTGCCGTCTCTCGTGCCTGCCCTGCCTCTTCACCTAACGTGCGGCCTGTCACGGTGAGAGCGCCGCCATGGAGCAACCCCGCCTGGAGCAGACGCTGGGCGAATAGCCGCATGCCACCCGCGCGGTAGAGATCTGCGGCCACGAACCGTCCCCCTGGCTTAAGATCGGCCAGCACGGGCGTGCGCGCACTGATACGATCAAAGTCATCCAGCGAGAGCGCCACCCCGGCCTCGCGTGCCACAGCCAGCAAGTGCAACACCGCGTTGGTGGATCCTCCAGAGGCAGCTACGGCGGCGATGGCGTTCTCTAACGACTCGCGCGTGATGATCTGCCGGGGCCGTAGATCGCGGCGCAGCACGTCCATCACCAGACGGCCCGCGGCTTCTGCCACCGACGCCTTGCGCGGATCCACCGCCGGTACTTCGGCGGCCCCCATCGGCGAGATGCCCATGAGTTCAAAGGCCATAGCCATCGTGTTCGCCGTAAACTGCCCCCCGCACGCTCCCGGCCCAGGACACGCCACGGCCTCCAGCTGCGATAAGCGTTCCTCCGACATCTTCCCGGCGTAGTAGGAGCCGACCGCTTCAAACACGTCCTGGATAGTCACATCGTGGCCTTCGAACGTACCCGGAAGGATGGATCCCCCATACAGCATCAGCGACGGGAGATCAAGACGCGCCAGCGCCATGACGGTACCGGGAATCGTCTTGTCACACCCGGAGATAGCCACAAGCGCATCGAGCTGATACCCCCGCGCTACAAGTTCGATGGAGTCGGCAATGATCTCGCGGCTTATCAGCGAAGCCCGCATGCCTTCCGTGCCCATGGAGATGCCGTCGGAAATCGCGATGGTGTTGAACTCCACAGGCGTGCCGCCCGCGGCGCGCACGCCGACTTTCACCTGCTCGGCGACGCCCCGAAGGTGATAGTTACATGGCATCAGCTCAATCCAGGTGTTGGCAATGCCGACCAGTGGCTTGCGGAAGTCTTCGTTGGTAAAACCGATAGCTCGAAGCATGGCACGGGCTGGCGCCCGATCGGGACCGTCGATAATCCGAGCACTCCGGGGACGCGAGAGGGTGGGCACGCTTATGTCTCCTTGGAAAGGTGGCTTGCGCGCATTGTCGTGCTGTCGCGCGAACGCGACCGTGCCATCTGCATCACTTTCTCAGCGACTCGATCACCGACCTCTACTGTCGACGCCTGGCCGCCGAGGTCACGCGGCCGGACACCGTCGGCAAGCACCTCCTCAACCGCCATCTCGATCACACGGGAGGCTTCGACCCGCCCGAGTGAGTGGCGCACCAGCAGCGCAACGCTCAGAATCGCGCCCACAGGATTGGCCGCACCCTTGCCTGCGAGAGTCGGGGCGGAGCCATGCACCGGTTCGTACAGAAAAGGCGGGCGGTCGCCGATGCTGGCCGAGGGCAACATCCCGATCGACCCTGTGATGGCGCCAGCTTCGTCGCTCAGGATATCGCCGAACATGTTCTCCGTGACGATGACGTCGAACTGCCCGGGATTTCGCATCAGCTGCAGGGCACAGTTGTCGACAAGCATGTGCTCGACTGCCACGTCCGGGAATTCGCGAGCAACACCATCCATGGTCTCGCGCCACAGTCGCGAGGTCTCCAAGACGTTGGCTTTATCGACCGAGGTCACCCTTCCCCGCCGCTGCCGGGCCAGGGTACACGCTACGCGGACCACGCGGGCGATTTCTCCTGCCGTGTACCGCATCGTGTCGACGGCGCCATCGGTGGTGCGACCGCGGGGCTGCCCAAAATACACCCCGCCGATGAGCTCGCGAACGATGAGGAGATCGGTCGGAGCGGCGATCTCCGCGCGCAGGGGCGAGAGCGCGGCCAGTACCGGGAGGACCCGGACGGGCCGCAAATTAGCAAAGACCCCGAGGGCGCGGCGCAGTTGCAGCAACCCGGCTTCCGGCCGGGCCGACCCGGGGAGATGATCCCACGCGGGCCCGCCGACTGCGCCCAGGAGAACCGCGTCGGCGGCCTGACACCCCCGCAGGGTTTCCTCAGGGAACGGTACGCCGCGCGCCTCGATGGCAGCGCCCCCAATCGGGAGTTCCGTACACGCGACCGAAAACCCAGACGTCCGAGCGGCGGCCTGCAGGACCTTAACGGATTCGCGGATAACCTCGGGGCCTATCCCGTCGCCCGGAAGGAGAGCGATGGGAACTTCAGCGGGCACGGCTGTCGAACGACTCCTGGATGCGCTCGATCACCCACTCGCTGTCTTTGGCGTCCGCCCCCGCGGGGCGCTCGCGCTGACTGGTGGTATCCGTCAGATCCTGGAACAACGCCTCCAGAGGCTCCTGCCCTGCGGCTTCCATCCCAGTTTCCTCCTCGATCACGTCTGCTTTCGCGCCAACTCCGCGCGCACGTACCCCACCAAACCGCCTGAGGCGAGGAGCCGCTGCATAAACTCCGGCACCGGCGTTCCCGCGTAGACCTCACCTCGAGTCACGTTGGTCACCCGTCCGGTCGCCAGATCGACCTCCAGAGCGTCGCCCTCGGAGGTGTGACTGTGGGCGTCCTGGCACTCGACGATCGGCAGACCGACATTAAACGCGTTGCGATAGAAGATGCGCGCGAAGGAGCGGGCGACCATGCACGAGACGCCCAGGCCTTTGATGGCCAGGGGCGCGTGCTCGCGTGAACTCCCCTGCCCAAAGTTCTCACCCGCGACGAGAATGTCTCCGGGTTGCACCCGCTGGCGGAGCGCGGGATCCAGATCCTCGAACACGTACCGTGCCAGTTCCGCCGGGTCGGAGGTTAGTAAATAGCGCGCCGGGATAATGACATCGGTGTCGATATGGTGCCCCAGGATGTGCGCCTGCCCGCGGATCGCCATCGAATCTGCCCTAGGCCGGGACCATGTCGCGGATGACCTCGTCGGGATGGACAAGCTTCCCCGCGACCGCTGCTGCGGCGGCCACCGCAGCATTGCTCAAGTACACTTTGCTGCCCCGGTGGCCCATCCGCCCCACGAAGTTGCGGCTGCTCGTGGAGACGCACACCTCGCCTTCCGCCAACACCCCCATGTGCCCGCCGATGCACGGACCGCAGGTCGAGGTGCTAATCGCGGCCCCGGCGTCCAGGAAGATCTGCACCAAACCCTCGTCTAGCGCCTGGCGGTAAATCGCGGGCGTCGCGGGGATGACCAACAGCCGCGTCTGTGGGTGGACCGTCCTTCCCGCGAGCACCTTGGCGGCATCCCGCAGGTCGTCGATGCGACCGTTGGTGCAGGTCCCGATGAAACACTGGTCGACCTTCACGCCGGCAGCCTCGCGCACCGGCATCACGTTACCTGGCGAGGAAGGCACAGAGACGACCGGCTCCATGGATGACACATCGTATGTGCGCACGTCGGCAAAGCGGGCGTCGGGGTCGCTGTGGACGACTGTAAACGGTCTGCGGGCGCGAGGGGTCACCCACGCCAGCGTGACGTCATCAGGCTCCATGATGCCGTTTTTCGCGCCCGCCTCCACGGCCATGTTGGTGATCGAGAAGCGCTCGTCCATCGTCAACTGCTTCAGCGCGTCGCCTGAAAACTCCATAGCCCCATACCGCGCCCCGTCCACCCCAATGTCCCCGATGACTGTGAGGATCAGGTCTTTGCCGGTGACCCACCGCCGCATCTTCCCGGTGAAAACAAATTTTAGCGATTCCGGCACCCGCAACCATAACCGGCCCAGGGCCATCGCCGCAGCGAGATCAGAAGACCCCACGCCGGTGGCAAACGCCCCCAGGGCGCCGTGATTGCACGTGTGAGAGTCGGCCCCCACGAACACCTCGCCCGGGGCAACGAAGCCCAGCTCCGCCAGCAGCACGTGCGCGATGCCAGAACGGCCAATGTCATAAAAGTGGGGCAAGTGATGTGCGCTGACAAACTCGCGCGTTATCTTACACTGCTGCGCGGAGGCGATATCCTTATTGGGCACGTAGTGGTCAAATACGAACGCGACCCGGTCGGGATCGAAGACGTTCTCCACGCCCATCTTCTCAAACTCTTTGATGGCCATCGGAGCAGTGATGTCGTTCGCAAAAAGGAAATCGACGTGGCAATCGATCAAGTCGCCGGGGTGGACCTCACGCTGCCCACTGTGGGCGGCAAGAATTTTTTCAGTCAGGGTCATGCTCATCACCTACGCCCTCCCCTCACCCGCGCCGGCTGTCGCCCGCGGGGCGGGCATCGCCGCCACCGGAGGGCGAGAGAGAATCTTATTGACCGCCGCCAGGTACGCTCGGGCACTGGCCTCCATCACGTCGGTGCTGCTGGCGCGGCCCACGGACAGATCTCCGTCCCACCGGAGTTTGACCACCGATTCGCCCACCGCATCCGCCCCGCCCGCGGCGGCGCGGACCGTGTAGTCCACCAACTCCGGGCGAACCCCCACGGCTGAGGCAATGGCATCAAACAGGGCATTCACCGGCCCGTCTCCGCTGGCGGTGCGCTCCTCGTCCCTTGGTCCCTTGGACACCACCACGGTCGCCTCGGGGGGACGACCACTCCCCGTAGTCACCGCAAACCGCACCAACTCCCAAGTGCGCGGGAAAGTGGCGAATTGTTCTTCCACCAGCGCGATGACCTCGTCGGAGGACACGGTCTTCTTGCGGTCGCAGACATCCTTGAACCGACTAAACGCCCGGTCCAGGTCTGCCGGGGCCAGGTGGATTCCCGCATCCTCTAAGACCTTCTCGAAGGCGTGCCGGCCGGAGTGCTTGCCCAACACCAACCGATTCGTCGGGAGCCCGATGGCTGCCGGCGTCATGATCTCGTACGTCCGCCGATCCACGAGTACGCCGTGCTGATGAATACCAGCCTCATGAGCAAACGCGTTGGCCCCGACGACGGCTTTGTTGGGCTGCACGTCGATGCCGGTGAACGCACAGAGGAGGCGGCTCGTAGCGTGGATCTGCGTCGTCGCGACCCCGGTGGCGAAGCCCATCGACTCCCGGCGAGTCTGCAGCGCCATGATCACCTCTTCTAGAGCCACATTGCCCGCGCGCTCGCCGATGCCATTGATCGTCCCCTCAACCTGCCGCGCCCCCGCCAGCACCCCGGCGAGGGTATTGGCGGTGGCGAGACCCAAGTCGTTGTGGCAGTGCACACTGACCGTCACCCGATCCATCCCGGGCACCCTCTCCATCAGGGTCCGCACCAGGGCTCCGTATTCCTCGGGGAGCGCATAGCCGACGGTATCGGGGATATTGATGATCGACGCCCCCGCGGCAATCGCGGCCTCGAACACCCGGCAGAGGAAATCGACCTCAGATCGTGTCGCATCTTCCGCGCTGAACTCCACTTCGGGGACGAGCGACCGCGCCGTTGTCACGGCCTGGCGCGCCGCCTCGAGCACGTTGTCGGGAGTCATCCGGAGCTTGCGCGCCATGTGAATGGGCGAGGTGGCGATGAACGTGTGCACCCGCGCACGCTCGGCGGGTCGGACCGCCTCCGCTGCGATTTCGACGTCTTTGGGGTTGGCGCGGGCGAGGGCGCAGATGACCGGGCCGCGCACGCCGGATGCGATTCGCCGGACCCCCTCGAACTCCCCGGGGGACGAGACGGGAAACCCCGCCTCGATCACGTCGACGCCCAGCCGCGCCAGCTGGCGCGCCATTTGCAGTTTTTCCTCCGGCCACATGGAGAAACCCGGCGACTGCTCCCCGTCGCGGAGGGTCGTATCGAAGATGAAGACGCGGGTAGACATCGCCGTGGTCAGGACGCGCGCACGGGCTGCTTGGGTGTTTTGCGAGACAGCCACGGCATCATCGCCCGTAGGCGCCGACCGACCTCTTCAATCCGCTGCGTCTGCTCTTGCTGACGTTGTTCTTTGAAGTTAGGACGACCGGTCTGATTCTCGCTGATCCATTCCCGGGCGAACGTGCCGTCCTGGACTTCCCGGAGCACCCGTTTCATCTCCGCCCGCACTCGGTCGTCGATCACGCGGTGGCCGCGGCTGTAATCACCATACTCCGCCGTGTCGGAGATCGAGTGGCGCATGTACGATAGTCCACCCTCGTACATGAGGTCGACGATCAGTTTCATCTCATGCAAGCACTCGAAGTAGGCGATCTCCGGCTGGTATCCAGCCTCCACGAGGATGTCGAACCCCGCCTTGATCAGGCTGGAGATCCCGCCGCAGAGGACGGTCTGCTCGCCGAACAAGTCGGTCTCCGTTTCCTCTTTGAATGTCGTCTCGATAACGCCCGCCCGGGTGCAGCCCACTGCGCGCGCATAGGCGAGGGCGGTCTCTTTAGCGTGGCCGCTCACATCCTGGTGCACGGCCAGCAGCCCGGGGACCCCTACTCCCTCGACAAACACCTCGCGCATGCGATGCCCTGGAGCCTTCGGGGCGATCATCACCACGTCAACCGTAGGCGGCGGGATAATTTGTTTGAAGTGGATGGTAAAACCGTGCGCAAAGAGGAGGGTATCGCCCGACCCCAGATGGGGCGCGATCTCGGTCTCGTAGATGGCCTTCTGGGTGTGGTCGGGCGTGAGCATGGCCACCAGATCGGCCTCTTTCGCCGCGTCGGCGACGGAGCTCACCCGGAATCCGTCGGCTTCGGCCTTAGCCCAGGAGGGACTACCGCGGTACAGGCCCACCACGACGGAGAGGCCGGAATCACGCAGGTTCTGGGCGTGTGCGTGCCCTTGGCTGCCGTAGCCTATGATGGCCACGGTCTTTCCTCGCAGCGGATCTTTCAGCACATCCTTGTCGTAGTAAATGATCGCCATGCGTTTCCCTCCCGTGATGATGTGTCCCAAACTCCTGGTGCTGCCCCGCCAACGTCCGCTTAGGTCGCCT
>Ga0099794_10000884_pt1 | contig 10128 bp, 5 predicted proteins | sample Rivendell_Oct201_10_FD_77320 | JGI IMG/M metagenome (GOLD analysis project Ga0099794, IMG submission 77320) | Vadose zone soil microbial communities from the Eel River Critical Zone Observatory, Northern California, USA -... | ecosystem: Host-associated > Plants > Roots > Rhizosphere > Soil ... | reverse complement strand
GGGGGGGGGGGGGGGGGGGGGGGGGGGGGGGGGGGGGGGGGGGGGGGGGGGGGGGGGGGGGGGGGGGGGGGGCGGGGGGGGGGCGCGAGCGCTAGCGTGTCCGCGCTTCCATCGGCGCGATACACTACCGTTCCGCGCTGCGTCTTGATCTCGAGCGCGCTGCCGCCTTGCTCGAGAAATCCCACGACGACCGGCACCGGTTCTCGCGCAAGCGTCCGTCGCAGCGTCGCGAGCGGCATCCGAATAACCCACTCGCGCACGATCCAGGCGCCCGTCGGAACGCGCATGAATGCGACGCGGCCGCCGGCGCGCGGTTCATTCAACTGCTGCGGCAAACTGGTGTAGCTGAACTCGAGGTGGCGCAGCTCGCTCGTTTGCTGATCGAGCCACAGCGTCCCCGCCACATCCGGCAGCGTGCGATCGCGCGCGGGCGTGAACGCGAGCCCTACCAGTCCGGCCGTTTCCCCTTTCCCACCTCTCGCTTCGAAGCAATGCGTGCGTAGGAATGGATCGCTCAGCAGCACGTCCGCATCCGGCGCCTGGTACGTCCAGGATCCGTCGTTTTCCACCGCCACGTAGCCGTGCGCGGCCAGCTCCGTCGCGGGGGCGCTGCGGAACGCAATCTGTTGAAAACCGATCTGTATCCAGGTGGAATCCGGCCTGCGGCGTTTTCCTCTCGCATCGACCTCCCGGTCGAAGCGACGGAGCTGGTACCAGTACCCCGGAGAGCGTGAGGTCCACGCCACGGCCGCCAGCGCTTCTCGCGCTTCTTCCCACAGGGTGGCGACGGAAGCGTCTGCTTCCACATCGCACTGTCGCTCGCCGGTCACGACAACCTCTCGCAGTGCGATCGCGATCGGATCGACGGCGGCGTTGTACGTCGTCGTTTCCCCGCTGTGTAGTGCGAGCGCCGGTGAGAAGTAGGGACGAAAGCCGATGCGCTTGGAACGAAGACGATAGGTGCCGGGCTCCGGCGCCGTGAGGGTGAACTGGCCGGCCACATCGGTAATCGCCCGTGCCCGCTCGCTACCGCCGGAGTCCACCAGCGTGAGGAACGCGCCGCTCAACGGCGCACGGGTCACGCTGTCCACGAACTGCCCGCGAATTGTTTGCGCCGCGAGGGCGGCGGCTCCCTGCGCCCCGCCCGGTTGGGAGACCGCAACGATCGCTAGTGCGAGTGCGCCTGCGCGGAGCCGCATGGTGCCGTCAGGTTCCTTCTCCCCCTCCCGGTTCCCACCAGCGAAACCGCTGTGGCTCGAGCTTCGCGAGGCGATACAGATTGCGGGCGAAGCGGCCGACGAACAGTGCGATCATGGCGGCCAGGATCACGCCGAGCGTCCAGTTTGCGACGAGTGAGGTGGGCGAGGGCCAAAAAACGACCAGCGTGTTGAGCACGATGAGCAGCAGTCGCACTTCCGTCGGCCCGATCCGTCCGTAGGAAATCTTGAACACCCCGAACACGGTCGACTCCAGATACACATTGATCGACAGGGCGAGGTAGACGACCACGAGGCCGAGGGCGAGTCCGAGGTCCACATACGGCGACAGGCCGATGCCGAGGCCGATGACGGCGGTGGAGAAGGCGTCGACAACGTGGTCGAGGTAATAGCCGTACTTCGGCCGTTGCGTGCCGCGCACTCGCGCCAGCGTCCCGTCGAGACTGTCGCCCAGCCAATTGACGACCAGCATTGCGCTCGCGACCCATAGCCAGGCGGGTTTGTAGGTCGTGAGCGCGTAGGCGACCCCGGCACCCGCGGCGCCGATCATGCCGATCGCGGTGAGGTGGTTCGAGCGAATGGAGCGTGGCACCCGCGCCGCCAGGGCCCGCAGCATCCGGCCCTCAGGTTCGGCGAGCAGGAACCGCATCTCACGGGTTCCGGTCGTCATCTAGTCCCACCCTTCGGTTTTCACTTCCGCGAGTACGGATTCGAGCGGATTGAGTTCCATCTGTTTCGGCTCCGCAGGAAGATGCACCACCGCTTCACTCGATGGTCCGACGACCAGCATGCGGATGAGCGCTTCGCCCTGGTCGAACTTGATCAGCAGCGGCACGTACATCCCGAACTTGCTCGGCACATCCGTCTGCCGGACGCGCACGTGCGCGGTGTAACCGTGTCCCGTGCTGTCCTGATTCGCCTTCCAGGCAAAGGTGTAGGTGGGCACGTCGGTGCTGTAGACCCACTCGTTGAAGAACCAGTCCATCGGCTGACCCACGTGGCGCTCGACCACCCGCTGAAAATCGAGCGTCGTGGCCCGTTTGCCGCGATAGGTCGCGTAGAAATCGTGCATCATCGCCTCGAACCGCTCTTCTCCCATCGTCCGGGTATCCAGCAACATGTTGCGCAGCATCTGCAGCACCCAGGCGCCCTTTTGGTACGTCGTCAGCGCGTAATTTCCCTTCCAGCTCTCCGCCGCCCGCCAGCCAAGTCCGATCGGCGCGGCTTTGTCGCGCTGGCGGCGGATCTCCTCGCGCGACTGCTTCAGCCGTTTCAGGTATTTGTCGTTGTCGTGACGGATCATTTGCATGTACCAGAGGCCGCCGAACTCCGCGAACCCTTCGGACAACCAGGCGTCGCGATAACTCGCGGGCTCGACGCCGATACCCCACCACTGGTGCGCCATTTCATGCGCGCGGAAGATCTCCTCGGCGCCCGCTCTGCTCAGTCCCATGAACGTCCACCACGACAGGTGGATCATTCCGGGGAACGCTTGCCCGTGGAAGTAGGGGATCTCGGTCGCGTAGTACTGATGAAAGAGCGGCGGTCCGAACACCTTCGTGAAGAACGCGAGGCTGTTGGCGACGTCGGCGCCGACCTGCTCCTCGGGTTGGCGCATGTGCGGCAAGAGCTGGGCGATCGCCCGATGCGCTTCGGTGTTGATGTGCACGGTCACCGGAGGGATGCGCGGATCGCGGATGTCGAACTCCTCGAACTTCCCGATGTTGAAGGAGACTTGATCGGTCGGGAGCTCGCTCACCCAGTGGGTGGTCATCACCTTGTTGACCGTGTCCGCAGATACGAGCCGGCCGATGCTGGCGAACTTGAGGTCGGCGGGCGTGTGAAATGTCAACGAGATCGGGAAGCTCTGGAGGATGCCGTAGCGCGGAAACCAGGTTTCGGTCTCCTTGATGAACGCCCAGGTGTCCATGATCGGTGTGAGCTCCCGGCGCCGCTGATCCCACCACGGAGGCAGGAAGGCATCCATTGCCGAGCCAAACGTGATGAGGTTGCCGTGGTACGCGACACGTACGGTAGCGGTATCGCCGCGCATGAGTGGTTTCGGAAAGCGCACCCACATGAGAGTCTGATGGTCGCGGCGATAGATCGTCAGTGGCTCGCCCGGTCCGACTCCCGTGAACGCGGAATCGACGCGCAGCTCGCTGTATAGCAGCAGCGGCGCCCACTGTTGGCCGTCGCGACGCGAGACGAGTCGCATCGTCGTGCGCGCGGAGAACTTGTAACTGCCATCGATCGTCGCGTCGATGTCGTACCCCGCGACGGCTAACGCTTCCGGCTGCTCATTCGTGATGGAAACGTTGTTGGTCAGATCCTCGGCGCGCTGGAACTGACACACGGTCTCGGTCCTTTGGTCCAGCATGTGTCCACGCCGGTAGAGCGCGACCTCTTCGGCTTGCTCGGGATCGTACTGGATCATCACGCTTTCGCCGTGCGCGCGTTTGACGTATGCGGAAAAGAACGCCGTCGTCGTCTTATTGAGGATCGGTGCGAAGAGATCTGGTTCGACGGCGCGGGCGCGGCCGTCGACCATATAATCGAGAGCGTCACCGACGGCGTCGTTCACGTCCCCCGATCGTGCTGTCGGGCTGCTGGTGAATGTGAGGCGATGTTGCAGCTCATCGCCCGTGGAATCGGCGAACAGGAACACGGCGGCGCTGATCGGACCGTTGACGGTCGAGTCGCCAAGCACGCGGTGTAAGTTGTATTGCTCGACGGGGAGGGGTGGATTGAACGAGAGCGATCCACCGCCGATGAACGCGATGCCCACGGTGCGGCCGTCCACCGGCGTCAGCAAGTACGCGAACCCGGAATCGAGGCGCAGCTCCATGACATCGCGACGCACGACCAGGTCCTTCACAGTGGCACGGGACGTCGTGGCGGTGAGCCCCTTGAACTGTTCGAAGACCGAGTCGTATTGCGTCTGCGCGTGGCCGCGGGCTGGGGAAGCGACAGCGAGGCTGCCGACTACGAACGCGAGGCGAGACCGCGAAGGACGGCTCATGCAACACCTCTCCGACAGGAAATCGCGTACAGCGACGGAGGGCACAGGATTCGAACCTGTAAGGGCTTACGCCCGCCGGTTTTCAAGACCGGTGCCTTAGCCATTCGGCCAGCCCTCCCAACGGCATTCGTAACCTAGTGAGACGCTCACGTCCTTGAACAGTCGGATTGTGACGTTTCGAGCGCCTCTTGCGGCCTCCGCCGCTTCGGTATACGTTCGGGCCCCACTCCGAACGCAAACTGGACTTCGCAATGTCGATTCCCCGCGTTCTGTTTCGACGTACTAGCAGCACAGACTTGGAACTCGCGCGTGGAACGTCCCGTTACGTTCAGGATTGTCCGGCCGGTTCACTTTCCTGGGAAAACTTGCGCGTATGAAACTCTCCGATACCGCCATTCGACGCCCCGTCCTCGCCAGCATGCTCTCGGCCGCGCTGGTGCTCTTCGGGGTCATCGGTTACACGCGGCTCTCTGTGCGCGAGCTGCCAGACATCGATCCCCCGATCATTTCGGTCACGACGGTACTCCCCGGCGCGAACGCGCAGGTGGTCGAGACCGCGGTCACCGACGTGCTCGAGGAAGAGCTGTCCACCATCCAGGGTATCCGGACGCTGAGCAGCACGTCGTCGGAGCAGACGAGCAACATCACGCTCGAGTTCACCCTCGACCGGCCGGTCGACGTCGCGGCGCAGGACGTGCGCGACAAGGTGTCACGCGTGCGAGGCCGCCTGCCGGTGGACGTGCTCGAGCCGGTGATCGCGAAGCAATCGGCCGATGCGCAGCCGTTCTTCTGGCTCGCGCTCTCGAGCGACAACTACGACCTGATGCAGCTCTCCGATGTGGCCGACCGGCTGGTGAAAGCGCGGTTGCAGAGCCTGCCGGGCGTCGGCAGCGCCGCCATCTTCGGCGAGCGGCGCTACTCGATGCGCGTGTGGGTGCAGCCCGACGCCTTGTCGGCGCGCGCGCTCACGGTGCAGGACGTGGAGGCCGCGATCAACGCGCGCAACGTCGAGATCCCCGCCGGCCGGATCGAATCGACCCGGCGCGAGTTCTCGGTGCGCTCGCTCGGCGAGCTCAAGACGCCCGCCGAATTCGGCGAAATGGTCGTGGCGAGCCAGGGCACTCAGCTCGTCAAGCTCAAGGACGTCGCCCGCGTGGAGCTGGGTCCCGAGGACGATCGCTCGATCTTCCGCTGGAAAGGGACGCCCTCGGTCGCGATCGGCGTAGTCCGGCAGTCGAAGGCCAATCTGATCGACGTGGCGAGGCGCATTCGCGCGGAGCTGCCCGCGATCCAACAGACGCTGCCGCTCGGTGTCAAGCTCGAGAGCGCGTTCGACGGATCGGTGTTCGTGACGCACTCGATCGACGACGCGCGCCTCACGCTGCTCATCGCGGCGATCCTGGTCGTGCTGATCATCTTCGTCTTCTTGCGAAACGTCCGGGCCACGATCATTCCCGGGCTCGCGATTCCGGCGTCCATCATCGCGACCTTTGCGATCATGTACTTCCTCGGTTTCTCGATCAACAACTTTACGCTGCTCGCGCTGACGATCGCGATCGGCATCGTGGTGGACGACGCCATCATCGTGCTCGAGAACGCCTTCCGGCACCAGGAAGAGCTGCACGAGTCGCCCGAAGAGGCGGCGGCGCACGGCACGAACGAAATCGCATTCGCGGTCATCGCGACCACGATCGCGCTGGTCGCGGTGTTCAGCCCGCTCGCGTTCCTGACAGGCACCGCCGGCCGGCTCTTGAGCGAGTTCGGCATCGCGGTCGCCGGCGCGGTGGTGATCTCGGGCTTCGTCGCACTCACGCTGACGCCGATGCTGTGCGCCAAGATTCTGCGCATGCAGCATCAGCACGGTGAGCTGTTCCAGATGTTCGAGCGCGGCTTCAACGCGTTGTCGGAGCGCTATGCCCGCCTGCTGCGGAAGGCGGTCGATCATCGTGGCCTGGTGCTCATCGGCACGCTGGCGGTCGTCGCGGTTTCCGTCTTTGCGTTTATGATTTTCCCGCCGACGCGACTTCAGAACGAGCTGATCCCGAACGACGATCGCGGCTTCTTCCTCGTCGTGGTGCGGGGGCCCGAGGGTGCGTCGCTGCCGTACACCGACGGCTACGTGCGGCAGGTCGAGCAGATCATCGGGCGGAGCCCGGACGTCAACGGCTACTTCACGATCATCGGCGGCTTCGCCGGCGGCGTGAACAGCGCGTTCATCGGCGTGATCATGAAGGACTGGAGCGCACGCCACACCAGCGTGGACCAGATGATCGGCGGCTTGTTCCCGCAGCTCATGGGGATCTCGGGGGTCCTGGCGTTCCCCTACGCGCCGGGCGCCATCGGGTTCTCGCAGCCGATCCAGTACGTGGTGCAGAATCCCGATTTCGCGAAGCTCACCGACTTGATGGGACCGTTCGTCGGTCGCGTCTCGCAGGTCAAGGGGCTCGCCAACGTCCAGACCGACCTGTTCGTGAACAAGCCGGAGCTGCGGGTGACGTTCGACCGCGACCGGGCGGAGGATTTGGGCGTGCCGGTCCGCGACGTGGCGAGCGCGCTGCAGACGTTCCTCGGCGGCCGCCGCGTCAGCACGTTCACGCGCAACGACAAGCTCTATTACGTGATGGTACAGCTCGATCCCAAGGATCGCGCGACGCCGAGCGACATGCGTGGGATTTATCTGCGGGGCAAGGGCGGGCAGCTGGTCCAGCTCGACGCGTTGGCGAATGTGCAGGAAGGGGTCGGCGCGCGGCAGATCAACCACTTCAATCGGATCCCCTCGTTCACGCTCTCGGCGTCGCTGATGCCGGGGCTCGCGCAGGGCGAGGCGCTCGATTCGATCGATGCGGTCGCGAAGCACCTGCTGCCGCCCGGGACCACGACGGCCCTCGCCGGAGAGTCGCGCGAGTACAAGGAGAGCGGGAGCGCCATCTACTTCGCGTTCGTGATCGCGCTGATCGTCGTGTTCATGGTGCTCGCCTCGCAGTTCGAGTCGCTGCTGCACCCCTGGACGGTGCTCCTGGCCGTCCCCCTCGCCGTCACCGGTGCGTTGGCGACGCTCAAGTTCGCGGCGATCATCCACCGGTCAGGGGCGACGATGAACCTGTACAGCCAAATCGGGATGATTCTGCTGATCGGACTGGTCAGTAAGAACTCGATTCTGCTGGTGGAGTACACGAACCAGCTCCGCGCGAAGGGCCTCGACGTCATCGCGGCGGTGCTCGAGGCAGGCCGGATCCGGTTGCGGCCGATTCTCATGACGTCGGTCGCGACGATCATGGGCGCGGTGCCGGTGGCGTGGGGTGTGGGCGCCGGCTCCGCCTCCCGCAAGCCGCTCGGCTACGCCATCGTGGGCGGAGTCTTCTTCTCGACGGCGCTCACGCTCTTCGTGGTGCCGGTGGCCTACGTCCTGTTCGACACCCTGCGAGAGCGCGTGCGGGCGCGGCGGGGCAAGCTCGTGCCAGTGCCAGGGGAGGGTGACTGATGGGGGGATTGGCGTTGTTGCTTGCTCTCCAGGGAGCCGTGGCTCCAGCGGCAGACTCGCTGCCGCAGATCACATTGGGCGACGCATTGCAGCGCGCCGCACAGCTCGATCCGAATTACGTCGCGGCGCTCGGGCAGGTAGACAATGCGGTCTGGGCGCGGCGCAGCGCTTTTTCCGTGTTCGTGTTGCCGTCCATCTCGCTGGGGACGACCGCGACACTCAATACGCCGAAGTTCTTCAACTTCGGAACGCTGCGACCCGAGCGATACGCGGTTCAGGCGACGATCACGGCGTCGTACGATCTCTTTCTTGGCGGCCAGAAATTTGCCGAGCTGTCGCGTTCGGGGGCGGCGCTGGAAGGCGCCCATGCGGGAGAGTTGCAGGCGCGGTTCGCGACGGCGCTGCTGACGGAATCGGACTACTACGCCGTGATTGCAGCGGTGGAGCTCGATCGCGTCGCGCGGGAGCGCCTGCGGCGCGCCCGCGAGCAGCTGGCGGTTGCGCGCGCGCGCGTCGTCTCCGGAGCTGCGGTCTCGACCGATTCGCTGAACCTGCGACTCGAGCTGACCCGCTCCGAGGTGGCGCAGCTGCAGCAGCAGTCGGCACTGCGCATCGCCCGTCTCGAGCTGGGGCGGCGCGTCGGAGCGGACGGACCGGTCGACGCGGCACCGCTCGACACCACGCCGGCGCCCGAGCTGCCGCTGGCGCTGGCCGACGCGATTACACAGGCGGCGCAGCAGGGCCCCGCCTACCGCGCGGCCGCCGCCAACGAGCGCGCCGCCGCGGCGGTGGTCCGCTCGCGCCTCGGCGCGTACCTGCCGCACGCTACCGTCTCCTGGACAGGGGTGGGTTTCGACAATCGATTCGTGCCCTCGGGAGCAAAATTCTCGCAGCTCTCGCTGGGGGTGACATTTCCGCTGTGGGACAACGCGCGGCGGGAATTGTCCCTGTCGCAGGCGCGCGCCAGCCGCGATGTCGCACGCGCTATTCGGCACGATATGGACCGAGCGGTGCAGCACGACGTGACCGCCGCGTACGACAGTTACGTCACCGCGCGCGCGAGCGCGGCGCTCGCCGTGGCAGGCCTGGCGACTGCCCGCGAAAGCTTCCGCGTACAACAAAGCCGCTATACCGCCGGCGCCACGACGATCCTCGACTTGCTCGATGCCGAGCTCAATCTTTCGCAAGCCGAGGCCACCCTGGTGCAGGCGCATTACGCCACGCGGCTCGCACTTGCCGGACTCGAGAGCATTCTCGGCAAGAGACTTTTCACCGATAAGGGAACCCCGTGATGTCGCTCCGCTCAACGGTTGTGTTGGTCGTACTGCTCGCCGCCTGCAACAAGGCGAAATCGGCGTCTCCCGGTGCTGCCGGCGGCTTCGCCATGCCCGTCGAAGTCTCTCCCGCTATCCGCGACACGGTGGTGGACGCCATCGCTGCGACGGGCCAGATCGAAGCGATCCAGTCGATCGAGCTGCGCCCCGAGGTCTCGGGACGCATCACCGACATTCTGGTGCGAGAAGGGCAGGACGTCGCTGAAGGGACGCCCCTGTTCAAGGTGGATGACGCTGAGCTGAAGGCGCAGGTCGCCCAGGCCGATGCGGAGCGGCAGCTCGCCCGCCAGGCGCTGGAGCGCACCAAGCAGTTGATCACCCAGAACGCGTCGTCGACCTCGGATCTCGAGCAGTCCGAGGCCAAATCGCATGGCGCCGACGCCAACTACGATCTCCTGAAGACCCGGCTCGACCGCACCCTGGTGCGCGCGCCGTTCGGGGGCGTCGCGGGCCGGCGGCTCGCGAGCATCGGCACGTATGTGTCGCCGCAGACGCCACTCATCACGCTGCAGTCGGTGAACCCGCAGTACGCCTCGTTCGACGTGCCGGAGCGCTACGCCGACCGGCTGCGCCGCGGTCAGCTCGTAAGCTTCCAGGTCGCCGCGCTGCCGGGGAAGAATTTCTCCGGGGAGGTCGTATTCGTGGACCCTGTGGTCGCGCTGCCGGGCCGGACGATTCTCATCAAGGCGCGCGTGCCGAACGGCGAGCACCAGCTGCAGGCGGGGATGTTCATCGAGGCGCGGCTCGCGACCGACATTCGGCCCAATGCCGTCGTCGTGCCCGAGGACGCGCTGCTCCCGATGCAGGGCGCGACGTTCGTGTGGGTGGTGAAGGACGGCAAAGCCAATCAGCGCCAGGTGACCGTCGGCGTTCGGACCGCCGGCTGGGCTGAGGTCCGGAGCGGCGTGGAAGCCGGCGACCAAGTGGTCGTCGGCGGGCTGGAGCGGCTGTTCCCGAACGCGCCCGTCATGGCTCGCGTCGTCGAGCGGCACCGCGGCGCGCCAACCGGCGCGGAGTCTACGGCGGCGGGGGGGGCACCAAAGACGCGCTAGTGGATCGGAGCCGGAGTCGCGG
>Ga0099794_10000883_pt1 | contig 10129 bp, 6 predicted proteins | sample Rivendell_Oct201_10_FD_77320 | JGI IMG/M metagenome (GOLD analysis project Ga0099794, IMG submission 77320) | Vadose zone soil microbial communities from the Eel River Critical Zone Observatory, Northern California, USA -... | ecosystem: Host-associated > Plants > Roots > Rhizosphere > Soil ... | reverse complement strand
TTTTTGTTGGGCGTGAGGGTCGCAGTCGCTGAACCTTTCCACCCCTAGAAAAATGACCTCCCGGCTAACGGCGAATAACCCTTAGCGCACGGGAGCATTCGATTTTCGTGGAGCACTGGTCAGGTATCGCCACCATCGGTGCGACGCGGTCAAATCTTCGCGCGCGTCAATCGGGAGTTGACGGCGCCGTTCATGTCGTATTTGCCGAGGAGGTTGCGTGCATTATCTGATCACCGGCGGAGCGGGATTCATCGGCTCCCATCTAGCCGACGGCCTGCTGCGCCGGGGTGACGAAGTCACCGTACTCGATGATCTCTCCACGGGCGCAATGCGGAACATTCGGCACCTCAAGGGCCAGCCGGGATTCAATTACGTTGTCAGCAGCGTGCTGAATGGACCGCTTCTGGCGGAGCTGGTCGACAACGCCGATCAGATATTTCATCTCGCAGCCGCCGTCGGCGTGCGACTGATCGTCGAGAGTCCCGTTCGCACCATCGAGACAAACGTGAAGACGACCGAAATGGTGCTGGCGGCAGCGGGCAAGAAGAAAAAGAAGGTGTTCGTTGCCTCGACGTCGGAAGTGTACGGCAAGAGCGCAACGGTGCCGTTCCGCGAGGATGGCGACCTGGTGCTCGGCGCAACGAGCCGCGGGCGCTGGAGCTATGCGTGCTCGAAAGCGATCGACGAGTTCCTCGCGATCGCGTACTGGCGTGAGCGGCATTGCCCGACGGTGATCGGCCGTTGCTTCAATACCGTGGGACCGCGACAGACGGGGCATTATGGGATGGTGGTGCCGCGCTTCGTGAAGCAGGCTCTGCACGACGAGCCGCTCACCGTCTACGGCGACGGCCGGCAGACGCGCTGCTTTACGCATGTGAGCGATGCCGTGCGGGCGATGATCGGACTCATGGATTCCGATCATACAGTCGGTGAGGTCTACAATCTGGGCAGCGAAAAAGAGACGCCGATTCTAGAGCTCGCCGAGCGCGTCAAGCAGCTCACGGAGTCCGACTCGCCCATCACGTTCGTGCCGTACACCGAGGCCTACGGCGACAACTTCGAGGACATGCCCCGGCGCGTGCCGTCGCTCGACAAGATTCGTGGGGCGATCAGCTGGGAGCCGAAGATCGAGCTCGATGAGACGCTCCAGTCAGTGATCGAGTACGAGCGGTCGCTGGAGCCACAGCCGGCATGAAGCCGGCCGCGGCGGCGGTCCTCGTCGCGGCACTGTCCCTCGCGGTCGCGTTGCTCCTCACGCCCGCGGTACGGGCGCTGGCGCGAAGTCTCGGGCTCATCGCTCGCCCCACGGCGGATCGCTGGCATCAGCGACCGACGGCTCTGATGGGCGGCATTGCGATTGCCGTGGGGACGCTCGTAGGCGTGATTGTCTGGTTTGCTCTGGCGGCGTTCGGTTGGTCGAGTGGGTTCGCCGAAATACAGTCGTGGCCGCGCGCAGTCGCGGCGAGCGCGACATTCATGTTCGGAGTCGGGCTGGTTGACGACCTCGTGGGGCTGCGGCCACAGCTCAAGTTCATTCTCCAACTGCTTGCCGGCGTGGTGTTGGTTGGGGCGGGCGCGACATTTGCACTCACGCCCTGGTACCTCGTCAACGTGCTGGCCACGGTATTCTGGTTTGTAGCCCTGACCAACGCGTTCAATCTGCTCGACAACATGGATGGCGTGGCGGCCGGTGTGGGCGCTATTGCCGCGATCTTCCTCGGCGTGTCGTTCGCGTTTCAGGGCGCCTGGCTGCATGCGGCCGCGGCGTGGTCGCTCGCGGGCGCTGCGGTTGGTTTTCTGCGTTACAACTTTCATCCCGCGAGCATTTTCATGGGTGATGCGGGCAGCTTGTTCATCGGGTCGCTGCTCGCCGGCCTGGTGGTAACGTCGCCCGCGTCAGTGTCGGGCAGCCTCGTCGCAGTGCTGTTCGTGCCGCTCGCGATTGTCGCTGTGCCGATCGTCGATACGGCGCTCGTGACCATCACGCGAACGCTCAATGCGCGGGGAATCTCGCAGGGTGGACGGGACCACAGCACGCACCGGCTCGTCGCCTTGGGATTGCGCGAGGCGCAGGTCGCGCTGCTATTGTACGGGTTTGCGGTCCTTGGCGGCGGCGTCGGCTTGCTGTTGTTGCGGCTCGATCTGGCATTGGGGCTGATGCTGGGAACGATCTTTCTCGTCGCGCTGAGTCTTCTGGCGGCGTACCTGGGCCGCCTGCAGGTCGGGTATCCCGACAAAGCAGCAGGCTGGAAACCAGCGACGGTCGTGGCGACGGAGCTGCTCTACAAACGTCGCCTGGCGGCGATGCTGCTCGATGTCGTGCTGGTGTCGGTGGCGTACTACGGCGCTTTTCGTTTGAAGTTCGAGGGAGGTGCGGCGCCGCCGGGTTATATGGATGCGTACCAAGCGACGCTCGGGCTCGTCATCGCGGTGAAGGTGATCACATTTGGGTTGTTCGGCATGTATCGCGGGGCCTGGCGGTACACGAGCATGGTGGACCTGTACCGGACGTTGGTAGCGATCGCCGTGAGCTCGACGGCGCTGTACGGCTATGTGCATTGGCGCGTGCCGACGCTGGCAACCTCAAACATTCTGTACATCGACGCCCTGCTGACGGCGGCGTTTGTGCTGTCGGCGCGGCTGACGTTTCGTTCGCTCGAGCTGATGCGGCGGCGCCTGCGGCACGGTGGGGAGCGCGTGGCGATTTACGGTGCCGGGGACGGGGGCGAATTGGCGGTCCGGGAGCTGCTGAACAACGCCGAGCTAGCATTACAGCCGTTTTGTTTCCTGGACGACGATCCCCGCAAGCATGGCGATCGCATCCACGGCGTGCCGGTGCTCGGTGGTCTGGATAGCCTGGCGTACCTAGCGGAGCACCACGGTGTACGCCGCATTCTGATTGCGACCAAGAAGTTGCCGGCGGACGTCCTGCGGGCGCTCCACGCGTTCGGTGCCGCTCACCATCTCGAGTTGCTCGAGCTCGATATTTGCGTTCGGGCGGTGCACGGCAATGGCAATGGCGATGAAACAGCCACAGCCCCTGTGGTCGCGGAGATAGCGGGTATACGTACGATTCAGCGAGCTGCGGCGGGTGGGCCCTGACGCGTCGTTACACCAACCCATAGAACGACCTGTACCATTCCACAAAGCGCCGAATGCCTTCCCGCATGGACGTACGGGGGGCGAAGCCTGTGGCTTGCTCCAGACTTTTGACGTCAGCGTGTGTTGCCGCGACGTCGCCGGGCTGCATCGGAAGAAAATTCTTCTTGGTGGTTTTGCCGAGTTCTTCCTCGAGCAGACTGATCACTTCCAGGAGCTCTACGGGCTCCTGGTTCCCGATGTTGTAAAGGCGATAGGGCGCCAAGCTGGAGCTGGGATCGGGATGGTCGCTGGACCATTGTTTGTCCTTGGTAGGGATGACCTCCATAATGCGGACGACCGACTCCACGACATCGTCCACGTAGGTGAAGTCCCGTTTCATGTGTCCGTTGTTGAACACGTTTATGGGCTGGCCCTCCAAGATCGCCTTTGTGAACTTGAACAACACCATGTCGGGTCGGCCCCAGGGGCCGTACACCGTAAAGAACCGTAGGCCAGTTGTCGGGAGGCCAAAGAGATACGAGTAGCTGTGCGCCATCAGTTCGTTCGAGCGCTTGGTGGCGCCGTACATGGAGAGGGGATGGTCGGCTCCACGCTGCACAGAAAACGGCATCTGGGTGCTCGCCCCGTACACCGAGCTGGAGCTGGCGTAGACGAGGTGCGGGACCTTACGATAGCGGCACTCCTCGAGTACCTGTAGGAAGCCGAGGATGTTGGATGTGATGTAGGCGTCGGGACGCTCGAGGGAGTAGCGAACACCTGCCTGAGCAGCGAGGTGAATCACGCGCTCGAACTCGGACCGGTCAAACAGCTGGTTCATCGCTTCCGGATCAGCCAGAGCGGCGCGCACGAACTCGAAGCTGCGATGCTTTTGGAGCAAGGCGAGTCGCGCTTCCTTCAGTCGGACGTCGTAGTACTGATTGACGGAATCGAGGCCGACGACCTCGTGACCGTCGGCGAGCAGGCGTTTGGCGACGTGGAAGCCGATGAAGCCGACGGCACCAGTGACTAGAATTCGCATGACGTGATCGGGGCTAGAGGGTAATCGGGCAATGGTCGAGTGCCATAATACTCAGTCGGGCAACGTCCGCAAATGCGTGCCATGATCGAGTCGAATTAGCCGTGAAGGTCCGGGTGCTGCGCGTGATCGCGCGACTGAACGTCGGCGGTCCTGCATGGAATGCAGTCTTGCTGACTGCACGCACGCGCGAGCGGTATCCAACGCTTCTCGCCGTTGGCACGACGGGTGCGAATGAAGCCGACATGTCCGGGTTGGCCGCAAAGCATGGCGTCATCCCGCAGCAAGTCCCGGGACTCGGTCGTGACATCCGGATACTGGGCGATGTACGCGCGCTCTGGCATCTGTGGCGCTTGTGTGTCCGGAACCGTCCGTCCATCGTTCACACCCACACCGCCAAAGCGGGGATGCTGGGGCGGCTCGCGGCGTGGTTGGCTCGCGTGCCTGTGCGTGTACACACCTATCATGGGCACGTGTTTCGCGGTTACTTCGGCCGCTGGGAGACCGCGCTGTATATCGCGCTGGAACGTGCGTTGGCGCGGATCACGACCCGAATCGTTGCTATCAGTCCGCTCCAGGCGGAGGAGCTACGGCGATACCTCAAGGTTCGCCCGGAGAAAATACGGGTGATACCCTTGGGGCTCGACTTGCGGCGTTTCGTGGACGCTGATGAGCTTGCCGCACGCGAACGATTTCGTGCAAGGATTGGGGCGGGGGACCGTGTCGTGGTGACGATGGTGGGTCGGCTCACGGCGATCAAGAACCACGCCCTCGCGCTGAGGGCGCTTGCGTCGCTAGGAGAATCTGGCTCGAACGTGCTGCTCGTCCTCGTCGGCGGTGGAGAAGAAGAAGAAGGGTTGCGGGCGTCGGCGCGGGAGCTCGGCGTGGCGGACCGTGTAGTCTTCGCCGGTTGGTGGGAGGATTTGGAAGCCGTGTACTACGGGTCGGATGTCGTTGCGTTGACCTCGGACAACGAAGGGACGCCCGTGTGCCTCATCGAGGCGCTTGCCTGCGGCCGTCCCGTGGTGGCGACCGACGTCGGTGGCGTGGCGGACGTCCTTGAACAGGGAAAGCTGGGATTGCTCGTCCCCATGCGTGACGTGGAAGCGCTCGCCGCCGCACTTCGTCGTCTCCGCGATCCGTCGGAACGTAAGCGATTCATCGGCGTGGGCCGTGCCGCGGTGCTTGCGCGGTACGACGTCGCGCGTCTGGTGAGCGATATCGAGACACTGTATGACGAATTGCTCAGCACTTCGTCGGTTGCTCGAGGATTGTCGGACGTTGCGAGCCCGGAGATGGGTTAAGTCATGTGCGGCATAGCGGGCTTCTGGTCGGCCGACCGTAGCGCATCCAATCCCGAAGACATCCTGCGCGCGATGGCAGGAGCGGTGCCCCATCGCGGCCCCGACGATGAAGGTCTTTGGTGGGACCCGTCGTGTGGAATTGGGTTTGCCCATCGGCGGCTGTCGATCATCGATCTTTCGGCCGAAGGTCATCAACCGATGGCGTCGGCGAGCGGCCGTTACGTGATGATCTTCAATGGTGAGGTCTACAACTTTCAGGACATTCGTCGGCCACTCGAGCTCGACGGAGTGCGATTCCGCGGAACTTCGGATACCGAGGTCATGCTGGCGGCCATCGAGCGCCATGGCTTGCTCAAAGCCGTGCAGAGCTTCGCCGGTCAGTTTGCGTTTGCGCTGTTCGATCACCAGGAGCACACGCTGTCGCTGGTGCGTGACCGGTTGGGGGAGAAGCCTCTCTATTACGGACGCGTCGGGGATGGGCGGACGCTCGTCTTCGGGTCAGAGCTCAAGGCGTTGCGGATTCACCCCGGGTGGCGTGGGGAGATCGATCGCGGGGCGCTGTCGCTGTTTCTGCGTCACAGTTACGTGCCGGCGCCCTACTCGATTTATCGAGATATCTCGAAGGTCCTGCCCAGCACTATACTGACGTTCCGCTCACCCAGCGGTGAACCCGCTGCGGTGACATACTGGTCGGCCCGCGCGATGGTGGAAGCTGCAACTGCGGCGCCGAGTTCCATCGACGAAGATCAGTCCTTGGAAGAGCTGGATCGCCTGCTGCGCGTCGTTGTGAAGCGAGAAATGATATCGGACGTGCCCCTCGGCGCGTTCCTATCCGGGGGGATTGACTCTTCGCTCATCGTGGCGCTCATGCAAGCCCAGTCGGCGCGTCCCGTGCGGACATTCACGATCGGCTTTGCGGAGCCTGTCTACAATGAGGCGGAGTACGCGCGCCGCGTCGCTGCGCATCTCGGCACCGACCATACTGAGCTGTACGTCAGTCCGGCGGATCTGCTGGCAGTGGTGCCAAGAATCCCGCAGCTCTACGACGAGCCGTTCGCCGATTCATCGCAGGTTCCCACGTTCGCGGTCGCGCGGCTGGCCAGACAGCATGTCACCGTCGCGCTCTCGGGAGATGGCGGCGACGAATTGTTCGGGGGTTACGACCGGTACTTTGTGGGAGAGCGCTTGCGTCGTTACCGTCGACTCGTCCCTGGACCGCTTCGGGCGGGCGTGGCCAGGTTGATTGACGCGGTTTCACCGACGACGTGGGACCAAGTCCTAGCCACGATGGGATTGCAGGCCAGTCGCGCTCGCTCGCTCAGCGGCGATCGACTACACAAACTCGCCGGAATTCTCGTGGCGCGGTCCGATCGAGCGGTCTACCGTGATCTCATGTCGCATTGGGTGGACGCCGAGCGGGTGGCGCTCGGAGGTAACGAGCCTGCGACCGTGCTCTCGGATGCGAGCAACTGGCCGAACGTCGGATTCCTGCCTTGGATGATGTATGTCGATTTGATGGCCTATCTTCCGGACGACATACTTGTGAAGGTTGACCGCGCGACCATGGGCGTCAGTCTGGAGTCGCGGGCGCCGTATCTCGACCACAATGTGGTCGAGTTCGCCTGGCGCCTACCGCTTGCGGCGAAAGCGAACGGTACACGCGGGAAGAAGATCCTACGCAAGCTCCTGAGCCGCTACGTACCACCGGCGTTGTTCGAGCGGCCCAAGATGGGGTTTGGCGTTCCGCTGGATAGGTGGTTTCGCGGTCCTCTGCGTGAGTGGGCCGAGAGTCTAATCGAGGAAACGCGTCTACGCCGTGAGGGCTATCTTGCTCCGGAACCCATTCTGCGCAAATGGCGCGAGCATCAGCAGGGAAGCCGGAATTGGCACTACCACCTCTGGGATGTGCTGATGTTTCAGGCTTGGCTCGAGGCGCAGACTTGACGCATTGGTCCCGCGAGCTCTAAGCCCCGTGGCTCGCCCTCACGATCTACGGAGAGAGTACAGTGCCTCGACCTGAGCCGGCCGATCCTGCAGGGTTAGAGACGCTCGAGCGGCTGGCTTCAGTGGCATCGCAGTACAACCGCTGGATGTACGAGCGTCTCGCGCGGTGGCTGGGCCAGCGAGTGCTGGAAATAGGTGCCGGCATCGGAACTATGTCCGCCTTTCTCGCCGACCACGAGCGTGTCGTCCTCACGGACCCTGATGTCGGATATGTCACAAAGCTGCGTGAGCGGTTTCGCGGGAGGACCAACGTTGCAATCCGGTCGTTGACACTCCCGGATGTGGATGGGCAGCTCACGTCCGAGCGGCTGGATACAGTCGTCTGTCTCAACGTCTTAGAGCACGTTCGAGACGACCAGAATTCACTCGACGCGATTAAGCGAGTGCTCGTTCCGGGTGGGCGACTCGTGCTCTTGGTGCCAGCTCTTCCAGCGATCTACGGAACTTTGGACGCCGAGCTAGGGCACGTGCGTCGCTATACGGCTCGCGAGCTGCGGCAAAAGTATGCCGCGGCCGGATTTCGACTGGTCTACCTCGAATACTTTAACCTCGCGGGGATATTTGGGTGGTGGCTGGTGGGCAACGTATTGCGTCGGCGCCTGATCCCGACAGGCGCACTCGCGGTTTACGATTGGCTCGTTCCCCTCTTTCGGTTGGAGCGCTTCATCCCCTGGCGCCTAGGTCAGTCTCTAATCGCTATCGGAGAGAAGCCTGCCTGAAGCTCTCGGTCATCGTTCCTGCATACAACGAAGCGCGAACCGTGGAGCAGGTCATCCGCCGGCTTCGTGCTTTGCCTATCGACATGGAGGTCATTGCCGTTGATGACGCGTCCGGCGATGAAACGCGGCAGATCTTGGACTCACTGGCGCAGGACGGCTTGCTCGATCGGGTGATACATCACGAACGGAATCGCGGCAAGGGTGCCGCGCTGCGGACCGGCATTGCAGCCGCTACCGGCGACGTCACGGTGATTCAGGATGCGGATCTGGAGTACGATCCTGCGGACCTGTCTCGTTTGATGGAGCCATTCCTCGCCGGTAAGGCGGATGCCGTCTACGGCTCACGGTTCCAAGGAGGACCACGGCGGGTGCTGCTCTACTGGCACGCGGTTGGGAATCGGCTGATAACACTGTTGTCCAACATGTTCACCAATCTCAACCTGAGTGACGTGGAAACGTGCTACAAGTTAGTGCGTACCGACCTGCTCAAACGCTTGCCACTCACGTCGGATCGATTTGGTTTCGAGATTGAAGTCACAGTTCGTTTGGCCCAGGCCGGGGCACGAATCTGGGAGCTACCGATCTCTTACAGCGGCCGCACGTACGCCGAGGGCAAGAAGATTACGTGGCGCGACGGGCTCGCTGCCCTGATCCATATCATCCGCTATAACCTGCTGCAGCGGAAAGAGTCTGCCCCGGCGGCGGAGAAACGGACGCTTCGCTGGATTGTGGTGGGCGCGATAGCTGTGCGGTCTCTCCTTGCCCTGAGTGCGTGGGTTGTCGCCAGGGATCCGATGGCGTTTCACCAGCCCGACACGGCGAGCTACCTTGCTCCCGCACGCGAACTGCTTAGCGCGGGCACCTTCAGCACGCATGGAGAGGCCGAACTCGTTCGCACACCCGGTTACGCGTTGCTGCTCATCCCAGGGATCTGGCTCGGACACAGCGAAGCTGTCACGATCGCGCTGCAAATCGCGTTGTCCGCGCTCACGGTTATCGGTGTCTTCATGCTCTCGCAACGCATTTTGGGTGACAGGCGACTGGCGCTCATCGCTGCCGCCTTCTATGGACTCGAGCCACTATCGGTCACCTACAGTGCGTTGTTGTTGACGGAGACGCTGTTCACTTTTCTGATCGTTTGGGGCGTCGTCCTGGTCGTCGACTGGGTGCGCCGCGGCCGACCAGCGATGCTCATTTGCGGAGCTGCAGTGCTCGCGCTCGCAGCGTACGTCAGACCTGCGGGCTACTTCTTAGCGTTTGGCCTGTTGGTCGCTCTCGCGATACAGGCCGTGGTTCGCAAACGGTGGCGGGCGCTGCGGCCAATCGTCCTCGCGGCACTCACCGCTGTGGCGGTGTTGGCACCATGGCAACTGCGAAATCGCGCCCTTGGGTACAACGGGTTCTCGGCAGTCAGCGCCCTCGCCGTCTACTTCTACAACGGCGCCGCGGTGCATGCAGTCCGTGAGCATAGATCGTTCGAGGCAGCACAGGCCGCGATGGGTTACCAGAATGACTCCGTCTACTTCGCCGTCCATCCCGAGCAACGTGCTTGGCGGCCAGGCGCCCGCTATCAGTTTATGCAGGAGGAGGGGGCCCGCCAATTACGGCAAGATCCCTTGGCCTACGTGCCGATTCATGCGGTTGGTGTGACACAGCTCATCTTTAACCCCGGTGTGATCAGCCTCCTGCAGCTGTACCACCACGCGCCGCCGAGCCCCGCCCATCTCGACCAAGGCAACGGTACCGGAGTCGCCCGAGGGAGCGCGGTCATGCTCGTCCTGGTGGTGGTGTTGGGCATCGTGTTGCTGGTTGGATACGGTTTGGCCGTGCGGGGCGTCCTGTCGGCAAGGAGCTTCACAGACCCCGCCACGATCCTGCTACTCTGCACGATGGCGTATTTCGCGCTAGTGGGTGGCGGCCCGATGGGCGGGAGTCGCTTCCGCCATCCCATCATGCCATTCGTCTGTGTACTCGCTGCGGCTGGT
>Ga0099794_10000880_pt1 | contig 10133 bp, 12 predicted proteins | sample Rivendell_Oct201_10_FD_77320 | JGI IMG/M metagenome (GOLD analysis project Ga0099794, IMG submission 77320) | Vadose zone soil microbial communities from the Eel River Critical Zone Observatory, Northern California, USA -... | ecosystem: Host-associated > Plants > Roots > Rhizosphere > Soil ... | reverse complement strand
GGCTGCATAATTGGCAGTTTTGATGGGGAAACAGACCCGGGCTATTGTCCAGGGGATAACCGGTAACCAAGGCTCGTTCCATACAAGACTCATGCTCGACTACGGAACAAAGATCGTAGCGGGCGTAACCCCTGGAAAAGGAGGAACAACCTCGGTCGGCGTCTCAGTGTTCGACACCGTTGCCTCAGCCCTTGAGAAAACGGATGCCGACGCGTCCATAATTTTCGTTCCCGCCCCGTTCGCCAAAGAAGCGGGGATGGAAGCGATCGACGCCGGACTAAGCCCAGTTGTAATAATCACAGAGATGATCCCGGCAAGAGACTCCATGATACTCATCGAGTACGCAAGGACCCGCGGAGCGACCATCATTGGTCCAAATACCCCGGGAATAATTACTGCAGGGGAAGCTAAGCTGGGCATTATGCCTGGTGACGTGTTCAAGCCCGGCAAGGTCGGGCTTGCCTCGAGAAGCGGGACCCTGACCTACGAAATCGCGGCTTCGTTGACACATAATGGCATAGGCCAATCTACCTGTCTCGGGATAGGCGGGGATCCATTCACAGGTCTCAACTTCGTCGAGGTTCTCAAGCTCTTCAGGGACGATCCAGGCACGGATACGGTCGTTTTGATTGGTGAGATTGGAGGTTCCGCTGAAGAGGATGCCGCAACCTACATTCGCGATACGAAATATCCTAAACGGGTCGCTGCCTACATTGCCGGTCGAGCCGCTCCCCCCGGAAAGCGGATGGGCCACGCAGGCGCCATCATAACAGGAACAGAGGGAACCGCGGATGCTAAGATGAAGAGTTTGAGAGAGGCAGGTGTTCTAGTCGCCGAAGTCCCCTCTGAGCTTCCAAGGCTGCTCCTCCAACAGGTTTCCCCATTGCAGTAGATCACAAACCCCCAGAAGGGATCGGCTTCGAGAAGCGCTTGGAAATCAGTTCTGAAATCGGGCTGAAACCCGTTACTGAATCAGTATTGAAACTCGCCCTGAAACTCCTTTTGAAACTGTGCCTGATCTCGTCCCGAAACCAGTAGTGAATCGGTACCGTGAATTTTCATGGGGGCCCGGGGCCTACTCGAATCGCGCGGCCCGAGTATTCCTATTTTGCTCCGAGTTCTCGCTTCTTCCAGCGAAGGTTATCTCCACGGCAGCGACGGCACCTATAGGCGTTCGGCGAGTTCCTTGACCCACAGGTCCTACATATCTTGAAGAACAGCCTATGACGTTGCGCAAGCTGCTTCTTCATCACATCAGTAATCGGCATAGGAGACAAAACACGAGGGTTCTGCCTACAATATATTATTGCCGTTGAACTGAAACTGGGAAAAAGGCTCTTCAGGCTGTAGGTTGAGGTTGGCTTTCAAGAGCTTCGAAGAGTTGCCGACTGATCTCCTCGAGATCACTGATGTTTAGCTGAAAGACCCTCTTCTCGGGCAATGTTATAGTCTCTAGGATTGATCGGGCTTTTTCGCGGCCTACTTTCTGGGATAGGAAATGGATGAAGGAGCTTCTCACAACGCGCTTCCGCTGATTGAATAATCCCCGTACGAGTTCTTCAAACAGCTCCTCGTTAACCACCGCATTGACCTCCTTATGCGAGATTCGCAAGAGGATCGAGTCCACCTTGGGTCTCGGTCGAAAAGCTGCTGCAGAGATGTTCATGATGGGCCGAATCGCAAGCGAACGCTGTGCGGCGATAGACAATCTCCCGTAATCAGCGGTTCCCGCCTCGGCGAGAAGCCTCTCTCCGAACTCCTTCTGAAACACGAGAGATGCAAGATCGAACTCTTTCCTCATCAAAAAGAGGATCAGCTTCGACGATAGAACGTAAGGTGGAGTCCCCACAACTTTGTTGAAGGGTGGTAGCGGGATATCCAGCACATCTCCCTCGATAACCTCGATCTTTTGGTTGTTCTTGAATTCTGACCGGAGGTGCGCAGCCAGCCGACGGTCCTTCTCGACGGCAATGATTCGAGCGGCTTGCTTCTCAAGAAGGCGGGTTAGGGTTCCGTATCCGGGTCCGGGTTCTAGAACCGTGTCATTTGCAGTAAGCTCGGCGTTCGAGACTACCCTTGCGGCGACTCGTTTGTCGGCTAGGAAGTTCTGGCCTAGTCTCTTCACCGGTCGATAGAGAACAGATGTTGCCACAAGCTCAGACTGTCCTGGTGAACAACCGGTACTTCGAGTCAGTGCTCAATTCTTCAATGATTCTCTTCGATGTAATCTTCGGGATGTCGCTGAGCCCTGTTCGTTCCTGGATGTCCTTGTAGCTAGCGAATGGTTTCCTTTCTCTCATGTTAACGACTTGCCACATCGACTTCTTACCAATACCAGGCAACAACTCAAGCGAATGCATCCGTGGCGTGACAGGCTGAGAATTGTTGAAGAAATCCACAAACCTCTTCTCCTGAGTCTTGACCAGTTCCGCTATCAACGGCACGATCTCTGCCTTCGCATTCGCTGTGAGCTGTTCGTAGCTTATTCTAGTTAGAATTCTGTCAATCTTCTCTCTGCGATCGCGGCCGATGTATATTCGCTCGTGAACCAGCACAGTAGCACCGATCTTCAGCTCCGCTTCTAGCAACGTGAAGAACTGTTCGCCCATAATCTGGACAGTCGGCACTGCAAGGTGTCTCGATTTCTCCGAGGATCGACCATAGGGAAGGAAGTCTAGAACGTACGCGTGCTCCTCGTAAACATGCCTCCTCTGTAGATACTCGTCTTCGTGAATCGCCAAGAATAGCTCTCCCCTCTATCTCCGTTAGAACATCTCTAACCGGATAGTAGACTTACGTCGGCCAGTGCCAGGATGGTTGAGAATCATTAGGGCTCATTCTGAACCCTGCCTTTTCTCCTTAATTGGGTATCGGTTAGAAGTTTTCTATCGACTCAGACGTATCGTTTCATAATTTCCAGAATACCGTTAAGCTGGTCTGTACTGACGAACCTGCCCTTTACCGTCAATACCGCTCGAAGCTCTTCAATAGACTTTGGAAGCGAGTTCACGATCTGGATCGCGTCATTCCTATCGAGCTGGAGCTTCGACGATAACTCATCAACAAGCTTCTCTCCCTTATCCGCTGGAATCTTCGAGAACTTTCGCGCGTAATCGAGCGTCCGGCGTTGGAACTCTCCCAGCTCTTCCTCCTTGACCTTTCCCAAGATCTCCTGCGCCTCCGAATTGGTCACGATTTTCTCTTGGAGAATCTTCCTTGCCATCAGCTCGACTCCTCAACCGGTGTAATATGCTCCGGCCGAGCGATAATGATCCGCGGTGTTTTCGTCCCGGCCACCTCAACAACATAACTGCGACCGCGTTTCTCCGCAACTAATCCAACCCGGCCATGATACCGGCGGTGCGGCATCCCCTTCTGAACAGCCGGATTGATCATGATTCTGACCGTCTGACCCGGAGCATAGGGGATAAGCAGTCTCCCAAGAGGTTGCTTGCCTCTGTCCCGGGGCTTCCTGCTGATCAGGGTCCGAGTCTTTGTCCTGAAACCCTTGGAACGTCGCAACAGCCAATTCTCCGGTGGAGAAAGTTGCAGGCGAGGAGGTTCCGTATATATGTTCCCGACATTCCAGTACTCCATGGCCGGGAACTCTGCAAGATTCTTCTTCATACTATCCGGAGAACATCCCACGCTGCCCCTTGCAGAACTCAAGGCCATCCTACACGCCTACACGATAGAACACAAGATAGTCGGCAACTTCTACAAGCTCATAGAGATCGAAGCAGACCGAGCCGAACTGGAATCAATCGCGAGCCGGGGGGCGTATGTTGATGAGATGGGAGAAGAAGTCCTTCACACAAAAGACAATCTGGAGAGTATCAAGAGGGAGGTCGAATTCGCTAATCTGGAACCATTCCTCTCCTCAGAAGACAGTTTTAGCATACGAATGCTGCGGTTTGGCGGAGTCTCGAAAGAACTCTCGAGAGTCCACCTAGAAGGCTATCTAGGAAAACTACTTGCAGACAAGACTGGCCCAAAAGTCGATCTTCGATCCCCTAAGAAGCCTTTTCGAGGAATCTTGGCAGGATCTCTCTTCCATCTGGGACTCATCATTCATCAGCGTCCGAAAGGGAGTATTCATCGGCGACGTCCAAGGAAAAGGGCTGTATTCCATCCCAGCACCATGCCCCCAAAAATTGCTCGCTGTCTGGTGAATCTGTCAGAAGTGAGAGATGGGGAGACCTTTCTTGATCCTTTCTGCGGTGTTGGTGGTATAGCAATAGAGGCGAGCCTTCTCGGTTGTGACGTGGTTGGGGTCGACGCGCTTTCGAGAATGGTTCGATCGGCACGAAGGAACTTATCTCATTTCGGCCTCAAATCTTATGGCCTTCTCCGAGGTGATGCGCGAAACATTCCGTTGCGTAGAGTCGATGCTATCGCAACGGATCCCCCATATGGGACAGGTGCTTCAACACTCAAATCGACAACAAGAGATATCCTGGCAAGCTTCCTGCCCGAGGCAAAGATGATCCTGTCCCATGGCGGGAAGGTTGTATTTGCATCACCATTAGGAACCGGGGCCGTTGACTTGGCGAAGTCTCAGGGGTTCAAAGTCTACGATCGCCATGAGCTGTACGTCCATAGAAGCTTGACGAGAGAGATTCTAGTGCTAGGAGTAAACTAAATGCCCGCAGGTATCGACGTCATTTTCTTGGGTACCGGTGGCAGTCTTCCCACCAAAGAAAGAGGGCTGCCCGCCGTGGCTCTACGCCGAGATGGAGAACTCTTCCTCTTCGACTGCGGGGAAGGGACCCAACGTCAGATGATGCACGCCGGACTCGGATTCAACCGTCCCATGTCCATCATGATCTCGCACCTGCACGGGGATCACATTCTCGGATTACCCGGACTTCTTCAGACAATGTCTTCCTTGATCAGGGACAAGCCGCTCGACCTCTATGGTCCAGAGGGGATCTCCGCCTATCTAGGCTCGCTTCGCCGGACCCTGGGTTTCGCCGCAAACTTTCCAGTACGAGTCACAGAGCTAAAGCCGGGAGCAGAAATATCGAAGAACGCTTACACAATCAAGACGACGAAGGCAACGCATGATATCATGTGCCTCGCCTATGCGATTATTGAAACTGATCGACCGGGTAGATTTCACCCTGAAAAAGCAAAGCGGCTAGGCGTTCCAGAGGGCCCGTTATGGAAGCAGCTTCAGATGGGCAAGGAAGTGAATGCCGACGGAAAGACTGTGACTCCTCGCCAGGTTATCGAGGAACCTCGTCCCGGCCTCAAGATCGTTTATGCTATTGACACTCGTCCTTCTGAAGAAGTGAAAACGCTGGCAAGAGAAGCTGATCTTCTCATGCATGACGGAGGTTTTGCCGAGGATAGACGGGACAAGGCGAAAGAGTACTTCCATTCGACAGCAAGAGAGGCCGCCAGAGTTGCAAAGGCTGCCCGGGTTAGCAAACTCGCACTAGTCCACATAAGCGCGGTTACAAGAGATGACTCGATTCTTCTCAAACAGGCGAGAAGTGTCTTCAAAGCAACCCTAGTTCCGAAAGACCTGATGGTCTTATCCCTGAAGCGCTCGAAGTAGAAGTGGGCAAGCGCATCTTCGCATTCTATTCTCTTCTTCGTTCTTCCGGCTGAGGGGCCAGCCAATTGATCAATTGGTCCGGGTTATCGGTTTCAACAATCACCTGTATCGGACCCAGGGGCGATTCGCCCTCCGGCGCAGAGAAAGATACGTGACCAGCATAGGCGGCCTGCTTGTTGAGAAAGAAGATTATTCGATTGCCGTCCACAGATCGCCTCAAGACTGATCTCGCCGCGGCCCGGATTCTATCACGCTGAATAATCATCCGAAACCTTTCGAGCGAGGGCTGATTCTTTCCATCGATAATCACTTTTCCACTCCACTCGTCTAGTTGTCGAACTTCGGCTTCGCCTCGCAGAATATTCGTTATCGCCTTCTCGACTTTCTCGGGATCCTCAGTGGGGCGGACCTCGGTTTCGCCGTGGACGAGGAAGGTCAGTTCGGGAGCGTTCTCAGCAGACGTCCTGTCCGCCTCTTGAGGTCGTTCTTCGTATCCTCGTTCTCAACAACCCTGTCAGCCACGGCGATAAGCGTGCCAACTCCAACCTTCAACTCTCGATTGTCGCGCTCTAGAAAGTCTGTCCAGTTTCTGGGACGATCAGATCTTCTTCTCTTTTGCAGTCTGCGGAACCTGCTCTTCGGAGAAGCGTGAATTGCGATGGTGAAGACATGATATTTCTTGTTCAGCTCCTCAATCTCCTCTACGCTTCTGGCACCTTCATACACGAATTGGGTCTTGTCAATCTTGTCTATGAGTGGAGCCAACCGTTTGGCAACCGCACCCATCCCTTCCTCCTCTCTAATCCTCAGCATCAACCTGCCGAGGTTCTTTCTGGTAGGTGACAACTTCTTCCGCTTCGCTTCCGCCCTGATAATATCGCCGGATACGAATACGGGGACGCCCCGTTTCGCCGCAACACTAGAGGCGAGGCTTTTGCCAGCGCCAGGCATTCCAACCACTACAATAACCGTCTTCGACTTCGCTTTGTCCATGCAGGTCTCGGGAGAGCTTTGGCGAAGAGAGTGTTATAGCTCTTAAAAATGGAGGCGATTATCTCTGACAGCGATTTGTCAGAGGAACAAGTCCGAAGCTTCATCTCGATAGACCTCGAAGATCAACAGATTCTATCCCGAATCGCATCGATCCTGTCATCTCTGCAATCGCTGGGGGGAGATTTGAAACCTGTCGAGAGAGAGAACATCCATCTCACGTTGAAATTTCTAGGAAACGTGTCCGCGCCTAGACTCGGCGAAGTCAAGTCCTCCCTACAACAGGTCATCTTTTCAGCGTTCACGGCGGAGATCAAAGGAGCTGGCGCCTTTCCAAATCTCAACCATATGAATGTAGTCTGGGTTGGCGTGAACGAGGGCTGGAGTCAAGTCGAGCAGATATACGAGCAGGTGGAGAAGCTATTGTCCGGTCTCGGCTTCCGGCGAGAACACCGCCCCTTTAGCCCCCATATTACCATCGCGCGGGTTCGATCAGGCAGAAAGCGAGATGAAGTTGCTAGTTTTCTTCAGCTTCTAACCGAAGAGAGCTTCGGCACAATCACTGTAGACAAAATTCGACTCAAACAGAGCGTCCTCTCGAGTTCCGGACCGAAGTACTCGACCCTACTGGAAATTCCTCCACAGTCCCAGTAGGCCATCGTCAGTCCACTTTCAAATACTGATTCCTAGCCGAGAATCCCTCGATGTCGACTCCGATTCAGACGGTCTTGGACCAGATTGCCAAGAGAGTTGTTCCTAACGAGAGCGAGCGGGCGAGAATGTCGCAATTGGCCGAGCGATTGAAAGGCCAAGTTCAGAAAATAGTGGACAAGGAAGGATTTGCAGGCAAGGTATCGATCCAGGGGTCCTACGCCAGGGACACCTGGCTGAGCGGCGAGGCCGATTTGGACATCTTCACAAGCTTTCCTCCAAGCATGGACAGGCGGGAATGGACCGAGAGAGTTCTCCCAGCAATTCGAAAGGGAATCGAAGCTAAGACTATCGATCGTTATGCCGAGCATCCCTATTTGGAATTCCACATTGACAGCGTGAGGATCAATGTAGTCCCTTGCTATTCTGTGGAAAAAGGCCAGTGGAAGAGCGCGACCGACAGGACACCATTCCACACGGAGTACATGAGAGAGCACCTTACCCGAGAAATGCGGCTTGAAGCCCGGCTCCTGAAAAGGTTCCTGAAAGGCATTCGATCCTATGGGGCAGAGATCAGGGTCGGAGGATTCAGCGGAATGCTCGTCGAAACGCTGATCCTACATTATCAATCATTCCTCCAGGTACTCGACCGAGCCTCGAAATGGAGGCCCGTCATCTTTCTAGACCTCGAAAAGCCCGCTGGCGGTAAAGATTCTGGAGACCAAGGGTTCGGTTCACCCTTAGTCGTGGTCGACCCAGTAGATCCGAATCGAAACTTAGCCGCCGCGGTCAGGGACGATAAGCTGTGGGGATTCGTGGCCGCTTCCAGAGAGCTTCAGAAGAACCCAGGGACATGGTACTTCTTCCCCGCGAAATACAAACGGGAAACCAAGGCACAATTTTTCAAACTCTTGGATCGTCAAAACAGGGATACCGCAGTCACGTTTTTCGAACATCCTCGGATAGTGCCTGACGTTCTGTGGGGGCAACTATTGAAAATTGAGAAATCGCTGACAGAACTGATGACCCGACAGGAATTCCATCCCATCAGGTCGACAATCTGGAGCGACGAACAACGATCCAGCGCGATTCTCGTCGAGCTAGACACTTCAACTCTCACCGGCGTCCAATTGCGTCACGGTCCACCTGTTTCGAAGCCAGAAGATAGTCAGGGATTCTTAGATCGACACCAGGACGCGAGAGATACCATTCGCGGCCCATGGATTGAAGTTGATCGATGGGTCGTCGATAAGAAACGACGAATCCTTACGATCAAACAACTCCTATCTGCAGCCCTCAAAGATCCAAGGCTCGGGCTCGCCATCCCAGAGCAGCTGAATCGCTCCTTTCGGCAGAATGTGAGAGTTCTGGAGAACAAGAAAATTCTCTCACTGCTTGGACGAGAAGGTTTTGACCAAGCACTATCGGAATTCTTGGCGGCGAAGCCTGCTTGGCTCAAAACCAATCACTAGCACCGCTATCCTCCCTAGCAAAACCGCCTTACAATCGTCTCGTAGCATACCCCAGCGGTGACCCGGACGAGGTCGAGTCCCGAATTCGACAGCTAGAGCAGCTGAAGATAACTGGACTAGATTTTCAAGGCCGGCTGAAAACCGATCGTCTCTCCATTCTCGGGAAGGGAGTCGTAGGAATCGTCGTCATAGGGATGAGAGGTAATCGACGCATCGCAGTCAAGATCCGACGAGTTGATGCGCGACGCCCTAGCCTAATTCGCGAGGCAGAACTTCTCAAGATTGCAAATTCTCAGAACGTGGGACCCAAGTGCTTGGGTGGCACCGCTGACATACTGGCGATGGAGCTGGTCGAAGGCTTGTCCCTTCCGTTATGGATCGACAGCCTCAAGGGCAGAGGGCGAAGAGCGCGGGTCAGAAGTGTAGTGAAACCCTTACTGGAACAGTGTCTCCGAATGGATGCCTACGGGCTCGATCACGGAGAACTTAGCCGGGCACACAAGAATGTCATCATATCGAACGACGACATTCCTCGGATTCTGGATTTTGAATCCGCCAGTTTGATGAGACGCCCCAGCAATTTTACTTCTCTGGCTCAGTACCTGTTTATCGGGGGCAGCATCGCCAAGAAAATGGTTAGGGTCTTGGGACCGGTGGACAAAGCCGAGCTTCTGAAGCGTCTACGAGACTACAAAGCCGGCGGATGGAAAGATGCTTTCGAGGCGACAGCCAAAGTTCTCGGCTTGTAATAACACTCAGTCTTACGCAGTCTTCTTGTCAATGACGCCCATCCGTCTCGCCCTGTTCTCAGCATACCTGAATGCAAGAAAGCCCATTGCCAGGATGACGATGCCTCCGAGGACTGCCAGTCCAAGATAGGAGAAGTATGCATACACAGTTCCTCCCTGGATCATGGCTTGACGTGAGGCTCTCATGAATTCGGTAAACGGCAAGACGTTTGCTATTGCAGAGAGTGGCCACGGTAGGAAGGAGACTGGGAAGAGAGCTTCCGAAAAAACCATCAAGAGCCCTGCAACGTATGTGGGAAGTGCCCATTCGAATTTCGTGGCGAATAATGCGTATGCGCTGAGCAGGAGTCCAAGGCCAAGGGCGGCAAAAATGTTCACCAGCATTGCAAGGAAAAGTAGGCTGACAGACAATGGGTTCACCATAAAGGGAATATTCGTGTGGAAGACTGACGACAAGACGTAGAACGATAAAACAAGAGATACGATAACAGTCATCGTTGAGGTGACGAATGAGGCAAGGGTCCTACCAGTCAAGTAAGGTAGCGATGAGTGCGGAGAGATGTAGACTTGCGGGAACACATAGGTCCATTTTCCTTCTGCGATAGCAAGGGTAGGGACCCACGAGTAGGCTGCAACATGCGCATATAGCGCGGCACCGATGAGGATGTAGGCGAGTCGACTTGGGTCAAAACTGGGCGGGACGTTATT
>Ga0099794_10000877_pt1 | contig 10150 bp, 10 predicted proteins | sample Rivendell_Oct201_10_FD_77320 | JGI IMG/M metagenome (GOLD analysis project Ga0099794, IMG submission 77320) | Vadose zone soil microbial communities from the Eel River Critical Zone Observatory, Northern California, USA -... | ecosystem: Host-associated > Plants > Roots > Rhizosphere > Soil ... | reverse complement strand
GGACAGCGGCCGCCACGCCGTGGTGCTGCGCTCCTGGGACGATTGGGCGCCCGCCGCGCTGCGAAAGAAGGCGCGCCTGCTCGACTTCGCCGGCGCGCTCGCCGACCTTCGCTCCGCCGGCCTCACGCTGTAGGGCGGCGCCATCCGCGCACGCGCCGGGCAGGCGCCGCCTCCGAAACCGGGCCCGGCGCGCTCTGCAAGGCCTCATTGGACCGAGGTCGGCGGGTACCCGTAGCGGACGCGAAGGCCCAGCGAGACGCCATTCTGGTCGGCGGAGACCGGCAAGGTGTCGTTGGCGCGGATGACGCCCGCGAATCCGCCGTTCTCCGCCGAGGCGTGGCCGTAGGTCGCATAGAGGTCGACGATCTTCCCGAGCGCATAGTTGGCGCGGAGGACCAGGAGGTTGTCGTTCTGGTCCGTGCCGTCCCTCTTCTTGTCGTAGTAGTCGGCCACCACCAGCGTCAGCTGTTCGGTCGCCTTGAAGGTAACGCCGGCGAACCACAGGTCGTCGGCCAGGGTGCTCAGCGTCTTCACGTACCTCCGGAAGCCCGCGACCGGCACCACCGTGCCGCCGAGGAGGTTGAGCGTCGTCGCCGCAGGCCGCCCAGTCGACGGCGTACCCCTTGGCTCGAAATACGTTACAGAGGCTCTGCGCAAGCGCGCGATTGTCTTCGACGATGATGAGCCGCACCGACGGACCCGATGAAAGCGTGGCGAAAGAAGCGCGCGCCATGATGCCATCCATCGCAGTCCCGGGTCACCACCGGGCCGCGGACACTCCAGCGAGCGGAAGGGACGCCATGCCACGAACGATTCCATCGACCACCGGATTGCTGACTGTTTTCCTCATCTTGACTGCCAACGCCGCGCGCGAGGCTCGCGCTGCCGGGGCCGATCCGGCGACCCCGGCAGAAACCGTCCTCGCCGCGGACAAGGAGGGAAAGCTGGTCGTCTACTCGACCACCGATTCCGCCATCGTCGCGCCCGTGCTCAAGGACTTCGGCGCGCTCCATCCGAAGGTCACGGTCGACTACAACGACATGAACAGCACCGAGATGTACAACCGGTTCCTGGCGGAGGCGGCGGCGGGCTCCGGCTCCGGCGACGTCCTCTGGAGCTCCGCGATGGACCTGCAGATCAAGCTGGCCAACGACGGGTATGCGCTCGCGTATGCCAGCCCCGAAGCCCCGGGCCTGCCGGCCTGGGCCTCGTGGAGGAACGAGGCGTTCGCCACCACCTTCGAGCCGATCGTGTTCGTCTACAACACGCGCCTGCTCAAGCCCGAGGAGGTGCCGCAGTCGCACGCCGAGCTGGTGAAGCAGCTCAAGGCGCACCCGGACCGGTTCAAGGGGAAGCTCACCGCGTACGACCCGGAGCGGAGCGGGATCGGCTTCCTGCTCATCACGCAAGACGCCCGTCTCGACCCCTCTTTCCCCGACACCGCGCGCGCCTACGGCAGCGTCGGCGTCAAGCTGTACACCAGCGTCGGTGCCATGCTGGAGCGCATCCAGTCGGGCGAGCACCTCCTCGGCTTCAACATGTTCGGCTCGTACGCCATCGCCAAGCAGAGGAAGGACCCCTCCATCGGCATCGTCTACCCGAAGGACTACACGCTGGTCATGTCGCGCATTGCGCTCATCCCCAAGGCGGCGAAGCACCCCAATGCGGCCAAGGTGTTCCTCGACTACCTGCTCTCGACGCGCGGCCAGGAGCAGATCGCCAAAGTAGCCCTGTTCTCCGTCCGGCCCGACGTGCAGGGCGAGACCACCGCGGCCGCGCTGATCCAGAAGCTGGACGGAGTCTTGAAGCCCCTGCCGGTGGGACCTTCGCTGCTCGTGTACCTCGACCAGGCGAAGCGGCTCGAGTTCCTCAAGCAATGGCAGCAAGCCATCGGAACCAAGTAGGCCGTGGGCAGGCGCAGATCAGGGATACGCATCGCCCTGGTGCTGGCCGCGGCGGCCGCCATCGTCTCGCCGCTCGCGCTGGTGCTCTACCAGAGCGTGCTCGACGCGCCTTTCTTCCAGCCGTCCGCGCGCCCCTCGCTGGACGCCTTCCGATTCGTCTTCGCCGACAGCGACTTCCACCGCGCGTTCGGCAGCACGGTGCTGCTCTCGGCGGGCATGACGGCGATCGCGGTCCCCCTCGGGAGCGCGCTCGCCTTCCTGATGGTCCGCACCGACCTCCCGGCTCGCAGATGGCTAGAGCCCCTGGTGCTGGTCCCCATCTTTCTCTCCCCGGTGGTGCTCGCCTTCGGCTACGTGGTGGCGGTCGGTCCGGTCGGATTCGTCACCATCCTCTGGAAGAAGATCTTCGGGTCGGCACCCTGGAACCTGTACTCGCTCGCGAGCGTCATCCTGGTCGCCGGCCTCACCCACATCCCCCACGTGTACCTCTACGCATCCTCCACGCTGCGCTCCCTCGCGGGCGACCTGGAGGAAGCGGCGAGCGTCTCGGGGGCGACCTCCGGCCGCATCGCGCTCACCGTCAGCCTGCCGATGGTCTGGCCGGCCATCCTCTCCAGCGGCGTGCTGATCTTCTTCCTCGGGTTCGAGATGTTCGGCCTGCCGCTCGTCCTCGGCGACCCGGAGGGCCTCCTGGTGCTCTCCACGTATCTGTACAAGCTGACCAACCGCCTCGGCGTGCCGTCCTACCAGCTGATGGCTGTGGTCGCGGTGGTGATCATGGCCATCGCGTTCCCGCTGGTCTGGATGCAGCGGCGGCTCCTGGGAGCGGCGAGCCGGTTCGTCTCGGTGCGCGGCAAGGGGCTCTCCGCGCGCCCGCTGCGGCTCGGGGCCTGGCGCTGGGTGGCGCTCGCCGCGGTCCTGTCCTGGCTTGTGGCGACGGTGGTGGTGCCGCTCGCCGGCGTGGTCCTGCGCGCCTTCGTGAGCTCGTGGGGCGAAGGCGTCCGGCTCTCGGAGGTGCTGACCGTCGAGCACTTCACCGACCTTTTCCAGTACCCGAATCTGGTGCGCGGCATCGGCAATACGCTGGGGATCGCGGTGCTGGGCGGCGCTCTGGCGGTGGCCTGGTATGCGGCCATCGCGCTCGCCTCGCACCGCTGGCAGAGCGTCTGGGCGAGGGTCGTGGACTACCTGGTGATGGTCCCGCGCGGCATGCCCGGCCTGGTCGCAGGTCTGGCGTTCTTCTGGCTCTTCCTCTTCTTCAAGCCGCTCGGGCCGCTGCGCGGCACGGTGGCGAGCGTGTGGATCGCGTACACGGTCGTCTGGTTCGCCTACGGGATGCGGCTCATTTCCAGCGCGCTCCTGCAGATCGGCCCCGAGCTGGAAGAGTCGGCCATGACGATGGGAGCATCGGGGATCCAGGTGATGCGCGAGATCACGCTTCCGCTCATCCGCACGGGCCTTCTGGGGAGCTGGCTGCTGGTGTTCTTGATCTTCGTTCGCGAGTACTCCACCGGGGTGTACCTGCTCGGGCCTGGCACGGAGGTGATCGGCTCGCTCATCGTGTCCTTGTGGGCGACGGGTGCGGTGGACACCGTCGCGGCGCTCTCGGTGATCAACGTCCTCCTGGTCGGGATGGGGCTGTTCGTGGCGCTCCGCCTCGGGGTCCGCCTGCATGACTAGCCTGACGGTGACGAACGTCCACAAGCGCCTCGGCGGGACCGACGTCCTCCGGGGGGTCTCCTTCTCGCTCCGGCGCGGCGAGGTGGTCGCGCTGCTCGGTCCATCGGGCAGCGGCAAGACGACCGTGCTGCGCGCCGTCGCCGGCCTCGACCATCCGGACTCCGGGCGCATCCTCCTCGGCGATCGGCCGCTCTTCGATTCCGGCACGGGCGTGCAGGTCCCCGCCGAGCGGCGGGACCTGGGGCTGGTCTTCCAGTCCTACGCGCTGTGGCCGCACAAGAGCGTGTTCGACAACGTCGCGTACCCACTGCGGCTGCGCAACGTGCCCGCGGGCGACCTTCGCGAGCGGGTCCTGACCACTCTGCGCGAGATCGGCCTCACGGGCATGGAGGACCGCTACCCGCACCAACTCTCGGGGGGCCAGCAGCAGCGCGTGGCGCTCGCGCGAGCCATCGTGTACCAGCCGCAACTGCTGCTCCTGGACGAGCCCCTCTCCAACCTGGACGCCAAGCTGCGCGAGGAGGCGCGCGTGTGGCTGCGCGAGCTGATCGAGCGGCTGGAGATCAGCGCCGTCTGCGTCACGCACGATCAGGTGGAGGCGCTCGCCATCGCCGACCGCGTGCTGCTGCTCGACAACGGGCGGGTCGAGCAGGAAGGAACGCCAGAGGAGATCTACCAATCGCCGCAGACGCTCTTCGCCGCGGAGTTCATGGGATCGAACAACCGGCTCCCGGGCACCATCTCCGAGACGCAGGGCGCGATGGCGAAGCTGTCCGGCAACGGCTGGGAGCTGTGGGGCCAGCTGCGCGCGAAACGGCGCCCGGGCGAGGCGGCCACCGCGCTGATCCGGCTCGAGCGGATGCAGCTCCGGGACGGGCCGGGAGAGAACTGCCTGGCGGGAAAGCTGGAGGCGGCGGTGTACCTGGGCGAGCGCTGGGATTACCTCTTCCGCGCCGGCGATCTGCGCGTGCGCGTCTGGTGTCCCGCGGCGCCTGCGCAGAAGCCGCACTGGATCGGCTTCCCTCCCGAGTCGCTCTGGATCTTCTGAGCCGGCGGCCGTCCGGCGGTTGCGGCGGCGGAAACGCCCCCGCAGAATGCGGCAGTGCATGCCTTCCACTGCGACGGGTACGCGGTGCCGTTGCCGCCCGGACACCGGTTCCCCATGCCGAAGTACCGGCTGCTCCACGAGCGCCTGCTCGCGGACGGCACGCTCCGGCCGGAGGACTTGACCGCCTCGCCCCCCGTCGAGCTGGACGCGCTCCTCCTCGCCCACGATTGGAGATATGTGGAATCGGTGGTGCATGGCGCGCTGAGCGAGGCCGAGGTGCGCCGGCTAGGGTTCCCCTGGAGCGAGCAGCTCGTGTTGCGCTCGCGATCCTCGGTGCACGGCACCGTCCTCGCCGCGCGCGACGCCCTCTGCAACGGGGTCGCCGGCAACCTGGCGGGCGGCACGCACCACGCCTTCGCGGACCACGGCGAGGGGTACTGCGTCTTCAACGACCACGCCGTCGCCGCCCGCCTGCTGCAGCTCGAGGGACGCATCGACCGGGCGGTGATCGTCGACCTGGACGTGCACCAGGGCAACGGGACCGCGGCGATCTTCGCCTGCGACGAGTCGGTGTTCACCTTCTCGATGCACGGCGCCCGGAACTTCCCCTTCCGCAAGCAGCGCAGCTCGCTCGACGTGGAGCTGCCCGACGGATGCGAGGACGGGGAATACCTGGCGCTGCTCGCGAGCCACCTGCCCGCGGTGCTCGACGCCGCGCACGCGGACGTCCTGTTCTACCAGGGCGGGGTGGATCCGCTGGCGCAGGACGCCCTGGGACGGCTGCGCCTGACGCACGAGGGCCTCCGTGCCCGCGACCGGCTGGTGCTCACAGCCGCGCGCGACCGCGGCATCCCGGCCGTGCTCACGCTGGGCGGCGGATACGCCAAGCCGATCGAGGCGAGCGTCGAGGCGCACTGCGGCACCTACCGCGAGGCCAACGCGGTGTTCGGTCAGGTCCCGCGGCTGTAGTCGGTGCGCTGCGGGAACCGCGCGCGGCGCAGCTTCTTCTGCTTCGACGCGCGCGCCTTCTGCGGGTCCGCCCTCACCACCGTCGCGAAGTGCCGCTGCACCCGCATCTGCGCGAACCCCAGTCCCGCCAGGAGCGCGCCGGCAGCCGCGAGCGAGATCCAGCCCAGCGGAGGGCGCCATCCTCGCTGCATCACCCGCTCGAGCTGGGGAGCAAAGGTTGGCTCGTTGGCCGCGGGCAGGTCGTGCAACCGCAGGGCCTCGACCCCCGCCCACAGCCCGCGCACGTCGGACTCCACCGCCTCCCTCACGTCCTGGAGGGGCGGAAGCCTGGCCAGCGAGACGTCGTGGAGGCGCAGCATCATCGCAGTTCTCGGATGCTCCAAGGTGTAGCAGGGTGCGCACCAGCATGCCGCGGACCCTGATTTCGCGGATTTGCGATCAGGGCGGTGCACGATCCTGCACACCGCGACGCGGTGGACGCGGATCAGCCCGGACCCGACCCGCCCTTGCGCTCGTCCCGGTACAGGAAGTCCCGCAGCGCCTGCGCCGTCGTTTCGCGCGCCATCTCCGCGATGCTGGAGGTGAGCGGGATACCCTTGGGGCACGCCTTCACGCAGTTCGCCGCCTTGCCGCAGTCGTTGACCCCGCCGGGGAGCATCAGCGCGTGGAGCCGCTCGGAGGCGTTCATCTTCCCGGTGGGATGGTTGTTGTAGAGCCGCGCCTGCGAGATCGCCGCCGCCCCGATGAACCCGGTCGTCTCGCTGACTTGGGGGCACACTTCCAGGCAGCAGCCGCAGGTCATGCAGGTGGAGAGGACGTAGTTGATCTCCTGGTCCTCCGGAGCGACGCGCGGGCCTGGACCCAGATCGTAAGTGCCGTCGATCGGGATCCACGCCCGGATGCGCTTCAGGGCGTCGAACATCTTCTGCCGGTCCACCGAGAGGTCGCGCACCAGCGGGAACTTCTTCATCGGCTGCAGCGTGATGGGCTGCTCGAGGCGGTCGATCAGCGCCGAGCACGCCTGCCGCACCTTGCCGTTCACGTTCATGGTGCAGGAGCCGCACACCTCCTCGAGGCAGGCCTGGTCCCACACCGGCGGAGGGACGCGCTTGCCGGCGGTGGTCACCGGGTTGCGCTGGACCTCCATCAGCACGGAGATGACGTTCGCGTTCTTGGTGTACGGGACGGAAAACTCGTCCCAGTGCTTGGGCGCGTCGGGCCCGTCGCGGCGTTCGATGCGGACCAGGATGGGTGGGGGCATTCGCGTTTCGATCTCCCTCAAGCGTACCAGCGAGGCTCGGGCTTCAAGATGGGGTGGGACAGGCTCTGGATGGGCTCGAAGCTGACCTGCGGACCGGCCGGCGACCAGCGCGCCATGGTGAACTTGAGCCAATTGTCGTTGCGCTTGCGCCAGGCCTCCATCCACTCCGGGTCCTGCCGTGGGTCCTTGGTCTTCGGCTGCGGCAGGTCGAACTCCGGCTTGTAATGGCTCCCCCGGCATTCGTCGCGCTTCCGCCCCGCCGCCAGGATCAGCTCCGCGATCTCCAGCATGTTCCAGAGCTGGTTCACGTAGGTGGCGCTCTGGTTGAGCGTGCGGCCGGTGTCGAGGACGTTGGCGTTCTTCCAGCGCTCCTTCATGCCGCGGATGGCCTGGATGCCCTCGTCGAGCTCCCGGTTGTGCTTCACCACCGTGGACACGCGCTGCATCAGCTCGCCCATGTCGCGGCCGATCACGTACGGGTTCTCGTTGCCGGCCATCTTGTAGATGGACTCGAAACGCGCAACCCACTGCTTTTGCGCGCCCTGCAAGGCGCCCTGCGGCACGTCCCCCTTCTTCGGCGCGGCGTTCTTCGCGTAGCTGATCATCGCGGGGCCCGCGATCATGCCGGCGTAGATACAGCTGAGCAGCGAGTTCGCGCCCAGCCGGTTGGCGCCGTGGTAGGCGTAGTCGCACTCGCCGGCCGCGTAGAGCCCCGGCACGTTGGTCGCCTGCTGGCGGGGCGAGTCCTTCACCATGTCGTTGTTGGCGTCGGCCTCGTAATCGACCCACAGCCCGCCCATCGAGTAGTGCACGGCGGGGAAGATCTTCATCGGCGTGTGGCGCGGATCGACGCCGACGAACTTCTCGTAGATCTCCATGATGCCGCCGAGCTTGCGGTCGAGCACGTCGGCGGGGATGTGCGAGACGTCGAGGTAGACCGCCTCCTCGCCCTCTACGCCCATCCCCAGGTCGCGGACCACGTGGACGATCTCGCGGCTGGCCACGTCGCGCGGGACCAGGTTCTTGTACTTGGGGTATTTCTCCTCCAGGAAATACCAGCGCTCCGCTTCCGGGATGGAGCGCGGATCGCGCGTGTCGCCCTTCTTGCGCGGCACCCAGACCCGCCCGCCCTCTCCGCGCGCGGACTCGCTCATCAGGCGGTGCTTGTCCTGCCCCGGGATCGCGGTGGGGTGCACCTGGATGAACTCGGCGTTGGCGTAGATGGCGCCGTCCAGGTACGTGCGACCGTTGGCCGAGCCGGTGTTGATCGTCGAGTTGGTGGAGCGCCCGTAGACGATGCCGGGGCCGCCGGTGGCCAGGCACACCGCGTCGGCGGGGAACGCCTGGATCTCCATGTTGCGCATCTCGACGGCGACGATGCCCCGGCAGGCGCCCTGCTCGTCCTTCACGAAGGACAGGTACTCCCAGTACTCGAACTTGCGCACCTGCCCCTCGCTCTCGTACCGCCGGACCTGCTCGTCCAGTGCGTAGAGGAGCTGCTGGCCGGTGGACGCGCCGGAGAACGCGGTGCGGTGGTGGAGGGTGCCGCCGAAGCGGCGGAAGTCGAGCAGGCCCTCGGAGGTGCGGTTGAAGGGCACCCCCATGCGGTCGAAGAGGTAGATGATGGCGGGCGCCGTGTAGCACATGCCCTTCACGGGAGGCTGCTCGACGAGGAAATCGGCGCCGCGGATGGTGTCGTACAGGTGGATGTCGGGGTGATCGCCTTCGCCCTTTGTATTCACCGCCCCGTTGATGCCGCCCTGCGCGCAGACGGAGTGGCTGCGCTTCACCGGCACGATGGAGAAGACGTCCACCTGCTTGCCGGCCTCCGCCAGCTTGATGACCGTCATCAGCCCGGCCAGGCCGCCGCCGACGACGATGTAACGCTCCGCCATTGCTCCCTCCGGAGCCGCGCGTCATAGCGCACCGGGCCCGGAGCCGCAATGACGGCGCCAGCGTGCGGAACGCGGGAGGGTGGCCCCGCAGCTGGGGGCCGCGGCCGCTAGCCCTTTTCGTTCTGGGCGACGGTGGCCTTCGCCGGCGTCTTCTTGGCCGCCTTCTTCGCGGCGACCTTCTTCTGCGGCTTCTGCTCCTGCTGCTGGGCGGTCTGGTGCTCGTCCTCGCAGGCCCCGGCGGCGCGCGCTCCGAGCAACCCAACCACGGCCGCACCGATCCAGATCAGCTTCTTCATCGCGCACCTCGTCCCGGCCGGCAGGGTCGGTGAGGTGAAGGCTAGCGCGAGGCGGCGCAGTTTGCTACCCGTCGCGCCATGGATGCCCCGAGCTCGGTGCGATTTGTCGATCTGGAGACCGCCCGCGCCTCGCGCGGTTTCCGGCTGGCGGTGATCACCAGCGTGCCGAGCCTCTGGTCGGATGCGGCACGCGGGATGGCCGCCGCGAAGGAGCTGGACTGCCTGGCGGTCTCGTTCGATCCGCGCGACGAATCCGTCCCGCGCTGGACCGGGTGCCCCAACGCGCCGGTGGCGCTCTACGCGGACGAGCTTCCGCGCACCGGGTGGGCGGAGATCCTATCCTTGCTGGAGCGTCTGGGCGGAAAGCTCTCGCTGGTCCCCGAAGATGCGGCCCAGCGCGGCTCGCTCTTCGGGCTCTCGCACGAGGTCTGCGGGGAGATGGGCCTCGGATGGATCCGCCGCCTGCTCCTCCTGCACGCGTCGTTCAGCTCGGGCGGGATCTACGGGTTCCCGATGCCGGTGGCGAAGTTCCTCGCCCGCCGGTACGGCTATGCCAAGGACCTGGTCGCGCCGGCGCGGAAAAGGTTCCTGGAGATCCTCACGCTGCTCGATCGGCAGCTGGCGCGCGCGGGGGGACCCTGGTTCTTCGGCCAGCGCATGACCGCCCTGGATTTCTACTCGGCGGCGGCCATCGGGCTCCTGTTGCCGCTGCCCGACTCGATCCGCCCCATCGTGCCGATGATGCGCCCGGTGCTGGAGCGGTTGGACGACGATCTCGCGGCCGGCATCACCCCGGCCCTGCGCGCCCACCGGGACCGCATCGCGCCGCGCTGGTTCGCGCTTCCGCCGGCGTGAGCCTCGAGGCCCGCCGAAGAGACGATCTACAGCTTGATCTCGTCGACCGTCTTCTTCACCGACTGGAAGGACTTCTCGAACATCGCCTTCTCCTCGGCGGTGAGCTCGATCTGGTGGATCTTCTCGACGCCCTTGGCGCCGATGGTGGCGGGAACGCCCATGTAGTAGCCGCTGATGCCGTACTCGCCCTCCAGCAGCGCGGCGCTGGGCAGCACGCGCTTCTTGTCCTTGAGGTACGACTC
>Ga0099794_10000876_pt1 | contig 10151 bp, 7 predicted proteins | sample Rivendell_Oct201_10_FD_77320 | JGI IMG/M metagenome (GOLD analysis project Ga0099794, IMG submission 77320) | Vadose zone soil microbial communities from the Eel River Critical Zone Observatory, Northern California, USA -... | ecosystem: Host-associated > Plants > Roots > Rhizosphere > Soil ... | reverse complement strand
GAAATCACTGCCAATTGTATTCAGTCTGAAGGCCAGAAGAACCGGCAAATCGCGCTTGTCAACCTGCGCAACATCCGGACTGTGCGGGCGCGGCACGACCTGACGCTGTGACAAGGCGCAAGACCGGCGTTTTTGAAATGCTCTGCTGTGTCGCAATCGGTGGTGCGTCCTGAGCGGCTGAGGATCTGGCGCACACGGCACCCCGGCCGAGGACAGCGCCGCCGCGGGTAGGCGCGGATCGCCTTTGATCCGCACGCCTGGGCAAACGCATCGCCTAACGGCGTTTTTGCACCAGCGGGTGCCACAGAAGCGCCCGAACAATTAGCGGCAAACCAATCACAAGGGGCAGTAGCCAATACATAAAGTGAGGCAAGTCCCTCCAAAGCGGCAATTGTTTTCCGTTGTCGACGTAAAAAGCGATCAACATCAGAACGTACGAAAGGCCCATTCCCGCGATGTGCAACCTCTTCCATTGGGGCCAGCGCTGCCGAAGAGCCGCGCGCCCCAAACATGCCGACGCGAACGACGCCATGCCGAGAAGAAACAAATGATAAGTGTGGACCCAGCGCATCACAGACAGGAGTGTCGCTGAAAGAAAGAGCGCAAGCAGGCTCCAGAAATAAATCTGCCCCAGCGTGGAATGGCGCCCTCGGCCTTTTTGGCTGAACATTGCGAGAGCCCCGACGGCCACGCATCCGAGACCTACCGGGATATGAATACCTACGACCACCGTCAGAAAGAACGGATCGGCCGACTGAATTTCAATCCCGGCCAGACGTGTGACGTTCTCGATCATATTCGCCGACGTGTGGGTGCGAGCGGCCGCGCCATCCCGCTTGCATCGGAAATAACCTAGCATCCACGCATCAACTTGGACAAATCCGATGTGGGCGCAGGTATCGGCGAAGCCGCTGTTCTTGATTCCGACTTCGAGTTCGCCTTCTATGTCAGTCTTTGCCTGATAAAGATACCGAACCGTCTGCTTAGCGCGGACTACTTGGTGCTTTGGCTGAATAGCCCCGAAGGCCGAAGCTCAACAATCCGAACCTACGGCAAAGGTGCATCGCAAGGTAATTTGAACTTGAGCCTGATCCGCGCGTTCAAGATTCCCCTCCCGCCGCTCGCCGAACAACACCGCATCGTTACCAAGGTCGATGCGCTCATGGCGCTGTGCGATCGATTGGAGGCGAGGCTGGCCACCGGTGACGACTCTCGCAACCGGCTTCTCAATGCGCTTCTCGCTGAAGCTCTGGCTCCGGAAGTGATGCCGGCGGAAGCAGAGAGAATTGCCGCGCATGGATGACACAGATCGTGAAACGTTTTAGGCGTACTCAAACGCGTCCGCTGATTTCAGTGAAAGCGTTGCAGCATCGCTTCCACTATGCACCATTCACTTTGACCAGCGAATGTCCTTCGGCGGCAGCACGCTCCAGCATTGGGGCGATATAGTCCGGCGCCCATTTAAGTCGCATCGGCGTCCGTTCCAAACATCGATCGTACGGAACTCCGTGAATCCCCGGACGACGAGCCGATGTCGGCGATCGCCCGCGAAGCAATGTCAGACAGAACACCGAGGTTGGAGAAGGAACGAGAGTTGGTGAATACAATAGCCCCAGTCCGGCTATATCGATATACAAAAGCAACAAGGTATTCTGTAAGTATTCGGTCGCAGTCGATTCGCAAACTTGTATGGCTAGACTGGAGACGCGATGGCGCGCATTCGTAAGATCGAAATCGAGAATTTCCGCTGCATCAAGTCGCTGACGTGGCAGCCTTCACCCGGGATCAACTGCCTCATCGGTGCGGGCGATAGCGGTAAATCCACGGTACTCGATGCCATCGATCTTTGCCTTGGCGCGCGGCGCACGGTGCAATTCACCGATGCCGATTTTCATAATCTTGATGTCGAGACACCGCTCACGATCACCCTTACCATCGGCGAGCTCGATGACGCCCTGCGGAATCTCGACACTTATGGCCTGTTTCTTCGGGGTTACGACGGCGAGACTGGCGAGGTTGAGGACGAACCGGAGAAGGAACTTGAAACCGTTCTTTCCCTGCAGCTCACAGTCCGGAACGATCTGGAGCCGTCCTGGAGCCTGATTTCGGATCGCGCCATGGCGCAAGCCGTAACCCGGAATCTGACCTGGGGCGACCGAGTGCGGCTATCTCCTACCTTGATCGGGGCGTTGGCGGATTTCAATTTGGGCTGGAAGCGAGGTTCAGTGCTGAACCGCCTGACGGACGAGAGGGCTGATGCTTCAGTCGCGCTGGCCAAAGCCGCACGCGATGCGCGTGGCGCCTTCGGCGCGGACGCGGAGAAACAGCTTGGCGTAACGTTGGGACTGGTGCTCGCCGCCGCCGGCGAGCTTGGGATCAGGGTCGGGAAAAAGGTGCGCGCACTTCTCGATGCACACTCAGTAACCTTCAACGGCGGCACGATTTCGCTGCATAACGAGGATGGGGTTCCCCTTCATGGCCTCGGCGTCGGATCAACACGCCTCCTGATCGCTGGGCTTCAGAGGAAAGCCGCGGCACAATCATCGATCTTGCTTGTCGATGAACTCGAATACGGTTTGGAACCACATCGCATCATCCGGTTTCTGGGATCGCTGGGGGCCAAGGAAGAGGCTCCCCTACTACAAGCCTTCATTACTACACACTCTCCCGTGGCCCTGCGCGAGCTAACCGGCGATCAGCTTGTCGTGCTTCGCGAAGGAGGCGGATGCCACGATGCGCTCAACGTTGGCTGCGAAGATGATGTACAGAGTGCGATCCGGCTTTTCCCGGAAGCATTTTTGGCTACATCTGTGATTGTATGCGAAGGCGCTTCAGAAGTCGGATTTCTTCGGGGTCTTGACCATGCACGAGCGGCGAACGGCCTTCCCTCCATATTTGCATGCGGTGTGGCCCTCGTTGATTGCGGCGGTGGGGAAGCCGACAGGGTTTTCGCTAGGGCTTCTGCGTTTCAACGCCTTGGCTACCGGGTTGCGGTACTACGCGACGACGACTTGAAGCCTTCGGAAAATATCGTAAATGCCTTTACGTACGCGGGTGGCGCTGTCTTTTCCTGGCGGGATGGGCGCGCGCTAGAAGACGAGCTTTTTCAAAACCTCACCGATGGCGCGGTCTCACAGCTGCTCCATCTTGCAACCGAGCTTCATGGCAAAGAGCTTGTCGACACGAACATTCGATCAGCTTCGCAGAATGCGAAGCACTTGGAAGCGATTCAGCTTGAGATTGTTCTCGATGGCTTATCAGCTGCCTCGCGCATTATCTTGGGCAAGGCGTCCCGGTCGAAGAAGACCGGATGGTTCAAGTCAGTGTCGTGGATGGAGGAAGCGGCACACACAATCATCGCTCCCGATTTAGCGAAGGCGAATGCCGGGTTCCGCAACATCACGGAGCAGGTGATGATGTGGTCGACCGATGTCGGTTGACCATATCGACCTTCTGGCGATCAACCGCGGTACGGTTACGGCACCTGCCGGGTGTGGAAAAACACATCTGATCGCGCAATCACTGAAGCACTTTAGGGGTCCAAAGCCGATCCTCATTCTGACTCATACCAATGCGGGCGTCGCGGCGCTCCGGCACCGCCTTAACCAAGCCGGAGTACCGCCCCGTACCTATCGGCTGACAACTATCGACGGCTGGGCGATGCGGCTCGTTGGCCTATTTCCGCAGCGTAGTGGAGTAGATTCCGCTACTTTGAAAATGACCAATCCGAAGGAAGACTACCTTACGGTGCGCAAAGCAGCCGGGCGCATGCTGAAGGCAGGGGATGTTCTCGATCCGGTGGCATCGACCTATGACCGTCTGATCGTGGATGAATATCAAGACTGCTCCGTCTTGCAGCATGCAATCGTGTTTTATGCCGCTCGCGCACTTGCGACTTGCGTACTTGGCGACCCGATGCAGGCCATCTTCGGTTGGCCTGGCAATGAACTCGCCGATTGGGACAAGCATACCTGTGCACATTTTCCGTTACAGGCAGAGCTTTCCGTCCCGTGGCGTTGGCGAAATGCAAGAACAGAGCGTCTCGGCGAGTGGCTCCTCGATGGGCGCAAGCGGCTCCAAAATAGCGAGGCTATCGATCTTACAGTCGCACCGGAGGAAGTGACCTGGATACATCTTGATGGAACGGAAGATCGTCTCCGTCAACTTCGTGCCGGGCGTACCAAGGCACCGGATCACGAGGGGAACGTGCTCATTATTGGGAAAAGCACCAGCCCCGTCAGCCAGCAGGAATTCGCGAGCCAGACGCCGGGCGCGGTGACAGTTGAGGCAGTCGATCTGAAGGACTTGGTTCACTTCGCGCGCGATGTGGATTTCCAGAAGCCCAACGCGCTAGAGAAAATCGCGAACTTCGCTGGCTCGGTGATGATAAATGTGGGTCCAGCGGACTTAGTACGACGCGTCGATGTTTTGGCGCGAGGCACCGCACGTCGCGAAGCATCCGATGCAGAGAAGGCAGCGCTCGATTTCCAGCGCGTGCGTACGCCCACCGCCGCCGTTAATTTACTCGTGGCCATTGGCAGGGACGCGGGTGTCCGAAGTCACCGGCCGGCCGTGCTGCGCGCATGTATTAAAGCCTTGCAATCCTGCGACGGTTCGGCGGGAAATACATTCCATGACGCGGCCATCCGGGCGCGCGAACAAAACCGCCTTATTGGCCGCCATCTGCCCAAGCGGGCCGTGGGAAGCACCCTTTTGCTCAAAGGTCTAGAGGCGGATGTTTCGGTGATTCTGGATGCGGCAGATCTCGATGCACGTAATCTTTATGTCGCGATGACGCGTGGTGCCAAACGGCTGGTGGTCTGTTCGAAGAGCGTAGTCCTGAAGGTATGAACGGGTTGGCGGCGCACGCCGGGTGAATTCAAAGCCTCAACGGGAAGCGCAATCTTGGAATCAACGCCAGACGTTCAGACCATTTTGCGCTTCTCGGTTAAGCAAACTCTCCCTGGAATCGTAGCCGCGCTATTGCTTTGGAGAACATAGGGTTATCCTTGCACTTCTCCAGTTTCGCCACGGCAGGCTCGCCGACCGCCTGCACGTCAGACACGTCCTCCTGCGAAAGATCACGCGCCTTGCGCAATTTCTCAAGCGTCATTTCTTCGCGCAGAGCAGCAGGCTTGGCACGCCACGCGCGCACAGCGCGCTGGCATCCACTTCCTTTCCCAATGTGGTGATGTTGCACAGGGAGTGCGTTGCGGAGAATGCAATATTATGGGTTGGTTAGGGAGCCGCTACCGCAAGCGGCTTCCTTTCGCGATATCGGAGCTCAAGCCGAGCGCGCGCACCGCGCGACCAGAGTTCTGGGGGATCAATGAGCGTGGGAGGCCGCTACGCGGTGGTCGGTGACGGGCGGTTCCCCCGTCAGCTCCGGGAAAATCTGTTGCAACCGGGTCATAGTCGCCGCCGCGATGCCCGGCGCATGAATGTGAACCCCCATTTCGGCCCAAGGAAAGTCGGGGTCCGCCGACGCCGAGGCCCAATTGAGGCTGGTGACGACGATGTTGTCGTCGTCCCACGCAATAATCTTCCCGTGCAGGGGTGTCGTTCTGGTCCGGATCAGGTTGACGCCGTTGGCAGCGGCATCCTCCCGAAGCGCTCGGGCATGGCGATGCTTCAGCGGTCCGGAAGGCTGGGTATAGAGACTGGGTATAGAGAATAGTCGCGCCGAGGCCCGGCCGCGCGGCCGCCACTTGGCCCTGCAGGAGAGCGCCGGGGCGTGCGGTGGAGCCTAGCTTGTGACAGCCGACAAAGAAGAGCTTCGTTGCCGCACCGCTCGCGGCGCGGATCATCTGATCATGCCCCTCGCCGACTACGATGCCCATGCGGGCGGGACCCGCGCCCGGCGGCATGCGGCGGAGATCGCGGGCCGTCATAGCCATCTCGGTCGCGATGCTGTCGGCGAGCCCGCGCCGGCCGACCAGGCGCTGCAGCGCGAGCGCCATATCCGCGAGCACGGCGTTGTCGCGCAAAACGATCGAAAGCTCGACCGCCTGGAAAGGCGACGAGAGCCAGTTGCAGGAGCCCACCGCCGCGAGCCAGCCGTGCTCGGTATCGAGGAAGACAAGCTTCGCGTGCGAGCCGGTACTGCGCATGTGGACGTGAAAGCGGCCTCGCATCGCCGGGTCCTCGCGGACCATGCGGGCAATGGCTGCCGCCGCCTTTGCGCTACGCTGCTCAGTCTCTTCATCCCGCTCCGCGCCCCAGAGGAGTTCGAAGCTCACTCCGCGCTGGCACGCGGCGCGGATCGGCTCCATCAGGCCCTCAAAGCGCTTGGCGTCGAGGAAGGTCGAATGAATGATCACTCGCCGCTGCGCCTTCGTGAGTAGGTTGAGGAAGAGCCGCCGGTGCTCGGCGCCCCCGATGACGAGATCGGCGGACTCAAGCGCGCACGGGCGCAGGATGGTATCGGTATCAATCTCTTCGCTGGGACCCGCATATCCGACGCGGATATCGCCGGTTCCGGGCGGCAACGCTGCTGCCTCAGCAACGACGTGCCGGAGGCTAGCGCCGGCGGTTTCGGGCAAACCGCGCGGCAGCCCGTCGACGACGCGGACGATCATGAACTCGTCGTCGCGTACGTCCGCTGTTCGGCTGTCGATGGCCCCGACCTCCTCGTTCCATCCGCGTGCGGCAATGTCAGAAAGGCGGCGGAGATTGGCCTCGTGCGACATGGACGGCCCGCCGCCTTCGACCCCCACCTTGCGGATTTCCGCACCATTGGTGCGCTCGATATCGAGCTTGTAGGGCGGCATGATGGTCACGTCGCGGCTCGGATAAAATTCGCCGGAAACGCATTCGATGACGAACCCGACCCGTTTGGTGTAGCGCTTCGGGAAGACCGGGAGCGGATTGCCGCCGCTGATGGTCTTGAAGCCATATTCGCTCGCCCGGAAGGCAGCACCTTCGCCCACCGCCACTTCGACCAGGCGAAAGCGCATGAGCCGGGCGATCGCGGCGACGATAATTTGCCGCGGCAGGCCTGTTTCCAAGACGAGCGTACCAATGGTTCGCGACTGGCGTGTCATTGACCAGAGCACAATCTCCTCGATGGCGCTCCAGCCGCGCCCCTTGTCAATGCCGACCCCGCAGGAAATGCGGAACACGGGGATGGCGATCAACACGCTCATGGGCGCGCCCCAAGCGCCATCGGCGCAATAATGGTCGCGAGCGGAAGCTTGTCTTGGCCGCGCGTTTCGCGTGTGAGCGTGGCGATGGTGTCGCCGATCTGGGTGAGGAATCCGAGGTTGTGGGGCTCGTCGTCCGGGTTAACCCCGCGGACGGCTTCGCGCAGGAAGTCCAGGCTGCCGATCAGGACAAGCTGCCACTTGGCGCGGCTCAGGGCGACGTTGATGCGTCGGCGATCGCGAAGGAAGCCGAGTGCGGCCCCGCCGGTACGGGGATTGTTGCGGACCAGGGAAACGATGACGAGATCGGCCTCGCTTCCCTGAAACGAGTCGACCGTGCCGACAAAACCGCCCGCGGATCGCGCGGAATCGAAATCGTCGAGATGCGCAAGCTCCGTACGACGCAGCCCATCAACCCGGCTGGCAAGCAGATCGACCTGGGCCTGGTAGGGCGAGAGGATGGCGAGCGTCGGCCGCGTTGCCCTGGCTCTCGGTCGAACATGGCGAAGCACGTCGATGACCGCGTTCGCCTCGGCGGGATTGTGCCAGCGCGGCCGGGCCTGCTCCATCGAGGAGCTCTTCCCGGAGGCGCTGACGTGCGGAAAGTTGACGACCACGACGGGCGAGCGCGGTAGCGGCGCAAGGGACACGAACGGCGGGAGCTCGGTCAGGGCCGCCCGCGTGCGCTTGGCCTGGGTCTCGAGCTTGTTCTTGTAAAACGCTGCCGAGATGATCCGGGCGATCGCAGGATCCATACGACGCTGCTCGGTCAGCATGGCTGAGATCGCGCGGTGGCCGGAGTTCGCGAGCGCGCGCCGCTCGTCCTCTTCGGCAAACGTACGGAAGGGCTCAAGCAGCCTAAGGGCGAGATTGCCGGTCTCACGGAGCCGCACGGGGTCTTGTGCGATGCGTCCCAACTCTTCGAGCTCGCCTTCGCGCATCAATGGGCCGATGAGCTGAGGCGCGAGTTGAATGGCGGCGGTCAGCAGGCTGAAATCGCTGAGGATGTGACCGAGGCGGTCGGCCTCGAACGGGGGCAGCTGGCGGTGGTCACCAATCAGGAGCCTCCGGCCCGAAAGCATCAGCGGGCCGACCAGCTCGGGCCCGGTCGCCTTGGCCGCCTCCTCCACGATGACCCAGTCGAATTGCTCGCGCTCCTCCACCATGCTCTCGATGTCCGGCGAATTGGCCGTCGAAATAACGACATTGGCGCCGTCGAGAACAAGGCTTGAGACGGCGTGAAGGCCGGCCCGATCCTCCGACTCGCCGGCGTTTCTCGAGGTCTTCAGCAATTGGGCGACCGCTCGCAACGCTGTGATGCGCTCGCGGAGCCCTTGCGGGGCCGCGCCGAACGCCGTGCTGCGCGACAGCTTGTCGAGATAGTCAAGGCCAACAAGGTGTGCCTCCTCTTCGGACGTCGGCCGCCGATCGGGCGTGGTGGTCCGTACGACGATCACATCGTCGATACCACTGGCATCGAACGTCTTGGTGATCTTCGTCTGCAGATGGTCGAGCGCGTCGTGGCCTTGGGCACTGACCAGAATCCGGGTGGCCCGGTCAGCGTGGAAACGCCGGCGAATGGTCTCGGTCGCAAGCTTGGTCTTCCCGACCCCGGGCGGACCGACCACTAGATACGAGGGAAGCGTCGACCATAGGCCGACCAGCGCGCGCTGCTTCGGCTCATCAAGGTCGAGAAAGGCCTCTTCCTTCTGGTCCTTTTCGTCAATCGTCTCCCGGCTGGACCTCCGCATGCGCCACGGGTTTTCCAACATGTCCGCAAGATCGACGCGTGTATCGAGAGCCTTGATGTTGCGCAGCCTCCGGGTGATCACGCGTTCGGTTCCGGTATCGCGCTCGGCCCGGAGAAAGTAAGGCCCGTTGGCAGGCAATTCGTCATCGATCTCGAAGCGGTAGCCGCGGCGGCCGCGATGGTCGCGCACATCAACGAACGTCGCGGTCACGTCGCCCGAGCGGCTCGCGCCCAGACTGGAGGACAAGCCGATGCGCCACTTGCTTTCGGCGTCTCGCCGATCCTCCTCGAACAGCCGCTTGAGCGCGGTTGCGCTCTCGGACATGCCGACCTTTTTCGCAAGGCGGTCCCGGTCGTTGTCTGGCTCGGCGCGCAGCAAGACAAAGCGCCGTCCGGCTTGCCGCTCGCTGTTGAGGAGCTCGATCGGGTAGCATTCCAGCGCCTTGACGAGGCCCTCCGCGATTTGCGCGAGTACGAGGGCCTGGCGGACGCCCTCGACCCTATTGACCGGCACCGGCTCCCGTCGCGGCCCGGCAAAGACGCTCCAGTCGAGAAGATCAGGACCAAGGCTCGCGCGCAGCTCCTCCGCTTCGCCGACGGACCGCGCGACCGTGATCGGTTGGTCGAGGTGGTGGTCCGTATCCGTGCCGAGCTTCAGGGCGCCGGCGCGAGGCTTGAGCTCGATGCAGACCCCGATGTCCCAGGCGGGGCTACCCCCGTCGCGAAAGGCCTTCAGGCGGTAAATCATGGCCTCGGTGACGAGCCTGAGAGTGCCGGTGGCGGGATCGAATTCGCGCGGGACCAGGAGCTTGGGGCCGTTATCCAGGTCTGCCCGGACCCAATCGAGTTGCTGCTGGAATTCGTCGATGGCAATTTCGCCGTTTGAGGCGTCGTACACTGCTTCGGCGAGTCCGGCGCTCACGGCAAAGCGGAGGATGAATGTGCCGGAGCGCAGCGTGGCCGCCTGCGCTATGCTGGCGATAATCTCGTCGATGGAGCGCACGACCGCCGGGGCATCCAGTAGATCGAACCGCGTTGGTGCGGTGAGCCGTTTGAGGAGGGCGCGCTCCGAGGCATTTAGGGCAATGGGCACGTTTGCCGCGTCCTCCGAGGCGAGTTCGCCGGAGGACTTGATCCGTACACCGAGGCAGCCCGCGATCATGTGGCCGAAAGCCCGCCAATCTTCGGCGAAGGAATACGTGTCAGACCGTTGGGCGGCGCCTTCGGCGCCGAGTTTGGCGTGCGAACGGTCGATGCTG
>Ga0099794_10000874_pt1 | contig 10154 bp, 8 predicted proteins | sample Rivendell_Oct201_10_FD_77320 | JGI IMG/M metagenome (GOLD analysis project Ga0099794, IMG submission 77320) | Vadose zone soil microbial communities from the Eel River Critical Zone Observatory, Northern California, USA -... | ecosystem: Host-associated > Plants > Roots > Rhizosphere > Soil ... | reverse complement strand
CGGAGGTGGACGTGACCGTGGCGCTCTTCCTCGCGGCGGGCAGCTCGGCGGGTGCCTTCCTGGGGGCCCTGCTGGCCAGCCGGCTTTCGGACAGGACGCTCAAGGTGATCATGGCGATCCTTTTGGTGGCGGTGGGCTCGAAAGAGATCTACGACGCGGTGATCGGGGGGGCGCCGCACCTGGTCGGAACCACCGTCCTGCGGTTGTCGCCCCTGGACTACGGGCTGATCACAGCGGGCGGCGTGCTCATCGGGGTGGCGAGCGGTCTTACCGGCGTGGGTGGCGGAATCTTGATCGTTCCACTCCTCGGGCTCGGGTTCGGGATCGGCCAGCGGATCGCGCAGGGCACATCGCTCCTGGCCATCCTCCCCACCGCTGCCATCGGCGCGCTGACCCACCACAGAAGCGGAAACGTCGACCTGCGCGCGGCCTCGTGGATTGGCATCGCCGGTGCGCCGGCGGCGCTCGTCGGCGCCGCGCTGGCGCTGTGGCTGCCCCAGCGATTCCTGGGCGGCCTCTTCGGAGCCTTCCTGCTGTTCGCCGCCGTGCGGACTTGGCCCCGAGGCCGGGCTACTCCGGCGGCTTGACCGGCGCCTCCGGCTGGCTCGTCTCCACCGCGTGGTGTCGAAACTGCACGTCCGCGGGCGCCTGACTGCCGGCCCCTTTGGCCTTCTTCTTCTTCTTGACCTCGCGTCCCTGCTTGTTGCGTCCTTTAGCCATGGGCCCCAGTTTCTATGACCAGGGCCAGTTCGCGCAAGAAGGATTCGACATCCGTCACCAGGCCGATCGACTGCCAGCTGCCGCGGTCGGCGAGCTTGGTCACGACTGCCGGGTTGATGTCGACGCAAACGGTGCGCACACCTGCCGGCAGCATGTTGCCGGTCGCTATCGAGTGCAGCATGGTCGACAGCATCAGCGCCATCCGCACACCGTGTAGGGCTGAGCGCATGGCCCGCTGCGCCTCAACCATGTCGGTGATCACGTCGGGAAGCGGCCCATCGTCGCGTACGGAACCGGCAAGCACGAACTCGACCCCATGGTCGATCGCCGACTTCATCACCCCCGATGTGAGCTGCCCGCTCTCGACCATCTGTCGCAGGCCCCCCGCCGCGCGGACGCGATTGATTGCACGCATGTGGTGCTCGTGCCCATGCTCGATGGCGAGCCCGCTCTCGACGTTGATGCCGAGCGCAGTGCCAAACAGCGCCGACTCGACGTCGTGCACGGCCAGTGCATTGCCCGCGAACAGGACCTGCACGTACCCGAGCTCGATGAGCCGTGACAGGTAACGCCCCGCCCCGGTGTGGACGACGGCGGGCCCCGCGACGACGACGATGCGCCCTCCCGCCTTCCGGATCTGTTTCATCTCGCCGGCGATCGCGCCGATCAGAACCTTCTTGGGCTTCTCTGCCGAGACCTCGCTCGCCATGAATGTGAAGATCTCGGTCTGCCGCGATCGCTCCAGCGGCGTGACCCTCACGCCCTGGTGGCCGACAACGATCTCGATGCCGGGAGTTGCGCCCTGAAACACGATGCATCGCGCGCGCCCGGCCTTGGCGTCGACTGCGATCGCGCAGTCCATCTCGATGTCTTCGACCACCGCCCAGCGGTCGCCGATCAGCACTTCGGTCGGGAGGTTGCTGGTCGAGTAGAAACCCTCCGGGAACACGCCTTGCTTGGTGACCTTCTCCAGCTGGGCCGGCTTTTCCGATTCCGCCGTCGCGCCCAACGCCCGAGCCTGGCGCACGATGCGGTCGAGCTGCTCGGCCGAAGACGCCACCACCTCCATGCGACAGATCGAGGGATCGGTCTTGTGCTGTCCGACCTTCAGCTCCTCGATCGTGAAATTGCCGCCCTGGTCCATGACCAGGTCCATGACCTGGGGCAGGATCATCGAGTCGATGATGTGACCCTTGAGGACTAGGCGGGCGGTGTGCCTCTGGTCGCTCACCGGAGCGCGCCGACCACTGCGTTGATGGCGTCCTTGGCCTTCGCCGCCTCCAGCGACGGTTTCTCCGCGTACAGGACGCTCCGGCTTGCGGACACCAGGCACGAAGCGGGATCGCCGTTCCACGCCGCCCGCACGGAGCCCTCGAGGTCCCCACCTTGCGCGCCGATGCCGGGGATGAGGAACGGGAGCTGCGACGAGCTGCGCACGTCCGCGATCTCCGTCGGGGCGGTGGCGCCGACCACGAGGCCGACGTTGCGATGAACGTTGAGGCGCTCTGCGAGCTCAGCCACCCGCATGTACAGCGGCATGCCGCCGGCGTCCAGGTGCTGCAGGTCCGCAGCGCCCGGATTCGAGGAGCGGCACAGGATATACACCCCTCGGTCCTCGTAGCGGGTGAACTCTTCGATCGAGTCGGCGCCTAGATATGGATTGACGGTGGCGGCGTCCATAGCCAGGGTCCCGAAAACCGTGACCGCATAGGCCCGCATGGTGTTGCCCATGTCTCCGCGCTTGCCATCGAAAAGAAATGGCGTCTTCGATGCTTCATCGCGGAGCTCCAGGAGCGCCTGCCAGCCGTCCGGGCCGTACTGTTCCCAAAAGGCGCTGTTGGGCTTGTAGCAGCAGACGTGCTCTTCCGTTTGACGCACGACCTCTCGACAATGCCGAAGGGCGCCGGCCGCGCCGCCGGCGATGCGCCCGGGATCAGGGTCGAGTCCGACGCAAAGGAGGGTGTGCCGTTCTTTCGAGAGCGCGCGCAGGCGTTCGAAGTAGCTCATGGGCACGTCAAATCGTAGCTACCATGAAGTCGTGGAGCGGCTGATCCGAATCGGTCTGGCCCAGGTCAACACCATCGTCGGCGACCTGCAAGGCAACACGCGCTTGATCACCGACTGGATAGGACGCGCGCGCGACCAGGGTGTCGACATCGTGGCTTTTCCCGAGCTGGCGATCACCGGCTATCCACCCGAAGACCTCGTGCTCAAGCCGGGCTTCGTGCGCGACAACCTGAAGCAGCTCCACGTCGTCGCCGGCGCGACCAAGGGCATCTCGGCGGTCGTCGGTTTCGTGGACGAGGATGGCGACCTCTACAACGCCGCCGCCTACATGCATGACGGCGAGATCAAGGCGATCTATCACAAGGTCTTCCTGCCCAACTACGGCGTGTTCGACGAGCAGCGCTATTTCGCGGTGGGCCACCGGTGTCCGATCTTCGAGCTCTCGGGCATCAAGGTCGGCGTCTCGATCTGCGAAGACTGCTGGTATCCAGCGGGCCCAATGGCATGGGAGGCTCACCACGGCGCCGAGCTGCTGATCAACATCAACGGGTCCCCATACCACGCGGGCAAGCGCGGTCCGCGTGAAGAGATGGTCGCGGGCAGGGCCGCCGACTACGGAGCCTTCGTCGCCTACGTGAACCTCATCGGGGGGCAGGACGAGCTGGTTTTCGACGGAGACAGCGTGATCTTCGGCCCGCACGGCGAGCTGCTGGCGCGTGCAGCGTCGTTCCGCGAGGACCTCTTGATGTACGACGTGGACCTGACCACCACCGCATACCATCGGCCACACGAGAAGATCCATTACGAGGCCGAGGGCGCGGCCCGGCTCGAGCTCGAAACGACCGACGTGCCGCTGCCCGCGCAGGCGGAACGGCCCAAGCCGGCGCTCACGCCCCGCATCGAGACCCCGCTCGATGGTGCCGCCGAAATCTATGCGGCGGTGGTGCTTGGTACCGGCGACTACGTCCACAAGCAACGCTTCCAGAAGGTCGTGGTCGGCATGTCCGGCGGTGTTGACTCAGCCCTGACGGCCGCGATCGCCGCCGACGCCCTCGGCCCGGAGAACGTGATCGGCGTGCGCATGTCCTCGCGACACACGTCTGCGGAAAGCCTGGAGGACGCGGGCCTGGTGGCCGAGGCGCTCGGTATGCAGCTCATGGACTTCTCAATCGAGCCGCCGCATCGCGGTTTCGAAGAGATCCTCGCCCCGGTCTTCCAGGGGACCAAGCCCGGCGTGGCGGAAGAGAACCTTCAGCCGCGCATCCGGTCCACCATCCTCCACGCGCTGTCGAACAAGTTCGGCTATATCGTGCTGAGCACCGGCAACAAGTCCGAGCTCGCGACCGGGTACGGGACGCTCTACGGCGACATCGCCGGTGGGTACGCGGTGCTGAAAGACATCACCAAGACGACGGTCTACGAGCTCTGCCGCTACCGCAACTCGCTCAGTCCGGCGATCCCGGAGCGGGTCCTCACCAAGCCGCCCTCGGCCGAGCTGAAGCCTGGCCAGAAAGATTCCGACAGCCTCCCGCCTTACGAAGAGCTCGACCCCATCCTGCGCGGCTACGTGGAAGAGGACCTCACGCCCGAGGAGCTGGTCGCGGCCGGACACCGGCCCGAGACGGTTGCGCGCGTGATCCAGCTCGTCGATCGGAGCGAGTACAAGCGCCGCCAGGCGCCTCCGGGCGTGAAGATCACACCGCGCGCGTTCGGCCGCGACCGGCGCATGCCGATCACCAACCGATACGTCCCCAACGGCGTCCGACCTACGAGCTAGCGAGCCGACTGGGCATAATCAACGCTGATAGCAGGTATAGATAGGAGCTATATGGCAGGTACTTTTGACGTCGCTGTCGTGGGCGGGGGGCCAGGGGGCTACGTCGCCGCCCTTCGCGCGGCCCAGCTGGGGGCGGTGACGGCCATCATCGAGAAGGATCGGTTCGGCGGCACGTGCCTGGTCCGTGGCTGCATCCCCACCAAGGCGCTGCTGCAGTCATCCGAGCTCTACACGCTGGCCAAGGGCGGCGCCCCGTTCGGCGTCGTGGCAGGCAACCTGTCATTCGACTGGCCCGCGGCCCAGAAGCGAAAGACCGCGGTCGTGGACCAGCTCGTCAAGGGCGTCGAGGGACTTCTCAAAGCCGGCGGCGTGACGATGGTCAGCGGTGCGGCCAAGCTGGCGGGCGCCGGCGCGATCGAGGTCGCGGGCGAGCGCCTGCAGGCCAAGAACATCCTCATCGCGACCGGCTCGGCGGTTTCCCGCATCCCGTTGAAGGGCGCCGAGCTCACGATCGACTCGGACGCCATCCTCGAGCTGAAGGAGATTCCGAAGCGCCTGGCGGTGATCGGCGGAGGGGTGGTCGGAATGGAGTTCGCCGCCATGTTTGCCGCGCTGGGCAGCAAGGTCACTGTGCTCGAGATGCTGCCCCAGATCCTTCCGATGGTCGAAGCAGACCTCGTCAACGTCTACGCGAAGCACCTCTCCGGTCTTGGCGGCGAGATCCACACCGACAGCAAGGTCGCCGAGGTCGCCAGGGTTGGCGGAGGGCTGCAGGTCCGCTTCTCGACCGGAGCCGAAGGTGGCGCCGTCGACGCCGACCAGGTGCTGCTCGCGGTGGGCCGCTCGCCCTACACCGAAGGCCTCGGCGCCGAAGCCGCCGGCGTGAAGCTCGACCGCGGCCGCGTGGTCGTCGACGACCACCTGCGCACCAGCGCCCAGGGCGTGTGGGCGATCGGGGACGTGATCGGCGGCATCATGCTCGCGCACGTCGCCTCATATGAAGGTGTGTGCGCGGTCGAGAACATGGCCGGCCACGAGCGCGTCCCCGACTACCACGCGGCGCCGAACTGCGTGTACACGGATCCCGAGATCGCACATGTCGGCCTGGGTGAGAAGGAGGCGAAGGATCGCGGCCTCGAGGTCAAGGTCGGGCGCTTTCCGTTCGCGGCCGCGGGCCGGGCGCTCACCCTCGGCCAGACCGAAGGCTTGGTCAAGGTGGTGGCCGACGCCACCTCCGGCCGGATGCTGGGCGTCCACATCATCGGACCGCGCGCCACCGACCTCATTGCCGAGGCGACCCTCGCCGTCCAGAACGGGCTCACCCTCGACCAGCTCGACCTCACCATGCACGCCCATCCGACCCTGCCCGAAGCCATCATGGAGGCCGCGCTCGCGGCCCAGGGCCGGGCGATCCACATCCCCAACCGGCGTACCGCCTCCAACCCCTCCCCCACTCCCACCGCGACCGCAACCGCGACCACCGTGGCGTTGCACAATCGGGAGCGGCAGATGGTCACGCCGGTCAAGCCGCCCGTACCTCCCGTCCCAGCGTCGATCACGGCCAAGAAGCTCGAGCTCACGAAGGGCAACCGTGACTTCCTGCTCGGGATCCACCGGTTGATGCAGCTCATCCGGCGCTTTGAGGAACGCACTCAGGAGCAGTACACGAAAGCGAAGATCGGAGGCTACTGCCACCTCAACATCGGAGAAGAAGCTGCGGTCGTGGGCGGCATCCTGCCCCTCAAGCTGAACGACTACATCTACACGAGCTACCGCGAGCACGGCCACGCGATCGCCCGCGGCATCGATCCGAGGGCGGTGATGGCCGAGCTTTTCGGCAAAGAGACCGGCACGTCGCACGGGCGTGGCGGGTCGATGCACATGTACGGCGCCAAGCTCCGCTTCATGGGCGGCTATGGAATCGTCGGCGGCCACCTGCCCCTGGCAGCGGGCGCGGCATTCGCGGTCAAGTACGGCAAGCAAAAGGACGTCGTCTCGTGCCTGTTCGGCGACGGCGCGACCAACATCGGCGCGTTCCACGAGTCGCTCAACTACGCGAAGGTGTTCGAGCTGCCGGTGCTCTGGTACTGCGTCAACAACCGCTACGGGATGGGAACGCCGGTGGAAGCCGCATCCGCCGTCAAGGACATCTACAAGAAGGCATGCGCGTACGACATGGAATCCATCCAGGTCGACGGCATGGACGTGCGCGAGGTGTTGTTGCGCACGTCGGAGGTCATCGAGAAGGTGCGCGCGGACTCACAGCCGCGTTTCATCGAAGCGCTCTGTTACCGCTTCAAAGGTCACTCGGTGGTCGACCCGGACCAGTACCGCTCTCCCGAGGACAAGGAGAAGTTCCGCACGGCGGACCCGATCGTCGCCTTCGAGAACGAGCTCGAGCAGAGCGGCCTGGCCGACGAGGAGTACTTCAGGGCCGTCAGGCAGGAGATCGACGCCGAGGTCCAGGACATCATCAAGTTCGCCGACGAGAGCCCGGACCCGAAGGTCGAGGACCTCTACAAGTACGTGTACGCCGGCGAATGGGAAGAGCGCCCGGAGCTCAAGGGAAACCCGCTGTAGTGGCTGAAGAAAAGCTTTATCGCGTCGCTTTGCGCGAGGCCCTCGCGGAAGAGATGGAGCGCGACGATTCCGTCTATCTGGTGGGCGAGGACATCGGGAAGTTCGGCGGCGCCTACCGGGTGACCGAGGGACTGCTCGACAGATTCGGTCCGACGCGAGTTGTGGACGCCCCGATCGCCGAAGAGGCGATCGTCGGCAGCGCCATCGGCTCGGCCATGCTGGGCCTGCGGCCCGTTGTCGAGCTGATGACCATCAACTTCTCGCTGGTCGCGTACGACCAGATTGTCAACAACGCGGCGAAGATCCGGTACATGTTCGGCGGCGAGGCCAAGGTGCCGCTCGTGATCCGGATGCCGGGCGGCGCCGGACACCAGCTGTCGGCGCAACACTCGCACAGCTTCGAGGTCCTGTATGGACTCATACCCGGCTTGCTGGTCGTCGCGCCCACCACCCCCGAAGATGCCAAAGGCATGCTGAAGTCGGCCATCCGGACCGACAATCCGGTGATGTTCCTAGAGTCGATGAGCCTCTACAACGTCCGCGGCATGGTCCCGGACGGCGACTACACGACGCCCATCGGCAAGGCCGCGGTTCGGCGCGCCGGCACCGACATCACGATCGTCGGCGTCTCGAGGATGGCCGTGCTTGCCCACGAGGCCGCCAAGCAGCTGGAGGAAGAGGACATCGACGCCGAGGTCATCGATCTCCGTTCGATCCGCCCCATCGATTGGCCGCCGATCGTCGAGTCGGTTCGCCGCACCTCGCGCTGCCTGGTGGTCGAGGAGGGCTGGGCGACGTATGGCGTCACGGCCGAGATCGCCGCGGGCGTGCAGGAGCGCTGCTTCGACTATCTGGACGCCCCGATCCGACGGCTGGGCGGCGCGCAGGTGCCGATGCCATACAGCCTGCCGCTCGAGAAGGCGTCGATCCCAACCAGCGAAGATGTCAAGAAGCTGGCCCGAGAGGTCGTCGGCAGGAAGCCGCTCGATGGCTGATGTAAACATGCCCAAGCTCTCCGACACGATGGAGGAGGGCACGATCGTCGAGTGGAAGAAGAAGAGCGGCGACCCCGTCAAGAAGGGCGAGGTGATCGCCGAGGTGGAATCGGACAAGGCGACGTTCGACCTCGAGTCCGAAGCCGACGGAGTGCTCGACATCATCGTTCAGCAGGGCGTGCCGGCCAAGATCGGCGCCCCCATCGCCCGCATCGGAGCGGTAGGCGAGGCTCCGGCCGCGAAGCCTGCGCCCACGGAAGTTCCAAAAGAGGCGGCCAAGGCTGAAAAGCCCAAAGCCGAGCCCGCAGCGGCGGCTGCTCCCTCTCCCCCACCCCCCCAACCAGCCGCGCAGCCCGCGCCTGCCACGCAGGACGGCAACGGCGCGGACGCAGGCAGCACCGAAGTCAAGGCCTCGCCTCTGGCGAAGCGCCTGGCCGCCGAGCTCGGCGTCAACCTCGCGACGGTCAAGGGCAGCGGGCCGGAGGGCCGCATCGTCAAGGAAGACGTTCAGGCGGCTGCCGTCGGCAAGACGGCCCCGCAGCGCGCGCCCGCCCCGGCCGCAACGCGACCGGCGGGTCCGGACGTCGAGGTTGTCGAACCCACGCGTATGCAGGCGACCATCGCCCGGCGCATGGCCGAGGCGAAGTCGACCGTCCCCGAGTTCACAGTCACGGTCGAGGCGCGAGTCGACCTCGCCGTGAGCATGCGCCAGCAGCTGAAGGACTCTGTGCCCGGCGCCGACAAGGTCACGATGACCGACTTTCTGGTGCGCGCCTGTGCGCTCGCGCTGAGGAAATTCCCAGAGGTCAACAGCTCTTGGGTCGACGGCAAGTTCCAGCGCAAGCGGCGGATCAGCATCGGCCTCGCAGTGGCGCCGTCGCAGGGCATGGGCCTGCTGGTCCCGGTCGTGCATGACGCGGACCTCAAAGACCTTATCCAGATCTCCATCGAATCTCGGCAGGTGATCGAGCGCGCGCGCTCCGGCCGCCCGGCGGAGGGCGACTTGTCCGGCGCCACGTTCTCGATCTCGAACCTCGGCATGTATGGCGTCGATGAATTCGTCGCCATCATCAATCCACCCGAGGCTGCGATCCTTGCGGTGGGTACGATCAGGGAAGTCCCCGTCGTGGAGGCGGGACGGATAGTGCCGGGCAAGGTGATGCGGATGACCCTGTCCGTCGACCACCGCGTCTTCTACGGCGCCACGGCCGCGCAGTTCATGGCCGAGGTCAAGCGGCTGATCGAGAACCCGGTGACCCTCGTCGTCCCCGCCACGCAATGACCCCGGGCGAGGTCGCAGACCTGCTCGAGTCCTCGGGCCACGCGTTTGCAGCCACCCTCGACGCCCTCACCCCCGAGCTAGCGTCGTGGCGTCCCGCCGCAGGCGAATGGTGCATCAACGAGGTCGTCGGCCACGTGATCGAGGCCGAGCGAAACGGGTTCGCGGGTCGAGTCAGGGTCATCCTCGGCGCGGACGAGCCCGACCTGCCCACCTGGGATCGCGACCGGATCATCCAGGACCGCAACGACTGTGCCCGCGACCCCAAGGAGCTGAAGCAGGAACTGCTCGAGCTGCGCGGTGAGAGCATCAAGCTGGTGCGCTCTCTCCGCCCCGAGCAGATGCCGCGTGGCGGTCTGCATCCTCAGGTCGGACGCCTGACCGTCGACGAGCTTCTGCATGAGTGGGTGCACCACGACGGCAACCATCTGCGCCAGGCGCTCGGCAACGTGCAGGCCTACGTTTGGCCGCATATGGGCAATGCGCGCCGCTTTACCCGGCCCGAGCAGTAGCTGGAGCTGTCAGGGCGGGATCGCGACCAGATCGCGACTCTGATCCATCTGGAGAGTCCAGCCCTCTTCGTGCACCAGCCGGTGGTGCCGGCGACACAAAAGGATCAGGTTGTCGAGGGTCGTCGCACCACCATTCGCCCAATGTTTGATGTGATGGGCATCCGTCCACCACGGCGGACAGTCACAGCCAGGGAACCTGCAGCCCTTGTCTCGAGCGATGAGTGCACGCCGCGTCGCGCCCGGCACCACCCGGCTGGTGTGGTCGGCCTCGCCGTCGATGATGG
>Ga0099794_10000873_pt1 | contig 10159 bp, 10 predicted proteins | sample Rivendell_Oct201_10_FD_77320 | JGI IMG/M metagenome (GOLD analysis project Ga0099794, IMG submission 77320) | Vadose zone soil microbial communities from the Eel River Critical Zone Observatory, Northern California, USA -... | ecosystem: Host-associated > Plants > Roots > Rhizosphere > Soil ... | reverse complement strand
CGGGGTCCGCAACGCGATCACCCGCGAGCACGTGCACGACAGCGCGTGCACGCTGCGGGTGATCCGGAGCGGCTGCCTGCCGAGCCTGCCGCGCTTCCGCGGATTCCACCGGTTCGTGCCGACGCTGCTACGCCTGGCCGGCTGCCGGGTGCTGGAGCTGCCGGTGGGTCACCGAGCCCGGCGCTTCGGCGTCTCGCACTACGGCATCCGCAACCGCGCCTTCGTGGCCTTCGAGGACCTGCTCGCGGTCAGATGGATGCAAGCCCGCTCCCTCCGCTACGACGCAACGGAGGAGCCTTAGCGGCAGAAGCGAGCTGTGGCGCGGCCCGCGAGTCGTATCAGGGCTGTGAAGTCCCACGTCATAGGCTCGGGCGGGGGCCGGGGGGCTGCTCCCGGGGACCGTGGCTTCTGCGCGTCACCGAAGCCGCACGCTCTATCTCGTGGCTCCAATGAGAGCCCACCCACCGGTTGCGACTCAGCGTGTCCCCGGGAGCAGCCCCCCGGCCCCCGCCCGAGCCGCGCGATGCGTCGCTCTAGAGCTTGTGACTCGGGGGCAGCCCCGCCATCTGGGCGAGGACGTCGAAGAGAACGGCGAAGTCGTAGTGGGCGAGGCCGAGGCCCTTGGCGGCGGTGAGCAATTCGTGGGTGAGGGCGACGCTGGGCAGCGAGACGGCGGAGGCGCGGGCCATGTCGAGAGCCAGGCGCAGGTCCTTCTGCATCATGTCCACGTCGAACCACGCCTCGGCGGGCATGCCGAGGACGAACGGGCCGCGGTACTTCACCATCGGCGAGGCCAGCACGCTCTTCAGCAGCACCTCGACCGCCCGCTCGCGCGCGACGCCGGCTTTCTCGGCGAGCAGCACCGACTCGGCGAAGACGAGCATCTGCACCGCGAGCCCCTGATTGACCGCGATCTTCATGCTCTTGGCGAGCCCGGCCGGGCCGACGTGGGTCATGGTGGGGCCGATGGCGGAGAGGAACGGACGGGCCCGCTCGAGCACCGCGGGGTCGCCGCCCACCATGAACGAGAGCTGGCCCGCGTCGAGGGTGGCCGGGCTCCCCGAGACGGGCGCGTCGAGCAGCGCGGCGCCGCGCGCGGCGACCTCGTCGGCGAGGCGATGGATGACCGCCGGGCTCACCGTGCTCATCTCGATCAGGATGGCGCCCGGCCGCAGCCCGGCGAGGATGCCCTGCGGCCCGCGCGTCACCGCGTCGAGCGCGGCGTCGTCGGTGACCATGGTGAACACCGCCTCCGCCCGCTCGGCCGCCTCCCGTGGCGAGGCCACCCGCGTCATGCCCGCGGCCACGAGGTCCGCGGCCTTGGCCGCGGTGCGGTTGTAACCGTGGAGCGCGAAGCCTCCGTCGAGCAGGCGCCGCGCCATGCGCCCACCCATCGCTCCGAGGCCGACGAAGCCGAGGGTGGTGGTCATTTCCGGCGAGTCGCCTTGCGGCGGCGCTTCGCAGGCCGCGGGCAGATCGCGATGACACTGATCTCGATCTTGCAGTTGGCGTGGGTGGCCAGGCGGGAGACCTCCACCGTGGTCGTGGTGGGGCGATGGGCGCCCAGGTAGGAGGCCCACACCGCGTTGAGATCGTCCTGCTCGGCGACGTCGGTGAGGTAGCGGGTGGCCGAGACCACGTCGGCCAGCGTGCAGCCTGCCGCCGCCAGCGTGGTCCTGAGGTTCTCCATCAGGAGCACCGCCTGCTCCCGCATGCGCGGGGGCAGGTCGAACTCCTCCTCGCGGTGCGGATGGCTGTGATAGACCGGGGCCGCGGTGAGCCCGGAGAGGAACAGGAGCTGGCCTCCTCGCACCAGCAGGGCCGGGGCGTAGGGCATCTCCACGTGTCGCTTGTCGGGGTGGTGGACGGCGCGGACGATCTCTCGGGCCATGACAGCGCATCATTGACGCGGACCCGCCCGGCGTCAAGGGATCGGGGGCCGTCTCGGGGCCCTGGAACCTTGACACCCCGAGCCATGTTTGCTAAAAGAAAGGCCCATTCCAGCACGGGCCCATCCGCTCGATCACGCCTCTCAGGAGGATTCTCATGATCATGACGTCCTTCAGATGTCTGGGCAAACGTCTGGCCCCGGTGGCTCTCGCGGGCGTGGTGGCGGCGTCGCTGCCGCTGCCGGCCGGCGCGCAGACTCCCATCAAGATCGGCGCCTCGATGTCGGTCACCGGCACCTACGCCAAGCCCGGCAGCTACCAGAAGGAAGGCTACGACGTCTGCATCGACGAGCTGAACGGCAAGGGCGGTCTGCTCGGCCGCAAGGTCGAGCTGGTGATCTACGACGACCAGTCGCAGCCGGCGACCGCGGTGAAGCTCTACGAGAAGCTCATCACCGAGGACAAGGTGGACGCGGTGATGGGGCCCTACTCCTCGGCGGTGAGCGAGGCGGTGGCCAACGTCACCGAGAAGTACAAGAAGGTGATGGTGGCGCCGCTCGCGGCCACCACGTCGATCTTCAAGAAGGGCCGGAAGTACATCTTCATGGTCATCACCCCGGCCGAGAACTATCTCGACGGCCTGATCGACATGGCGGCCAAGCGCGGGCTCAAGACGGTCGCGATCATCAACGAGGACACGCTCTTCCCCAAGGCCTCCGCCGCCGGCACCGCGGAGGCGGCCAAGAAGCGGGGCATGCAGGTGGTGCTGCAGGAGGCCTACCCGAAGGGCAACACCGACTTCTCGGCCCTGCTCGTGAAGATCAAGGCCGCGAATCCCGACGTCATCGCGGCCGGCACCTACTTCGACGACGCGGTCGCCATCACCCGGCAGATGAAGGAGCTGAACGTCAATCCGAAGATGTTCGGGCTCACGGTGGGCGGGGACCTGCCCGAGTTCTACGATCTGCTGAAGCAGAACGCGGAGTACATCTACGGCTCCACCCAGTGGGACGAGTCGCTGCCGTATCCCGGCCAGAAGGAGTTCCTCGCCGCCTACACCAAGAAGTTCAAGCACGAGCCCTCCTACCACGCGGCGGCGGGCTACGCGGGCTGCCTGATCTACGGGGAGGCGGTCAAGCGGGCGGGCACCCTCGACGCCGACAAGGTGCGCGAGCAGCTCCTGAAGATGGAGATCAAGACCGCGTTCGGCGACTACAAGGTCGAGCCGGACGGCTTCCAGGTCGCCCACAAGATGGTCATGCTCCAGTGGCAGGACGGCAAGCGGGTCGTGGTGTGGCCGGACGACCTCGCGAGCGGCAAGATGCGCTACCCGACTCCGGAGTGGGGCAAGCGATAAGCTCACCGCGCGCCCGCCGGGCCTCCGGCGGGCGCCGTCGCGCCTCGGAGGGGCCGTGAGCGTCCTGATCACGCCGACCATGGTCGGCCAGGTGGTGATCTCCGGCCTCCTGGCCGGCTCCATCTACGCGATGGTGGCGCTCGGTCTCGGGCTGATCTTCGGGGTCATGCGGGTCCTCAACGTGGCCCACGGCCCGCTCATGATGCTGGGCGCCTACACGACCTTCTGGCTCTTCCAGCGCTTCGGCCTCAACCCGTACCTCTCGATCCTCGTGTCGATGCCGGTGCTCTTCCTGATCGGGGTGGCGCTGCAGCGCTTCCTGGTGCGCCGGGTGGTGGACGCGCCCGAGCTCTCCTCGCTCCTGCTGACCTTCGGGGTGTCGATCGCGCTCGTCAACCTGGCCCAGCTCGCGTTCACCTCGGACCTGCGCTCCGTCGAGTACCTGACCGGGTCCTTCGTGGTGGGGCCCTTCGCGCTCTCCAAGCCGCGCCTCGCCGCCTGCGCCTTCGCGATCGGGATCACCGCGGCGTCCTTCGTCTTCCTCCGCAGCACGCGTCTGGGCAAGGCCATTCGAGCAGTCTCCCAGAGCCGCGAGGTCGCCCAGGTGTGCGGCATCGACGTGCAGCGCATCCACCTGCTCGCGTTCGGCCTGGGCTCGGCCCTCGCCGCCGCGGGCGGCTCGCTGGTCGCGGTGATGGTGGCGATCCAGCCCGAGATGGGCCAGGTCTACACCTTCAAGTCGTTCCTGGTCATCGTCCTGGGCGGCGCCGGCAACTACCCCGGCGCGCTCCTGGGCGGGCTCCTGCTCGGGCTGGTCGAGCAGCTCTCCTCGCTGTTCCTCACCGCGCAGGTCAACGAGGCGGTCGCGTACGTCCTGCTGGTGCTGGTGCTGCTGATCCGGCCGACGGGGCTGCTCAAGGGGCGCGTGTGAAGCGCTGGTTTCCGGTCGCGCTCGGGATGCTGGCGGTGGGCCTGGCCCTCTACCCGCTCGAGGCCACCGGCTACGGGGTGCGGGTGGGGCTTCAGCTCTTCATGTGGATCGCGCTCGCCCAGTCCTGGAACCTGATCTCGGGGCTGACCGGGTACGTGTCCTTCGGGCACGTGGTGTTCTTCGGCACCGGGGCCTACGCCTCGAGCCTCCTCGTCAACGCGGGCCTGCCGTGGCCGGTCGCCTGCCTGGGCGGCGGCGTGGCGGGCGCGGTGCTCGCGCTGATCATCGGCTGGCCGTGCCTGCGGCTCAAGGGGCCGTACTTCGCGATCGCGATGCTGGGGCTCAACGAGGTGATGCGGGTGATCGTGTCGTACGCCGAGGGCCTCACCGGAGGTGGCAACGGGCTGTCCCTGCCCACCCTCGACGCGAGCCGGTCCATCTACTACGCGATGGGCCTGGTGGCGGCGGCGGTGACCGCGGTGACCTACGCGATCGTCACCTCGCGCTTCGGGCTCCGGCTCATGACCATTCGCGAGGACGAGGTGGCCGCGGAGGCGATGGGCATCGACACCCTCCGCTACAAGATCTACGCCTTCATGCTCTCCGCGATCGGGCCCGGCATCGTGGGCGGGCTCTCCGCGCGCGACCAGGGCTACATCGAGCCCATCTCGGTCTTCCCGCTGATCATGACCATCACCATGATCGTGATGGCGCTCTTCGGGGGCAAGGGAACGATCTGGGGGCCGGTGCTGGGCGCGGTCGTGCTCTTCGTGTTCCAGGAAGCGGTGTGGGCGCGCTTCGTCTATCTCCACCAGCTCCTGTTCGGGGCGATCATCGTGGCGGTGGTGCTGATGATGCCGCGCGGGATCCTGGGCGTGCTGCAGCAGAAGTACAACCTGCCCCGGACCATCTAGTCGTGGCCCCGATCTTGGAGGTCCGCTCCGCGATCAAGCGCTTCGGCGGCGTCGCCGCGGTCAACCGCGTGTCGCTGGCCCTCGAGCCGGGGCGCATCTACGGGCTCATCGGCCCCAACGGCTCCGGCAAGACGACCCTCTTCAACTGCATCACCGGGGTCGACCACGTCGACGAGGGCGAGATCCTCCTGAAGGGCCGCCGCGTCGATCGGCTGAAGCCGCACCAGATCTTCCACCTCGGGGTGGGCCGCACGTTCCAGGTGATCCGGGTCTTCCCGGAGCTGACCGCGCTCGAGAACCTGCTGGTGGTGACCACCGGCGGCTACCCGGAGGCCCGGCGGCGCGCCCAGGAGCTGCTCGCGCTGGTGAAGCTCGAGCGCCTCGGCGACGAGTTCGCGGGCAACCTCTCCTACGGCCAGCAGAAGCTCGTCGAGTTCATCCGGGTGCTCATGACCGATCCCGAGCTGATCCTGCTCGACGAGCCGGCCGCGGGCGTCAACCGGACCCTGCTCAACGAGCTGCTGAACGCGGTACGCCGCCTGCGCGACCAGGGCAAGACCATCCTGCTGGTCGAGCACGACATGAAGGTGGTGATGGGGCTCTGCGAGACGGTGTTCGTGCTGGATCACGGCGAGAAGCTCGCCGAGGGAGCGCCGGGCGTCATCCAGGCGGACGAGCGGGTCATTGAAGCTTATTTCGGCCGCTAGCGCCGTCCTGCTCGCGTACCTGGTCTGGGGCTCGCGCGGCTGGCCCCTCATCCACGACGCGCCGCTGATGCACTACATCGCGTGGCTGATCGAGCAGGGGGCGGTGCCCTACCGCGACGCCTTCGACATGAACCTGCCCGGGGTCTATCTCCTGCACCTGGCGGTGCTGCGCGTCGGCGGGGCCGGGGATTGGGCCTGGCGGCTCTTCGACCTGGGCTGGCTCGCCGCGACGTGCGGCCTGCTCCTCGCGTATTGCCATCGCATCAGCCACGGCTGGGCCGCCGTCTCCGCCGCGCTCCTCTTCGCGCTCTATCATTTGAGCGGCGGCGCGTGGCACGCGGGCCAGCGCGACTTCCTGCTCTGCCTGTTTCTCCTGCTCGGGGCCTGGGGCGTCGCCCGGGGCACCGAGCAGGCCTCGTCCGTGGCGCTCGGCTGGGGCGGTCTCGCGCTCGGAGCGGCCATGACGCTCAAGCCGCACGCCGCGCTCTACTGGGTGCTCTGCGCGGCCATCGCGGCGCGCGATCGATCCTGGGCCATCTCGGGCTGGCGCGCGGCCTCGCTCGTGATCGTGGCCGGGCTGCTGGTGCCCGGCGCGGTCTTCGGCTGGCTCGCCTGGCGCGGCGGCTTGGGGCCGTTCCTCGAGATCCTCGGCGGCTACGTGATTCCGCTCTACAGTCGCGTCGGCCACGTCTCGCCGTGGCAGGCGATCGCGTGGCACTCCTTCGGCCGCTGGGTCGCCGGGCTGTTCCTGATCTTGACCGCGCTCGCCCTGCTCGCGCCGCCGCCGCGGGAGCCCGCGCGCAAGGGACTGGCCCTGGTGGGCGCGCTCTACGGGCTCGTCCACTTCGTGGTCCAGGGAAAGGGCTGGGAGTATCAGCTCTATCCGCTGATCCTCTTCTGCTGCGCCCTGGCCCCGGCGGCGGTGGCCTCGTGGCGGGCGGTCGGCTGGTCCCGCGCGCTCGACCTCTTCGGCGCGCGCCGTCCGATCGCGCTGGCGGTATGGGCCCTCCTGGTGATCGTGCTCGGGGCCAAGGGCGTGGAAGCCCTCGACGCGCCCTGGATCGCGGAGAAGGCCCGCCGGGTGACCGCCATCACGCGCGACCTGGGGCCGCTGGCCCCGCCGGGCGCAACCGTGCAGGTGCTCGACACCACCTCGGGCGGCATCCACGCCCTGCTGCGCCTGGGGATCCGGCAGCCCACCCGCTTCATCTACGACTTCCACTTCTTCCACGACGTGGACGACCCGCGCATCCAGGCGCTGCGCGCCGAGCTGGTGGCGGGCCTCGAGCGGGGGCGTCCCGCCGCGGTCGTGGTCCTCGAGGAGAGCTGGCCCGAGCTGGGCTACGCGCGCCTGGCCGCCTTCCCCGAGCTGGAGCGGACGCTCGATCGCTCCTTCACCCTGGCGGTCACCGGCGCGGGATACCGGATCTATGCGAAGCGAAGCGATTCGTAGCGTCATCCGCGCCTACGACGATCCGGTGGTGCGCGCCTACTGCTGGGGCCGCTTCTGGATCCTGCGCCAGCGCTTCCTCGACGAGATCGGCCAGTACCTGCCCGCCCGTGGCCGCGTGCTCGACCTGGGCTGTGGCTTCGGGCTCTTCTCGCTCTACTACGCGAGCGTGCACCCGGGCCTCAGGGTCGAGGGCTTCGACCGCAACGCGCGGCGGATCGGCATGGCCCGGGCCGCCGCGGAGCGCCTGGGACTCGGCAACGTGCGCTACCAGGTGGGCGACGTGATGGACTTCCGCGGCGGGGAGCGATTCGACGCCGCGTACATGCTCGACATCGTGCACCACATCCCGGAGGAGGCGGTGCGCCCGCTCCTCGAGCAGGTGGCCAAGACCCTGCCGGAAGGCGGGCGGCTGCTCGTCAAGGACGTGGATCGGCAGCCGGCCTACAAGCGTTGGTTCACCCACGCGCTGGACCGCGTGATGGATCCGGCCACGCCGGTCCGCTACTGGGGCACCGAGGAGCTGCAGGCGCTGCTCGAGGACGTGGGCTTCGACGTACACCGCCACCTGATGGTCGACGTGCTGCCGTATCCCCACGTCCTCTACATCGCGCGGCGCCGCCCGTGAGCGCGGAGACGAGCCCGATCCTCCTGCGCGCCGAGGGCCTGACCGCGGGCTACGGCAAGATGGCGATCCTCCACGACGTCACCCTCGAGGTGCGCGCGGGCGAGATGGTGAGCGTCATCGGGCCCAACGGCGCGGGCAAGTCGACCGCGTTCAAGACCATCGTCGGCTTCCTGCGTCCCACCAGCGGCCGGGTGCGCTTCGACGGCCAGGACATCACCGGGCTCCGACCCGACCAGGTGCTGCCCCGGGGCCTCGCCTACGTGCCCCAGGGGCGCATCGTGTTCCCGCAGATGACGGTACTCGAGAACCTCGAGATGGGAGCCTACATCGAGCGCGACCGGGCGCGCATCCGGGCCGCGCTCGAGCGCGTCTACGCCCTGTTCCCGATCCTGGCCGAGCGGCGGAGCCAGAAGGCCGGCACCATGTCGGGGGGCGAGCAGCAGATGGTGGCGATCGGGCGCGCGCTCATGACCAGCCCGAAGCTGATCATGCTCGACGAGCCGTCGCTTGGCCTGGCGCCGAAGTTCGTCTCGCTGATCTTCGAGAAGCTGGGCGAGATGCGGCACGCCGGCTACACCCTGATGGTGGTGGAGCAGAACGCGGCCAAGGCCCTCTCGGTGGCCGATCGCGCGTACGTGCTCGAGCTCGGCCGCAACCGGTTCGAGGGGGCGGGGCGAACCCTGCTGGAGGACCCCGACGTCAAGCGCCTCTATCTTGGAGGCTGACTCGTGGGGCTGACCTGGGGCTGCCGGGCCAGCCCGGCCCTCGATTCGGCCCGCGATTCGGGTAGAATCGCGGCCGTGATGCTCCGGCGCGTGCTGATCGTGGCCCTCCTGGTGTACGTGGCGCTCGACCTGTCGATCCCCGCGATGCCGGGCGCATTCGGCTTCGATCCGGACGATTCGGTCGAGAGCGTCTATCAGACCCGTGCCCGGGCCGCCTCCGAAGCGGTGATCCCTCTCGCGTCGGGCGCCGCCGCGTTCGTGCTCTCCCAGCTGCCGCCCGACACCGGGCGCCGGCCCGCCCCGATCGGCCCGGGTAGGGAGCGTCCGCGCTCGAGCCGACGATCCGCGGCATCCGACGAGCCCGCGCCTCCGTCCGAAGACCCGCACTAGTCCTCCCGCTCCGATGACCGACGACCGCCCCGCTCCGGGGCGGGCCGGCCGCTTCCAACACGTGTGCTCCGCAGGGGAGGACTGTCCATGGCGAAGGAAACCGATCCGAGAGCAGGCGCATCCTGCCGGATCGCCCTCGGGAGCGGGGAGGCGATCGTGGTCAATCACAGCAAGGGAGGATTTCATGGCGGGGTCATCGCGGTGGAGATCCTGACCTTCATGGGGCTGTGCTCCGAGCGTCTCTTCGCATGCGACCTGGATGGACCGGAGGGCCGGGCCGCCCTCGCCCGGTTGACCGGCGACGGCGGGGCCGCGAGCGTCGAGCCGACCCCGCTGGCCGCCTTCGCGGCCTATCTCGAGGGCTCCGCCTCGCGGGCCGACCTCGAGGCTCGGTGGGAGGCCCTGATGTCGGGCCGTGGCCGGTGATTTTTTCGTCTATGCTTCCGGCCGCGGTTTGAGTATATTCGGTGGGGTTTTCCAAGGGAGACAGGCCGACCCTCATGCGTATCCCACGATCAGCCGTCGTCGGTAGTGCGGCCATCGCGGCAGTGCTGATCGGAATCCTCATCGGATTCCCGATCTCCGCCGCCAAGTCCGCCACCGCCCCGGCCCCGGGCAAGAAGGCCGAGCACGCCGCCGCCGGTCACGAGATCGACCCCCGGATCATCGCCCGCGGCAAGGCAACCTTCGACCAGTACTGCGTCAACTGCCACGGCGCGGAGGGCAAGGGCGACGGCATCGCGGGGCAGAACCTGCCGATCAAGCCCCAGAACCTGACCGAGGGGCGGATCCTGAACGCGCTGCCGGATCACTTCCTGCACAGCCTGATCGCGCACGGCGGCCAGGCGGTCGGTCTCTCGCCGCTCATGCCGAATTTCACCCCGTACCTCTCGGACGGGCAGGTCGACGAGGTCATCGCCTATGTGCGGACGCTGGCCGAGCCGCCCTACGATCCTAAGGGGGTGCTGCCGGTGGCCACCACCCGTCAGGGGCCGGTGCAGCCGATCTTCTTCAGCCACGTGATCCACGCCGGCTCGTATCAGATCGCCTGCCAGTACTGCCACTCCGGCGCGCGCCGGAGCAGTGCGGCGGGCGTGCCGTCGGTGGAGCGCTGCATGGGCTGCCACAAGATCGTGGCCGCCGAGGGCAACCCCGAGGTCAAGAAGCT
>Ga0099794_10000871_pt1 | contig 10168 bp, 9 predicted proteins | sample Rivendell_Oct201_10_FD_77320 | JGI IMG/M metagenome (GOLD analysis project Ga0099794, IMG submission 77320) | Vadose zone soil microbial communities from the Eel River Critical Zone Observatory, Northern California, USA -... | ecosystem: Host-associated > Plants > Roots > Rhizosphere > Soil ... | reverse complement strand
CCTGGCCGATCTTCGTGTAGTCGGCGAGGACGACCACATGCTGCGCCGCGCCGGCAAGCGCGCGGTCGGTGGCGGCCCCCACAGGGCTGGGCGTGCTGAGGCCGCGGTCGGCCGTGAATCCGTTGCCGGAGATGAATGCCTGCGACGCGCGCAGCGCACGCACCGACTCCTCCGTGGCCGGCCCGACGAGCGCGTGGATGGATCGACGCAGAGTCCCGCCGGTCAATATCACCTCGACGCGCGGGGCCTCCATCAGCGCCTGCGCCACCAGCAATGAGTTCGTCACGACCGTCAGCTCGGGGCTGTGGACCAAAAGGCGCGCCAACGCCAGGGTCGTGGTGCCCGGACCGAGCACGATCGAGTCTCCGGGACGCACCATCTCCAGCGCGAGACGAGCGATGGCGGCCTTCTCGCCGGCCGCCTGCTGGGCCTTCTCGCTGTAACTGGGCTCGTGGCCAACGCCCGACGGCCTGATGGCGCCGCCATGGGTCCTCACCAGCAGCCCGTCCTTGGCCATCACGTGCAGGTCGCGCCGGAGCGTGATTTCGGTCGTACCCAACGCCTCCGCCATCTCGGCCACCGAGACCACCCCGCGTGAGCGGACGCTGTCCGCGATCCGGCGCCTTCGCTCAGCCGCAAGCATTCGCCCGATGGTACGTCATTGATCAACTTTGATCAATAGCGAGCAGAATCGAAGCTTGCAGTTGACAAAATTGACCGAATCTGTATCTTTCCGCTATGCCTAAGCGGCCGAGCTTCATGTGTCAAGAACCAAAGACCGCGGTCTGGGAGGAGGAGTTACATGGGTGATTCAGGGGACATCAACAGGTATCGGAACCTCGATCTCTCGCGACGCGACGTCCTGAAGATCGCCGGCTATGGAAGCCTCGCTGCTTTCATCGCCGCCTGCGGCGGCAACACCCCGACCACGACCTCGACCACCGCCACCGGTGGAACGCTGTCGATCGGGAGCTACTCCTCAGACGCTGCACCGAAAGCCGGCCTGCAGGCGCTCGTCAACGACTTCGCGGCGGCCAACGGCGGCACCAAGGTCACCATCAACACCGTCGACCACGGCACCTTCCAGAACCAGATCAGCTCGTATCTCCAGGGCACCCCGGAGGACGTCTTCACCTGGTTCTCTGGGCACCGGATGCGCTTCTTCGCCGACCAGGGCCTGGCGACGCCGATCGACGATGCATGGAACGCGGTGAAATCGAATTACACGGCCGGGTTTGCGGGCTCGGTGACCGGAAATGACGGCCACGTCTATGCCATCCCGATCGACTACTACCCCTGGGCGGTCTTCTACCGCAAGGACGTCTTCGCCGCGCATAGCTATTCGGTCCCATCGAACTGGGATCAATTCAAGTCTTTGTGCGCCCAGATGAAGAAGGACGGGCTCATCCCGATCGCGATGGCCGACAAGGACGGCTGGCCGGCCCAGGGAACCTTTGACATCCTGAACCTCAGGCTCAACGGTTATCAGTTCCACACCGAGCTGCTCACCGGAAAGCAGAAGTGGACGGATCCGAGGGTGACGGCCGTCTACAAGAAGTGGAGCGAGATCACGGACTTCTACTCGCCTGGGCTCGCGGGCGCGACCTGGCAGCAGGGCGCGGACCAGGTGGTACGGAAGCAAGCCGGCATGTACTTGCTGGGCCTGTTCGTGGCCCAGCAGTTTGCAGCGACCGGCAACCCGGACGATCTCGCCCAGCTGGACTTCTTCCCGTTCCCAGACCTTGGGACCCAGTACGACGCCGAGAAAGGGATCGATGCTCCCATCGACGTCATCATGATCAGCAAGAAGTCGCCCACGCTCAGCAAGGATCTCGGTCAAGCCAAGGCCTTCCTCGAGTACTGGGCCAAGGGTTCGACGCAGGTCAAGCTGTTCAAGACCAACCCCGGGACTATCCCGACCGCAAGCGACGCCGACACGAGTGGCTACACCGCGCTGCAGAAGAAAGCCGTGCAGCTCGTGTCCAGCGCGCAGAAGATCACACAGTACTTCGACCGCGACTCACGTCCCGATTTTGCGGGACCGAACGGTATGCAGAGCTTCTTGCTGTCTTTCCTTGCCAACCCGAAGGGGGACCCGACAAGTCTGCAGGGCAAGATGCAGTCGTTCTGGGACTCACTGCCGAAAGAAGCCTAACGCGGACAATATGATCTGAGCCGTGGCCAACACCACGACGGGCCTGGCCCCCGCCCGGACGCAAAAGGCACCCGGAGCGGGGGCCCTCGTGGCGGCACGGCGCAGGCGCCGGTACACGGTTCTAACTCGACAGGACAGGCTCCTGCTGATCCTGATGGTGGGCGTGCCTCTCGCCCTCGACCTGCTCTTGGTTTGGGGCCCGACCCTCGCGTCGATCGGCCTGTCCTTCACCAACTGGCAGAACATCGGTCCGATCACCGGCAAGAACTACGTCGGCTTGAAGAACTACCAGTTCTTGTTCACCGGGTACACGCAGTTCTGGCCGGCGGTTCAACACAACCTGATCTGGCTGGCGTGGCTGGCTCTAGTCGCCACACCGCTGGGCATGTTCTTGGCCGTGCTGCTCGACCGGGAGATGCGTGGAACGCGGATCTACCAGAGCGTCTTCTTCCTCCCGGTCGTGCTGTCGCTCGTCGTGGTCGCGTTCATCTGGGAGCTCCAGTACGCCCCCAACGACGGTTTCATCAACAATGCGCTCGGTTTGAAGGGCTCGCGGCTCATCGACTGGCTCGGCAACCCGCGCATCAACCTGTACTCAGCGTTGATCGCCACCAGCTGGCGCCACATCGGCTACATCATGATCCTGTACCTGGCCGGCTTGAAAAGCGTCGATCCATCGCTGCGCGAGGCGGCCAGGGTCGACGGCGCCAACGAGATCCAGACCTTCTTCAGCGTGATCTTTCCAGTCATGGCACCCATCAACGTCATCATCGTGGTCATCACCGCGATCGAGGCTCTGCGCGCCTTCGACATCGCTTACATCATCAACCAGGGCAAGAACGGCCTCGAGCTGCTATCCATCCTCATCACCAACAACAGCATCAGCGAGGCGAGCCTGGTCGGTTTCGGGTCGACCATCGCCGTCGTGCTGCTGGTGATCTCGCTCGGCCCGATCGTCCTGTTCCTGTCGCGAACCATGAAGACGCTGGCGTGACACAAAACTATCAGTTCCTGCCCAGCACGATGCCGGCGATCTTCCCGGGCCGCTCCGTCAAACCGAATCGACGGCGCCTGCGTCCGGCTCGAGTCGCGCTTCACATATTCCTCGGCGCGATGGTCGTGCTGTGGCTTTTCCCCCTGTTCTGGGCGGTCTACGCATCGCTGAGGCCGGTCGGCGAGACGATCACAAACGGCTTCGTCTCATGGCCTAAGACACTCAATTTCGCCAACTACACGAACTTCTGGACCCAGGCCGACCTGCCCTATTTCTACTTGAACACGCTCGTCATAGTCGTGCCAGGTGTAATCCTCACCCTGGTGCTCGCGTCGATGATTGCTTTCTGCTGCACCCAGTTCAGCTGGAGGTTCAACCTCATCGTCCTGATGATTTTCACGGCGGGAAACCTGCTCCCGCCGCAGGTCATCATCATTCCGCTTTACTGGATCTACCTGAACACGCCGATTGCCATGCTCGGTTCGATTGACATCGGCAGGTTCTCGTTCGCCCTGTTCAGCGACAACAACCTGTTGTACGACCAGTACATCGGCATCATCCTCATCCATGTTGTCTTCCAGACCGGGTTCGCGACCTTTGTGCTCAGCAACTACATGAAGACGATCACCAGGGAGATCACCGAGTCGGCGCTCGTCGACGGCGCCAACATCCTGCGGATCTGGTGGAGCGTGATCCTCCCGCTCTGCCGGCCCGCGCTGGCGGCCATGGCCACACTTCTGTTCACCTTCATGTACAACGACTTCTTCTGGGCGCTGATACTCCTGAAGACGGGAGACAAGCGACCGATCACCAGCGCCCTCAACAACATCCAGGGTGAGTTCTTCGTCAACAACAACCTCATCGCCGCGGGCGCATTGCTCGCGGCCGTTCCGCCCATCCTCATTTACATAGCCCTTCAGAAGCATTTCGTCGCCGGCCTGACGCTGGGATCCACGAAAGGCTGAGCACACACCCGAGCGGCACAACGGGAACCGGCCCTCTCCTCGGCGAGAGGCTGCCGCACATCGCCTACGGCGGCGACTACAACCCGGACCAGTGGCCGGAGCATGTTTGGGAGGAGGACGTCCGGCTCATGAAAGAGTCGGGAGTCAACCTCGTCTCCCTCGGCATCTTTTCGTGGTCGCGCCTCGAACCCACCCAGGGCAAGTTCGACTTCGCGTGGCTGGACCGGATCATGGACATGCTGGACGAGGGCGGCATCCGTGTCGACCTTGCGACCGCCACGGCATCGCCCCCGCCATGGCTCTCGCACGCGCACCCGGAGATGCTGCCGGTGCTCGCCGACGGCGTCCGCCTCTCGCATGGGGCGCGGCAGCACTACTGCCCCAGCAGCCCGATCTATCGCGGCGCGGCCGGCCGGCTGGTGACCGCTCTCGCGACCCGGTACGCAGATCATCCGGCGCTCGCAATGTGGCACGTGGGCAATGAGTTTGGCTGTCACGTCCCCGCCTGCTACTGCGACGTCTCGGCGCTGGCATTCCGTCAATGGCTCGAGCAGCGATATGGGGAGCTCGAGGACCTGAACCGGGCGTGGGGTACCGACTTCTGGTCGCAGCGGTATTCGGACTGGGACGAGATCCTGCCGCCCCGGCGCACGCCGACCTGGCCGAATCCCAGCCAGCAGCTCGACTTCATGCGCTTCTCGTCGGACGCCCTGCTCGAGTGCTACGAGCTCGAGCGTGGGATCCTCGTGGAACGCAGCCCCGGCGTCCCCATCACGACCAACTTCATGCGCTTCTTCAAGCCGCTCGACTACTGGAAGTGGGCAGAGCGTGAGGACGTTGTCAGCGACGACGTCTACCAGGATCCGGCCGACCCCGAAGCGGGAATGCGGGCGGCGATGGCTGGCGACCTGATGCGCTCGCTTGGGCACGGCCGCCCGTGGCTCCTGATGGAGCAGACCTCCAACCGCGTCAACTGGCGCGATGTGAACGTGGCCAAGGCTCCGGGGCAGATGCGCCTGTGGAGCTACCAGGCGCTGGCCCGAGGCGCCGACGGCGTGATGTTTTTCCAGTGGCGCCAGTCACGCGCCGGCGCCGAGAAGTTCCACAGCGCGATGGTTCCACACGGCCGGCCCGAGCAGTCGCCCACCTGGCACGAGGTCGTCAAGCTCGGACGCGAGCTCGCTCGCCTCGACCCGGTGTGCGGCACACGCGTGACCGCGGACGTGGCGATCCTCCACGACTGGGAATCGTGGTGGGCGCTCGAGCTGCCGTCGAAGCCGTCGATTCGCGTTCGCCACGTCGACCAGCTGGAGGCGTACTACCGGCACATCTTCGAAGCCAACCTGATCGCGGACTTCGCGCGGCCGGCTGACGATCTTTCTTCGTACAGCCTCGTGCTCGCGCCGAGCGTGTACCTGGTCAGCGATGAGGCGGCGGCCAACCTCATCGCCTTCGTAGAGGCGGGCGGCACGCTGGTGATGTCCTTCTTCAGCGGCATCGTCGATCCGTTCGAGCACATCCGGCTGGGCGGCTACCCAGAGCCGTTCCGAGATCTCCTCGGCCTGGAGGTGGTCGACTGGTTTCCGCTGTCAGATGGCGAGCAGGTCAAGCTCAAGTTCGCTGATGGCGCGCACGCGCAAGCTGACCTCTGGAGCGAGCTGATCGCGCCTTCGGGCGCCGAGGTGCTGGCGCACTTCTCGGGCTCGAGCCTGGACGGTCATCCGGCGGTCACGAGCCACAAGTTCGGGCAGGGCCGGGCGATCTACATCGCCACCCGGCCCGATCCCGCGGCGATGGGACGGATCCTGCGCACCGCCGCCAACCAGGCCGGCGTCAAGCCGGTGATCGAGGCACCGGCCGGAGTCTCAGCGGTGCGCCGGTCTGGGCCTCGTAGCTCGATCCTCTTCTTGCTGAATCACCGGGATGTGCCCGTCGACGTGCCCATCGCCGACCCCGGCGTCAACCTCGTGGACGGTAGCGAGGTGCACCGCGGATTGATCCGCCTCGGCCCGCGGGGCGTGGCCGTCGTCCAGGAGGGCTGGTAGCAGGAGCCTCAGGCGAGGTGGCGGAACGGCGCCGGCACGTAGCCGGCCAGCGCCGCGAGCCACGCCGGCGAAAGCGTTGCTTTGACAGCCGGATCATCTTGCGCAAGCCAGGCCAGGTGCCTGAGCGCGTGCTCGACGACCTGGTTGGTCGAGATCGATTTCGCCGCTTCGGTCGCCGAGTTCCGCGCCAGGTCCGCTCGCGTGATCGGCACGGATTCGAGATTCGGCGCCTGGTCCTCGCCGATCACGACCAGAAAGGTCAGGAACACGCCGCCGGCACCTCGACGCCACGACGTCGAGTGCACGAGCAGCGGCGGGCCCATCAGGTTGGTCGACAGGCGCTTGACGATCTCCATGGGGTCGTCCTCGTCGTGCGATTCGATGTACCAGGCATCGGCGCCGCACGGGCCCGTGAGCACCAACTGATCTCCTCGCATGCGCACGACGAAAACCTCGGCCTGGACCGGCCCCTCGGTGCCCCATGGGGCAGGCGTCGCCGGCCTGGCGTGCTCTTTTGGTTTCAGGGTTCCGGACGCGCCCTCGAGAGCACGTCCTCCCGCGTGACCTTCATGTTGTGGGCCTCGCTGGCGTGCTTCTGCACGATCGGGACGAGTTCGTCCACGGTCCCGCGCATGAGAATGCCGCACGCGCACTCCACCACCAGCACGCCTTCTGGGCTCTGTTTGCTCATCGGGGAATAGCTCCTTGCCGGCAAGTGTACGAAGTGTTGAGGCCCTTAAATGACCACAGCGAAACCCAGGATCACGATCGAATTCTGCGTCCCTTGAGACTACCTCGACCAGGCCGTGAGCCTGGCTGAGGAGATCATGGACGGTTGGGCGCCCCTGCTCGATGGAGTCGAGCTGAAGACAGGCAGCAAGGGCCGTTTCGAGGTGCTCATCGACGGGCAGGAGGTCTTCAGCAAGGCACGGCTCGATCGCTTCCCCGCCGAGGGTGAGGTCAAGAAACTCCTGGAGCCCAGGCTCGGACCTCCGCCCCGGTGGAGATCTGACCACAAGTAACCAATCCCGGTAGCTAAGGGCGAACCTCAAGCAGCATCACATCGGAGGAGTCGCCATGCGCATGTTCGGAAGAGTTCTCGTGACCGCGATCACCGTCCTCGGGCTGCTGGGAGCGAGCGCCGCCCCTGCGTTGGCCGATGAAAAGGGCAACCTCACCGACTTCTCGTCGATGACGGCCATCGCGGTGGGAGGCACAGTCGCTCGCGGAATTACCGGCGGCGGGCTGCCCTGGAAGATCACGTCCGGCACGGGCACGGTCAGCCAGCAAGGCGTGGTTGACGTGACCGTCACCGGCTTGGTGATTCCTTCGTTGGGCGGGATCAACCCCGCTCCTAAATTCGAAGCCACGGTGAGCTGTCTCACGCCCGATGGCGTGGCCAACGTATCCACGGGCAGTGCAGACGCCAGCCCAAGCGGGAATTCGCACATCCGTGCCGCGGTCGATCTACCACGTCCCTGCAAGGACCCAATCGTTTTCGTTGCCAATTTCCCGGCCGGTCGGTGGTTCGCGAAGTCGAACCCCGATTCGCAGCCCTAGCCCTAGTCTCCCCACCACGTGGGGAGGTCGCCCCTAACGCGAAGCGTTGGGGGTGGGAGGGGAGAAGGAAGCCGGGTTTCGCGCCCGGCTTCTTCCTTTCTGCGACTTGATCGCAGCATTGCTGCCTGTTTTTCGGTACTCTTTTCGCGCGATGCGTAGTCCAGCCGTTGCTGCTTTGGCCCCGCTCACCCGGCGGCGCGCCATCGACTACGTTCGCTGCGCCAGCTGCTTCTGTAGCTGACCGGACGTCCTGACCGGGGGTTCCCCCCACACGCGCCGGGCGCGTGCTCAATCCCAAACGTTCGGTATCACCACAGCAGCGGAGGCGCATCCATTTGTCCAATCTTTCCGACGGCACATCTCTCGAGGGCTTCTCGAAGAACGAGTCCATCAAGGCAGGCAGCAATCACCTGCGCGGGCTCATCAAGGAGGAGCTGATCGAGGACACGCCTGCCTTCGGCGACGACTCGGAGACGCTGCTCAAATTCCACGGCATCTACCAGCAGGACGACCGCGACCGTCGCAAGGAGGCCCGTGCGCGCGGCCTCGACAAGCACCACCAGCTCATGATCCGGACCCGCATCCCCGGCGGCGTGGTCTCGGCCGATGCCTACGTGGCGCATGACGAGATCAGCCGCAAGTGGGCCAACGGCACGCTTCGCGTCACCACGCGCCAGGACTTCCAGCTCCACGGCGTCCTCAAGGGCGATATCAAGAAATCGATCGCCGCGATCAACGAATCGCTGCTGACCACGCTCGGTGGCTGCGGGGACGTCGAGCGGAACATCATGTGCTGCCCCGAGCCGGTGGCCGACGAGTTCCATCACGACGTCGACCGTGCGATCGGCGCAATGGTCGCCGAGCTCACTCCCAAGACCCGCGCGTACCACGAGATCTGGCTCGACGGTGAGGTGGTGGAAACCTCGGAGCCCGAGGTCGAGCCTCTATACAAAGAGCAGTACCTGCCTCGCAAGTTCAAGACCACGGTCGCGCTCGAGGGCGACAACTGCGTCGACGTCTATGCCCACGACCTTGCCATCGTCGCGATGAAATCGCCCGATGGAACGCTGCGCGGATTCAACGTGCTGGTCGGCGGTGGTCTCGGACGCACACACAACAAGCCCGAGACCTTCGTCGCCGTGGCGAAGCCACTCGCGTTCGTCGAGCCTGGCCAGATTGTGGATGTCGCTCGTGAAGTCGTGGCCGTGCAGCGTGACTACGGCGATCGCAGCAATCGCCGGCACGCGCGCCTGAAGTACACGATCGCCGACCGCGGGCTCGAATGGTTTCGCGGCGAGGTGCAGAAACGGCTGACTTTCGAGCTGCAGCCACCGGAGCCGCTCGCATGGAAGCCGGTGGACGACCATCTCGGCTGGCACGAACAGGGCGATGGCCGCCTGTACGTCGGCATCTACATCGAAAACGGGCGGATCGGCGATGTCGGCGACGTGCGTTCGCGATCCGGGCTGCGGCGCATCGTCGACGAGCTACGCCCGCAGATCAGGCTGACCGCGCAGCAGAACGTGATTCTCGCCGACATCGAGCCTCCCCAGCGATCGCGCGTCGACGCCCTGATGGCGGAATTCGGGATCGCGCCGGTGGAATCCATTCCCCGCGCCATCCGGTACGCGATGGCCTGCCCGGCCATCCCGACCTGCGGCCTGGCCGTAGCGGAGGCGGAGCGGGCTCTGCCGGGCCTGATTCGCAAGCTCGCGTCCCTTCTCGATGAGCTGGGCCTGTCCGAGGAGCGCATCAGCTTCCGCATGAGCGGTTGCCCCAACGGCTGCTCGCGTCCATATCTGGGTGATGTCGGCTTCGTGGGCACCACGCTGGGCAAATACGACGTGATGCTCGGAGGCGATTTCGACGGCACCCGCCTCAACCGCGTGTTTGCCCCCAACGTGCCGATCACCGACATCCCGGCCCTGTTGCGACCGCTGTTCGAGACGTTCCGATCGGACCGCACGCCGGGCGAGGGTTTTGGGAACTGGACCGAGCGCGTGGGCTTCGACGCGCTTCGTGAGGTCGCGGTCTCAGAAGTGAAAACCGCATGAGCGTTGCAGCTCCACAGGAACTGGAGTCAGCGGCGCCGGAAGCGGTCCTGGGTTGGGCGTACCGATCATTTCCGCGGGTCGCGATCGTGGCCAGCTTCCAGGCGGAGTCGTCCGTCCTCATCGATATGGCTGTGCGCATCCGACCCGATGTGCACGTGCTCACGCTGGACACCGGCCGCCTCCCAAAGGAGACATACGACCTCATCGACCGCGTCCGCGATCGCTACGCGATCGAGATCGAGGTGGTCTCGCCTGACGCGGGCGATCTCGCCGAGATGGTGAGCAGCCATGGCGTCAACCTCTTCCGCCAATCGCCCGATATGAGGCGGCTGTGCTGCGAGGTCCGCAAATCGCGACCGCTGGCGCGCGCGTTGCACAGGTACGACGCCTGGGTG
>Ga0099794_10000869_pt1 | contig 10177 bp, 7 predicted proteins | sample Rivendell_Oct201_10_FD_77320 | JGI IMG/M metagenome (GOLD analysis project Ga0099794, IMG submission 77320) | Vadose zone soil microbial communities from the Eel River Critical Zone Observatory, Northern California, USA -... | ecosystem: Host-associated > Plants > Roots > Rhizosphere > Soil ... | reverse complement strand
CCATCCATCTCCGTGAGGATCTGGTTCAGCGTCTGTTCCTGCTCGTCGTTGCTGCCCAGGCGAATCCCGGAGGAACGGCTGCGCCCGACCGCGTCGAGCTCGTCGATGAAAATGATCGCCGGCGCTGCCTGGCGCGCCTTCGTGAAGAGGTCGCGTACGCGTGATGCACCGACGCCGACGATTGCCTCGACGAACTCCGAGGCGGACTGGCTGAAGAAGGGCACCTTGGCCTCGCCGGCAACCGCGCGTGCCAGCAATGTCTTGCCGGTGCCCGGCGGGCCGATCAGGAGAACACCTTTTGGCACCATGCCGCCGAGACGCTCGTACTTCTGCGGCTCGCGCAAGAAGTCGACAAGCTCCTCGAGCTCTTGCTTGACCTCGTCGATGCCCGCGACGTCGGCGAAGGTCGTACCCACGCGCTCGGGGTCATAGAGCCGCGCCCGGCTCTGGCCAAACGCGCCGAGCAGGCCGCCGGTACCGCCCGCGGCTGCAGCGCGGCGAATGAGGTACAGGACGGCGAAGACGATCAACAGCGTCGGGCCGAAGCTCAGGAGCAGCGTCAGCCACAGAGGAGGAGGAGTGTTCTCCGGCTTGGCGTTGATGGTCACGCCTTTCGCCTCGAGGAGCGCTTCGAGTCCATCGTTGGCAAACGTCGGACGCTGCGTCGTGAAGTGGGTGGCGCTGGCTTTGCTGGGAGGCGATTCTTGCACCGCCCGATTGGTGACGCCCGCGATCGCGTCTCCGGTGGTGGTCACGCTGATGACGTTGCCGTCGGCAACCTGCTGCTTGAAGACGTCGTAGGAGAGCGCCACGGTCGCCGGCTGTGCGGGGGCGAAGAGCACGTTGGTGATGACAAAGTTGAGCAGCAGGATGATGCCAAAGATGATCCACAGCCGGCGCGATGGCATCAGGTTTGGCACCGGTGTGGTGGGCTTCGGCGGAACCGGTGGGCGAGGCGGCGGGCTAGACATCAGCCTTTATCAACTTAGATGATCCGGCGGCGAATTGCCGCCGACGAGTAGTCGATGGTGCTGGTCATGATCACGACGACGATCAGAAGCATCGCCAGCTGGGGGTACTCGAACAGCCCGATGTACTCCTGCAGCAGGAGGCCGAGACCGCCGGCGCCTATGTAGCCCAGGATCGTCGAGGAGTGGACGTTGACCTCGAACGAATAGAGGATGTTGGCGATCATGTACGGCATCACCTGGGGGATCACGCCATGGACGACGACCTGGATCGGGTTGGCGCCGGTCGCGGTCAGCGCCTCGACAGGGCCCCAGTCGGTCGCCTCGATCGCCTCCGAGAAGAGCTTGGAGATCAGGCCGACGCTGAACGTGGCCACGGCCAGCACACCTGGAAAAGGGCCGATCCCGACGACGATGACCCACATGATTCCCCAGAAAAGGGTCGGGATCGATCGGATGACGGCCATCAGAAAGCGCACCGCGAAATAGGCGGCGGTCCCGATTGGGTTGCGACGCATCAGGTTGCGCGCGCCGAGGAAGCTGAGAGGCACCGCAATCAGCGCGCCGATGGTGGTACCGAGGACCGCGATGTAGAGGGTCTCCAGCGTCAGCTTGAGGATGATCGGCAGCTGCTTGCGGTCCGGGTGGGAGAACCCGCTCAGGACCCTGCCCATGTTGTCAGCGTGGGAGATCAGGGCGCCGGCGTCGAACTCCGTCTTCCTATAGGTATAGGCGACGATCGCGATGACGACGACCGCGATGACGAAGTTCCGGCTCCGCTGGACTCGGACCATCCGCTCCGACTCCGCCATCAGCTCGTCGAGTGTGCGTCTCCGGGGGGAATCAGTCATAGCCAAGGCGGCCGTAGATCCTGCGGTAGGCGGCATCGTCCAGCTCTCCGGGCTCGCCGTCGTAGACGATCTTGCCAAGGCGCATGGCGATGACCCGAGTGGCATAGCGCTTGGCGAGCTCGAGGTGGTGGATGGAGCAGAGCACGGTGATGCCGTCCCGCCGGTTCATGTCGCGCAGATAGTCGAGCACCACGATCGCCGTTTCGGGGTCGAGGCTTGCGACCGGTTCGTCGGCGAGGAGGATCTCGGGGTCCTGGGCCAGCGCTCGGGCGAGCGCGACCCGCTGCTGCTGGCCGCCGGAGAGGGTGTCGGCTCTGACGTTGGCTTTTTCAGCAATCTCCAGCCGCTCGAGGCTCCTCCACGCGAGGTCCTGGTGTTCTTTCGAGAAGGAAGGCACATAGGTCCGCCACCCTTCCTGGTAGCCAAGGCGGCCGGTCAGCACGTTGCGGATCACCGTCGAGCGGCGGACCAGGTTGAACTGCTGAAAGACCATCGCCATGCGCCTGCGTGCGTGGCGGAGCTCAGCACCCCGCATCGCCGTGATGTCCTCGCCGCCGATCAAGACTCGCCCGGAGGTGGGCTCGACCAGCCGGTTGAGGCACCGGAGAAGAGTCGACTTGCCCGACCCGCTGGGCCCGATGATCGAGACGAAGTCGCCTCTGGCGACGTCGAGCGTGACGGAGTCGAGAGCCCTGGTCCCCCCTGGGAAGACCTTGGTCAGGCCCTCGACTCTGACCAGCGGCTCGCTCAGGATGTGGGCTTGAGCAGCTCGGGCTTGACTTGGCGCACGATGTCGCGGACCGGGTCATAGTCCGAGTCCTGCGCTGGCACGAGTGAGTCGATGGTGTAGAGGGCCTTGAGCGCCGGCTGGATCGTCGGGTCGGTGCCCATCGCGATCATCGCGTCCTTCAGCTTCTTCTTCTGGGCCGAGTTGAGGTTGTGACGGATCATCTGCGGGTCGCCCGGGATCGGTGGGTCGGTGGTGGCCAGGACCTTGGTCTTGGTCATGATCCCGGGACAGGATGTCTCCGCTCCCGCGTTCTTGCGAGCGTCGTCGTATATCGCGCCCGCGTCAACCGTTCCCTGGCAGACGTTGACGGAGATCTGAGTCTGGTTGGAGATGTTCACGCCGGTGACGTCGCTGTCGGGGTTGAGCCCGTTCTTCTTCATGATGTAGCGCGGCCAGAGGTTGCTGGACGTGGAGAGCGGATCGCCGAAGGCGAATTTCTTGCCCTTGAGGTCAGCGATCGAGTTGATGTTCGACTTGACGTTGACGATGATGAACGCCTTGTAGCTGGGCAGTCCGCCGCGGACCGATTTGGTCACGGCCTCGGCCCCATTGATCTGGTGGGCGATGACGTAGTCGAGAGGGCCGACCCAGCCGATGTCGACGTTGTTCGAGGTCATGCCCTCGGTCACCGCCGCGTAGCTGGTGAGGACGCGAGGGGTGATGTTGTAGCCGGTCTTCTTCGACAGGTACGAGCCGAGGAGGTCGGCGTTGGTCTGGACGATCGAGCTCGTCTGGGAGGGAACGAAGCCCATCACCAGGTCCTGCTTGACGGGCGCTTCCGCGGGTGCCGGTGCACTTCCACAAGCCACGCTAAGGAGCGCGAAGACGGCCGCGGAGACGAGAAAACGTATCTTCATTAAACTCCCCTTCCCCAGAACTGGCTGCCCGGATTGGCGCGGCTACAATCCTAACGGCATGGAGATCGGGTGACACGGATCCTCGTCACCAACGACGACGGGATCACCTCGCCGGGCCTCCACGCGCTTCAGATGGCGCTGGCCGAGCTGGGCGAGGTGACCATCGTGGCGCCAGACGCGGAGCAGTCCGCGGTGGGCCACGCGATCACCACCATGACGCCGCTCCGAATCAAAAAAGTCACGCTCGCGAACGGCACCGAAGGGCATGCCGTAAACGGGACTCCCGCCGACGCGGTCAGGCTGGCGATCCTGACGATCTGCCAATCGCCGCCCGACCTGGTGGTTTCGGGAATCAATCTCGGGCCGAACACCGCGACGAACGTCATCTACTCGGGGACCGTCTCCGCCGCCACGGAGGCCCGCATCCTGCGTGTTCCATCGATCGCGGTCTCGCTCGTGACATTCAAAGACCCCATCTGGGAAACGCCGGCGAAATTCGCTCGAGACCTCGCCGCCGAGGTGCTCGCTCATGGCCTGCCGGACAAGGTGCTGCTGAACATCAACGTGCCCAACCTGCCGCTGGACAAGGTGAAGGGCATCCGAGTCACGCGGCAGGGAAATTCGGGCTACAACGAAAGGTATGAGATGCGTGCGGATCCACGCGGCGTGCCCTACTACTGGCAAGCGGGCACGTATCAGATGAGCGACGTCGACGATGAGACCGACGCGCTGGCCGTCGACCAGGGCTACGTCAGCGTAACCCCGGTGTCGTTCGACCTGACCGCCCATGATTTCCTACCCGCTCTGACTCGGCGCCTGTCCCAAGACTAAACACCATCACTGCGAGAAACGTTGCCAGGCTCCGTTAAACCGGATAGCCCGATGAGCGCTCGTAACTCAGAGGTCGAACCGAACCGGCGAGCTCGCAACATGAACGAGCTCCGCACGCTATTGCAATTAGCTGTGGTCGCCCTCGCCTACTGGCTCGCCGCAGGCGCGAGCCTGCGACTGGCTCTTGTTCACGGCCAGGTGACACCCATCTGGCCGCCCACCGGCATCGCCCTGGTTGCGATTCTCATCTTTGGTCGACGGGTCTGGCCATCCATATTCCTGGCGGCCCTGGCAGTCAACTTTCCCATCGGTCCCTCTCCGCTGGGCGCCTTGACCATTGCGGCGGGCAATACTCTTGCTCCGCTGACCGCGGCGGCTCTCCTCAAACGAGCCGGATTCCGGATCGAGTTGGACCGCCCGCGAGACGCCGCCGCCATCATTGTGCTCGGCGCGCTCCTGGCCATGGCGATCAGTGCGACGGTGGGAACCTCCGTGCTTGTCCTGTCCGGCGCTGTGCCGACCGACAGCTTCTGGTCGACCTGGGCCGTCTGGTGGACCGGGGACGCGATGGGAGTCCTCCTTGTAGCGCCGTTCCTCCTCAGCCTGCTGCCCAACGCCCGTTCTCAAGCACAGACGCTGCGCACGGCCGCCGCGCTCATCGGACTGCTGATTGCTGTCGGCGCGCTGACGTTCGTGCTCTTCCAGAATCGCTTACGTCTCGAGTACCTCGTTTTCCCCTTGATCATCTTGGTGGCCTGGCGGTTCCGCTTGCGCGGCGCCGCGCCTGCCGCGCTGATTGCCTCGGGGATCGCTATCTGGGCTGCCGTGCAGGGAACGGGCCCATTCGGAACCGAAACGCTGATCGAAAAGATGATCACCCTGCAGGTATTCAATGTCTGCGTCGCTCTAACGTCACTAGTGCTCACGTCATTCGTCGAGGCACACGAGCGCGCAGAAGAGATGACACGACTCTACGTTGCGGCCAACGCGGCCAGCCAGACCAAGAGTGCGTTTTTGAACATGGCAGCGCACGAGCTGATGACGCCGCTGACCGTGTTGGAGGGATACCTCTCGCTGCTCTCGGGCGGTACTGTCGGACAGCCACCTGAGTCCTGGAAGGCGCCTCTCGGCATCCTCCTGTCAAAGACCCGTGAGCTGGAGAGAATCATTGACGAACTCTTGACGGCGTCTCGCCTCGAGGTTATTCCTCCTCGCCTCGAACGCGAAGTACTCGATTTGCGAAGGGTCGTTGAGGACGCTTTAGAACGTGTTCGCCCGCGCGCCGATCTGCTCAGCGCCGAGGTCACCGTCAAACTGCCACCTCGGCCGGTGCCGGTGGAGGCTGACGCGGACAAGCTCGGTCGTGTGCTGGACGACCTCATCAACAACGCCCTGACTTACACGATTCGGCCGCCTCGGCTCCGGGTTGGTTTGTCCACTCGGTCTCGACGGGCGATCGTTCGGGTCGAGGACAACGGAGTTGGCATCCCCCAGGACGACCGCGAGCGTGTATTCAGCCGGCTCTATCGGGTCGACGACCCGCAAGTCGTCGTTCCAGGGATCGGTCTCGGACTCTACATATCTCGCCAAATGGCGGAAAGGTACGGTGGAAGCCTTGTGGTCGAGCGCAGTACGCCTGGTGTTGGCAGCGTCTTCGCGCTGACGCTGCCGCTCTCGCGGACCGTCTCGGCAAAACAACTGCAGGATGCCGAAGGCGAGTTGATCCGAGCCTGATCACGTTCCCCATGGTGTCCACACAGGTATTCGGAATTTGGTGGACCCAGCCATACACAACTCGAACAACGTTGAATTCGCCGGACGGCGACTCCGGTTGGGTTTGAACGGCAGCCGAGCCTCGGACCGAGCGCTCGAGGCGGTCCGCCGTTTCGTGGCTGACCGCGGCACTTCGCCTACAGCTGTTTCGTGGACCCACGCGGGCATGAGCCCGTCCGAAAAGACGATCCAACGTCGCTTCGGCAGCTTTAAGGCGGCGGTCCAACGCGCTACCTTCGACTCTACTTGACCGTCGTGATCGGCATGACCAAAGACCACGTGCCTACGCTGCCCTTATCGTCCGACTGAATCGCCCGGGTCTTGCGAAGACTCGGCGAATTGGGAGTCGCCCGCCACGAAACCTCCGGTTGGCCTCAGTCGATTATCAGCCGAACGTCGAGCCACCTTCGGAGCGCATCCTCAAGGAGCCGAGTGCCGGCCTTGTTCCGGATCCACAGCAGCTTATGCGAAGTACCGTCCTTCATACGCAAATGGACCCGGTCGCACGTTACCCCTCGATGCAACCGGCCAACTTCAATGTAAGAAGCTTCCATCCATAGAGCACGCGGCGAATGCGCCAAGGTTTGCGATAGGTCATTAGGTGTGATCGAGACAATGTGCCCAATCGCGGGGTCGATGCCTTGGAAGCTGTGAGCGAAGCTAACGACCCAACCGAGCGGGACGCGAGCCAGGCCGTCTGGTGCCAGCCAGAGGTTTCCGTGTTCCCAATCCGCCCAGCCCGTTGTGCAACTGGCGGCAATCAAGCTGACTCTGTCTACCGGAGCCGGTGCCGCGGAAGCGCTCACCGTTAGAGAGTCTATCGATCGCTTGTCCTGCATCGGCTTAGATCTGGTTCCCCTTTGGTTCCTGGCTGAGGTCGGAGGCCTGGAGGGCTGGAGGGCTCAAGGCAAATTCATGGGCGACTCCGGCTGAGAGTTGCGGCCACATGACGAAGCGCGCGAACGTCTAACGGTTGCCCACCCCTGCGTGGCGGTTGCGCAAGGCTGCATAGTGCCAACCTGCGTTATGCGGATGAGCATTCTGCAAAAGCGGGCAATTGGTGGACTTAAGTTCCCACAATGCGAACCCACCCGGCGTATTCGACGGCGAGGCGGTCTCACTGTCCGAGCCGGGTTCCCGTTCGGTCAGGTCGGGAGCGCGGAGAGTAACGTCGAGGAATAGTGCGCCGTCCAAATCCACCTAGGTCGATCAAGGCCGCGATGGTGATCGGCATGGGCTTTGGTGTCCCGGTTATCGCGGTTGGGCTCTATCCGCTTGCACTCGGCGTGGTTGGTTTCATCGCATCACAGGGGGACAACCACAACTCTTATTGGGACGCCTTTCTCGTTCTGGGTGGTGTCTGGCTGGTCGGAGGAATCACTCTCGTAGCGATCGATCTGGGCCTTCTGTGGGGAATGAATGGACAATCCGTCATAGCTTGGTTGCTGACTCTAGGGTTGCTGGGCTGTGGACTTTGGCTCGACCTGCCAAGCGTTTGGGGCAAGCCCTGGTGGGTCGGTCTGGGCGCTCAGTGGTTTCTGAGCGGGGGAGGGCCACCTTACGACCTCAATTACTGGTGGCACTTGGTAGCCCTCGCGACGTCCGCCGACGTTCACGTGGTACTTGTCATCTGCATGGTCGTCCCGCTCATGTGGCCGTCTACGTTGGTCTGGTTCTTCGGCAGAGATGCCCGTGTCGGGCAGTACGCGAGCCGCAACACCTAGCGGAGAAGCGACAATTTCCGGACCCTCACGCTTGAGACCGCATCTGATGATCAATCCGCAAAGCTTCACGGGACTCCACATCTGACCGGGATGCCGACGGGATGGGGATGGCGCGTGGCGGTGATCGCGACCATCCTCATCCTCTTCGGCAACGCGGCCGGCCTTGCGGCCGGCCCAAACGTCGTCACCGTTTCCTGGGCCACCATGGCCCAGACGGTCGGCACGCTGCTGATCGTCATCGTTGCCTCTCGTTGGTGCGGGCTGACTTTGGCCGAGGCGGGCATCGGCCGGACCAACCTGCTGCGATCCACTCTGATCGGCGCGGGGATTGGGCTCGGGCTGGCCGCGGTGCTTCTCCTTGCGCTGGAGGTTGGCGCTCAGCTAGGGACTCCGATCACATACCAGCCATTGCACGGAGCGTCGATTTCAGCCGTCCTGACTCACGCCCTGGTGGGCCTGCCACTGCAGACCGCGATTCCCGAAGAGCTCGCATTTCGCGGGCTGGTGCTGGGTTTGCTGATGAGGAAGCTGACGCCATTGCGCGCAGCGCTTGTGACGTCCGCCATCTTTGTCGCCTGGCATGTGGTGGTTCAGGTGCAAACGCTGGCCGTGACCAATTTCACAAGCCCGTGGCAGATCGTTCCGGCCATGGGCCTCGCCTTCGCGGGACTCTTCGCCGGCGGAGTGATATTCGCGCTCCTACGTTTGCGCACACGCAATCTGGCCGCGGCGGTTGTGGCTCACTGGTTGTTCGACGCAGCGTTCGTCACCGGGCTCTATTTCCTGACGGCGAGCTGACGTCCTATTCGGCGGACAGTATCTCCAGCATCTCGTCCCCGTACCTGCGCAGCTTCGCGATCCTGACTCCAGGCCGCTTTAGCGTCGTCTGCGCGTCGTCAAGGCGCCACGTCACAAGCATGTTGTGGTTGTGGACCTAAGTTCCCACAATGCGAACCTACCGGGCGTATTCGACGGCGAGGCGGTCCCACTGTCCGACGTGGCCGATACCCGGATCCAGGAATATGTCGCGGCTCTTCGGGAGTTCGTCGCCGAGCACGGCTCGCTCCCGACCGCCGAGAGGTGGACAGAGGCCGGAATGCGGCCGTCTGAGAAGACAATCCGGCGCCGATTCGGCAGCTTCCGAAAGGCGATCCAGCGGGCCGGCTTATCCATGGATTGACGTTTGGACACAAGCCTTGCTTTCCCCCGGTCGAAGGGCCGTACGCACACATTTATTGGCGGTCACATTGCAGGGAACCAAGAGCTCCGCTGCGATCTGGCCATTTCTGGCCATTGTCGAGGCCTCGGGCCATAAGGACGAGCACCTCCCTGCTTGCGATCAGTGAGGGTGCCGACGGGGGTCGTGTCTACGCTCGGTTGCGGGCTGCCTCGGCGCACTCAGCGTTGCTGGCTTAAGCGGGATAGCTCCGCTCATCACGGCTCCCCCGAACTACCTTCCCGCCATCCATTCTTCGACGCAGTTCGGTGGAAGTAAGGGTCCGCACCTTGCCAGGAGCAGGTGGCTCTGAGCGGCGGCTCTGAGTGGCTGAATCGGGCGCGGCAACACCGTTTCCGCGACACCGGCTGACGGCAGCGCCGAAGGACGCTTCATCACAATCAGTGCGAAGATCGCCGCCACGAAGCTGATGGCGGCGGCGATCACAAACGCCTGGTGGTACCCGGCGATAACGGCACCTGCACCTCGCGGGATGGACACCCTCGTGACCGACCCAGCGATGTTGACCAGAATCGCCAGTCCAACGGCCATTCCGACCTGCTGGGCGGTGCCGATGAGACCGGAAGCGATTCCCTGATCCCGATCGGGAACGCCATTTGTGGCGGCCATGGTGACGCTTACGAAGGCCAGTCCTACGCCGATGCCGGTAACCAGCATGGCCGGCAGGAGGACGGTGAGGTAGTCGCTTTCGGGCGCGGTTCTCAGGAACAGGAGCAACCCCGCCCCCAGCACAAGAGTCCCGAGTGCGATCAGGGTTCTGGCCCCCAGCTTTGCGGCAATCCGGGCCCCGATGTTGGAGACGACCATGATCAGTACTGTTTGCGGCAACCAGGCAAGACCTGCCTGGATCGGTGAATATCCGAGGATCTCCTGCAGATACAGCGAGTTGAAGAACACGGCGCCGATCATCACGACCGACACGAGCGCCGCCACCGAGTTGCCCGCAACTACGGATCTCAGCCTTAGCATCCGACCCGGCAGAAGGGGTTGGCTGCTGCTCTTCTCTAATACGACGAATGCAATCAGGAGCGCGGCAGAGAGAGCCAGAGCGATCAGAACATTGGCGGAGCCAAAGCCTCGCCCTGTCGCCTCTGTCACGCCGTACGCGAGGGCAAGAACTCCACCGGTAAGACTCACCGCCCCTGG
>Ga0099794_10000868_pt1 | contig 10181 bp, 8 predicted proteins | sample Rivendell_Oct201_10_FD_77320 | JGI IMG/M metagenome (GOLD analysis project Ga0099794, IMG submission 77320) | Vadose zone soil microbial communities from the Eel River Critical Zone Observatory, Northern California, USA -... | ecosystem: Host-associated > Plants > Roots > Rhizosphere > Soil ... | reverse complement strand
TTGAACCGGAAACTCATGACAACTGCGCTAACCAACACGAGGATTCCCGAGAGGATCAATATAACCGCGGAAATTCGTGCGCTCGCAATGGCGGGGCCGAAATTGGTTGACCGGACACTATTTCCCACGAAATTGTTGAATGCGGCTCCCGAAGCGGTGTACTTTATGATCCCGCTAGTAGAGGCCTTAGCTAATCCGCCGATGAATGTCAATATTCCAGCGAGCAGCGAGATTGCGTACGCGGGAACTCTGTCCTGAGCGGACAATTGTCGATCTCTTCGATTTGGGGTATTGAGTCAGCCGAGAAATAAGCGTTGCCTGGTTGTCGGTGTGCTAAGCGGTTATCTTGGCTCGGAGTCTCTTGGACGTGCTGCGTGCCGTTCGGGATCTCCTTTGAGATCCGCCTGCCCCGGCTTTGCTTTGGTCTTTGGTCATCCAGTCAGGGACGATAACGGCTCTGATTAGTTCCTGCATCGTTATGCCTCTATCCTTGGCAATCTTTCGGAGTTCGGCGTAGACTTGAGGGTCGAGGGATTGCATGAACTTTGTCGGCATTTTTCTACGCTTCCCGTATACCGGACGCATCCGTAGGATATAATTGCACGCTTTTGACTCCGATGAGGTCTTCTTGCATCTTACTACACTGTATGCTCGAGGGGTTTGCTTACTGTTTTGCAACCGGTAATAATTCTACCAGAGATCGCAAGGGGACTCCTTCGATACTTTCTTTCCCGCTCTTGTTGGCAAGGACGACAACTCCGACCGGTTTTGCCTTTACTCCGGTGAGGGTCTCGATCGCGGCCCTGATCGTTTCTCCCATGCGGAGGATGGTGTCGACGATCAGTACCTTCTTGCCTTCGACTCTGGAGAAGCTCGGGTTCACTGCGCCGGCGACTTTCTTTTCTCCGAGTCTCTGGGGTCGTACGGAGGCGATGGGCTTGTTCAACGACCTTGCAACGATGAGTCCGAGAGCCATACCACCGCTCTCGATTCCGGCAACCACTTCAGGTTCTTCCATCAGTCCGGCTTCTATCGCTTCGCGGACCATGTCCGCCATTGCTCGGCCCACTAGGGTTAGACGTCGAACGCTAGATCCAATAGGATTCCAGTTGACATAGACATCATACGTTTCCTTTGTCTTGACTCCGTCTTTGCCGTGTAGCAAGAGCCAGACAACGGTGTCAGCCTGAACCTTCAACTCATCAGCTATCTCGTACGTTGACATGCCACGCTCCTTCAGCTCGCGAGCACTCTTCGCAAGCTCTTCTAGCGATCTCACACTTACTGACCTATACTATCGAGGGAGGTTGAACCTAGTTATAACTTGTCAGATGCTCCATCGGCAAAATCGTGGGAGAGAGTTTGCTACCCTAACATTATAATTCGATCCCAGCGACCGCGACAATGACGAGTTTGAGAAAATTCCAAGTGGCAAGTGACGATGAGATCAAGAACGCAGAAACAACAGACGTCTACTTCACAAGAACAAAAGAGATACTAGAAAAGGAAGGACTATCTGATCTCCATGTAACCGCGGAGATAACGACCGGCTCTTTTCCAAAGAACTGGGAATGGGGCATACTTGCTGGAGTCGAAGAAGCAGCCCAACTTCTAGAAGGTGTACCGATCGATGTTCTCTCTTTTCCGGAAGGGACTCTGTTCCATTCAAGTGACGTGCAGGGTGTAAGAGAGCCTGTCATGGTTCTAGAGGGAAAATACCTGGATTTCTGTCTCTACGAGACTCCACTACTCGGATTTCTCTGCCACGCATCAGGGATAACAACCATGGCGGCGCGTGTAAGAAGAGCGGCCGGGAAGAAAACTCTCCTTTCTTTTGGGATTCGCAGGGCTCATCCAGCTCTCGCGCCTATGATCGACCGATCCTGTTACATCGGTGGCTTTGATGAAGTGTCCAGTATCGTCGGGGCGAGGCTTCTCGGAAAAGATCCGGCGGGAACGATGCCTCACTCGATGATAATTGCGATGGGAGACCAGGTTAGAGCGTGGAGGAGCTTCAACAAACACATGCCAAAGAAGGTGCCGAGAATTGCTCTAGTTGACACATACTACGATGAGAAGACAGAGTCTATCCTGGCCGCTGAAGCGCTTGGTAAAGATCTCTACGGGGTCCGACTGGACACACCTGGTTCGAGACGTGGCAATTTTGCCGAGATTATTCGAGAGGTGAGATGGGAGCTGGACTCGAGAGGATACAACCAGGTGAAAATCTTCGTCTCGGGAGGACTGAACGACGAATCAATCGCGGACCTGTCTATTGCCGGAGCGGACGGGTTTGGGGTTGGAACCTCGGTCAGCAATGCGCCCAGCATCGACTTCGCCTTGGACATTGTAGAGGCAGACGGGAAACCGGTGGCGAAGAGGGGCAAGCTGGGCGGTAGGAAAATGGTCTGGAGATGCGACGACTGTCTCATAGAGAAAGTAACGGTTGCAACCGCAACCGAGCCCAAATGTCCCAACTGCGGAAGAAAAATGAGGAAGTTGCTTGCACCACTGCTCTCGAAAGGGCGATTATCAAAGACGCTTTCGTCGGCAGATCATATTCGCGAGAGGGTGCTTGGCCAGCTCAAGCGACTACGTGCTACCACGGAAGAATCCGGAACTCCCACTCATGCGACGCAAAATGCTTGAACAATACCCCACTTTTTTTCACGAGGTCGTTCGCCGTCCGGCATTAATTATGGGCGAATCTGGCCAAACAGGGCACGATATCGGCTTAGATCCTCAGGCGAAACTTGCCCCTTTTCCGCCGATTCCTGAACGATTCGTGGCGAACGACTGGATGGCATCCCAGATCGCAGAACAGGCATCATTCTGGGCTAATCTGGACACGGCGTGAATCCTCAAACACCAAACGTGTGACGCGAAGGTCGGTCGCTAAGACCCCCTATTTCCAAAAACCATTTCCTGTCTGGCAACGAAAACGAGCGAGTCCAGTTGATCAGGGCGCAGTCCAAGCATAATTGAAAAGGCGAAAAGACGGGAAAACTATGACCGATCGCGAACGAATCCAGGGCACATTCGAGACCATCCATCCAGATTCAAGATCAGGGCTGAAAACAGGCGATTCCCCTTTTGTCAGCGCACCTTTAACCTCAAGATGGATAGACCGAATTTGACCGATTCATGAAGCAAGGACCTTTGCCAACGCTCGACGATATCGTCGCCGCCAGCAAGCGTATCGAAGGAGTAGCGACCAAGACCCCGCTCGTAGAGTCGCCCTCGCTCTCGAAAAGATTTGGTCGCAGGATCTACTTGAAACTCGAATGCTTCCAGCCCATTCGGGTTTTCAAGATCCGTGGAGCCTACAACAAGATCTCCCAACTATCAGCCAAAAACATCGTCGCGGTCTCCTCAGGCAATCACGGCATGGCTGTAGCGTATAGTTCTAGATTGCTCGGAAAGAAATGCACGGTAATACTACCGGAGACGGCCGTCCAAGAGAAAGTCAACACGATCATCGAGTATGGCGCCGAAGCCATCAAGTACGGCAAATACACAGTCGATCGTGACGCGAAGGCCAAAGAAATAGTCAGCAAGACTGGAGCGACACTCGTACATCCATTCAACGACCCTGACATTATTGCCGGCCAGGGAACATGCGGGCTGGAGATAGCGAATCAGCTTGAGGACTTCGACTCCGTAGTTGTTCCAGTTGGTGGAGGAGGCCTCATCTCAGGCATATCCACTGCTATCAAAGCACTGAAACCGGGCGCGAAGGTCTACGGGGTCGAACCGCAAGGCGCACCAAAACTCCAAGCAGCAATGAAAGCCGGAAAGATCGTCACATTCGACTCGCCGAAATCGATCGCGGACGGGCTGATTCCATCGGCTGTTGGAGATCTGACGCTCGAAGCCTGCAGAAAGCACGTCGATGGCGTCTACACTGTTTCAGATGACGAGATCCTCTCCGCGATGAAACTCCTTGTTCGTGAGGCCCACATTTTCCCGGAGCCCTCAGGAGCGGCGCCAGCCGCCGTCCTACTCTCTAGCCGGGGTGTGGAGAAGCTTGGCGAGAATGTCGTCCTGGTCATTTCCGGCGGCAACGTATCATTGGATCTTCTTGCCGAGACGATCAATGGATGAGGAATCGAATCTAGTATTCTTGCCTGTCCGTTACGAGGTATTCTGCGGGGTTGACGATGTTTCTTGGCTTGAGACCTCGTAGGTAGCGTGTCACATTCTCTACTGCAAACCTTGCCGGTTTCCCGGTGGCTAATCCTGATGGGCCTGATACGTGAGGGGTCCCGATGAAGTTGGGCAGTTCGAAGAATGGATGTGTGGTCTTGAGAGATTCCTTGCCCTCTCGATACCACCACACATCAGTGGCGTATCGAAAATTCGGATTAGCCTTCAAGTGCTCGTAGAGCGCTGTCTCGTCAACTAGCTCTCCACGGGCTATGTTCACAAGTATCGCATCCTTCTTCATCGTTGCAAGTTTCTCCGCGCCGATGATCTTGTTGGTGAGCTCTGTCAGGGGGAGCGAGACTATGACGGCATCGCTCTCCGCCAAGACTGTCAAGAGTCCTTTGTCTCCTTGAAACGATCTTACACCCTTCTCTCGAACCGGTTTTCTCGAGAACGCGTAGATCTTCATGCTGAACCCCTTGCCGATTTGGGCAACGGCGGATCCTATCCCGCCGTATCCGAGAATGCCGAGCGTTCTTTCTTCCAGAATGCTAACTTCCTTTCCGCCTAATGTCCGCTTCAAAGTCCATTGTTCTGTCTTGACCGCGTTGTGAAAGTCAACTATTCTCTTAGCAGCCGAGAGCAAGAGAGCCCAGGTGTACTCCGCAACCTCGTCAGCATAGGCACCCGCGTTGCTACAAACTAGTACCTTCTTGTCGAGCTGGGCGAAAGGAATGTGATTGACGCCCGCGAGGATGCTCTGAACAAGCCTCAGATTGCTCATCCTCGACAAGTTCTCAGCAGTTAGGAAGCTGGGCCAGAAAAACACGAGAAGGATGTCGATGGATGGAAGCAGTTGGATCAGCGATGCCTCGTCGAGCCCGCTCGAGCTGAAAACTCTCGCATACTTGGAAAGAGTCTCAATACTACGCTTGTCAACGACATCTGTTGTGATCAATAAATTGGGCTTTGGCAAGGCTTCACTCAGTCTTCTTTGTCATTACTCGGCTCACGCCCTGTGGGCGATTAAGCCAGCTCTAGTTCAGCTTTAACCATAAGTGTTAGAGAAAACAGAACGCCAATAGAGAGTGAAACCCGGACCATGGAACAGACCCCCGCGTTAGCAATCCTCGAGGATCTCGTTCCCAATGGAATCAGATTCGGAGCAAGTTATCTGGTTGAGTTCGGTCCAGACTCCCCGTGGTATGAAACATCGCTTACAATAGCTGCGAGCGCTTTGAGAAACGGAGCACGCACGGAGTACCATACCTACATGCATCCACCCCACGAAGTCAGAGACTCCCTGACCAAACTCGGATTGAACGTGAGAGAACTGGAGCAGAAAGACTATCTCAGAATACTGGACACGTACGACGTGATGACCGGACTAGCTCACCCTGAGACACCTGAGGGGATGCGATCCAAGGGAAGGGAAGCTTACGAACATCAGTCCTTTGACCTCAATCACTGGAGCAGCAGGGTAGTCAATATCATCCGAGAGGGAGTTTCTGAGGACGAGAAAAGGTGGTTGCATATTGACGACAACACCTCCGTAATGTGCCATTACACGGATGAGAAGTTAATGATTGATATTTGGAGGACGAGGATCATTCCTTATGCAAAGATGCGTGGCCTCGCGATGTTCCATTCGGTGATGATGGGAATCGCGTCTGATTCCTTCTATAAACAGTTCGAATCGCTTTGCGACGGCATTATCGAATTCCGGACCGGCGACGAAGGAGGACAGGTCCAGCACTTTGCAAGAGTCAGAACTCTACGGGGGACTTCTAGTGACAACAGATGGAGACGGCTTCAACTTCGGAACGACGGCTCTGTTACAATCGACGCGGATAGTAAACCTAGGGAGCTTGGAATTGGGGGCTGGCTCAAAGGCCCCAAGAAATCGCGATAGACGAGTCAGACTTTCGCCCTGGACGCCCAGAGAAACTTTCGCTGAAGCGTCTTGGGATAGATCCCCTTCCAGTCATATTCGGCTTTGTTCGCCCAGTTCTTGTAGACCCTTGGGTCAATGTAGTTTCTAAGGGATGTTCCCAGATTGTAATCGCGAGTTCGCTTCTGAAGATCTACGTCGAGCTTCAGTTTCCGAATACGTTCTTCCAGTCTCATCTTCTGTTTGTCCGTGTCGACCTTCTTCGTCTTCAGTTCGTCCAATCGCTGTTGCTTCTTGAGGAGGCTTCCCTCCCAGGTCTTCGGCGGGGTCCGTTTATGGTTGCACCTGATCGCCGCTTCGAGATTCGCGACGCGGGCGTGATGCAATTTCACGTACGGTGATTCCTCGGGCTTGAAGCTGTTGTGTCTTCGTAGGTAGGTTTGAACTGTGTCTGTAGCGTGGTGAGTTCTGAACACTTTGGCTGTTAGATCTCTCATCGCTTTGTTGAGGAAACGGTTCACGTGCTGAGATGTTATTCCGTCAAAGACGAGGTCCTCCGGCTTCTTTCCCTGTGTGAATTCTTGGAGGTTCTTGCGAATTGGCGTGTTCGTTCCGTCGACCTTCAAGATCTTCTGCCAACGAACGCTGTCTTTTCCGAGGAAATCGAACTCTACGGCGTGGGGAAGGAATTTGATGTGTTCAACTCTGAGGGTTGACGCGCCCACGGTGTCCGCTTCATCCTCGTCCTTCTCGTCGCCTACCCTCATAGCGAGATTGTCGATGAGATAGGAGACTGTCGCGAGCTTGCGCATCCTCAAGTCTGGGGAGAGAAGATTCTTGTCGATGAACTGTTGAACGTCTGGAAGACGGCGTTGCAGTTTCCGAGCGGCATCGTACTTCAGCTTGTCGCGTTCTTGACGAAGATCGGAGACGTCACTTGGCCAGACGTATTTGCGGACGTTGCTTAGCTTGTCCACCCAGTGAGCGATCCAGATTGACTCGTGATCGTGAACAATCTCCTTCCAGTTTCCCGGAGGAATTTCGACGCTCTCGGACAGGTTTAGAACAACATCTTGGGGATGGATTCTCGGCTTCCAACGCCCCCTCATCGGGTGGTTGCCTCTCCCCATGAAAAGGCTGGGAGGCTCTACCATCCAGTTGGCGATTTCGGTCTTGATCCCATCAATCTCCGCGAAACCATACTTTTCCTTGAGCGATAGTCGAAGCTGTTTTCTTTGAGCCGCCGTTTTCTTCTTGAGCTCAAGATCCAGCCTTTGCAATTCCTCCTTTCCCTGATACTCATAGACGGAGGTGAAGTCGATCTCGGAATACTTTGTATTTGCAAAGTTTGCGGGCAAAAGCTTGAGAAAATCTGAGAGAAAGTTTGTCTGGAAAACTGGGTCTTGGATGTAGGGCGTGGTTCGCTTCTTTCCCCACGCGTACGCTAGCTCTTCGGCCTCAGGAGACAGCTGAACAAAGGTGCCACGAATTCGGATAGGGAGTTTCTTGGGCTCGTAGGAGGGCGGAAACGCCACACCGTTGTGCCTCAACTCTTTCCATGCCATGACAAGTTCCTCTGTACTGTTCACTCGTTACCAGTATGAATAACTCGGGGCCAGTCTTCCATCCTCACTAACCGTGCAAAGTTGTAAATGAGGATTTTTCTTAAAAGCCCTGTTCGAAATCACAAAAGACCGGGATAGACTAAAGAAGGCGGACTAGTGAGGTCTAGTTCAGGTTGAGCCGGCCAAAGGGCACGCCACTACTCGGGCCAGTAGGATTTCTCTTTGCTGCTGTAGGGTTCACCATGGCCGTTATCGTGGCGAGACTATTCGTCGCGGTCGAGGCAAGGTGCACTCAATCCTGTCCCGTTATCAGGGTTCAGGGATTTCACATCCATCATCTTTACTATGGAGTCTTATTGTTGCTAGCGTCGTCAACCATAATGGTCTTTGCGACCGATATCCGGACTAGATGGGACACCGCCTTGGTTTTTGGGGCAGGGATTGGGCTTATCGCAGATGAAGTTGGCCTCCTGATCCTCAGAGTGCCTTACTGGGCCATCGCGTCCCTCCTAACGATAGCTATCGTCGGACTTTCATTGTATCTCGGAACCATTTACAAGCTCTGGACCGCCGGACGAAGAGATTTTGGATTTTTGGATCGGTATCAGACTCTCAGTATCTTTGCGGTGGTTCTCGGCATGCTGGGTTTTCTCTACTTCGGCAGGCCATTGCGAGCAATGTTCGTGAACGCTGCCCTCGTTGCATGGGTTTCAGCCTCGCTACTCCTGCTTACGTTTGGCAGGAAACACATCCAGGAAATCAGGCGCACACCCTTAAACCCCCTTCCGCCTTCTCCCTAGAAAAGCAGGCGCAAGGGCAAACTGCAGGTCACTGAACCACTCGGCCTAGAGGCACGGGAGTATCAAAGAACCATTGCCGAGTCCGCGGCCAAAGCCAACACGCTAGTCGTTCTGCCGACTGGTCTTGGCAAGACAATAGTCGCCTTGCTGGTGGCTGTCAAACGTCTTTCAGAGCATCAGAAGGGCAAGATAGTCGTGCTCGCGCCGACAAAGCCGTTGGTCCTCCAACACGCCGAGTTTTTCAAAGAACACTTTCCCGACAAGAACGTCATGTCATCAGTGTTAACGGGAGAATCCCCGCCCTCTTTGAGGGTCGCTGATTTCGAAGGATCCCAGCTAATCTTTGCGACTCCTGAAGTGATAAGGAACGATGTCCTAAGCGAACGGTATTCACTGAGCGAGGTCTGTCTGATAGTCTTTGACGAAGCCCATCGGTGTGTCCGAGACTATGCCTACTCCGAGGTAGCTGAGAATTACAAGCGCCAGGCATTGAACCCGTTGATACTCGGGCTAACGGCCTCCCCGAGCGCGCGAAAAGAGCGGGTCCAAGAGATCTGCGACAAGCTTGCGATCACAAACGTAGAGATGAGAACCGAAGAAGATGAAGATGTAGTTCAGTACGTCAATGACGTGACGATAAACTGGGAACGCGTCCCGCTTCCACCAGCGTACAAGGACATCAGCAAGATTCTTCGAGGCGCGATGGAAGAGAGGACGGACAAGCTAAGGGCTATGCACCAGTTGCCAACTGGTGTCCGAGCGAACAAGCGGATGCTATTGGAGCTCGGAGAGAAGCTTCGAAAGAGTTTGAGAAGAGGCGGCTCTGGGGCTCTGTACGGAGCGGTGATTCTCCAGGCCCAAGCGATGTCGTTGAGTCACGCAGTCGATGTGTTGGAGACCCAGGGTTTGCACAATCTCACAAGATATCTTGCAAAGCTCGAAACCGCGAGCAGCAAGTCGGGCAAGAGCCTCTCAAGGGACTCGAAGATTCTCGAAGCTAGACGGCTCGCATTCTCGATGGAGGAAAGAGAGCATCCAAAGCAGAAGAGACTTCGAGAGCTTGTCGAAGGGGAGATGAAGTTGAACAAGGATTCGAAAATCATAGTCTTCACTCAGTACAGAGATACTGTCGAAACTCTCGTCGAGAAACTGAACAAGCTTGATGGTGTCTCTGCCGTCCGCTTTGTCGGTCAGGCAACTCGGGACACTGATGACGTCGGTCTAAGCCAGAGCGAGCAGATGAGTATACTGGAGGATTTTAGGCAGGGACGTCACAACCTGCTCGTGACAACTAGCATAGGCGAGGAGGGACTCCACGTTCCAGACGTGGATCACGTCATATTCTACGAAGCTGTCCCCTCCGAAATCCGCCTGATACAACGTAGAGGCCGTACCGGCAGAACACGGCAGGGAAAGATGACAGTACTTATGTCGGAAGGAACGATCGACGAGGCCTACTACTGGACGAGCAAGAAGAGAGAGCAACAGATGCACCGCTTCCTACAAACGGTCAAGAAGAAGGGAGTGAAATCTCCGTCGAAGACCAAACGGACCTTGGACGACTGGTCTAGCTCTCAAAATAACTAGGGCGACGCAACGCAGAATGACTTCAACGCTGGATGATTCATCCAAGCTCTGGTTTGAACGTCTCTACGCCCGTATCGGTCTGCCATTTTGGGCGGGAGTACTTGCGACCAAAGTCTAAACTCATTCCGAAATATGTAGAGGCTGCGCTAGGGTTCCTATTCCAAGATTCGAATCCGCGATCTGCAGTTAAGC
>Ga0099794_10000866_pt1 | contig 10198 bp, 9 predicted proteins | sample Rivendell_Oct201_10_FD_77320 | JGI IMG/M metagenome (GOLD analysis project Ga0099794, IMG submission 77320) | Vadose zone soil microbial communities from the Eel River Critical Zone Observatory, Northern California, USA -... | ecosystem: Host-associated > Plants > Roots > Rhizosphere > Soil ... | reverse complement strand
GCGGTTCTGCATGACAAGCCTGAGCTGAAAGCGGACGAATAAGGTCGAGGCGTGGCGATCAAATCTATTTTTTGCTCGGCGTCCCCCGGCGTCATAAGGCCGAGCAGCGTTGTCCTCATCGCCATCAACCGGAGCGAGGCTTCAGTGCAGTCCTCATCCCCTGATCTGCTTGTCAGGCCTCGCTCACGGCCAGAATGAAAGCGCGACAAAGATTGTTTCCAGGATCAGGCAAAGCAACGGCGAGCGATAGAAAACATAGCCTGCGACAACAGCCCCGGCGGCGGCCGGCAACCATCCGAACAACAGGCCCCACAGGCTGAACCTTGCGATGATGAGGCCATACGACAAGATGAACGTGACATACGCCACCACGAACCCGATCACTCGGGATCGGTCGCTCATTTCCGGATCGATGTTCACGTTATCTGTCTCGTCTTCGTCTGTCTCGTCTACCGCCGTCCCGCGCGTCGATCAGCCCTTGACGCGGGTTAGCCCAATGGGTCCGCACAGCGCGGCCCGATGGCAGGCTCCGGCGTCATCCGCCGCCATATCGTAGCTGAACTCTTGTTCGACTATGTAACCCACGTCACATCCGGGTTACGCTTGCTCGGAACTCAATTGCGGCAGGCCTGCGATACAGTTCAATAAAAGGAAACAGCAGATGCCCGGCACGACCACCCAGCCCGGCGCGGCGATCCCGCCTGACAACGTGAACAGCAAACTCACGGTGGCCAATCCCGAAGATCCCAGGATGCGCCACATCTCGGTCGCGGGCGGCACCTACACGATCCTCGTGACCGGCGCGGAGACGAACGGCCGCTACTGCCTGATCGACATGCTGGTGCCGCCCGGCGGCGGCCCGCCACCGCACCGTCACGACTTCGAGGAGATGTTCACGATCCTGGAGGGCGAAATCGAGTTGAACTTCCGGGGTGAGGCGCAGCAGGCGGGCGCGGGTTGGACCGTGAACATCCCCGCCAACGCGCCCCACTCGTTCAAGAACAAGTCGGACAAGCCGGCGCGCCTGCTCTGCATGTGCACGCCATCGGGGCAGGAGGAGTTCTTCATGGCGATCGGCGACCCCGTCGATAGCCGGACCGCGCCCCCGCCGAAGCTCAGCCAGGCCGAGCAGGCCGAACGCATCCAGCGCGCCAAGTCACTGTCGGCCAAGTATCGAACCGAGCTGTTGGTAGGAGGGCCGTGATTCCAGCCGCGACGGATGGCTGGTAGGGGCGCGATTACGCAGAGTTCATCACCGGGCGCGCATTCGCGCGACCCGTTGGCTGATCCGCACCTCCCGAGCCACGGGCGATGGAGACGACAAAACGGCGAATAGAATCCGACGATCGCTGGTTGCAATAGACTGAAACGGCGGGTCGTTATTGCGCTCCGCCCATCGCGACCTGAACCGACACCGCGCATTCAACGGCATCAACGACCGACACGAACTCAGCCAACAGACCATCGCTCATGGTCTTGCCGATACGATCGCCGTGCTTCGCTCGCAACGCGTCGACGACAAGGTCCGCCGCCGACCGTCGAAGTCGATGCCTGGACGGTTTGGCGTGTCGCTGCCCATCCTCATCTTCGCAGGGTCTTGAAATGCGAAGGCGAAGTCATCGTCTATCCGAAGCTGGGCAAGCGTTATCCTACGCGGGCGGCGTGACCTTGCACGGCATTGAGCAGGCTCGCGATGTTGCCTCATCGAGGTAAAGCGGACCTCGCAACTGCGCACGCCCAAATCCGAAAATGACCCCATTGCAGACGTTGGCGGCCCGTCAATACATACGGGTTGCGCCATCGTTTTCGATAACGGCCTGCACCTCAGCGACCGTCTCAGTCAGTTTTGCGTGAGCCACGATTGCTTCGGCGAGGGAGGGCACACCTACGCGATCTGGCCAATGTTCCGAATTCCATAACTTCGACCTGGCCATGCACTTTGGGCAATGCACGAAGGCTTCCTCAACCGCGACAAGTAGTACGTGGTTCGGTTTTTTCCCATTAACGGCCAGGCGATCCTGTAATGAGCTGTCGCGCGCAATGGCCCCTTTGCCGCTGACACGCAAAGTGTGGCCAGCGCCGGGGATCATGAACAACAGGCCGACCTCGGGATGGCTGATCAGGTTCTCGAATGTATCGAAGCGGTTGTTTCCCAGGCGATCGGGAATCGCCAGCGTCTTCTCGTCCAGGACCGCCACGAAGCCGGCTGGATCGCCCTTGGGAGAGAGATCCAGTCGCCTGTCCGCTCCTCTCGACGCGACGATGACGAAGGGGCATGCAGCGATGAACCGGCGACAGATGTCGTCGATATGGTCAATCACCCGGCTCGCCCTATGGCTTGGGTGCTTGCTCGACTCCCGCAGGCGCACAGGGGTTGTGATCACTTCCTCGAAGCGAGTTTCCACAGAGGCCTCCTTGCCGTTTAGGTCCGACACTTGTCCGCGAACGAATGTGGTTGCACTTTCTATCGCTTCCACGCCACGACTTCGGTGTGTGAGAAGCAAAACAGGGCGTCTGGATCGCGGCCCCACGCGCGCCAGGCGGCGGCGATTTCCTCCAATTCGGGACGGGTCGCGATACCGAACTCCAAGGCCTTGTCGGCCAGATTGGAGTGGAGAGTTCGCTCGGCGTACGTGTCGCCCCACTCACCTGTTGCGGCCAGGTCGGTGTAGGACACGGTCGACGTTGTGACGCGAGCTTCAGCAAAGCCTGCCTCGCGGAACCACCGTCGCAGGTGGCGCCCGGCGTTCGGTTCGCCGCCGTTGCGACGCGCCAGCTCGTAATACAGCGTGAGAAAGCGGCGCATCCCCTGGTTTTCCGGGTAGAAGGTCGTGCTGCCCCAATCGACATCGCGCACGCCGACCACGCCGCCGGGCGCCAGCAGCTTTCGAATTTTGCGGAGTGCATCGACCGGTTGGCCCAGGTGCTGCAGCACCTGATGTGCGAATACGGCTTCGAACGTTTCCGGAGCGAAGCGAGGCTCATAGATATTCCCGACCTCGAAGGTCAGGTGCCCTCCTGCCTTGGCTTCTGCCAGCGATCGCGCCGTTTCGATCACGCTCGGCGATGGATCGATGCCGATCGTCTCGGCCGGTTCCGCGCGTTTTGCCAGACCGGTGGTAATGGACCCCGGCCCGCAGCCGACATCGAGCAACCGCATGCCAGGCTTGAGGAATGGGAGAAAAAACGCGGCGGCCGTATCCGCCGTTCGCTTGGCGTGGTTGGCAACGACTGAGACGTGGTGACCATGCTGATAAGTCTCGTTAGCGGGTGCGAGATTTGACATCGGGGCTTCCTTCGCTTGCTCGTGGTGACCGCGTCGGGCTTTCGCTCGGATGCCGCCGACAGGGGCTCCCGGAGCTTGGCTTCCCAAGGCCTTCTGGCGCAGATAGGATCACAAAGGTTTGGTGGAGGTCCCGACATTCGGGCGGAATTTGCCTGAAATATCGCCGACGTTCGCCCCCCGATCCCGCAGACCACAAACTCGATTGCAGCGCCCGATGCCGCGGAAGTCGCTTCAGTTCGGATCATTCACACTCGATCTGGAGAGACTGTGTCTGCGCGGTCCCGCTGGCGAGGTGGAGTTGAGGCCAAAAAGTTTCGAGGTGCTGCGCTATCTGGTCGAGCACGCTGGCCGCGTCGCTTCAAAGGAAGAGGTGATGGCAGCTGTCTGGTCCAATGTGACGGTGACTGACGACTCATTGATCCGCTGCATCAGCGAAGTGCGCCACGCGATCGGCGATGAGAGCCAGCGGATTGTCAAGACAGTCCCCAGGCGCGGCTATCTGTTTGATGCTCCGGTTTTGCCACGCCATGAGTTTGCAGAATCCCGCGCGGGCGAGACGGCTCAGTCGTTGCAAGGCCAACAGCAAGCCGATCCGATCGCTTTGTCCGGTCGCCCCTCAATTGTCGTGCTGCCGTTTGCGAACCTCTCAGGCATTTCCGAGGAGGATTATTTGAGCAACGGCTTCAGCGAGGACATTGTCACCGAGCTGTCGCGCTTCTCAGAGCTCCAGGTAATCGCCTGGCATTCGTCGTTCCACTACAAGGGCAAGGCGGTCGACGAACGTCAAGTCGGGCGTGAACTGGGCGTGAACTACGTGCTGCAGGGCAGTGTTCGCCGCGGCAACGATCGCGTGCGCATCACCTCGCATCTGGTAGATGCGGAAACCGGCGCTCATCTCTGGGGCGAGCGCTACGACCGCAGCCTCGACAACGTTTTCGCGATTCAGGACGAGGTGGTGCGCACGATCGCGCCATTACTGGTCGCACATGTGCGGAAGGCCGAGGTCGAGCGGACGCTGTTGAAGCCGCCGGCAACATGGCAGGCCTACCACTACTTCATGCGCGGTCTTGATCTTCATCTGACCTACCAGTCCTCGCAGGAGGTCGCAGCGCTTCACGAATCGCGGCGCCTGCTCGAGCAATCGATCTCGATTGACCCGGCCTACGCACGCCCATACAGCGCGCTGGCGATCTCCCATTTGTCGTCATGGACCAATTGCGAAGACAGCGATTTCCTTCGTCCTTCCGAGCTGGAGCGAGCCCACCAATTCGCACGCCAGGCCGTTCAGCTTGATCCCCAACTCGCTTACGCGCAGGCGACTTTCGCGCACGTGCTAACCTGGGGGCGCCAGCACGAGGTGGCCCTCGGCGCTTTGGATCGGGCCCTTCGTCTAAATCCGAACTACTCCCACTGGCAGGTGGCCGCGATCCTCATGTTCGCCGGCGAGTTGGAACGAGCCGTGGAGAGCATGCAAGCCTACATGCGGCTCGACCCCTATTATCCGACTTCGGCCATCGGCTGGCTCGGCGTCGCCTATTGCACGCTCGGTCGTTTGTCAGAAGCGCAACGCTACCTGAGCGAGGCGGTTGCACGCAGTCCGAGGCGCGCCATGTTCCAATACTGGCTGGCAGCCACGTACGGACACATGGGAGAGGCTGATGCCGTCCGCGAGCAGGCGAAAGCGCTCCTCAAGCTGCAACCGTCCTTTACCATCACCGGCACCGCTCGCCCGCTGGGGGTCTTCAGGAGGGCTTCGCACGCTGACCATTTCTTGGAAGGTCTGCGCAAATCAGGACTTCCTCAGTGAGCGGGTGGCTTGAGGGCTCTTCAGTCGAGACGCCCTGCCAGCAATCAACCCTGTCACTCCTGCCTCTAGTGTCGGCTCGTGGCACGTTTGAGACATGCCGAATGCGTCGAGCGATGTCCGAGTTTGAGGGCAAAGCGGAAAACATATGCTGCCTATTTTGCGGAGCGGCCCAAAAATCGCGAGGGCCGAGACATCTCGGCCCCCGCAAGTGTTCGCGTCACCAGACGCAATCAGCGTCTGATTATTTCCCCTTACATAGAATGGGCCATGGCGACGTTCGCCTGCATCGCCACCATGTCGTTGTGGTGGCCGCCGTCGGTTGCCCCGTTGGGCAGCACGCCGTCGTCCTCCAGCTCGTAGTGCACGCCGGCGGGCAGTTCGCCGACTTTTTCGTAGGCGCCATACACGGACATGGCGTCCACCTTGATGTCGCTTGCCTTCACCAGGTTGCCATACACGGTGATCGTGCCCAGCAGATCCTCGTCATGGGCGCCGGAAGCACCCTGCTGGCTGATGACGGTGATCAGGCTGTAGTCGGCCTTGCCGTCGCCATTGCTGTCGAGGTGCTCGATCGACTTGACCTCGGCGGTGTGCGCCGAGATTTCGATCTTGTCGCCCTGCTTGCGGTTGAAGTCGGTGATCACGTCGTTGCCGAAGCCATCGACCCAATGGTCGTGAACGGCGTTGTTTTCACCGGTCACGCCATGCCAGTCGATGGTGCCGTCGGCATTGACGTGTTTGGCAACGATCTCGTCCTTGGCGTTGACAAGGCCTTCGAAGCGGAACGTGTCGGCTCCACGACCACCGGTGAGGATATCCTTGACCGCAGTAAACGCAGCCGTTTCGTCGGCGAAAATCTGCGTCGTGCCATCCTGGGCCGCCACCATCTCGCCGGCATCAGACCGACTGAGCAGAACGTCGTTGCCGTTTCCCCCATCCATCCGGTCAGCGCCGAAACCGCCGACCAGAAGATCGTTGCCGGTACCGCCCGATAGCTGGTCGTTACCCGAACCACCCCAGATCTTGTCGTCGCCGCTGCCACCGCTGAGCATGTCGTTCCCAGCCATGCCGGCGACAGAATCGGCGCCCCTGCCGGCGAACAGGACATTGCCGATAGTCGTGCCGTTCAGATGATCATGACCGGAGGTGCCTCCAGTCCACGCGGCGAAAAAGTCCTCGAAGCGACTGTCATGGAGCAGCATATCCATCAGATTGAAACGTGCCATTATCTACCCTTTGTCAGATGAAACACCTCACACGCAACGAGCGATCACCACGGCTTCCTGTGTATTGGATGAATCGAGATGAATCGCGCGGGAGGGGACGTGAGGCACAAGCCCTCTCCCGTCCCGGCAAGGAAGTCTGCAAACATGCCCGAAGCTCGACCTATTCAGGGCGGGCGCTGCGGCGACAAGTCACAGCCTGGCAAGCGCTGGAATTGACGTCGTCTTTCTTCCCGCAAATTTCTGCCGCGATCCCCGGACCAAATATGGCATTCTTATTGGTGCCCGAGAATTTGTATGCAGTGTTTCGAAGGACAGAAATGAAAACGAACGTCGTTCGCTTGCTCGAAAACTTCCGGTTTCCGAACGACGCGTTGAGACCGGAGCTCGACACTCCGATGATGGCGAAGGCCAGACAGGACGCCGGCTAGCGATTGCAGGAATGCAAGCCATGACGGCTTTTGGCGGCCCGATGTCGATCTGCCATTCGTTACAGATGACGGTGAAACGATGCTGGCCCACGACACGGGCGCGGTCGAACAGACAGACAGGCAGGAAAGCGGCGGCAACGAATCGACCGGCCGATTGGGACGATCAATGGCTGCGTCTGGTGAAGAGTTTTGACGCGGGCGGCCCGCGTTATCGCTGGCTCAATGCAAGCCATTTCGTGGCAGAGCGGCGGCTTCTTGGGACCCGAAGCATCACTGCTGCTCATTCAAGAGACATTCTAAACTAACTGATGTGTTCCTGACGGTTACTCGCGGACGTATTCCGGGCGAGTGTGCGGCGACACGTCACATGCTGCCGAGCACCAAGATTGACGCCTTCGTTTTTTTCCCGCAAATTTCCGCCGCTATCCGCGAGCTAGATTGGGCATCGTGGTTAGTACCCGAGAATTTGTATCCAGTGTTTCGGGAGACGGAAATGAGACCGAACGGCGTTCGCCTGCCTGCAAACTCCCTGGCTCCGGACGAGGCGTTGAGATCGGACCTCGACGCTCTGAAGAAAGCGAAAGCCAGGCAGGACGTATCCCACCAAAAACTGGACAAGTGGATCGCGGCCGCGATCGCTGAGCTGAGCGATCAAAAACGCGCAGCCTAGAGCCTTTTCCGTTTCGATGGATCGGTACAAAAAGCCCCGGCCGGTGCCGGGGGCTCAGCATTCGCTATCAACAAAACGCCGTCCCGCTCTAGATCATGATCCGATTAGATTGAATCGGATCATGATCTCATCCTTTTGTTGGAGCATGATCTTTTCGGAAAACCGGTTTCCACTTTTCCGGATCATGCTCTAGCGTCCCTTGAAGACCGCCTTGCGCTTTTCCTTCACCGCCGCCTCTGCCTCGCCGGCGTCTTCGCTTTCCTTGACCTCGTGGAGTGCGCGCTGGGCCCGACCGGATTGTTCGGACGGCCCCTGCGCCAACACGGCTTCCGTCACAAACCGCTTCAACGTCTTCAGCACCAGCGGCGAGAACTCGGCCATTTCGCGCGCCATCTTCAGCGCCACCGGGACCTGCTGTCCGGTCGGCACAACCTCGTTGACGAGGCCGATCGTGTAGGCGCGTGGCGGATCGAGGACGCGGCACAACAGCATCATTTCCATCGCAACCTTGTGCGGAATCCGCGCCGCGAGGCCAGCGATGATGCCGCCGGTAAAGCCCAATCGCGCTTCGGGATAGGAAAATTTGGCATTCTCCGCAGCCACCGTGAGATCGCACATCATCGAGAGCACCAGAGCGCCGCCGACACACCAGCCGCCTACCGCGGAAACAATCGGCTTCGTGGTCTCAAAGCCGACGGTGGGAATGCAGCGCCAGAGTTCGGGAAAATTGCCGGTATCGGCGCCGCCGGAAAACGCTTCGTTGCCGGCTCCGGTCAGCACCGCGGCCCTCTGCGTGCTGGAGCGCTCGAAATCCTGAAACGCTTTTTGCAACATCAGCGCCGTCTCGGCACAAATCGCGTTGCGGCGTTCCGGCCGGTTGATCGTGATCAGCGTGGTGCCGTCGGCGTTGTTCTCGACCAGGACCTTTTGCATGGTTATTCCTAGGCTCCGGCGCACCGGTCGGTTATTGAGACCCCGTCATTGCGAGCGAAGCGAAGCAATCCATAGCCACACAGTAAGTCTGGATTGCTTCGTCGCTACGCTCCTCGCAATGACGAACGTGAGATCATTGCTTGCTGGCTAACCCGCCCTGCGCAGCATCACTCCGCCGCTTGACGAGTCTCTGGTCCCTCCAACACCTCCAGCACCTTCGGCGGCGACATCGGCAAACTGTAAAAACGTTTTCCGAGCGCGTTGTGGACGGCGTTGGCGACTGCGGCCATCACCGGTACCAGCGGCACTTCACCGACACCCTTGACGCCTTGCGGGTGCTTCGGGTTCGGCACTTCGACCATCACCGTGTCGAGCATCGGCAGGTCCGAACAGACCGGCATGCGATAGTCGAGGAAGCCCGGGTTATCGACCTTGCCATCCTTGTTGTAGATGTATTCCTCGTTCAGCGCCCAGCCGATCCCCTGCGCGACGCCGCCCTGCATCTGGCCCTCGACGTAGCCCGGATGGATGGCGCGGCCGACGTCCTGCACCGCCGTGTAGCGGATGACGCGCGCGATCCCGAGTTCGGGATCGACCTCGACGTCGCAGATGTGGGTGCCGAAGCCGCCCTCGGCGCCTTCGGTGTTGAGCTGCACGCCGGCGCCGATCGGCCCGCCCATCTGCGGCGCCTTGGCCGCAAGCTCGGCCAGCGTCAGCGGTTCGAACTGGCCGGCGTTGGGGCTCGCCGGATGCGCCGCGCCGTTTTCCCATTTCACCGCTTCGGGATCGATCTCCCAGATTTTTGCGGCGCGCTCGCGCAACGTGGTGATGACCTTGTCCGCCGATTGCGTCACCACCATCGCGGACGCGAACAGCACGCGGCTGCCGCCGGTCAGGTTCGAGAAGCCGATGGTCGCGGTGTCACCGATCAGCACCGACACGCGCCGGTAGTCGATGCCGAGCAGCTCGGCGCAGATGTTGGCGATCGCGGCACGCGAGCCGCCGATATCCGGATGGCCCGTGGTGACGACGACATTGCCGTCCTCGGTGATGTTGACCTGCGCGCTCGATTCACCGCCGGCGTTGAACCAGAAGCCGCTGGCCACGCCCCGGCCCTGCAGCTTTCCTGGCAGCTTGCCGAGCGGTGCGGTGTAGTGCGGATGCGCCTTGGCGGCCTCCAGCGTCTCGACGTAACCGATGCGCGGAAACACCGGGCCGTGCGCGGCCTTGGTGCCCTGCTTCGCGGCGTTCTTCAACCGCAGCTCCAGCGGATCCATCTTCAGTGCTTCGGCCAATTCATCGAGCACGCACTCCACCGCATAGGCGCCGATCGGCGCGCCCGGGGCGCGATAGGCTGCAACCTTCGAGCGGTTGGAGAGAACGTCGAACCCCACCGAAAGCACGTGCGGGATATCGTAGGGCGAAAAGCTGCAGCCGACGGCGCCGCGGATCGGCGAGCCCGGCAGCGCGCCCGCCTGCAAATAGAACGTGCCTTGCGCGGCGACGATCTTGCCGTCCCTGGTGGCACCGATCTTGACCGTGCTCTTCGAACCGGAGGTCGGCCCGGTCGCCCGCATCACCTCTTCGCGGGTCATCACCATCTTCACCGGGCGGCCGGATTTCTTGGCGAGCAGGGTCGCGAGCGGCTCGAGATAGACGATGGTCTTGCCGCCAAACCCGCCGCCGATTTCCGCCGGAATGGCGCGAATGTCGCTCTGGGGAATCCCGGTCAAATACGCCGTCATGGCGCGCACCATGAACTGGCCCTGGCTCGAGCTCCAGATCGTGGTCTTGTTGTCGGCGCCGACGCTGATCAGGCAGGCGTGCGGCTCGATATAGCCCTGATGC
>Ga0099794_10000864_pt1 | contig 10204 bp, 5 predicted proteins | sample Rivendell_Oct201_10_FD_77320 | JGI IMG/M metagenome (GOLD analysis project Ga0099794, IMG submission 77320) | Vadose zone soil microbial communities from the Eel River Critical Zone Observatory, Northern California, USA -... | ecosystem: Host-associated > Plants > Roots > Rhizosphere > Soil ... | reverse complement strand
GGCCTCCTCGCGCAGCTTGGTGGCGAACTCGCGCCCGCCCATCTCCGGCATCACCAGGTCGGAGACGACCAGATCCACCGCGCTGCGCTCGCGCCAGCGCTGCAGGGCTTCCTCGCCGTTGCGCGCCTCCACCACGTTGAACCCGCCCCGCGAGAGCGCCTTGCGCGCTGCCATCCGCACCGCATCCTCGTCCTCGACCAGGAGCACCGTCTCCCCTCGTCCAGTCGGCGTCTCCTGGGGAGGCGCGGCCGCGGCCACGGAGGGCAGGCCGCCGGAGACGGGCAGGTACACCTCGAACGTCGAGCCCTGGCCAACGGTGGAGGTGGCGCGGATGTAGCCGCCGCTCTGCTTCACGATCCCGTAGACGGTGGCGAGCCCCAACCCGGTGCCCTTGCCCAGCTCCTTGGTGGTGAAGAACGGCTCGAAGATGCGCTCCAGGGTGTGCGCATCCATGCCGGACCCCGTGTCCTCCACGCGCAGTTGCACGTACTGGCCTGGCTGGATGGGGCAGCCGAACATCCGGAAGCCGTCTTTCTGGGTCAGCTCGACGGTGCGTGTGCGCAGGGAGAGCGTGCCGCCGCGAGGCATGGCGTCGCGCGCGTTCAGAACCAGATTGAGGATCACCTGCTCGATCTGCCCGGGGTCGGCGCAGACGGTGCAGCCGGTGCCCGCGTCCGCCACGACGAGCCGGATGTCCTCGCCGATGAGCCGCGCGAGCATCTTCTGCATGTCGGATACCGCGGCGCAGAGGTCGAGCACGTGGGGGCGCAGCACCTGCCTGCGGCTGAAGGCGAGCAGCTGGCGGGTGAGGTTGGCGGCCTTCTCGCCGGCGCTGCGGATGTCGTCGAGATCGGCGCGCACCGGGTGGTCCTGGGGAAGCTCCGGGAGCGCGAGCTGGACCGTGGTGAGGATGGCGGTCAGCAGGTTGTTGAAGTCGTGCGCGATGCCGCCGGCGAGCCGGCCCACCGCCTCGATCGTCTGCGACTGCCGCAGCTTCTCCTCGCTCTGGCGCAGCGCCTGCTCGGCCTGGTAGCGGTCGGTGACGTCGCGGCAGTTGATCAGGATGCCGCGCACCACCTCGTCGCTCATCAGATTTCGCGGGGTGGCCTCGATCCAGCGATAGGCGCCGTCCTTGCGGCGGAACCGGGCCGTCCAGGAGGCCGACTTCCCCGGCACGTCCATCACGGACTGCAGGGCTTCGCTGCCGATGTGCGCGTCCTCGGGATGGAAGAACTGGAATGTCGTCTGGCCGAGCATGTCGGCCGGTTCCCATCCCAGCACGTTGCTGACGGACGGGCTGACGTACCGGACGGTGCCGTCTGGATCGCAGATGACGACCAGGTCGGACGCGTTGCTCAGCAGGGCCCGGTAGAAGCGCTCGCTGGTGGCCGCTGTCATGCGACCCCGCGCGCGGGTTGTGCGCGCGGGACGCGCAGGGTAAAGCACGCGCCTTGTCCCGGCGCGCTGTCGATGTCCAGGGTCCCACCCAGGCTCTGCACCACGCGCCAGGCGATGGTGAGGCCCATGCCCATCCCGCGCCCCGGACCCTTGGTGGTGAAGAAGGGCGTGAACAGGCGAGCCCGGTCCTCCGGCTTGATGCCGTGCCCGTTGTCCTTCACGCTGAGCACCAGCCGGCCGTCCTCGACGCGTCCGTGCACCTCGACGCGCCCGGTGCCGTCGTCCGGGGACGCCTCGATGGCGTTCTGCACCAGGTTGGTGAGCACCTGGTTGAACTCCTCCGGCACGCATTCCACGCGGCCCTCGCCGTCGAACCGCAGCTCGACCTGCACCTTGCGCCCGGTGGCGGGAAGCACGATTCCGACCACGTCGCGCGCGGCCTCGAACGCGTCGTGGGGGCGGAGCTGGCGCGAGTAGCCGGCCTTGCTGTAGCTGCCCATCAGCTCGACGGTGCGGGTGATGCGGCGGATGCCCGAGTCGGCCACCTCGAACAGCTCGCGCATCCGGTCCTGCAGCCGCTCCATCTGGGCGGTCGACTCGCCGTCCGGCGGCCTGCGCGAGATGTCCAGCAGGGCGTGGGTGTCCATGCGCACGCGGGCCAGCGCGTTCTTGACGTAGTTGAGCGGATTGTTGATCTCGTGCGCCAGGCCGCCCGCGATCGACTCGAGAGAGTCCATGCGCTGGGTGAGGAGGATGTCGGCCTGGGCGGCTTGCGTCTTGACCAGGCTGCGGGCCGAGGAGAGCAGCTCGCGCGGCGAGAACGGCTTGGCCAGGTACGCGTTGACCCCGGTGTCCATGCCGGCGACGCGGTCCTCCAGCTCGCCGCGCGCGGTGAGCATCACGATCGGGATGTGCCGGGTGGTGGGATCGTCGCGCAGCCTGCGCGTCAGCTCCAGGCCGTCCATGCCAGGCATCATGAGATCGGTGACGATGAGGCTGGGCAGCTCCTTGCGCGCCATCTCCAGACCCTGTGCGCCGTCGGACGCGGAGAGCATCTTGAAGTCCTGCTGCAGCGCCATGCCCACCAGGCGGATGACGTCGGGCGTGTCCTCCACCACCAGGCAGGTGTGGCCACGGGAGTCCTCCTCGGGATCGCGGGCGAGCGCGCGGCGCTCCGTCGCCTCGAGGATGTCCAGCAGGCGGAACTCCTCGCGCGCCTGCATCTGGGCGGCGAAGTCCATCAGCCCGCGGTCGCCGGCGCGCGCCCCGCTGAGCATGTCCCGTCGGTGGCTGCGCCGGTCGAGCACCTCGGGGCGGAAGTGCTCCTTGTCCTTGATCAGCTCGACCGTGAAGCGGGCGCCGTGGTCGCTCTCGGCGCGGATGCGCCCGCCGTGCAGCTCGACGATCTCGCGCGCCAGCGCCAGCCCGATTCCGGTGCCGCCGTAGCGCCGCGTCTCGCCCATGTCGACCTGGAAGAAGCGCTCGAAGAGCCGCTCGGCCATGACGGCCGGGAACCCCGGCCCGTCGTCCTTCACCACGATCCAGGCGGTGTCGCCCAGGTCGTGCAGCGAAACGGTCACATGGCCGCCCTCGTGAGTGAACTTCAGCGCGTTGGAGAGCAGGTTGACGAAGACGCGCTCCATCCGCTCCAGGTCGCAGTTCACCAGGCAGGTGCCGGAGGCGATGAGCTTCGTCTCGATGCGCTTGCGCTGCGCGAGCGGCTGCACCTGCTCGCATAGCCCGCGCAGGTGCTCGGCCAGGTCGTGCTCGGAAATCTTGAGACGCAGCCGCGATTCCTCCAGCTTGGACAGGTCGAGCAGATCGCCGATCATCTTCAGCAGCTTCATCCCGCTGCGGAACATCATCTCGAAGGTCGCCCGCTGGGTGGGACCGATCTCGCCCACCTCGCCGTGCAGGAGCAATTCCAAGGGCGAGAGGATCATCGCCAGCGGCGTCTTGAACTCGTGCGTGATGTTGGCGAAGAACTGCGACTTGAACCGGTCGAGCTGCTTGAGCTGCTCGTGCGCGGTCTCGAGATTGGCCTTGGTCTCCTCCAGCGCGATCTGGTGCACCTGCTGCTCGCGGTGCCAGTTGAAGGTGAAGATCTGGCCGGTGCCGACCACCAGCGCGGTCGAGCAGAGGAAGAACAGGTTGGAGACCGACTCGAGCGCGGTGGGCAGGCGCCCGGCGAAGAACAGGTTGGCGAGCACGAACGAGGCGACGATCAGGGTGTGGGTGGTGAGCACCACGTACGGCGGCCAGACGAAGAGCAGCCCGGTGCCGACGATGACCAGCGACAGGCCCGCGTAGTAGGGCGACTCCAGGCCGCCCATGAACATGGTCATGACGCTGATCCCCACCGCGGCCAGGAACATGTAGCCGGCGGAGAACAGGTTGGGGTGCCGGGCGAACGTCGCGCGCGCGCGCACCACCCGGAGCAGCGCCAGGCTGACGGCGACGAACGTGCCGCGCGTGCCGTACAGGAGCGGCAGCGCGGTGCGCGGCGCGAGCAGGTAGTCGAGGATGCCGAACGACGGGTAGAGGATCAGCCCGATCCACAGGATGCGGAGGAGCCCCTTGCGGTTGCGCTCCACCAGCCAGGTCGACCAGCGCTCTTCGAGGCGATGGCGCGACCGGAGCTTGCCCACCGCGGTCACCCCCGGATCACCTGCACGAAGGGGTTGACCCCGGTCGTCTCTTCCAACGTCTGGATGGAGGCGGCGTCCGGGGCCGCCTTGCGCGCGATCTCGCGCATCTCCTCGCGCGTCCGGTAGATCAGGTACCAGTCGAGGTGGTGCTCCATCAGCCACCGGCTGGGGTTGTCCGGCACCATGTTGCCGACGTAGAGCGTCCCTCCCTCGGCCACCCGCGCGTAGAGGTTGCGGCACAGCACCGTCGCGGTGGGCGCCTGGAGGTAGTCGAACAGGCCGACGGAGAAGATGGCGTCGAACTGACCGAACTCCTCGAAGATCTTCGGGTCGCGCAGCAGGCGCTTGATCGAGTCGTGCAGGTACAGCACGGTCACGTTCTTCGCCCAGCGCGAATCCACCACCGGCTTCAGGCGCCGGTACGCGTAGGAGAGCGCGCTCTTGTCCTGGTCGAAGAGGACGATCTCGATCGGCGCGCTGGTGCCGGAGAACTCGTTCAGCAGCTCGAGCAGCTCCTGGGCGGGCCCGGCGGCGACCGAGAGCAGGCGGACCGGCTCCTCGCTCCCGCGGCGCTCCTCGAGGATGCGCCTCAGCTCCTGCTTCATCAGATCCTTGCGGGTGCGCACCGCGACCGATGCCTTGCTGCGCAGGAAGGACAGCTGCACCGCCTTGGCGAAGAGGGTTGCTCCCTCGAACTCGCGCTCGTAGATGAAGCGCATCACCTCGTAGTCGCCGGGATATCCGAAGGGCTTCTGCCAGGCGCGGTGCAGGCAAGGCGACTGCATCAGGTACTCCTGCACCTGGCGGAGCGAGAACTGCTTGAGGCGCGCCACCTCGCCGGGCGGCACCTCGCGAAGCGTCTCGTTGATCGCCTCGCCGTAGCGCACGACCTCGGAGGTGAAGTCGCGCTCCAGCCGCTGGATCAGCGCGCGCCGGGCCGGGCTGTCCTGCTCGCCGTGCACGACGTGCCAGGCGAGGTGGCTCTCCATCTCCCTGAGCTGCTGCTCCGAATCCTGGAGGAAGAGCGCCAACTCGCTCACCAGCACCTTGAAGTCGTGGTGGCCGGGGACGGCCCAGGGCTTGTGGCCCAAGGAGAGCCCGAGCCCGTCTCGCCCCTGCCAGCCGCGGATGTCGCGCAAGTGCAGGATGTCATCGATGTCGAGCAGGGTGCCGTCGCCGAAAGAGATGCCGACGATGACCGCTCCGTCTTGCTCGCGGACCGAGCCGACCCGCGCCTCGCCGCCGTAGACGCGGTGCTCGTCGAAGAGCACCTCGATGCGCAGCCGGTCGCCCACCTCGACGCCAGCCCCGCCGCTCCACTCCAACGCAGCGCCGTTCTGCGACACGTCGTGCAGCAGGCACTCGCGCGGCTCGGCGCGCCCGTGCACCAGCACGCGGGCCTGCAGCGGCTCGAGGTCCTGGGCGCGGTAGCGGTGGGGCCGGAAGAAGACCTCGCGGCCCTGGCCGCCGTCGAGCTCCTCATAGTTCTTCGGCGTGGTGACGAGCTTGGGGGGCGGCATGCGCTCGGTTCCTCTCATGCGGATGCTGGAGCGAGCCGCACCTCGAATCTCGCCCCCCCGGACGGTCGATTCGAAACGCGGATGCGCCCTCGGTGCGACTCGACGATGAGCTTGGCCATGTACAGGCCCATGCCCATGCCGCGGTCGCCCTTGGTGGATACGAACGGCTCGAAGATCTTCTCCTGCAGCTCCCGGGGGACACCCGGGCCTTCATCTTCCACTGCAAGGATTACATCGTCCGCATCGCGAGATGCTTGAATCGAAATCCGCCGCGAGCGCTCGGTGGCCTGCAGCGCGTTGCGCACCAGGTTGACCAGCACCTGGATCAGCTTCTGCCGGTCGCCCTGCACGAACGGCAGGTCTTCCTGGACCTGCACGTCGACCTTCCGCGCCCGGAAATTGAGATCCATGCGGGCGATGGCGATGGCCCCCTGCACCACCTGGGCGGGCGCCACCTTGTCCGTGGCCAGGTGCATCGCGCCGGCCGAGGCGAACTGGTGCATGGCCTCGAGCGTCTCCAGCAGGTTGTGGATCCCCTGGGTGCCGACGCTGACGCTCTCCAGCAAGTCCGGCGAGGCCTTCTGCTGCTGCAGCTCGCGCTCGATGAAGTTGACGCTGATCATCACGTTGCGCAGGTCGTGGGTGATGCCGGCGGCGAGGCGGCCCATCGTGCCGAGGCGCTCGAGGTGGAGCACCTGGCGGTGCGCGGCCTCGATCACTTCCAGCGAGGCGGTCAGCTCCTCGGTGCGCCGCGCGAGCAGGGCGACCAGCCGCTGGATGGTGCGCGACTGGTAGACGTGCTCGCAGGCCTGCCGCACGGCCTCGAGGATGTCCTCCGGCTGCCAGGGCTTCTTGAGGAAGCGGAAGACGCGGGCGCGGTTGATGGCGCTGATCAGCGCGGGCGGGTCGGTGAAGCCGGTCAAGACGATCCCGGCCACGTCGGGCTTGCGCGAGCGCAGCTCCTCGAGCATCTCGACGCCCGTCATCTCCGGCATGCGCTGGTCGGCGATGACCACGTCGATGTCCGTCTTGTCGGCGATCTCCAGCGCCTGCTTGCCGGACTCGGCCTCGTGGACCGTGTAGCCGCTCTCGAGGAATCCGCGCAGGACCAGCAGGTTGGGGCGCTCATCGTCCACGAGCAGGACGCCGCTCTTGCGTGGCCCATCGACGCCGTACTGCGCGACGAGCGCTCGCAATCCTTCATCCAGCATGCCGTACAGTGTCGTTGTTTCGACGCTGCTCAAGCAAATTCCAAGTGAAGCTTTTTTGGACACCTAGGAGAATCACATACTTGGAAACGATCAGAACAGCCTGAGAGTGAAATCCGGGCCGCGTTGCGACGCTTGATCCCGGCCCTGGTTCTCTCTGAAGTAGGACTATTCCCTACATGAAGGCGCGAATCGTCAGGCCATCCGGTGCCTGAATGAGGGCAACGCACGGAGATCCGGCAGGTTCCGCATTGCCCCGGCGGGCGCCGCGGCAATGCTCCGGGGACTTTTGATCACCTGCGGCGCGAGAGCGTGGCGAGATCGGCCCTTCGCAGCGCCCAGGCGGGAAGCGCGGGCGGGCCGTCCACCGTTCCCACCTGCGTGGCGGGGTACCCATCCAGCACGGCGCGCGCCGGGAACCGGGCGCGCTGCTTCACCAGTGCTCCCGCTCGCACCAGGCTCTCTTCGCCGACGACGCTGTTGTCGCAGACGATCGCGGCGGGCTCGACCACCGTGCCGCGTCCGATGCGGCATCCGTGGATCATCGCCGCAGGTCCGATGACGACTCCTTCTTCGAGGACCAGCTCGTTGTCGGGCAGGAGGTGGAGGACGGCGTTCTCGAGGATCTGCACGCCCGCGCCGATGCGCACCGGGCCGTGCGAATCGCCGATGATCTTCACGCCCGCGCCGATGATCGCGCCCGCGCCGATGGTGACGTCGCCGGTGATCTCCGCACTGTCGAACAGCACCGCGCTCTGGTCGATGCGCGGCTCCTTGCCCAGGTAGGCGTAGACGCGGCCCATGGCGGCTCCGGCGGGCATGCTGCCCGAGAGAGGTTGCAGGAGGTACGGCGGGAGCGAGAGGTCGCCGCCGCGGAGCCGTGTCAGGCGTGCGCGGTCGGCCTGGTTGGCGCGACGGATCGCGCGGCCGGGGCGGCCGACCACCACCGACTCGTCGGCGAGCGTGGCGCCGGGCGGCACCAGCGTCCCTTCGCCGAGGAAGCAGCGGCGGCCGAGGCGGGCGCCGGCGAGAAGGATGGATCCGTTCCCGATCTCGCACAGGTCCCCGACCGCGGCGCCGATCACCACGCAGCGATGCCCGAAGACGACCTTCTGACCGATGACGACGGGCTGCTCCGCGGTGCCGATGGCGATTCCGTTCTCGAGGAAAGCGGACCGGGCGCCCAGCTCGACCGCGCCGGCCGGCGTGCGGATCACGGCTCCTTGCGCGATCTGGCATCCGGGGCCGGCGCGCAAGAGCCCCAGCACCGCCCCGCTCGGGGCAACCTGGGGCGAATCGTCCGCCGGACTCCGGTTGAGGCTCATCCTCCCCGGACCATAACCGGCCCCGCCCCGCCACGGAACAGCCAGACGCTGCCAAAACAATTGCACCACGGAGGACACGGAGCCCACGGAGTTTCTCACGGCCTCGAGTCGCAGAGTTGCGCGCGATCGGAGACCCGATCTGGTCTCCGTGAGCTCCGTGGTGCAATCGTTTTTGCACAGATTCAGGCTAGATGGAGGCTTGGGCGGCCGAGGGGAGGGCGAGGTCGTCGACGAGGCGTTCGGCGACGGTGCGGGCCTGGGAGCGGAGCTCGGGGATCGAGGTGCTCTCCCACAGCTCGCCGCGCCTCAGCGAGCCGAGCGTGAAGAGCAGACCGCGGGCGCCTCCCAGCAGAGCGCCGTCGCGGTCGGTGGAAAAACCCATCCCCAGCGCGTCGGGCCGCGCCAGGCCCTGCGCGAGCAGCGATCCGACCAGCGGGTGGCGCGCGCCGGCCAGCGACGAGGCGGGACCCGTGCAGTTCACCACGCGGGCCGCGCGCAGCTCGCGCGGCCGGCGCTCACCCCGCGGGCGGTACAGCGCGACCGCCGATCCGCCGGCGATCGCGAACGATTGCATCCGCCCCGCGTGCACGAGCAGGTGCCCGCGGGCGCGCAGGCGGGCGATGGCGGCCCCGGCTTCCGGCGCCATGCGGTGCCGGTGCACCTCCCAGTGGGCGCGCAAGTGGCGCAGGAAGCGGCGCCGCTCCGCGTCCGACAAGCGCGACCAGATGCGCTGCGTGACGGGCCGGAGCGCATCGAAGGCCGGTCGCCAGTCCCCGCCCTGGCGGGTCGCCGCCCGCAAGGCGCGGAGCAAGCCGCGCACGCCGTTCGCGCCGATCCGAGGCCGTGCGGGCCCGCTCGCATCGCCGTGGACCCGCGGCAACAGCCCGTGCCGCGAGAGCGCGTGGATCGTCCCTCGGTGGCCTCGCCGCTGCAGCGCCAGGGCGGCGTCCACCATGGTGAGGCCGCTGCCGAGGAGGAGGACCTCCGCTTCGGGGGGAACGCCGTCGAGCGCCCCGCGTTCCCACGGGGAGCGACGGTAGAGACCGCTTTCGTACAGCCCGCCGTCCGGGACCGCGAGGTCAGCGCCCGAAAGGTTCCCGAGCGCGAGCACCGCGGCGCGCGCCTGGATCTCGCCGCCCTCGAGGAGCGCGATCCGCACCGCGCCGTCCTCCACGGTCGCCGAGACGGCCTCGCCGCAGAGGAGCTGGAGGCTGATCCCGGGCGCGGCGCGCGCGTGCGCCTCGACGAGCAGCGCTTCGAGGTACGCTCCGTATACGGTGCGCGGGACGAAGGCGTCTGGAGCGGCGCGGCTCCAGCGCACGAAGTGCCCGGGGTCGTCGGGGAGCGCGCTCATTCCCGCCGCCGGCACGTTGAGCAGGTGGCAGGACTCCGCGGGCCCGTAGGCGAGCCCGCGCGCGAGCGCGCCGCTGCGCTCGACCAGGGCGATGCGCCAGGGGCCGCGCGCGTGCCGCAGGAGTTGCACGGCCACCAACGTGCCGCACGCGCCGCCCCCCACGATCGCGACGTCCACCGGGCCCATGCGGGCGAAAGGTAGTCACGGGCGAGGCTGCGTGACGAAGCTCACAAATGGCCGCTGAGCTCACGCCGAAAAACAGCTCCGCCCTACCGGCGCGGCTGGGCGGCGGCGCCCGCTTCCGCAGGGCGGACGTCCGGGCGTGCCAGCGGCCGTCCGCCCGTTCCGTTGCCGGTGGGACTTTCCCGCCCCCAACTTGCCTACGGGAAACCACTGATTCTTCTTCGCGAGGAGGCACCAGTGACCGCCAAGACCTGTATCCCCGCTCTCGCCGCGCTCCTCTCGCTGCCTGCGCTGGCGCAGACCACCACCGTCCAGCAGCAGCCCGGCACCACGACCACCGTGCAGACGCAGCCGCCGCCCCCTCCGCCCCAACCGGCGCCCGGGACGCAGGTGGTGGTGAATCCGCCACCGAGCGAGGTCGCGCCGGCCACCACGACCCGGGTGAGCGCCTACGAAAGTCCCGTGGTCGTCGAGGAGCACCGCCGCGACCCGGTGGCGATCGTGGCCACCGACGCGCTCTACGGCGGGCTCGCCGGCGTGCTGGTGGGCGGCGGCATCGCGCTCCTGG
>Ga0099794_10000863_pt1 | contig 10206 bp, 6 predicted proteins | sample Rivendell_Oct201_10_FD_77320 | JGI IMG/M metagenome (GOLD analysis project Ga0099794, IMG submission 77320) | Vadose zone soil microbial communities from the Eel River Critical Zone Observatory, Northern California, USA -... | ecosystem: Host-associated > Plants > Roots > Rhizosphere > Soil ... | reverse complement strand
TCCCGCAGCATCGACGCGGCCGCGCAGGACGTGCAGGCCGCCATCGCCCAGGCGCAGCGGCAGCTCCCGCCGGAGATGCCGACCCCGCCGTCGTACCAGAAGGTCAACCCGGCCGATCAGCCCATCCTCTACCTGGCGCTCACCTCGCCCACGCTGCCGCTCTCCGCCATCGACGAATACGCCACCACCTTCATCGCGCAACGCATCTCGACCGTGAGCGGTGTGGCGCAGGTGCAGGTGTTCGGATCGCAGAAGTACGCGGTGCGCATCCAGGCGGACCCGCGCGCGCTGGCCGCGCGGCAGATCGGCATCAACGAGCTGTCCGCCGCGGTGCAGGCGAACAACGTGAACCTTCCCACGGGCACATTGTGGGGACCGCACACGGCGTACACGGTGCAGGCCAACGGGCAGCTGCAGGACGCGAAGGGATACCAGAACATCATCGTCGCCTTCCGCGACGGCCGGCCGGTCCGGCTCACCGAGGTTGCGCAGGCGCAGGACAGCGTCGAGAACGACAAGACCGCCGCCTGGTACCTCGACGAGCGCGCGGTGGTGCTGGCCATCCAGAAGCAGCCCGGCACCAATACGGTCGCGGTCGCCAACTCGGTGAAGAGGCTCCTGCCCGTCATCGGCCAGCAGCTCCCCGCCTCGCTCTCGCTGCACGTGATGTTCGATCGGTCCGACTCCATCCGCGCCTCGGTGAACGACGTGAAGTTCACCCTGCTGCTCACGCTGTTCCTGGTCGTGCTGGTGATCTTCCTCTTCCTGCGCAACGTGTCGGCGACCGCCATTCCCAGCGTCGCGCTGCCGATGTCGATCGTCGGCACCTTCGTCGTCATGTATTTGCTCGGGTATAGCCTCGACAACCTGTCGTTGATGGCGCTGACGCTCTCGGTCGGCTTCGTGGTCGACGACGCCATCGTGATGCTGGAGAACATCGTCCGGCACATGGAGATGGGCGAGGGGATCCTCGAGGCTGCCTACAACGGCTCGCGCGAGATCGCCTTCACCATCGTGTCCATGACCATCTCGCTCGCCGCCGTGTTCATTCCGGTGTTGTTCATGGGCGGGATCGTCGGCCGGCTCTTCCACGAGTTCGCCGTCACCATCGGCGCGGCGATCCTCGTCTCCGGATTCGTCTCGCTGACCCTCACGCCCATGCTGGGCAGCCGGTTCCTTCGCCACCAGGGCAAGGAGCACGGGAAGGCGTACCTCGCGCTGGAGCGCTGGTTCGACGGCATGCTGCACGTCTACGAGCGCGGCCTGAAATGGTCCCTCGGGCACCGGCGCACCGTGATGGTCTTCTCGCTGGTGATCTTCCTGGCGATGATCCCGCTCTTCATGATGGTGCCGAAGGGGTTCATGCCGAGCGAGGACATGGGCGGCGTCTTCGGAATCACCGAGGCCCGCGAGGGCATATCCTTCCGCGCCCTGGTCGAGCACCAGCTCCAGGTGAACCGGGTGGTGAAGCAGGATCCCAACGTCGACTCGTTCTTCTCCAGCGCGGGCTCGCGCGGTGGGGCCGGAGGCAACCAGGGATTCATCTTCATCCGCCTCAAGCCGCGCGACCAGCGCAAGAAGTCGGCCGACCAGATGATCCAGGAGCTGCGGCCCAAGCTCATGCGGGAAGTCATCGGCATGAACACCTACCTGCAGCCGCTGCAGCCAATCCGCATCGGCGGCACGCTGACGAAGAGCCTCTACCAGTTCACGCTGCAGGACGCCGACACCAAGGAGCTGTACCGCGTCGCCCCGGAGATGGAGGCGCGAATGCGGCAGCTGCCGGGGTTGCAGGACGTGACCAGCGACCTGCTCATCCGCAACCCGCAGGTCAACGTGGACATCGATCGGGACAAGGCGGCGACGCAAGGCATCACGCCGCAGGCGATCGAGGACGCGCTCTACAGCGCGTACGGCTCGCGGCAGGTCTCGACCATCTACGCGCCGAACAACGAGTACCAGGTCATCCTCGAGCTGAAGCCGGAGTTCCAGGGCGATCCCGCCGCCATGGCCATGCTCTACATCCGCTCCTCGACGGGTCAGCTGGTGCCGCTCAGCTCGGTGGCCACGTTGAAGAGCACGGTGGGGCCGCTCTCGGTGAACCACCTGGGCCAACTGCCGGCGGTCAACGTCTCCTTCAACCTGAAACCGGGCGTCTCGCTGGGCGAGGCGGTCAACGCAGTGAACCGGCTGGCGCGGCAGACGCTCCCCGCCACCGTGAGCACCAGCTTCCAGGGGACGGCGCAGGCGTTCCAGTCCTCCCAGCAGGGCCTGGGCGTTCTGCTGCTCATGGCCATCCTCGTCATCTACCTGGTGCTCGGGATCCTCTACGAGAGCTTCATCCATCCCGTCACCATCTTGTCCGCGCTGCCCCTGGCGGGATTCGGCGCGCTCGTCACGCTCTTCCTCTTCCGCGTCGAGCTGTCGATCTACGCGTTCGTCGGCATCATCATGCTGGTCGGCCTGGTGAAGAAGAACGGCATCATGATGGTCGACTTCGCCATCGAGGCGCAGCGCGGGGGGAAGACGGCCACCGAGGCGATCTACGAAGCCTGCGTGGTGCGCTTCCGCCCCATCATGATGACCACCATGGCGGCGCTGGTCGGCACGCTCCCGATCGCGATGGGCTTCGGGGCGGGCGCCGAGTCGCGCCGGCCGCTGGGCCTCGCGGTGGTCGGCGGCCTCCTCTTCTCGCAGATGCTCACGCTGTTCGTCACGCCCGTGACCTACACGTACATGGAGCAGTTCCGGGCCTGGGCGGCGCGCCGGCGCCCGAAGGCCGAGCACCCGCCGGTCGCGGTGGCCTCACCCTGAGATGAGGCGGTTCACCTCGTCCTGCGTGAAGCCGAACAGACGGCGCAGGATGCGGAGCACGCGGAACTCCTCGGGCGCGATCACGCCGTCCGCCTCCAGGATGCGCACGCAGCAGACGAAGGCCAGCTCCTGGTCCTCGCGCGCCCGCAGCGGCTCGGCAATCTGCGCCACCGCGGCATCCAGCCCCAGCTCGTCCAGCGCGCGCTTCGCCGCGTCAGCCAGGCCGCGCTTGTCGTAGAGCGCGGTCAGCTCCGGCACCTCGCCCAGGATCGCGTTCTCGACCAGCAGCTCGGGCGCGACGATCCGGCCGTCCGCCCAGGCGGTCAGGACCAAGAGCCCATGGATGCTGCGCGCCCGCTGCTCGTGCACGGCCGGCAGGGTACGCCAAACCTGCGGAGGACCGATACCTCCGTACCCTCCGATGCGGGATACATCGCCGGGAGGTCCGGCACCGACGGCTTCATCCGCCCACCCGGCGGGGAGTTGCGAGGCGCAGGGAGACTCCCGGGCGGCAGCGGGAGCTGGTTGCACGGCGTCAACGACTCGGGGGTGGCGGTCGGCGTCGCGTACGTGCCGGCTTACAACCCGAAGGGCTTTCTCGACATCGCCTTCCGCGCGGTGGTCTTCGTCGACGGCAGGCTCTGGGACCTCGGCTACCTGACTGGTTCCCCGGACCTCCTGCTGCTCGAAGCGTTCGGCGTCAACGCATCGGGACAGATCGTGGCCCGCGGATTCCGCCCGGACGCGGACGGGTCCTCGTTCCTGCTGACTCCGCGCTGACCGCGATCAGAACGCCGGGATCCCCGTCTGCGCCCGCCCCAGGATGAGCGCGTGCACGTCGTGCGTCCCCTCGTAGGTGTTCACCGCCTCGAGGTTCATGCAGTGGCGGATCACGTGGTACTCGTCCGAGACGCCGTTCGCGCCGTGCATGTCGCGCGCCACGCGCGCGATCTGCAGGGCCTTGCCGCAGTTGTTCCGCTTCAACAGCGAGATCATCTCGGGCGCGGCGCGGCCCTCGTCCATCAGCCGCCCCAGACGCAGCACCGATTGCAGGCCCAGGGCGATCTCCGTCTGCATGTCGGCCAGCTTGAGCTGGATGATCTGGTTGGCGGCGAGCGGCTTGCCGAACTGCTTGCGGTCGAGCACGTACTGGCGCGCGCGGTGCCAGCAGAATTCCGCAGCGCCGAGCGCGCCCCAGCAGATGCCGTAGCGGGCCCGGTTCAGGCACCCGAACGGCCCTTTCAGCCCCGAGACACCCGGGAGCAAGTTCGCCTCGGGCACGCGGACTTCGTCCATCACGATGCGCCCGGTGCTCGAGGCGCGCAGGCTGAACTTCCCGTGCAGGGGGGGCATCGACAAGCCTGGCATTCCCCGCTCGAGCAGGAAGCCGCGGATCTCGCCCGCATCGTCCTTGGCCCACACCACGGCCACGTCGGCGATCGGCGAGTTGGTGATCCAGGTCTTCTCGCCGCGCAGCACGTACCCGCCGCGGTCCTTGCGCGCCCGGGCTTCCATGCTGCCCGGATCCGAGCCGTGGTTCGGCTCGGTCAGGCCGAAGCACCCGACCAGCTCGCCCGCCGCGAGCGGCGGCAGGAAGCGCTGGCGCTGTTCCTCGGTGCCGTAGGCGTGGATCGGGTACATCACCAGGCTCGACTGCACGCTCATCGCCGACCGGTACCCGCTGTCCACGCGCTCGATCTCGCGGGCGACGAGCCCGTACGAGACGTAGTTCACGCCCGCGCAGCCGTACCCCTGCAGCGTCGACCCCAAAAAACCCAGCTCGCCCATCTCGCGGAGGATCTCGCGGTCGAATCGCTCGTGGCGATTCGCCTCGAGGATCCGGGGCATCAGCTTCTCCTGCGCGTAGTCGCGCGCCAGGTCGCGGATGCGCCTTTCGTCGTCGACGAGCTGGTCGTCCAGCCGGAAGGGGTCTTCCCATGCGAACCGGGCTTCTGCGCTCATGCCGGCGTCCCTATCGCACTTCGCCAGGGAATGCACCGGGCGGCGGGCCTGGCGAGAGCCCTGCTGGCCTCTCGCCCCCGACTCCGGTGGTCACGCTCCGGCCGGCCTCAAGCCTGCTGCTGCGGGGCCAGCGTGATGCGCAGGTCTCCCAGCTTCTCGATGCTGGTGACCACCACGTCGCCCGCCTTGAGCCAGACCTGCTCGGCTTCCGGCTTGCCGAGGATCACGCCTTCCGGCGTCCCGGTGAAGAAGATGTCGCCCGGCTTCAGGGTCCAGACCTGCGACGTGTAGCTGATGATGGTCGCGACGTCGAAGATCATGTCGTCTGTATTCGAGTTCTGCCGAATTTCGCCGTTGACGCGCGTCTGCAGGCCGAGCTTCTGCACGTTGGGGATCTGGTCCGCGGTGACCAGCCAGGGGCCGATCGGTCCGAACCCGTCGGAGGTCTTCCCCAGCATCAGCTGCGGCGTCTTGAACTGCAGGTCGCGCGCGGAGAAGTCGTTCCCGACCGTGTAGCCGAACACGTAGTCGAGCGCCTTCTCCTTGGGCACGTCGCGCGCCGTCTTCCCCATCACCACCACCAGCTCGACCTCGTAGTCGAACTTCTTCGCCACCTTCTGGGGAAGGTTGATGACTCCGCCGTGCCAGTTGAGCGCGTTGTTGAACTTGTTGAACAGCACGGGCGAGTCGGGCATCGGGCGCTTCGTCTCGATCACGTGCTTCTTGTAGTTGTACCCGAGCATCATGATCTTCTCGGGATTGGTGACGCACGGCCCGAAGGGCGCCTGCTCCTCGGGAACGAAGGCAGCCTTGGCCGCGCCGTTCGCCACCGCCGCGTCCACCAGCGCCTTGAGCGCCTGCACGTCGGTGCCCTGCAGCACCTCGTCGATGGTCGTCGGAGCCGGGCGGCGCAGCGCCTTCGCCGCCTTCTCCATGTCGAGGACTCCGCGCGGGGTGCGGACCCCGAGCACGTAGCGGCCGTCGCGCCGGAGCGTGCAGAAGGTCATGTTCTTCGGCAGCTCCTTGGGCCCGGCATTGCCGTTCCCACGCGCCGCCACGGTGCGCGCCTTCTGCCCGGCTTGGAGAGCACGCGGCGCGGCGGCGGCGCCGATCCCGGCCGCGCCGGCCAACTTCAGGAAGTTCCTTCGCGTCTGGCCCATTTGTGGACCTCCTCTCGACCCAAGGGAGGCGCATCCTACCTCCGCCTTGCAAAACGTACAGTCCCCCCGCCTTGCGGGCTGTTCCTGACGGACGGTTTCTTGATCGCGGCGGACGCCGTCCTGCAGCATTGAGACCGTGGGAAACCGGCTGACCGAAGCACTTCCGCGCCTTCGCGCCGCCCGCGCGCTGGGCATCGCAATCCTGGTGCTCGCAGCGAGAGCCGGAGCGCAGCCGAGCGGGACCATCTCGGGCGTGGTGATGGACGCGATCACGCAGGCCCCCTTGGCGGGCACGCTGATCACCGCGCGCAGCCCGGCGCTGATGGGCGAGCAGAGCACGGTGACCGACGACGCGGGCGCGTTCGAGATGACCATGCTCCCCCCGGGCACCTATGCGCTCGCGGTGCAGCACGACGGCTTCGTGCCCTTCTCTCCGGAAGGACTGGCCGTGCGCGGGCGCCGCATCAAGCTCCGCTTGCAGCTCATGCCGGAGCCACGCCCCGCGCCGCCTCCTCCGGCTCCCGTCGCCGTCGATTTCGACGAGGCGACGATGATCGGTCCGGCGATGATCTCGGGCCCACAACCCGAGTACACGCAGGAAGCGATCGAGCGCGGCGTGCAGGGGCAGATGACCGTCCGATGCGTCATCGGGCACGACGGGTCGGTCCGGAACTGCCGCGTGCTGAAGGGCCTGCCCTTCATGAACGCGTCCGTCATCGAGGCGCTCGAGCGCCGGCGCTACCAACCGGCCACGACGCACGGGAAGCCGGTGGACGTCTACTACACGTTCAACCTGCGGCTGGTGCTCCCGCGGTAGCTTTCACCGGCGGCGCGGGTGGACCCGCCGCACGATCGTTGCTACAGCCCATCGGATGCACGCCTTGCCGACGGTCAGGCGCACGCCGCTGCTCGCCGCCATCGCTCTCTTGACGTCGTGCGGTTCCGAGGTGGGCGCGTTTCCCACGCGCGTGTCCGGCGGAACGTTCCCCACCTCGTGCCTGGGGCCGGTGGGAGGCGGCACGTTCTATGGCAAGACCGAAGTGGAGCCGTTCCTCGCCGTCGATCCGACCGATCCGGCCCATCTCGTCGGCGTCTGGCAGCAAGACCGCTACTCCACGGGCGGCGCCGCCGGCCTCCTCACCGGCATCTCCTTCGACGCGGGAAGTACCTGGACGACGACCTCGGCGCCCTTCTCGCACTGCACGGGCGGCAACGCGGTGAACGGCGGCGACTACGAGCGCGCCACCGACCCGTGGGTGACCATCGCGCCGGACGGAACCGCGCACCAGCTGGCGCTGACTTTCGACGTCGGCGTCCGCGGCGGCAACCGCGCCATCCTGGCCAGCCGCTCCACCGACCGCGGCCGGAGCTGGAGCTCGCCGCAGGTCTTGCAAGGCGACGGAGATCCGTCGTTCGCCCTCGACAAGGGCTCGATCGCCGCCGATCCGCAGAGCGCGTCGCTCGTCTACGCAGCCTGGAACAGGCTCACCGATCAGCTCACCTCCAACTCGCCCCTGGCGCGCGGGCCGACGTGGTTCGCGCGCAGCACCGACGGCGGGGCCACCTGGGTACCCGCCAAGATCATCTTCGATCCTGGGGTCGATGCGCAGACCCTCGGCAACGTCGTCGCCGTGCTGCCCGACGGGACCTTGCTGAACGCGATGCTCGTCTTCACCGCGCTCAGCACCACCACCACGCACGCCGAAGTCGCGGTGCTCCGCTCGGCGGACAAGGGCGTCACCTGGTCGGATCCGCCCGTCACGGTGAGCACGGTGCAGAACGTCACGCTCCTCGATCCAAAGACCCACCAGGCCGTGAGGAGCGGCGGAGCGCTGCCCGCAATCGCCGTCGAGGCTTCGACGGGCACCGCGTACGTCGTTTGGGAGGACTCGCGCTTCAGCGGCGGCGCCCGCAACGGCATCGCGCTCGCCACCTCCTCCGACGGCGGCCGGAGCTGGTCTCCGCCGGTGCAGGTGAACGGCGCGCCGGCAGTGGCCGCGTTCACTCCCGCCATCGCCGTCGGCGGGGGAAAGGTCGGCGTCGCGTACTACGACCTCCGGGAAGACGATCCGGCCGACACGTCGCGCTTCCTGGCCAGTTCGTGGCTGGCGGTCTCCGCCGACGGTGGCGCGACCTGGCAGGACACGGCGAGCGCGGGGCCGTTCGACCTCCGGAGTGCCCCGTCCGTGATCGGGGGCTATTTCCTGGGCGACTACCAGGGGCTGGGCTGGGACGGCACTGCCTTCGTCTCGTTCTTCACCGCAACCAACTCCGGGAACGTCTCGGACCGCACCAGCCTGCTCTTCCGGCGCGTGCCGCCAGGGGCATCGCCCATGCACGCCATTTTCGATGCGATCCGTCCGGATCGCCTGTTCCGCTCCTGGCGGCGTCCGACCCAGATCGGCGTCGAGCGCGCCCGGCAAGCTCTCTGAGGCGCGCGCGCCCATCGTCCCACATCAAGATTCGCGCGAACCGGCGATCGGCGTCGGTGGGAGGCAGCGCATGTCGAAAGACCGCTATGGAGCCCGGGTCGCGGCTGGATCAGGCGCTGCTGGCCTGGCGCGGGCGCGGCGCCCTGGCAAATCGCGGCCGGCCTCTAGGCTCTCACCAACTCGCGCCGCGCTCGAGCAGCGCGCGCGCCATCGCCCCGTCCACCGGCGGCGAGAAGAAGAATCCCTGGGCCGCGCCGCAGCCCACCTCGCGCAGGAAGCCGAACTGCTCGGCGGTCTCCACGCCCTCCGCGATCACGTCCTTGCCCAGCTCGCGAGCGAGCGACACGATGGTGCGCACCAGCTCGGGCGCCTGGCCCCGCGGCGACCCGCCGCTGAAGAGCGACCTGTCGATCTTCAGCGAGTCGAGCTGGAACCGGTACAGCGCGTTCAGCGACGAGTAGCCGGTCCCGAAGTCGTCCATGTAGAGCCGCACGCCGCGCGCGCGCAGCTGCGCGAGACGCGCCGCGGCCTGGTCGTTGAACTGGAAGGTGCTCTCGGTCAGCTCCAGGACCAACTCGCGCGGCTGCAGATCGTTCGCCTCCAGCACCTTGTCGATGTGCTCGAGCAGGTCGTTCTGCAGCAGCTGCTTGGAGGACAGGTTCACGTTCAGCGTGAGCGAGCTGGCGCGCGCGACCCGGCGGCACTCCTGGAACTGCTGCCCGGCCTGGTCGAGCAACCAGCGCCCGATCGGGACGATCAGCCCCGTCTCCTCGGCGAACGGCACGAAATGCTCGGGCGAGACCAGCCCGCGCTTGGGATGGGCCCAGCGGATGAGCGCCTCCAGTCCTTGGATGCGGCCCGTCGCGACCTCGATGATGGGCAGGTAGTGGACGCGGAACTCCTCGCGCACCAGCGCGCGCCGCAGGTCGGCCTCCAGGTCGAGCAGCTGGGGCGCGCGCTCGCGCATCGTGGCGTCGAACAGAATGGTGCGCGCGCGCCCCTGCGCCTTGGCGCGGTACATGGCGGTATCCGCGTCGAGGAGGAGGTCCTCCGGGCGGGTGTAGGTGGGCGCGGAGAGCGCGATCCCGATGCTGGCGGTGGCGAAGACCTCGTGGCCCGAGATGGCGAACGGCTTGGTGGTGACCTGGTGGATCCGGTCGGCGACCACCGTCGCGTCGTTCGGCTCGCGGACGTCGTCGAGCAGGATGGTGAACTCGTCGCCTCCCTGCCGCGCCAGGGTGTCGCCCTCGCGCAGGCAGGTATGCAAGCGCGCGGACATCTGGATCAGCAACTCGTCGCCCGCGGCATGGCCCAGACCGTCGTTCACCGCCTTGAAGCGGTCCAGGTCGAGGAACAGCACCGCGAATCGGTAGCCTTCGCGCCGGCGCGCCCGGGAGAAGGCGCGTTTCACCAGGTCGAGGAACAGCGCCCGGTTGGGGAGGCGGGTGAGCGGGTCGTGGAGCGCGTCGTGCAGCATGCGGTCGGCGACCGCCTTGCGCTGCGTGACGTCCATCAGCGAGCCGGCCACGCGGATCGGCTTGCCGCCGCGGTCCTTCACCACCGCTCCGCGGGCGAGCACCCATCGCCAGGAGCTGTCCCGGTGGAGCAGCCGGTGCTCGTTCTCGAACCGCTCGGTGCCGCCGTCCACGTGCGCCGCGAACGCCGAGTCGAAGTGCTCGCGGTCGGCCGGGTGGATGCGATCGATCCACGCGGAAGGTTCGTCGCCCAGCTGCGCCACTCCGGCGATGGCGCGCCAGGAATCCGAGACCCACAGCCGCTTGGTGCGCAGGTCCCAGTCCCAGGCGCCGTCGCCCGATGCCTCGAGCGCCAAGGCGAAC
>Ga0099794_10000862_pt1 | contig 10210 bp, 10 predicted proteins | sample Rivendell_Oct201_10_FD_77320 | JGI IMG/M metagenome (GOLD analysis project Ga0099794, IMG submission 77320) | Vadose zone soil microbial communities from the Eel River Critical Zone Observatory, Northern California, USA -... | ecosystem: Host-associated > Plants > Roots > Rhizosphere > Soil ... | reverse complement strand
GAATCCCGGTCTTGGCTCGATTTTCTTCGCCGCGCAGCAGTCCGCTCCGCTCGCCTGGGACGCTCCGAATCGCTTTGTGACTTGGGGCTGGACGCCGACGCACATCTGGAAAATTCAATTCAGCTATTTCTTCGAATACCGCGTAGGTTATCCCTTCAGCATCGTAAATCTCCAGCGGCAACTGGTCGGGCCGCCGAACTCATCGCGCTTTCCTGCATACGAAAACTTGAACTTGGCGCTCGAAAAAAAGTTCGCCCTTCGTGGATACCTGTGGGCCGCACGCATCGAAATGGTAAACGCGCTCGGCCACCAAAACCCCAACGTTGTCGTGAACAATATCGACGCGCCAAACTTCGGGCAGCTTTCGGGCGGCCAGCGCAGAGCCTACACAGCGCGAGTCCGTTTTGCCGGCCGGAAGTAGCCGGCCCGCTAGGTTTGCGGCGGAGGTGGAGTTGGCGTTGCAGACGGGTCGTGCGGAGGAGGAATGGGGACGCGTTTCACCGTGATTTCGTAATCAGGGGCGGCGTCTTCGTGCGTGGCTTTGATTGATGAAGGGACATTCACGACGGCGTAGAGGCCGGGCGCGGTGAAGTCCTCCAAGGCAATGTCCAGAGTGACTTCGCCCGATTTTTTTAAGCGCACTAGAAAATTGCCGTCCGAGTCGGTAATCGTCAGCTCACCCGCTATGCGCAGCGCGGCTCCAGCTACGGGCTGGCCTTGCGGATCGATTACATGGCCGCGTACCACGTAATGAAAGAACGCTCCCGAAAATGAGGTGCCGGAGGAACTCATCGCGCGATAAGCATACGTCGACGCATAGGTTGTGTAGCGCACCTGGCCGAGCGGCGTAACATTGGTGGTGACATTAAGTTGGGGACCGCGCGGGAGTTGGAAATGCAAGCCGAGAACCATAACCTGCTTGAATTGTGAGGGACCAGTCTGCACGAAGGGTAGAAAGACCGTTTGATAGTCCACACTGGCCGTGACGATGTTGGAGACAAAGTTGCCGCCGAAGGAGACGGAGATCTGCCCGTTACCGCGCGTGACGATCTGGTTGAGGCTGAACCGGGAATTCAGGATTTCGCGCACCGTACCGACGATGGAGTGGTTCGGTTGTCCCGCCGAATAGCCGCTGCGCAGGAAATCGATTCCGGCTTCGAGACGCCGCGTGAACGTTCGCCGCGTGCCGAGCGCAATGGCCTGGGATTTACCAGATGCGGTGAAAGACTGGTAGAGCGAGCCATAAAGCTGCTGGCCGGCGACGCTGGTCCACGCGCCAAAGCCGTTCACCGCCGCGCGATCGACCGGACCCAGGCCCAAAGGCATGACGTAATTGTTGCGGCTGGCGATGATGCGCAGGTTCGAATAAGGCGCTAGCTCCAGACGAATATTTTCGCGGTCGTTTTCGGCGAGCTGCGGAGTATCCACGAGCACGCGGCGGAACGCGTCGCCCGCAAACGCGTAGCTGGCGTCCAGGGACAACCAATTGTGGTGATAGGAATAGCTGGAGGACCAGTAGCGCTGATTGCTGCCAACTCCCGCGGAGAATGCAATTTTGGTGTCCTCTCGCGCCGTCCATTCGAACGCTTGAATGGAGGTCTGACGGCGCGACGCAATGTTGCGCGAGAAGAATTTCAATGTGGGCGAGAGTTGCGTCTCATAGAAAAGTCCGCTGGCCGGCGTATCCAGGCGGGCGACATTCACAAAAGGCGTTGTCAGTCCGTCCGCGGTAGCCCCCACGAAGGCAAAGAGGCGCGTGCCGTGCTTCTTGCGCGTGACGCTCAGGCCGCGGGAAAGAAAATAAAACGAGTGATCGAAGAGATCGGTGGGCAAAAGAAAGGAAACTGGCTGGTCACCGGCGCCGATGAGGGAATTGTGGTAAGGCCGAAGCAGAAAAAATCCGAAGCTCGGCCTGCCGAAATAGCCGAGATCGATTCGCCCCGTGTAGTTCTCACCTTTGATTTCGAACGAGCCACCTTGAGCGTTAAGAAGGTTGGAGGAACCGCCGGTCAGCGCAAACACCTGCGCCAATGCGGCGCAAGGCCCTGCCAGCCCTATCATTGTGAAGAGAACCAGGCGTATCGCCCAACGAAGCGAACAAGAGCCGACGGCGGATGTCGCCGTGGAGCTCACGGCGAAGTCGTGGCGCTCTTGAGTTCCGCTGTGGTGGTCTTTAAGTCGGACTCGAGCTTGAAATGAGAACACTTCAGAACGATGTGCGCCGGGGTGCCCGCCTGATTCCATTCCAACTCAAAAGCGCGACGCTGCCCCGGAAATAAAGGAAAGCCGCCGAACTCCTGCTTGCCGGAGGAGGACGTCACCTGGATTTCTTCGACGCGCGTAAAGCCGGCTCCGTGATTTTCGACTTCGGCGACAATCTTCTGCTTATCGCCCGCGCCGGAAACCTCCGTGTGCACCCAGGAAACCTCGTCACGGTTCAGGGGCTTGCGCGAAAGCAGGTAGACGGTGTGCGGCAACTCGAGCGCGAGCTTGATGCCGGTGGTGGTTGTAGCCCCGGTAATCGTGGCGTAGATACAGAACCAGCTTGGAAGCGTCTCCGCCGACGCTTTGTAAAAGACAAAGAAGGTCTGCTTGGGAGCCAGGCGGAAGCTGGTGGAAGAAAGCTGCACGTGAATGCCCGGGTCGAGCTTCCGGAAAGTGGCATTGCCCGCTTCGTTGACGCTGAAGCTGTGCGGCTCGAGGACGACGGTCAGCGGAATATCGGCGTCGTTATAAATTTGAAAGCGGCCGTCGGCTTTCTCCGGATATTCGACAATCACTGGCGAAATGGTTTGTGCCGGCGCGAGCGATGCGCAGCACAAGGCGAGAAAGCTAAACCAGATAAGACGCTTCACGACTCCCCCCAAATTTGAAACGCCGCGCACGGCGATTACAACGCCTGCGCTTGAATGCGCAGGACTCCCGTGTACGTGCCAGCTGGCAAAGCAAGGCCTGCGGTGCCGATCTGTAAATCCAAAGTATCCGAACGTGTTTTGGTCTTGTTGGTGCCGATGATGCGTTCCGCGAAAATTTGCAAACTTGAACCCGCGGCGAAAGGACTGTTGGCGGTGAAGGGCGCAAAGGCGCCAGCATCCGCGCTGCCGGACACGTTTGCCGAGGGTATGTTGTCGCCGGCTCCGTCGCTTAGAGCCGTACCAGGAGCCATAAAGTAGGCATAACAGGTGACGGCCCCAACGCTCGGCTGCAAAGTCCACGCGGTCGTAATAGTGACGGTGGAGCTGCCGTTGGCGGTGCCGTTGGGCACGAGAGTGAAATTCACCAACCCAGGAGACGCGGAAACCGTCAGCGAGGTGTTCAGCGTGGCGTTCAGGTTGACGTTGGCAATGTTCGCGTTGAGCTGCGCGCGCGCCGCGGGGCACGCGAACAAGAAAGAGATCGCCAGCAGCGCGTACGCACATTGTGCGCGGTGTCGCCACTTGTTCAGCGCCGATCCGAGTTGTGGAAGAGAGAGCAAGCTATTCTCTTATCTTGAATTTCCTTTTGGCCCTCACCTTAGCAACGTGATTCCGGTGAACTAATTGCAGTGCGACGGGTAAGGCTCGCCCGCCGCACTGCCCTCGTGACTGCCCGAGAATCGCTGAAGTACGGACCTCCGGCCTCTCACCAGTTACAGCGCTTGAGCCTGAATGTTCAGCACGCCGGTGTAGGTCGCGGCTGGCAGAGCCAAACCCGCGGTATTGATTTGCAAACCGATGGTATCCACGTGCGAGGCGTTAAAGGTTCCCGCGCCGCCGACCGTCTGGGTGAAGACCACCTGGCTGTTGACGCCGAAGGGACCCGCGCCGCCGGTGAAGGGGGCGTAAGCGCCGGCATTGACGCTGCCGAGAACGTTAGCGGTGGGGATATTGTCGCCCGCGCCGTCCGTCAAACCCACTGCGCTGGAAAAGTACGCATACACTTTCATGCTGGTGCGCGTCTTACCGAGAGCCCAGTTGGTGGTAACCGTCACGTTGGAGCTGCCGTTGGCCGTGCCGTTGGGCACGAGCGTGAAGTTCACCGTGGCCGGCGCGGCCGCAACGGTCAGCGACTCAGCCAAAACGGCGTTAAGGTTCACCGACGCTACGTTGGAATTGAGCTGCGCGCGTGAAACAGGGGACATCGCCGCGGCCAGTGCCAATCCACTCACGATCAGAGCTTTCCGGAAATTCTTCATGGAGCCTCCGTTAGAATTAATTATCTTTGAGAGTGGGGGACAAACTCTCGGAACCGTGCTGGCGCGTCAAGTTAGGACCGAAGGGCGCGTTCGCAGGAACAGTTGTAGCGTGCGCTGTTGAAACGCTGCTGTAGTACTTCTGTACCGAAATGAACATGTGCTGTTGTCATTTAGGAACAGCGACTGGTACTAACGTTTCATTTAGGAACACCGCGTACAGCAGATGAAAGTTTGCTTAGCTAACGCGCACCTACGAGATGTCCCATGGATTTCGCTTATTTCTGAGATGATTACGCTTTGGAGCAGAACACTACAACGGTGAACGTCACAATTGACGCGGAGTTGAAACGCAAATGCCCCAAGGCTGCGCTCGGCTGCGTTACCGCGCAGGTCGAGTCTCCAGCTTCACCCGAAGCACTGATTGCGGAGCTTCAGAGTTGCGAGCAGGCCATTTTGAGGTTGCCCGAACCGCGGAGTGTGCTGGAGTCGCCGCAGATTCTTGCAACACGCGCGGCCTACAAGGCACTGGGCAAGGATCCAGCGCGGTATCGCGGGTCGGCGGAGGCGCTGCTGCGTCGCGTCATTGCGGGGAAAGGATTGCCGCAAATCAATGCAGTGGTGGACATCATCAATTTGGTTTCCGTCGAGAGCCGCTTGCCGATCGGATTGTACGACTTAGCTCACGTGCAGGGAGAAATTGTGTTTCGCGCGGGGCATGCCGGCGAAACCTACAAGGGCATCGGCAAATATGATTTGAACCTGGAAGATCTGCCAGTGTTCTGCGACGCACTCGGCCCGCATGGGAGTCCCACCAGCGATTCGGAACGCACGATGGTCACCAGCGACACTAAGCACGTACTCGCGGTGATTATTTCGTTCGGCGGCGAAGCGCAACTTGATCGCTGGACGCAACGCATGAACGACTTATTTCATCGCTTTGCTGGCGCGCAAGAATGCATGACAGCGTTAATTGCGTGAAATCGTTCCTCAGCGAGTAGTCGAAGGCGTGCTACCTCCACTCGGCTCGCTTGAGAATCCGCCGCGCTGAGGCGGAAAGGAATCGGTCGTCAGTGCCGGCCAATTGAGCGAGAGCCTCGTCCATCGCGTCGGTGACCTGGTCCGGAGTGTGCCGGGCTAAATATTCCCGCAAAGCATCTCTAAAGAGGCGACTCCGAGACCTTTTGGTCCGTCGCGCAAGGCGTTCCGCAGCCTCAAATAGATCGGCGGGCATGGATATAGTCGTTGTCATACCTTCAACTGCCGCGCGTCAACTAGAGACCGGTTCGGCCAGCGATTGTTCCCCTTCGGCATTTACCGCACGATTCAGGAAGCCGCGGGCGGCGAGGAGTTCGGCGTTGAGCAGGGCTGCGCCAGCTGCGCCGCGCACCAGATTGTGCGAGAGCAGCGTCAGCTTTACGTCGAGGAGCGGGCATTCGCGGACGCGTCCCACCACCGCGGCCATCCCGTTGCCGGCGTTCACGTCGCGGCGAGGCTGCGGACGATCCTGCTCATCGAGAACGATCACCGGATTGCGTAACGCGGACGGCAGGGCGGCCAGTTCGGAGCTGACTTGGAACTCGCGCAACGCTTCGCGGACTTCATGCAGCGAAGCGATCTTCTTTAAGCTGACGCTCACGCACTCCAGATGGCCGTCAAGCACAGGCACGCGGTTGCAGTGCGCGCTGATGCCCAGACCGGCGTCCACAAAACGTTCGCCATTCCATTTCCCGAGCAGCTTCTGCGGTTCGGCCTCCATTTTTTCCTCTTCGCCGCCGATGAACGGCACCACATTCCCTTGGATGTCGGCGGAGGCCACGCCGGGATAACCTGCGCCGGAAATAGCTTGCATCGTAACGACAAATATTTTTTCCAGACCGAAAGCATCCGCGAGGGGTTTCAGCACAAGGACCAGCCCGGCCGTGGAGCAGTTCGGATTGGTGACGATGAAGCCAGTGTCGTAGCCGCGATTTTTCTGCTGCAGCGGAATAGCATCGACGTGCGCGGCGTTCACCTCCGGAATCAGCAGCGGCACGTCCGGATCCATGCGGTGATTGCGGGAATTGCTGACCACCGGATAGCCGGCGCGCGCAAAATCCTCTTCCGCGCCGCCCGCGACCGAAGAATCGAGCGCGGAGAAAACGAAGTCGCACTCGAGCGAAGGATCCAGGCTCTTGACCACCAAATCGCGCGCCCCTGCCGGAATCGGCGCGTCAAGATGCCAGCGAACCGCCTCCGCATACGTTTTCCCGGAAGAACGCTCCGACGCCGCGACTTCGGCAAGTTCAAACCAAGGCTGATCCGCGAGCAGACTCACCAGACGCTGACCGACCATACCGGTCGCGCCGAGCACGCCGGCGCGAAGCTTCTTCTCAAATCGAGGAGATTGCGCGCTCATGCTGGCTCCTGGCTAGCGTGGCCGCAGCAGTGTGCGCTCGCGCTGGCAGATCGCGCCGACACGGGACCGATGCGCGTGCCGCGCGCGTGCGGCTTGAATGTATTGCGGACCCAAACGGTCATCTCTGTTTCCTCCGCCAGCGGCAGAACATGTGGATGCAGAACCTTCGCGCCGCTCAATGCCAGCGCGTGCGCATCTTCGTAACTTAGATCGTGCAAAAGCCGAGCCTGTGCCGATTCGTTCGGATTGGCTGTGTAGATTCCGTCGACGTCCGTCCAAATCACCAGTTCGTCGGCGTCGACGACGTGGGCGATGATCGCTCCCGAAAAATCGGAGCTGTTGCGCCCCATCGTGGTGATGCGCCCATCGGGAGTGGCCCCGATAAAGCCGGTGACCACGGGCACAATGCCGTCGGCAAGCAGCGGAAGCAAAACGCCGCGGCCGCGCTCCTTGGTTTGCTCCAGATGCGGCTTGGCATCGCGGAAGGTATCACAAGTCACCACAAACTCGGACGAGGAAACCGGAACAGCGGGTACACCGGAGTGTTCGAGGGCCGCAGCGAACAGGCGCGCACTGAAACGCTCGCCGAAAGATGCCAGGCGATCGAAAAGCTCCGCCGCGGCATCGGCAGACACGCCACCCCTGCGCGCGGAGACTTCGTGGAGCAGGTCGCGACCCAGAGAGTTGATTTCGCGAGCGACGCGATCGTGCTCGTCCAAATCAAGCGCCAATTCGCGCAGAACATCGAGATGCAAACGCACAACCGCTTCCGCTTCCAATCGCGCCGGTTCCTGCTTGCGTTCACCAAGCGACTGCGCGATCCCCAGCAACCGGTCGGTGACGCCCTTCATGGCCGAAACCACCACGACCACCTGCATCCGTTGCGCAGCCGGCCGCACGAGACCCGCCGCGTGGAGCATCCGCTCGGCGCCAAGCAGAGAGCTGCCGCCGAATTTGAACGCTACCAGGGATTCGGGAGCCGAGACGCTCGCCTGTTGCGTAGCCGCGCGGGCACCCGCGATCTGGCGCTCCGCCCGTAAATCTTCTTCAACGTTCTCCGGGATCATGACTGCCGCTCCTCTTTGATTCCGCGGGAGCGACTCTGGAGGGGGGGCTTAAATTAAGAAACCCACCGCCAGGTTCGCTTCGGCGGTGGGTTGGAAACTTTTTCTAGCTTGCTAGCTGTTTCTCCACGCGCCGGTAGCGGTCTTCTTAGACGTAGTCTTAGTCGAGGTAGTCGACATCGACGACGTCGTGCTGGTAATTCGCTTAGCGGTGGTGGACAAAATCATACCGCGGGCAGAGTACCACAGACGGCATGATTCACCAAGCGAACAAATGACGAAGCGCGTTTGCTGATGTTCCGACAAACTAGACAGTCTCATGCGCTCATGCGGCTCACATGACCGAACGAAGAGGCTTCAGACCGTCGACGCGTCGAACAACAGGCTCGAGCACGTCAGCCCCGATTCGGCCTTCTGCAGCTCGGAAATGTCCAGCGGCGCGACATGGAAACCATGCTGCTCGATGCGCGCGCGAGTACGCGGAAAAGACGCCGGAAAAATCACCGTATCGTGAATCGCCAGCGCGTTGGCGCCGTGCGGCTCGTCCGGATCCACATCAACCCATTCGATGCCGGTAAATGGTCTCGTGTCGAACCAAGCTCGATTGGCGAGCAGGGTAGCAGAGGTGGCCCGCGAATCCGACGCCTGTTTCCGGCCAATGTAAGTAACCGCCGATTTCAGATGCAAGCAGCCGGTCACTTCCACGCTGATCACTTCATAGCCGTACGGCGCAAGAATGACCCCCAACTGCCGAATGCCCTCGGCGTTCGAGCGGCTCGAAAGACCGGCAAATATTCGCCGTCCAACGCGCAGAATATCGCCGCCTTCAGCCGTGCCAGGCAGCTCGACGCGCGCGAGCTTGCGAAATTTCGATAGCGCGTGCGCGATGGAAGCGGCTTCGGCGCGGCGCGTTTCGGTGCCCAGCGGAAAAATGATCGCGAGCTCATCCAGCACGATGGCCGGATCTTCGACGAACATCGAATCGGGAAGCGCCGGCTCGGCCGGAAGCGTGATGACGCGCGCGCCGCATTTCTCGAGTAGCCGTTCGTAGTCGCAATGCTGCTCCTCGGCCTTGGCCAGCTTGATTGGCAGCCGCTCGATAAAAGTCAGCTCGCAATTGACCATGGCGGGACTGACTTCGCGGGTAATCGCGGTAAGCACGGACGAAAAGTGTACACGAAAATCTTTCGAGCCCAGCGCTCCACGGCACATCTGGTGTTGGTGTGCTATTTTCAGCGGGAGGCGCTGGACACACGAACAGAATCGGGTTTCAGCGGAAGCGGCAAGCAGGAAACTAGAACCAGAAACCGCCCGGCGTGGGCACGAAGTGCGAAATCCAAAGCTTCGTAATCGCTGCGCCCAGCAGCATGCCGCCCAGAATCAGCCCGATGATGCCCAACGTAACCCGTATATCGGTCATAGGCGAAGTGCTGCCCGCGGCCGGTTTCGGATTGACTGGATTTGACGATGGAGTGACTGGGGCAACCGTCACCGGCGCGTCCACAAAGTCCGGCCGCACAATCAGGCAGTAACCCTTGCGCGGAATGGTTTCAATATATAGGGGCTTCTCAGAGGAATCCCCTAGTGCCAGGCGCAGCTTATTCACGGTGGTGTTGACGTTCGCGTCGTAGTTGACGTGCGTGTCCGCTGGCCACAGCCGCACGCGCAACTCCTCACGCGTCACCACTTCGCCTTGCTTTTCGATAAGCGTCACTAAAACTTGATAAACCTTGCCCTGCAGCTTTAGGCGCGCGCCATCTTTGCTGACTTCCTGGCGATTCTGATCGACTTGGAAGGGTCCAAAGCGGATATAGCGCGAGCTTAAGGCAGGTGCACGGCTGGGCCCGGCTGCCATCTCAGGCTCCAGTGTGGAGGTTAAATTCGGTACCATACACCCCATCCTTACTGTAATAGACGTGTGAAACGCCGAAGCGTTTTTCTGGGATACGAGAGAAGCCGCGAGTAAGTTTCCGTTTTTCTTGCCAAGAATATCTTTCTACAAGTCAAGGAAGCAATATCGTGGAAAGTGTATAAGTCTTTAGGACTCCACACCGCGTTGAGGCTTGATGTTCCGTGAAGTTCAGCTTTACCTGAGACGCGACCTATCCCCAAGTATCTGAGTAAACAGACGCTTAGCGCTTAATTCAGCCTTCAGCGAGAAACAAGACAGAAGTTTTTCCACCGGCCAATTAGGTCCACCGCTCCAAGTTAAGAACCCCCAGTGCCTCGTTGAACGAGGGGACCGCTCGCTGATCCCCAAAATCGTACCGGCGCTTGATGATGACAAGGATGAAGTCCGTTTTACTGCGGCCGCGTGTGTCGCCCGTCTCAGCGCAATGCCCGCCAAGCGGCGCGTTCCTGCCTCTTCGGTGGCCTCCGTAGGCTCGCCAAACTAGCCACCGAACCGGCCTGATCATTTCGTCGCGATTTGTGACGCACCTTTGGGCAGAACCGAAATCTCCACACTCGATGGAAATTGCTTCGAACGGTAGACCCGCTGCGTTGCCTTCTGGAAATCGCTCTCCTTCGCCTCAAAAATGCTGGCCACAAATTTTTGCGGATTCCTGTCATACAGCG
>Ga0099794_10000857_pt1 | contig 10235 bp, 10 predicted proteins | sample Rivendell_Oct201_10_FD_77320 | JGI IMG/M metagenome (GOLD analysis project Ga0099794, IMG submission 77320) | Vadose zone soil microbial communities from the Eel River Critical Zone Observatory, Northern California, USA -... | ecosystem: Host-associated > Plants > Roots > Rhizosphere > Soil ... | reverse complement strand
TCGATCTCGACCCACGAGCACAACGGCCACCACGGCGCCGAGAACGACGGGTTCACTGGCGCGTACTTCTGGCCCAACCAGTTCTACGACTATCACTGGCCGATCGTGCTCGCCGGATGGAGAAGCATCAACCCCGCCGCGACGGATCCGATGGCCGCGACCCCGGACGATGCCGGCGGCAAGAGGAACGTGCCGGGCGATTGGCACGAGACCATGAGCACGCACTGGTTCCACGACCACATGTTCAGCTTCACCTCGCAGAACGTGTACAAGGGCATGGCGGGGATGTTCAACATCTACAGCGCCCTCGACCGCGGCAACGAAGCAATCAACGACACCGTGAACTTGCGGCTGCCGAGCGGCACGGCGAAGTCGTTCGCCAACCTCGACTACGACGTGAACATCATGCTGGCGGACAAGGCGTGGGACGCGAACGGCCAGCTCGCCTTCAACATCTTCAACTTCGACGGCTTCCTCGGCGACCGCATGACGGTGAACCTGGTCGACAACCCGTTCTTCGAGGTCGAGGCGCGCAAGTACCGCTTCCGCATCTTGAACGCCGCCGTGTCCCGCTTCTTCAAGCTCGCGTTGAGCGATGCCTCGCCGATGATCCAGATCGGGAACGACGGCAACCTCCTCCCGCACCCTGTCGTCCTGACCGAGCTGGACGAGATCGGCATCGCGGAGCGCTATGACGTCGTCATCGACTTTTCCCGGTACGCGGTCGGATCGACGGTCTATTGGGTGAACCTGACCCAGCAGACGAACGGGAAGAGGCCGGACAAAGACCTCTCGCTGTCGGAAGCGCTCCAGGGCAGCGGCAACGACCCGGTGGTCGGGAAGTTCCTCGAGTTCCGCATCGTGCGCACGCCGGCCGTGGCCGATCAGAGCCAGGTCCCCGACCCGCTGATCCCGAATCCCGACCTCTCCGCCATTCCCATCGCGCGGACGCGCACCTTCGAGTTCAACAGCGGCGCGACCCAGCCCACCCTCGCCAGCAACAGCCTGCCGCTGGTTGCAGCGCAGCCGGGCAGCCGGGCTGAAGTCACGGCGTTCATCGGGCCGTGGGGCATCAAGACCGACAACCAGGGCTCGACGCTCGACGCGGACTACGGCCGCATCACGGCAGGCCCGAGCTACGGCACCCGCGAGAAGTGGACCCTGAAGAACGGCGGCGGCGGTTGGGACCACCCGATCCACATCCACTTCGAGGAGGGACAGGTCCTCGACCGCAACGGCGATCCGAACGCGGTGCCTGCCTGGGAGAAGGGGCGCAAGGACGTCTACCGGCTGCGCCCGGGTGGCAGCATCACCATCACCATGCAGTTCCGCGACTTCGGCGGGATGTTCATGGAGCACTGCCACAACACCGTGCACGAGGACAACGCCATGCTGATGCGCTGGGAGATCGACAACAACGGGGCGCCGTTCCTGCGTCCGCTCCCGACGCCGATCTCGACCCCGCAGGGCGTGACCTTCGTTCCTCCCGACGACATCCTCCCCACCGCATTCTGAAAACGACACACGGAGCCAAACCATGACCAAAGCAACTTCTGCGAGACTCCTGGTCGCCCTGCCGATGCTGCTCGGCTGCCTCTTGCTGGCGGCTGGCCCTGCCTTCGCCCAGACGGCCTCTTCCACCTTCACCACGACGAGCTCCGGCACGGTGGGAACGCCGACGACCGGGGGGACCGCCCCCGGCCCCGCCCCCATCGATGGGACGCCAGTAACGACGGCGCCCGAGGCCATCTCCTGCTCGGGCCCGGTGAAGCTCGCTAGCACCTCGGTGACCGATCCCAGCCTGCCGCCGCAAGTCGTCCTCACCGTCGACGTGCGCGGGCTGTCTTGCGTCGGCCAGACGACCAAGACGGCTTATCTCAACTCCGGTTTTGCCAATCTCACCCGGCCGCTGGTCGCGTCTGACATGGTCCAGACCACCTTCGCCGTCTACCCGAGCACGGCCGGGGGATACCTGAACGCCCGGACGGCGATGGTGACTTTGAACTTGACCTTCAACACCACCACCGGGGCGCTCACCGGCGCCTCGGCGTCCATCGGCAACTTCCAGTAGCCCGAACGTCGACCGGAGGAGCAGACATCGTGCGCACACAGCTCCGGAACGGGATCGCGGCGGTTGCGACGTTCGCAGCCGCCGCAGGCCTTCTGGCCCCGGGGACCGCCGCCGGCGGCCCCTGGGGGGCCGATTACTTTCCCAACGTCCCGCTCACCACGCAGGACGGAAAGGTGGTCCGCTTCTACGACGACCTGCTCAAGGGCAAGTCGGTCGCGGTCAACCTCATCTACACGCGCTGCAGCGCGAGCTGCCCGCTGGAGACCGCGAAGATGACCCAGGTGCAGCGCATCCTGGGCGACCGCGTCGGCAAGGACATCTTCTTCTACTCGATCAGCATCGATCCGAAGAACGACACGCCGGAAGTGATGAAGGCTTACATGCAGAAGTACCACATCGGACCGGGCTGGCTCTTCCTGACCGGCAAGGAGGAGGACATCAAGCTGATCAGCGGCAAGCTCGGGCTGTCTTCGCTCACCGACCTCTCCAATCGCGATGGCCACATGCCGAGCTTGATGATCGGCAACGAGCCGAGCGGGAGATGGATGCGGAACTCCGCCGTGGACAACCCCCGCTTCCTCGCCAGGACCATCGGCAACTTCCTCGGATGGAAGAGCACGGAACCGATGCAGAGCTACGCGGACCTGCGCGAGCCTCCCAAGATCGACGAGGGCGCCCGGCTGTTCAAGAACCGGTGCGCCGCCTGCCACACGGTGGGTAAGGGCGACGGCATCGGCCCCGACCTGGTGGACGTCACCAAGCGGCGCGAGCACTGCTGGGTGGGCCGCTACATCGCCGAGCCGGACAAGGTGCTCGCCGAGAAGGACCCCATCGCCGTGGAGCTGTTCGCGAAATACAAGGACGTCCGCATGCCCAACCTGGACTTGAGTCCCGAGGACGTCGCCCTCCTGCTCTCGCACATCGAGAAGGAGAGCAATGCGGTGGTCGCGCAGGCGCACAAGGACCCCCCGGCGACTCCCTGACGCTTGCCCCTTGAAGCCGAATGGGCTTCAATCCGTCGTCAAGGGAACGGCGCTCCGGCGTCAGGCCGATGCGCGGGAGCTGGGGGGCATATGAAACGCCTGCTGCGACTCGATGTGTGTGGATTGGTTTGCCTCGCGGTCGCCGCCTGCAGCGGGACCACCCCGGGGCCGGCGAACATCGAGGTGCGAGACGTGGACGTTGCGGCCCTGTTCACGGTGCCCTCCACCGGGGTGAGCTGCATCCGCATCACCGCGAGCAATCCGAGGCGCACCAGCACCACCGATTTCGGCGTCACCGGAGGCGCGAGCTCCTCCTCGTTGACGCTGCACGGCGTGCCCACGGGCAACGTGGTCTTCTCCGGCGCCGCCTTCGCCGATTCGTGCACCTTCATCTCCGCGACCAGCGGGCCGACCTGGATCTCCGACGACGTCACGGCCGCGGTGTCGCCGGGCGGCCCTCCGCCGACGGTGACCCTGCATTTCCACGGCGTGGGAGCCGCCCAGGTGGGCGTCGACTTCGGGAACGACACGTACACGGCCTCGACCCTGGCGGGAAACGGCACGCAAGGCGCAACCGACGGGATCGGCTCCGCCGCGCGCTTCGAAGGCCCCAACGGCATCGCGCTCGACGGGGACAACCTCTACGTCGTCGACCGCAACATCCCTTCGACGGTCGTCGGGATGACGATCCGGCGCCTCAAGCTCTCGACAGGGGAAGTAACCACCCTTGCGGGAAGCGCCACGGCGGTCGGGACCGCGGACGGCCCGGGCAACACCGCTCGCTTCTCCTTCCTCCGCGGCGTCGCGGTTTCGGGCGGCCTGCTCTACGTGATCGACCGCTGCGCCGTGCGCACGATCACGACCGCGCCTCCCTTCACCGTGAGCACCTTGGTGGGCACCCGGCGCGCTACGCCGCCCGACATCTGGCAGTGCGGCTCCCCGTTCGCGGCGCTGCTCGACATCGTGGTCCGGCCCAGCGGCATCTTCGTCGCCGATGCCGGGCGCTTCATCGTCAGCAAGATCGACGTCAGCACCTCGCCACCGACCATCACCACCTTGGCGGGCGTCCCGGACGTCGCGGGTTCCGACGACGGCCCGGTGGCCACCGCGCACCTGCTTTCCCCGACCGGCCTGGTCTTCCCCTTCGCTGGCGATGACGTCTTCTACGTCGGCGACGTCGGCTCGACCTTCGAGACCATTTACGGCCTCGTCCGCCGCGTCTCCATCTTCGAGGACGCAGTGACCACCGTGGCCGGGGCGGCGCACGGCGCCCCCCGGATCGAGGACGGTTTCGGCATCGGCGCGCTCTTCAACGACACGCGCCGCTTCGACACCGACGGCAACAACCTCTTCATCGGCGACGCTCCGGCGGTCCGCCGGATGGACGTGGCGACGTTCGCCGTGACCACCATCGCAGGAGGCAACACTTCGGGGTACGCCGACGGGCCAGGGAGCACGGCACTCTTGTCGGCGGCCCTCGGCATCGCGCGCGGTCCGGGCGGAAGGATCTTCTTCAGCGACGCGGGGAACTTCGTCATCCGCGCGCTCACGCCGTAGAGCGCGGCGCAGCCGGCGTCTTGGCGGAGGCGCCGGCGCGCAGCCGGTCGTCGCGCTCGCGCATCAGCCAGTAGGTCACTCCCAGGGCGAGGATCAGCGCCGCGAGCGCGAAGACCGACGCCGGGGCGGCCTCGAAGGGGTCGGTGACGATCACCTTCCTTGCCAGCGCCAGGAGCGCGATGACGATCACGATCTTGGCCTGGATGATGCCCTTGCCGCGGCTGAAGAAGTACTGGAGCGTGTGACCGAACTCCAGCGTGATCAGGACGGTCATGATCCCGCCGAAGACCACCTGGAAGACGGTGTGGTCCAGCGGGTTGAACACGCGGAACAGCAAGGCTCCGATCACGCCGGCCACCAGACGGTAGAGGGCGACGGCGATGATGAGGGCGATGACCAGGCGCAAGACCAGCGCGACGAGCGTCTCGAAGCGCTGATAGGCCGTGAGCAACGACCATTCCTTGCGGATGTCGACCCAGTCGCGGGGGATTTGCAGGGCCATGAGGGGCCTCCTGGAAGCGCCACCCTATCAAGGCCCGGTCCGCGAGGCGGCCTATGGTTTCCGCGGAGACGACGACACGCGGCGTCGACGGGCACCGGCGCGCCAGGGGCTGCGGCGGTACTGACTTCCACGAGTCGCCTGTCGCGGGGTAGAAATCGTCGCCGTGTCCAACCCAGCCCCCGCGACGAAGATGCCGCGCCAGATCCCATTCATCATCGGGAACGAGGCGTGCGAGCGGTTCAGCTTCTACGGGATGCGGAACATCCTCACCGTGTTCCTCATCGACTGGCTGCTCCGGAACGACGTGCCGGGCCAGTCACAGCGCGAGGCCTCCGCAAAGTTCGTATTCCACATGTTCGTCTTCGGCGTGTACTTCACGCCGCTCCTGGGCGGTTTCCTCGCCGACCGCTTCCTGGGGAAGTACCGGACGGTGCTCTACATCTCCCTGCTGTACTGCGCGGGCCACGCCTGCCTGGCGATCTTCCACGACCATCCGATGGGCTTCTACGCCGGCCTGGTGCTGATCGCGCTCGGGTCGGGCGGCATCAAGCCGTGCGTCTCCGCGCTGGTGGGCGACCAGTTCACCGCCGAGAACAAGCACCTGGTGAACAAGGTCTTCGCGATCTTCTACTGGAGCATCAACCTGGGCAGCTTCTTCGCCTCGATGCTCATTCCCAAGACGCTCCGCCTCTTCGGCCCGGCGGTCGCGTTCGGAATCCCGGGGATCCTGATGGGCATCGCGACGCTCATCTTCTGGCTGGGGCGCAACCAGTACGTGAAGGTCCCGCCCACCGGGAAGAATCCGCACTCGTTCGTCGCCGTGGTGCGAAGCGCGTTGAGGAACCGGGGACGCGTGGGCTCGTTCCTCGACGGCGCCCGGATCGAGCACCCCGACGAGGCCGTGGAGGGCGTGAAGGCCGTCTTCCGCGTCCTCTCCATCTTCGCCTTCATCCCCTTCTTCTGGATGCTCTTCGACCAGAAGGCGTCCACCTGGGTGGTGCAGGCGCGCTCGATGGACCTGCGGGTGGGCTCGTGGAACTTCGAGCCCTCCCAGATGCAACTGGTCAACCCCGCGCTGGTGATGCTGCTCATCCCCGTCACCACCGGGATCGTCTACCCCTTCTTCCAGCGCCTGGGCTGGGAGCTGACGCCGCTGCGCCGGATGCCCATCGGCATGGCGCTCGGCGCGACCTCGTTCGTGATCGCCGGGCTGCTCAACGTGCCGGTCGCTTCCGGAGAGAAGATCTCCGTCGTCTGGCAGGTCGTCCCGTACGTCGTCCTCACCGTCGGCGAGATCCTGGTCTCGGTCACCGGCCTCGAATTCGCGTACACGCAGGCGCCGCTGACGATGAAGAGCGTCATCCAGAGCTTCTGGAACCTGACTACTGCCGCGGCGAACCTGCTCGTGGCGCTCGCCACCGCATACGTCTTCTTCACCGGGACCGCCCTGTTCTTCTATTACGCTGGCTTCGCCTACCTCGCCGCCGCGGGCCTTGCCCTGGTCGCCCGGCGCTACAAGGTCGTCGAGTGGTACCAGCGCGCGCCGGTTGCGCAGCCCATCCAGCGCGAAACGCCATTCGCGGAACCCGCCTGACGCACCGGAGGATTCGACATGACGGACCTGCGCGACAAAGCGGAAGCGCTCCGACGGCTGCACGCCGGCCCCCGCGTGCTGGTGCTCGCCAATGCTTGGGACGCCGCCAGCGCGCGGCTGATCGAGGTGGCCGGGTTCCCGGCCATCGCCAGCTCCAGCGCCGGAGTTGCGTTCGCGCTCGGTTACCCGGACGGCCAGCGGATCGCGCGTGCGGAGATGCTCGACATGGTCCGCCGGATGGCCCGGGTGGTGCGGGTACCGGTCACCGCGGACGTCGAGGCGGGCTACGGCACGACGGCGCAGGCAGCCGCGGAGACGGCGCGGGGAGTCGCCGCCGCCGGCGCGGTCGGCATGAACCTGGAGGATGCGGACGAGGGCCGCCTGCTCCCGCTCGAAGTGCAGGTGGAGCGGATCCGCGCGGCCCGGGCTGCGGGCGAGTCCGCCGGCGTGCCGCTGGTGATCAACGCCCGCACCGACGTGTTCGGCGCCGAGGAGATTCCCTCCGGACAGCGCCTGGCCGAGGCGGTGCGCCGCGCCAACGCGTACCTGGCGGCGGGCGCCGACTGCGCCTTCGTACCGTTCGTGACCGATCGGGACCTCATCGGGCGCCTGGCCCGCGAGATCAAAGGGCCGCTGAACGTGCTTGCGACTCCGGACAGCGCGCCCGTCGCGGAGCTCGAGCGCCTGGGTGTGCGCCGCGTCTCCGTCGGGGGCGGGCTCGCTCGCGCCGCGTACGGGCGGGCGCGGAGGATCGCGGTGGAGATCCAGGAGAAGGGAACGTTCGAGTCGCTCCGCGAAGGCACGATCTCCTATGCGGAAATGCAGCGGCTGCTCGGATCGTGAGGCCGCGCGTGACTCCGGAGCGGGTCCAGGTGCTCAGCCTGGGGGAGATGGCGGACGTGGAGCGGCAGCTCGAGCCCACGTTCGCGGTGCATCGGGCAACCGGCGCGGACATCGACCCGCTGGTCGCTCGGCACGGTCCGGCCATCCGCGCCGTCGCTACTCGCGGGCGCGACCGCCTCGATGCGCGATTGCTCACCCGGCTGCCCGCGCTCGAGATCATCGCCAACTTCGGCGTCGGATACGATTCCATCGACGTCGACGCCGCCGCCCGCCGGGGCATCGTCGTCAGCAACACTCCTGACGTCCTCAACGACGAGGTTGCGGACTTCGCCGTGGCGCTCCTCCTCGCCACGGTGCGCCGGCTGCCGCAGGCGGACAGGTTCGTGCGTGCGGGACAGTGGCTGCAGGGGAACTTCCCCCTGGGCCCGACGCTGCGAGATCGGACGATCGGTCTGGTCGGGATGGGTCGCATCGGCAAGCGCATCGCCCAGCGGCTCGCGGCGTTCGAGGTGCCGATCGTCTACCACTCGCGGACTGCGCGGACGGACGTGCCCTATCGCCACTATCGGGAATTGGTCGCGATGGCGAAGGACGTGGACACGCTCCTCGCCATCCTACCGGGCGGCCCCGCCACCAAGGGCCTGATCGGCGCCGAGGTCCTGGCGGCGCTGGGGCCGGACGGCATCCTGATCAACGTCGCCCGCGGGTCGGTGGTCGACGAGCCGGCGCTCGCCCTGGCGCTGCGTTCCGGGACGATCCTCGCCGCCGGGCTGGACGTGTTCGCGGACGAGCCGCGCGTGCCGCAAGCGCTCCTCGAGCTGGACAACGTCGTCCTGCTCCCGCACGTCGGCTCGGCCACGCACCATACGAGAGGCCTGATGGGCCGCCTGGTGGTCGACAACCTCCTCTCCTGGTTCGGAGGGCGGGGCCCCCTCACGCCGGTTCCCGAGACGCCCTGGCCACGCAAGGCGTGAGGCGGTACAAGGGCAGGCCATTCGGAGGACGCCCATGAAGAAAGTCGCTCCGTTCGCCCTGGCGCTGGTGGGATTCGCCGCGTTCGGTCAGAGCACCGTCCGCGTCCGGGGCACGATCGCGCGTCTGGACGGCGACGTGCTCACCGTGAAATCGCGGGACGGCAAGGAGGTCCGCGTGCAGCTCGCGCCGGACGCGCAGGTCGCGGTGGCCAAGGCGACCACGCTGGGCGACATCAAGCCCGGCACCTACGTCGGGTCGGCCGCCGTGAAGCGCCCCGACGGAACGCTGGTCGCCAAGGAAGTGCACACGCTCCCGCCGCAGGTGCTCTCGGGGCACATCTCTTGGGACCTGGAGCCGGGCTCGACGATGACCAACGCGAACCTCGCGGGAGTCGCTCGGGCCGCAGGCGGCCAGGAGATCACGCTCGAGTGGTTCGGGTCCCCCGACAGCGCCCGGATCCGGCCGATCCGGACAACGTGAGCATCCTCAAGCTCAGCGACGGCGAGTCGGTCCGGGTGAAAGGCGACCACCGGCAGGTCGCCGACAGGCTCCGCAGGACGTAGTCCGGGACGGCGGCCCTACGGCCCGGGCCGGTGCCCGGTGAAGGCCAGGGTGAGCAACACCGTCGATTCCTCGGCCGCCTCGAAGTCGTGCGCCACCGCGGGCGCGAGCGCGAGCACCCGGCCGCTGCCCAGCTCGATCACCTCGTCCGAGGCGAGGTGGACCCGCACGCGGCCCTGGAGGGTCTGCACGGAGACGCTCTCCTCGGCGCGGTGCTCCTGGCAGCGCCGCCCGGCCCGCAGGGCGATCAGCACCACCCGGAAGTGCTCGTGCTTGACGAGCGTCTTCGCGCTCTGCCCGTGCAACTGCCAGGCGTGCTGGGCGCGGAGCTGGCTGGCTTCCGCGCCCAAGTCGATCACCTCCAACGGGACCGCGGGCGGCTTCATCGGCAACGGCGACTTCGCCACTTCCGTCCGTCCTGGCGGGGTCTTGCCTGCAGGCGTGGCCATCGGTTTCGCTCCTCCGGCTCAAGGTGGCGCCGGGTGCGCCCGGCGTGCAAGATGCGGGCATGGGTTCGCTCCGCATGCCCACTCCCGCCGAGGCGCTGCCCGGGCGCGAAGAGCAGATGCGCGTCCCTCCGCGGCACACGGTCCTTCGCACTCCGTTGTCGCCGCCCTTCCCGGAAGGGACCGAGCGCGCCCTCTTCGGCATGGGCTGCTTCTGGGGCGCCGAGCGGAAGTTCTGGGAGATGGAGGGCGTGTACACCACCGCGGTCGGGTACGCGGGCGGCTCGACCAGGAACCCCACCTATCGCGAGGTGTGCTCGGGCCGGACTGGCCACGCCGAAGTCGTGCTGGTCGTGTACGACCCGAAGCGCGTCTCCTACGCCGATCTGCTGCGCACGTTCTGGGAGAGCCACGACCCCACCCAGGGCATGCGCCAGGGCAACGACGAAGGGACCCAGTACCGCTCCGCCATCTACCCCACCACGGATGCGCAGCGGCGGGCCGCCGAGTCCTCGCGCGAAGAGTACCAGCGCGCCCTCGCGAAGGCCGGACATGGCCGGATCACCACCGAGATCTCCGACGAGCCGCCGTTCTATTACGCGGAGGATTACCACCAGCAATACCTAGCGAAGAACCCCGGCGGATACTGCGGCATCGGCGGCACCGGCGTGTCCTGCCCATCCGGAATTCCGCGGTAGCGTTA
>Ga0099794_10000854_pt1 | contig 10286 bp, 9 predicted proteins | sample Rivendell_Oct201_10_FD_77320 | JGI IMG/M metagenome (GOLD analysis project Ga0099794, IMG submission 77320) | Vadose zone soil microbial communities from the Eel River Critical Zone Observatory, Northern California, USA -... | ecosystem: Host-associated > Plants > Roots > Rhizosphere > Soil ... | reverse complement strand
TTCCGCGATGGCCATGAAATATCTCGGCGAGACACTGGATATTCACACCGGTGGGATCGATCTGGCATTTCCGCATCACGAGAACGAAATTGCGCAGAGCGAGAGCGCGACGGGCAAGCCTTTCGCGCGATACTGGCTGCACGCCGAGCATTTGCTTGTTGAAGGCGAGAAGATGTCGAAGTCGCAGGGGAATTTCTTCACGCTCCGCGATTTGTTTGCCAAGGGTTACAAGCCTTCGGCTCTGCGGTTTGCTCTTGCCAGTGTTCCTTACCGCAAGCAGCTCAATTTCACTTTTGATGGTCTGCAGCAAGCGGCGAGCTCGGTGGAGCGGTTGCGGAATTTCGCCGATCGGCTAAAACGGGGAAAATTCCCCGCTGGGAAACAAGAAGGCATGGCTGCTCGCATTGGGAAGGCCGCGGATGAGTTTGATGCTGGGCTTTCGGACGACTTGAATACGGCGCGTGGCCTGGCGGCGGTGTTCGACCTGGTGCGCGAGGCGAATATTGCCATCGATAAGGGCGAATTCCGCCAGGGTGACGTCGCCGCCGCGCTGGAGTTTCTGGCTACTTTTGACAGAGTTTTCGCCGTCGCGGAAGACAACGATGGTGAAAAACTTCGAACGCTCGGATATGGCAGCACAGAGAGCGGACCGGGCGACGAGGAGATCGATCGGCTGGTCGCGGAGCGCAACGCCGCGAAGAAAAAGCGCGATTTCGCCACGGCCGACCGCATCCGCAAAGAACTCGCAGATCGTGGTATACTCATTGAAGACGCTAAGGATGGCAGTGTCCGTTGGAAACGCAAATGAGTCTTAACCTTCAAATTCGCCCTTCTTTTCTCCCGGGGAACTGCCCGCCGGCCGCCCAGCGGCCACAACTCTACGGCGTAGACTAGCTAAATTCTTTTTCTCTCTCGCAGGCCACTCCCGGATTCGTCCGTTCGCGCGCCTGCTTTCGCCCCGCAGTTTTCGATCAACTCCACCCTTTTGATTTCTTCCATGGAGGAAGACATGCCAACGACTTTGGAAGTGAAAACACCCAGGCTGGTGACCGCCTTGCCCGGGCCGAATGCGAAGCGGGTGCTGGAGCAAGACGCGAAATTCATGTCGCCATCGTATTCGCGCGATTACCCGCTGGTTGCCAAGCGCGGGCATGGTGCGATAGTTGAAGACGTGGATGGTAACGCCTTTCTCGATTTCGCGGCCGGCATCGCCGTGTGCTCCACCGGCCATTGCCATCCGAAAGTTGTCGCTGCGATTCAGCAGCAGGCGGCCGAGCTGATTCACATGTCCGGCACGGATTTCTATTACGAAAGCATGCCGCAACTGGCAGAGCGATTGGGCCGGACGATGCCGGGCACGGAAAGCAAAAAGGTCTTTTTCACCAATTCGGGGACCGAGGCGATCGAAGGCGCCATCAAGCTGGCGAGATACGCCACGAAGCGCGACAAGCTCATCGCGTTTTACGGCTGCTTCCACGGCCGGTCGATGGGTGCTCTTTCGCTTACGGCGTCGAAATCGACGCAGCGCAAAGGATTCGGCGCTCTGCTCAGTGGAATCGAGCACATCCCGTATCCTTACGCCTATCGCTGCGCGCACGGCCACACCGCGGAGACCTGCGGTGCGGAAATTCTCGAACAGCTCGAAGGGCAGATTTTCAAGCGCCTGTTTGATCCCGAGGACGTCGCGGGCATCATCATCGAGCCGATTCAGGGGGAAGGCGGGTATGTGCCCGCGCCGAAATTCTTCCTGCAGGAATTGCAGCGGATCTGCCGTCAACACGGCATCATGTTCATCGTGGACGAAGTGCAGTCAGGCATGGGACGCACCGGGAAGTGGTGGGCCTGTGAACATGCCGGAATCGAACCGGACATTCTCTGTTCCGCGAAGGGCATCGCGAGCGGCATGCCGCTCGGCGCGATCATCGCAAAAGAAAGCGTGATGCGTTGGAAGCCTGGCTCACACGGCACGACGTTCGGCGGAAACCCGGTGTGCATCGCGGCAGCGCTGGCCACCATGGACCTGATTGAGACCGAGTACATGGAGAACGCCCGCCAAATGGGCAACTACCTCTTCGAGCGTCTGGCTGATTGGACGAAGAAGTTCAAGATCGTGGGCGAGGTACGAGGACGCGGATTGATGATCGGCATTGAGATCGTGCGGGATCAGCGGACGAAGGAAAGGTCCGCGGATCTGCGCAACATGATCGTCGATCTGGCGTTTCATAAGGGCCTGCTTGTGCTTGGTGCAGGCGAGAACACCATTCGCCTGTCACCGCCGCTCCTGATCGATCACGAACAGGCTGACTTTGCGGCGCTGACGCTGGAGGCTTGCTTCCGTGAGGCCGAGAAGAAGGCTTGATTCCCGAAGAGGAAACAGTAATTAGAAAATAATAGAGGAGACTTCCCAATCTCGTGGCTGCTGCAGAAGAAGTGTGGCAGCCACGGGATTTTTGTTTATACTCCGCAGAAGGCTGGGGAGAATCGGTGCCGGGACCATGCCGATATTTTCGCAACTGATGTTTCGCGCGGTGCACTGGGCGGCGCGGCGCGGCCTGCGCGAAGAGGAGAGTTTTTCCAGCGCTGCAAAAAAGCAGGAAGCCCGGCGCACCGGCGTTCGAGGAGAAACCTATGCCTACTGGTATTTGCGGAGGCAGGGGTACGTATTCGTCGCACGGAATTACACGCCGCGCGGAATTAAAGGCGAAATCGATCTCGTCGGGTACGATGGCAAGACGCTGGCATTCGTGGAAGTTAGAACGCGCACCATCCGGGAGGACATGCCGGCTCTGCCTGAACTTAGCGTTACTAGGGAAAAACAACACGTGGTGGTTCGCACGGCACAGCGATTTCTGGCGGAACGGCACGTCGGCGAATGTCCCTGCCGGTTTGATGTAATGGCAATTGATAACTGTCCGGGGCAGCCGCCCGTGGTACGGTTGCACAAGGATGCGTTCAGCCCACAAATGTGAGGGACGTAACCGGAACTTCTTCACGAGGACGCCAGACGCGGTACAATTCAGAGTCCCCGGATTGCTCACCCCGCGCGGGTAACCCAGGACATCTTCGAGGAGGATTGCTTTGCCGGAGTTGCGTAAGGACCCGATCACGGGACGATGGGTGATTATCTCGACAGAACGTGGAAAGAGGCCGAACGACTTCCTCCGAGAGAGCGTCGTCCCAAGAGAAGAGAAGAATTGCCCCTTCTGCGTGGGCAATGAAGCTCGAACTCCGCCGGAAATTCTCGTCTACGGACGGAACGGCGGCGGCGCCAACACGCCGGGCTGGAGCATCCGGGTTGTTCCAAACAAATTTCCCGCGCTGGGCATCGAGGGCGAGCTGGACCGCGAAGGAGAAGGCCTCTTTGACAAAATGAATGGAATCGGCGCGCACGAAGTCGTGATCGAATCGCCGAACCATCTTGCGACGCTTGCCAGCCTGCCCGAACGCGCCGTGGAAGACGTGCTGTGGGGCTATCGGGACCGCATGCTGGACCTGAAGAATGACAAGCGCTTCCGCTACATTCTCATTTTCAAGAATCATGGGGAAGCCGCCGGCGCGACCATCGATCACCCCCACTCGCAGTTAATCGCACTTCCGATCGTCCCGCGCCGCGTTCGAGAAGAGGTCGACAACTGCTGGCACTACTACGACGAGAAAGAACGGTGCATTTTCTGCGACATCATCCGGCAGGAACGGGACACCGGCGAGCGCGTAATCGGTGAAAACGAACACTTCATCACGCTGGCGCCTTATGCGCCCCGCTTCCCGTTTGAGATGTGGCTGCTGCCGAAAGCGCACGGATCATCCTACGAGAATAACCAGAGCTCCATGTACGCCAGTCTGGCGCGGATGCTGAAGGATACGCTGATGCGCCTTGACCAGGTGCTCGATCGGCCCGCGCTCAATTTCATGATTCACACGTCCCCCATCGGTGAAGAGATCAACGATCATTACCACTGGCACATCGAGATCATTCCGAAGTTGACGAAAGTGGCGGGCTTCGAATGGGGCACGGGCTTTTACATCAATCCAACACCTCCGGAAGAATCGGCGCGGTTCTTGCGCGAAGCCAAGATTCCCACGGTCGCGGAGAAAAAGTAGAGGTTGGCTGAATCGACGCCCCGCGCGATGTCCGAAGAGTTCAAGCAAATTTGCTATACTTGGAGATTCGGCGCGGTACCCAAGTGGCCCAAGGGAGAGGTCTGCAAAACCTCCATTCGTGGGTTCGAATCCCACCCGCGCCTCCAAGCTTCTTTGTTTCTCACTCGAAGTCCAGGCTACTCAGCCGCTAGTTTCAATTTGAACCTTTTTTCGAGTTTTGTCCCACCGCGGATACTAGGCCCCTTAGTAGAGCCAAAGACCTAAAGCCGAACTCGATTCTTATCAATCACCTAGCGGAATGGACGCGTTTCCGGGTGGACACCCGCGTGCCCTTGCCCTCAGAGGGACTCTCGTGTCTGGCCTTCACCGCACGAATCAAACTTTGCCCGCAGCTCCGAGGCTGCCGTCCGGGGTGCTGTTGCGCGTGGCGGTGGCACTGTCTCTCCTGTTAGCTTCAATGCCGCTTCGGGCGCAGATCTCCGCCATGCCGGAATATCCGGCGAAGGCCAATTATTTGGCGAATTTCTCCAGCTTTGTGGAGTGGCCGCAGGAGGCATTGCTGTCCGAGAAAACACCGTTTCTGATCTGCGTTTTCGGGGAGTTTCCGTTTGGAACTACTCTGGCGGAAATAACGCGGGGCACGACGGTCCACGATCGGCCGGTTGAAATTCGCTGGATACGTAAGCCGCAACAATTGTCCTCCTGCCAGATTCTGTTCGTCAGCCGGTCGGAGCGGAAGAGATACAACCAGGCGCTGGATGTGGTGCGCGGCCGGACGGTGCTCACGGTAGGGGAAACGCCTGAATTCCTGGGCGCGGGCGGGATCTTGAGCTTCTCCAGCCAGCAGGGAGCGGTTCAATTTGACGTGAATCTGGAGGCCGCGAACAAAGCACACCTGAAGATCAGTTCGCGGCTGCTCGCTTTGGCGCGCCGTGTCGTGAATCAGACGGAGGCCGCAAAGAGCTGACGTGCCGCTGCGTCCGATTCGCGCAGGCAGCTGCTCATTAGGAGGAGCAGGTAATGAAGGAAACAGAAGAAGATTTGTCTAATTTGACCTTCAATCATGCGGAGCTGCTTGCGCGTGTAGACAATGACCGCGAACTCCTGTACGACCTCCTGGCGATCTTCAAGGAGGTATTTCCCCGGCAGCTCCAAGCCTTAGGCGAAGCTGTGGAATCCGGGGATGGAAAGCTTGTCGCTGTGGCCGCCCACACCTTAAAGGGAATGCTCTTGAACCTGGCCGCCGGCCAGGCCGCAACCGCCGCTGGCCGTTTGGAGCAGTTGGGACGAAGTGGCGAAACGTCGGGGTTTCAAGATGCTTTTGCAGCCTTCGAGAAAGATGCCATTAGGCTATTGCTACAACTCGACGCTTGCATGGCAGAGGTGCATGGATGAGGATTCTGATTGCCGATGACGAATTGATGTCGCTGCGGCTGCTCCAGAAAACCTTGGAGCGCGCTGGCTATGAAGTGACTGCCGTGGAGAACGGCCGCCTGGCGGCGGAGCAGTTGTGCCCGGCAGAAGGACCAAGGCTTGCTCTTTTGGACTGGGTGATGCCCGAATTGGATGGACCCGGCGTATGCCGCGAAGTGCGGAAAAGGAAAGAGCAATCGTACATCTATATGGTGTTGCTCACATCCAAGGAGTCGAAGGGAGACGTCGTCGCGGGACTCGAATCCGGGGCCGACGATTACCTGACCAAACCCTTTGACCCTGAAGAACTGAAAGCGCGCCTGCGCACCGGGCTGCGCATCCTCAATCTTGAAGACCGTCTGGTCGAGGCACGGGAGCAGATGCGATTCCAGGCCACTCATGACGGGTTGACAACTCTCTGGAATCGCGGCGTGATTATGGATTTGCTGGGACGCGAACTTGACCGTTCCAGGCGCGAGCATGTCTCCACCTCAATTTTGATGTGCGACCTCGATCACTTCAAGAGTGTGAATGATACCTACGGCCACCTCGCCGGTGATGATGTTCTGAGGGAAACGGCGAAGCGCCTGCTCTCTTCCGTGCGCTCGTATGATTTCGTAGGCCGCTACGGTGGCGAGGAGTTCCTGGTGGTCCTGAACAATTGCAATCCTGCTTACGCACTTGCCCGCGCCGAGGAGATTCGCAAAGCCATCGCCCATTTCCCGGTGCAAACCTCCAGCGGTCCGGTTTCAGCAACGATGAGCCTCGGGCTCTTGCTTAGCCATGAATGGGGCTCCCTGCCCTTGGAAGATCTTCTTAAGCAAGCCGATGCGGCGCTCTATGCGGCCAAAGCGGCGGGACGTAACTGCGTGAAAGTCGCAATTCCGAAAATTGTCCCTGGTGGTCCGGATTTGCAAGTCCACGAGCCTCTCCGGCTGCGGCGCTGATCCTCTGGCGGTACTTGCTTCCAGAATGCTTTCCCTCTTCGCAAATCCTAAATGCCCTTGGTACCTGATTTCGCCTGCACCATCATCTGCCGCATCGCCGCGCTGGATCCAGGCGCGCGCTTCTCCCGCCAGGCCTCCAGCCGCTTGCAGGTTTCTTCCATGTTCTGGAAAAGATGCGGATTCTTGAAAGCGGACCGCCACGTGGGAACGATCGTTCGCATGCGGTCCCACACCACCCAGATCTCCCCGTTACTTTCGAAAAATAATTCGTCGTTGATCATCCCGCGGTTGACGACGCTGGCGACCATGTCCCAGTAGCTGATCACCATCCGGATGTAAGTGTTTTCCTCGCCGCCCTGCGGATACCTCTGAATCATCTCTTCCGGAGATGCCGGATGAAAGTTTTCGACGAACCAGGCGCGCGCCTGCCGTAAGCGCGGTTCGCGCCTCATGTCGTATAAGCGCAGCATCAGGTTTACTTCGTCATAAGTAATCTGGGCCATTGCTGATTCTCCTTGCTCTAACTCGCCGCGTCTGCCTGGCCTGATTCTTGCGGGGAATGAGCAACGCCAGCCAGTTCGATGCGCTGCACGCTCGATAGGGGTATGCCCTGCTTTTGAAACTCCACCTGGATGCGGCGGCGCAGCTCGCGCGCGACTTCATCCTGCCGTGTCGGCGCGGTCCGCACCTGCAATCGTACCGTCGATGAGCTGCGGTCGAAGCTCTGCACCCCAAGGATCCGCGGCCCGTCCACCAGCGTTTGCGACCAGGCTGGATCGCCGCGCAAAGCAGCCGCGGCGGTCTCCAACGCCTGCATCGTCTTTTCGATCGGACATTCCGGCGCCAGCGAGACATCCACGAACGCCTGAGACCAGTCACGGCTCAGGTTGCTGACTGTGCGGATCTCCCCATTCGCGATGGTTACCAGTGCACCGCGCGCGTCGCGGATAACCGTGCGCCGCAGGGTCAGGTGTTCCACACGGCCGATGTAGTCCCCGATTTGAATTGTATCGCCGACTATATATTGGTCTTCCAGCACGATGTAAATGCCTGTGATGACATCTCGAACGAGCGTCTGCGCTCCGAAGCCTATGGCGAGGCTGCCGAGGCCCGCAAGAGTTACCGCCGCCGTGATGTCGATATTGAACTCGCGCACCGCCGTCAGCAGAGCCACTACCCAGACAATCTTGCTCCCTGCACCGTAAAGAACTCCCGCCAGCGTGCGCGTCTGCTGCTCGCGGAGCTGTGCCGGGCGGTTCTGTGCCGACGCCTGCTTGATGACCAGATTGGTTACCGCGCGGAGCAGCCGGTTCAGCACCAGCGCGATGACGAAAATCCCAAGAAGGCGAAGTGCGTGGGGAAGCGCCAAATCCAGCCAGTGATTTAAGGAACTAGGCATGATTTTTATGAGAGGGGGAGTATAACATTGGAAGAGGTTCGAGGAAGTGTCGTCCCGTGCGGCGGGGGATTGCGCGGGCGCAAGGGGGTTTTCTGGCCATGAAATCGAGACGCAAATTTCTTACGACCATTGTTGCAGCAGGGGTGCCTGCCGGGATCATCGCTCTCATACCCAGCGCGGAGCTTCGCGCCCAGCACCCGCAAAACCCCCAGCAACAGAAGGAAGAAGATTCGCATACGCCCAAGATCGATCCCAAACTGATCCTCGAGGCCAATCAAAAGGAAATCAGGAAAAATGTCGAGAAGCTTTACGATCTGGCGAGCGAATTGAAGGCCGAAGTGGAAAAGACGGATTCGGTCCAGGTGCTCTCTCTCGCCATGCTGCGCAAGACGGACGAAATCGAAAAACTTGCCAAGGAGATCAGGTCCCGGGCGAAAGGATGAACCAGCCTGCCTTTTGAGTTTGCGCGCTAGCGCCCGCGAATCATACCGGATAGAATACTAATGTTCATGGAAGTTCCCGTGAATTACGCCCTCAGGAAAATTGAGGAGCCACCGCTGCGCGCCAGTAGCTCAGATGGATAGAGCATTAGCCTCCGGAGCTAAGGGTCGGGGGTTCGAATCCCTCCTGGCGCGCCATTTATCCTCGTTTCGATCCATAACTTCAGGGCATATTCCCCACCAGGTTGGAAACGCGGAAGTACCGGCGTGTGACAAAAGCGTGATAGTCCCCGGGGGCTGGGGCTGGCCGCCCTGCCAACCATCCTTCAAACCTAACAACCAGCAAACCTTCCAACGACTTACCACCCCGTTCGAATGATATCTAACAAATAACTTAACAGGAATATTAGTTCCTGCTATTCTGTCCAGTGTTTGCCAAGCTCCAGTCTCGCCGATCCCTTCATTTGTTCTCCCGCCCAACCCCTGCTCCCCGATCCCCTTCCCCTAAATCCCATTGAATCATTACGAGAGGCCCATCTGGTCGGTGCTCTCTGCCGAGGGAGATTTTTCGAATTCACGCACGGCGCTGGAATTCATCAGCAAATTCCAGCGCGAGCATGGCAAGATCCCGCACGAAATTTCCCAAGGCGCCTTCCTTAACCGACGTGCGCGTTTGTTGTGCTGCCTTCTAGACTGTGGAGAAGAGACGCGTAGGATATCTCCTACACACGCCCTGCAACGGGGCAATTTCCGGACAGTGACCCAAGACTGACCTTCCCGCCCTGCCCGAAGCACGCTGCCCCCTTGTTGTCGTATCTCGCGGTCTTCGAAAAGGAGCCATGTAAGACATCGACGACACGAGGGCAGTATCCGCGCCCTGGCCCAAGACTGAACTTCACGGCAGTAGTTCAAGAACAATTCTCCCTCTAAGGTGGTCGTAGACTTTTGAAGAAGGGGACCGGGCGAAACTGAGCAGTAATCTCCCGCCGCGCCTTCGAAGCTGTTTCACGCTTGGAAGAACGGATGAAAATGAACAAGACCTCAGGAGCGCGTTCCATTGCGGGGGACAGCTGTCCCAGTTCTCATTACTTGCAGGCGAATCTTCTTGCCCTCTCAATCATTCTAGTGTGCGCGGCGCTCTCCGGTTGCGCCGGTTTGGTTAGTAGCGCCAGCAGTACGGGCAACCCGCCCTCAACTCTAGTCGTCACGAGCGTACAAACCGCGTCGGTCACAACCTCTGGCTCTCAGGTCATTTGGGCAACGAACGTCGCCGCCAACTCCTCGGTAGATTACGGAACCAGCATTGCCTACGGAAATAGTACGCCAGTTGATTCGGTGATGGTTACGAGCCACCAGGTGACGCTTTCCGGTCTGGCCGCCGGCACGACCTACTACTACCAGGTTAATTCGACCGACTCTAAGGGTAATCACGGGCACGGTGGCAACACGTTGAAGACATCTGGTTTCAGCCTTTCCGGCACGATCAATCCTGCAACGGGAGGAAGCGGGTCGACGTTGACACTGAGCGCGGCGCTTAGCAGTATCACGACGACGGCAGATAGCGTGGGGAATTACACATTTGCCGGATTGGCGAACGGAACGTACACCATTGCTCCGAGTCACGCAGGTTTTACGTTTACTCCAAGCAGCCAGAGTATCGCGATCAATGGGGTCAACGTTACCGGAGTGAACTTCACAGATAATGCCGCGCCGATAGCACCGACGATCACGACGCCGCCAGCGAACCAGACAGTGACAGCGGGACAGACGGCGAGCTTCGCGGTGGTGGCGGGAGGGACAGCGCCGCTGAGCTATCAGTGGCAGAAGAGCGGAGTGAACATTGCTGGGGCGACCTCGCCGAGTTATACGACGCCGGCGACGGCGACTTCAGACAACGGATCGACGTTCGCTGTGGTGGTGAGCAACACGGTAGGGACGGTGACGAGTGCGGCGGCGACGCTGACGGTGAGTACGGCTGCAGTGGCG
>Ga0099794_10000852_pt1 | contig 10305 bp, 8 predicted proteins | sample Rivendell_Oct201_10_FD_77320 | JGI IMG/M metagenome (GOLD analysis project Ga0099794, IMG submission 77320) | Vadose zone soil microbial communities from the Eel River Critical Zone Observatory, Northern California, USA -... | ecosystem: Host-associated > Plants > Roots > Rhizosphere > Soil ... | reverse complement strand
CTTCTCTTTTCCTCGAGCTTCCGAACCTGGTCTTCGACCGGTTCCGTGGTGTACCTCTGGCGCGTCTGGAGGCCATTCGCACCGGGGGCCTCGCCTTTGCTGAAGCTTTTCAGGTCTGCAATCTGTTTCTCGATGTTAGACAGTTGCGCCTGAAGGGCAGCGAGTTGCTTTCGGAAGGCGGCCACCACCTGAGGGCTGGCTGACTTCGCGGCGGAACTATTCGCGGGTGAACTATTCTTTGCATCGCCCACCTGTGAGATCGCGCTCCCGCTCACCTCTCCCAGGTTGTCATTGGTCCAAATTTTTTTGGTTTTCTTGCGCTCCGCAGGTGAGGCGTCGGCAGCAGTTGATTCCTGTTCGCTTGCCTTCTGCGGTGACGCTTGCGACTGGGATGAGGGCGAATCCTGTAGGAGCAATGCGGAAGTGTGCAGTGCCGCAGCGGAGGGAAAGGCCGAGATGAGAGCCCCTGTTACCAGGATAAGCCGGCGGTTCACGACGCCAGAGTATCAGGGATATGTCTTCGCGGAAGTGGATTTGCCCAACTCGGCACGGATGGCCTGCAGCGCTTCTTTCGGAGGACCGATGCGGTGGTATTGCGAATACGTTGTGCGCTCGTGTACGGCAAAGCTCAAGAAAAAGCGGCGCCCATCGAAGTCGTATTGCGAATAGGTCGCGAACCACAGCCCAGGCGCAATCTCATAGCGGTCCTGCACCAAGTGGCTGCCTTTGTAGATCTTCGCCAGGAAGCCGCCAATGGAAATGTCCTCGATGACTTCGAGCTCCGCGCGCGCCAATTGTGCCGCATCTTCGTCTATCCACAGGTAACCGCGCACCTTGGGAAAAATCGAAGTGGCTCGCGATGTCGGTTTGTATGCCGGATTCGGGACCACGCGGTACTTCGACAGCATCCGATCGCCGCGGGGTTCGCGCTCAACAAACGTATAGATAAAAGCGGTGCGCGTCGCGTCGAGCAGGTCCGAACGCTCTTTCTGTTTCTTCGCGATTTTCTCGTACGCTTCGCGCTGTGCCCGCCCCTCTTCGGCGGCCCAGGATAGCGAGCGTTCCAGTTTCTCAAGCTCTGCCCGGTAAGCCGCTGCATCGACAGGCTTCCCGTTCGGCCCCACCGGAATGCGATCGACTCCCGTTCCCGCAGGGACTGCCCGCGTAATTTTGACCTCCGGGGGCTGCGACCCAGCCGTGGATTTCTGGATTTCCTGGCGCTCCAGCCGCTCATAGGTGAACTGAGCGAGATCATTCTTTTTCTGATTGGCGATCACGCGCTCGAGCAGCGCTTGTTGTTCTTGCAGTTCGCTTTGTAGGACCGGAGCTGGGGACCCATCCTGGGCCAGCAAAGTTCCGCCGCCAGCCGCGATTAGAGACACCACAAAAATGGCCGTGAGCAAACGCATAGTTAGGTAGCGAGACCCTCCCGTCAAACTTTATATTGGATTCGGAACCGGGGCCGATTGTTGCACCGCATTGCGGCCAAACCAAGGTTACCCGAGCGCAGCCGGCATAAACGCAGCACCTTCAATCGGATACGAACCCTCCTCCCGCGCCCGTGGTCCGGAATTAGGGCAGAACCTCCGGCTAGGTTACATTTGGGGGCAGGGAAAGCAAACTATCTCTTTTTACGTCTAAGCAAGCGTACGGAAACCTATCTGCCTGCTAACTCGTATTAAGATCAGGTAAGCGAAGCGAGTGAGGTTTCGTTGGGTGTAGCTCCCCTGGAAGGTTTGACGCGACTGCCACAGGTACCCGCGGTTGCGGGCGGACGCAGAGTTGCGCTTACGGGGTTTCAGGGCGCTGCCGTAACCATGGTGGAGACCATGCGGCTGGCGCTGGATGCCTTGCGAGCGCACAAGTTGCGCAGCTTTCTGACCCTGCTCGGAGTAATACTGGCCGTAACCACTCTCGTCGCCGTGATGAGCGTCGTCTCCGGGATGAACTTTTACGTGGCCGACCGGATTGCCAATCTCGGCGCCAATGTCTTCATCATCGATCGCTTCGGGATCATCACGAGCCAGGACGCGTGGGTCAAGGCGCAGAAGCGGCCGCTCATTACCATGGATGACTACGAGCGCATGCGCGACAACATAAAAACCGCGAGAGCCGTCGCCGCGCTCGACGACCACAACATTGACGTGCGCTCCGGAAACGAGCGCCTGGAAAACACCGACGTGATGGGTGTTTCCTATAATTACGCGGAAGTGCGCAATATTAATGTCGCGCAAGGCCGCTTCATCAACCAGACGGATGACGACCATCGCGCGGAAGTTGTGTTCATCGGCGCGGATGTGGCGGACAGGCTTTTCCCCAGTGTCGATCCCATCGGCAAATTCGTGCGCGCGGAAACGCATGAATATCAGGTGATTGGAGTTGCGGAGCGGATTGGCAGCGCGTTTGGCCAGTCGCAAGACAATTTCATGATCATCCCGCTGCACACCTTTGAGAAGGAGCTGCATCGCCCTCGCGACTGGGTGGGGATTTTCGTGCAGGCCGGCAGTGCGGAAATGATGAGCGCGTGCGAGGACGAAGCACGCATGCTGATGCGGGCCTGGCGTCACTTGCCGTATGAGGCGCCGGACAATTTCGCCATCCTGGGCTCCGATTCCATCATGAAGCTGTGGCACGACTTGACTGGCACGCTCGCAACCGTTGCCGTCGGATTGGTGAGCGTGTTCCTGGTAGTCGGCGGCATCGTTATCATGAACATCATGCTGGCCAGCGTCACCGAGCGCACGCGCGAGATCGGGATTCGCCGGTCGCTCGGCGCGCGCAAGAAACATATTTTGCTGCAATTCATGATGGAGTCCGCGGTGCTCGCCGCCACCGGCGGAATCATTGGCGTCTTGCTCGCCTATGGCCTGGTCGGGCTTGTGGGAGCGACGACTTCGATCCCGGTGAAAACGCCGCTAAGCGCCGTCATTGTTTCGCTGTGTGTTTCCACCGCGGTCGGCCTCTTTTTTGGGATTTATCCGGCGACGCGGGCCGCGAAATTGGATCCGATCGAGGCATTGCGGGCTGAAGTCTGAAAGACAAACATGGCGCAGGCATACGGCGAAAATCTCAAGCAAGCGATGGACACGCTCCGCACGCACAAAATGCGCAGCGGTCTCACCGTGTTTGGCGTTGTCCTCGGCGTCAGCGTCATTATGCTCGTTGCCGCGCTGATCACCGGCTTTGACGAAGCCATTCAGGAAAACATCAAGCAGTTCGGCGCCGACACCGCTTTCATATCCAAATGGGACCAGGGCTTCCATGGCGGGAATCGTCCGCTGGAAGAGCGCATGCGCAAGCCACTGACCGAGGAAGATTCGCAAGCGCTAATTGCCGGTTGCCCTGCGGTGAAAAATGTCACCACCTTCTTGCAGACCGGCTGGATGCAGCAGCACACTGTCCGCACGAAGGCTGGTGAAGTCAGCGCCGTTGATTTTCGCGGGGTGCAGGCCAATTTCGGCCAGGTGTATGCCAACGCCGCGACCCTTGCCGGGCGTTTCATCAGCGAAGGTGACGACTTGCACCGCGAAAAGGTGGTGATGCTCGGAGAAAACGTCGCGCCGGTGCTTTTCCCCAGTGGCGATGCCATCGGCAAAGACGTGATGATCGATGGGACTGATTTTCGCGTGATCGGCGTCGTGGAAAAGCCGAAAGGCGGATTTGGCATGGGCGATGAAGATCGCCGCGTGCTGATTCCTTTCAACACGTTCAGAAAAACGTATCCCTCCGCCGATGAGATCAACATGCGCGTGCAGGCCTATCCGGGGATGTTGGAGCAAGCCGTCGATGAGGCTACCGAAGTGCTGCGACGGCGCCGCAACGTGCCCTACAACGGCAAGGACAATTTTTCGATTCGCACGGCGGCTCAGGAAGTGGAGGAGTTCCACAACATCATGCTGATGGTGTATGTCGCGACGATCGTGCTCAGCGGCATAGGACTGCTTATCGGCGGCGTGGGCGTGATGAATATCATGCTGGTGAGCGTCACGGAACGTACGCGCGAAATCGGCGTACGCAAAGCAATTGGCGCCAAGCGCAGCGACATTACGTGGCAGTTTCTGCTCGAGGCCATGACTTTGACCGCTTCCGGCGGTGTGATCGCTCTTATCCTGGTCAACGGCCTGGTGCTCCTTTTTCGGCTGACACTGCAATGGCGCGGCGCCGTTCCCGTCTGGGCGGCGACGGCCGGGGTGGTCGTCAGCGTGAGCGTTGGCCTAATCTTCGGCGTGTGGCCTGCTATGAAAGCCGCAAGACTCGACCCAGTCGAAGCCCTCCGATACGAATAGTTCGCCGCACAGTACACTTCATTTCAACGCTGAACGCCTGCGCGCTTCCATGGCGCAAGCCGCGTATTTACGGACGATTTTGGGCGTGCTATTTCCTGCCGACGGCCTAGCTGGAGCCTGATGACAAAGCTTGTTCGGCAAAATGCTTTGCGCCGGGCTTGCCGGCGAGGACGAGCGTGGCCCACTCTGCGGCGGCTTTCGAAAGACGGATGGATTCGCTGGTCAGGGATTCCGGTCCGCCGGAATCGGCGTTGCCGAAAAAGATGCGATCGAGGGGTTGCGCAGCGGCGATGCGGTTCCTGGTGAATTGGCCGGGAACGGCCATGAACATGGGATGGCCGCGGCGATAAATACGCACTTCAATGGGATTGGCATTGAACTCGGGCATAAGTTTTTGAAAGTCAGCGAGCACGCGGGCGGCGAGATTCTTGCAGTTGTTCTCGTCGAGCAGTGTGAAACGCTGGTTCTCGCGTAGCGGCGTGTAGAAGGTGAGGATATTGTGCTTTTGCTGGTAGCCCGGCGTGTTGCGCACCGTCCAGTCAGCGACGATGAAGTCGGTGAAGGAATTTCCGGGGCACCAGGTATCGAAGCCGCGATTGTAAATGGGCTTGCCAAAGATGAGATTGACGACCGGGTAGGGAATGTAGCGCGTGTGGCGCATAGCGGCTGTTTGTCCTTCCGGCAATCCGCCGACCAGGCGCGAAGCGATGAGTTTCGGCGCGCAGAGGATCACCGCCTTTGTGGCCACGGTGGCCAGCTGGCCCTCCCGATAGTACGTCACGAGGACTTCATTTTTTCCAGGTGAGACGGAGACGACGGTGGCATTGTCCCGCAGCCGCTCTTTGAACTGCGGCTGTAGCACCTCGACGAGTTTGTGGGTGATGCAGCCCAGACCACCGGGAAGAATGACGCGCTGATCATTTCCGGACGCGATGTACTGCAGCGAATCGATGCCGGCAAATGCGGAGGTGTCTTGCGCGGTCGCGCCCCAGTTTGACTGACCGTAACCGTCCCACCATTGCTGGATTTCAGGTGCGTAGCGCGCCGTGTAGTTAGTGAAAGGCTCGGAGTCCAGTTCCGCGAGGCGCTCGCGAACTTGAATTCGCAGCATGTCCTCGCGAAATTTGCGGAAGCTTTCGCGGACTTCTTTAGAATAAGGCAACTGATCGATGCCGGAATTCCACGTGTCGGGAACAAATGTTTTGTTGACGATGGTGGGGTCGGGATTGTTGACGGGCAGAAGCTTTAGACCGATCTCATTGGAGAGTTGATCGCCATAGTCGCCTTTGTCGGCGTAGGCCGAGCCGGTGGCAAACGGCTGGCCTTCAAATTCTTCCTGATATGCGTTGCCGCCGAAGTGGTCCTCTTTTTCGAGAAGAAGAAAATCCTGCCCGCGCAGGAAATAAGCAGCAGAGAGGCCAGCCACGCCGCCACCGACAATAACGATGGAAGCTTTTTGCGTGGCGGAAGGAGCTTCGAATCGATGGCCGTCGCGGAGTTGGTGGCAAACGTCGAAGTGTTCGCTGTGGATGAGCGGCGCCGTTGCAGTATCGAGAGGAGCGGGGATGAGTGTGGAATCTATGGGGCAGCCGGCAGTGACGGAACCGGCGACGACGAACTTGATGAAATCACGGCGAGAATGGGACATACGGTCTCCTAAGGGCGTTCCAGTAGTTCCTGGGCTTGCGTGCCGATTCTGGCGCGCAGGCGATACCAGATGACGATCAGCGCTACGGACACGGCGAAAATTAGCGTGGAGATGGCGTTGATTTCGGGAGTGATGCCGCGGCGCAGACGTCCCCATATTTCGAGGGGCAGGGTGTTGTCGCGGCCGATCAGAAAGAAAGTAACCGCGATTTCGTCCATGGAGAGAGTGAAGATGAGCAGGCCGGCGGCGATAAGCGAAAGTTTCAGGTTTGGCAGAGTGATGCGCCAGAAGGTTTGCCAGGGCGTGGCGCCGAGGTCGAGCGAAGCTTCTTCCTGAGCGCGATCGAGTTTCTGTAGGCCGGCGAAAAGTTCGGTGGTGGCGACGGAGATGAGTGCAGTGCCGTGGCCGAGAAACACGGTGAGCAGGCTGAGCTGCATTGCCGCGAAGACGGCAAACATGAGCAAGGAAAGGCCGGTGATGATGCCGGGGAGAATCAGCGGGAGCAGGACCAGACGACGGAAGAGAGCTTTGCCCGGGAAGCTGGCGCGATCGAGCGCCAGCGCGGCGAACAAGCCAAGGGTGAGCGAGAGCGCGACGCTGGCTGCGGCTACGATCAGGCTGTTTACGACGGATTCCCAGATGGCGGCGTCGCTGAATAGCTGGCGATACCAGTCCAGAGTGAAATGGCGCGGAGGAAAACCGCCGACGCCGTCGCGATTGAAGGAATAGAGGATGAGCACGGTAATGGGCAGGTAGATGAAGGCGAAGACCAGCGCGGCATAAACCCTGAGTATCGGAGATCGCTGATGTGAGTTTCCTGAGGTCATTTGAAGGCCCAGCGTTTCTCGAGGCGCTCGGTAGTGAAGAGCAGGGAGACGGTGATCAGCAAGATGCATACGGAGATGGCGGCGCCAAGCGGCCAGTCATAGGCGGCGCCGAAAAGACTCTGCACGATGTTGGCAATCATGGTGGCGGAGGGCCCGCCGACGAGGAGCGGCGCGAGGAAATCGCCGAGCGACAGCACGAAGGCGAATGTGGCGCCCGCGACCAGTCCCGGAATAGAAAGCGGAAGAATGACGCGTAGGAATGTGGTGCGGCGATCGGCGCCGAGATCTTGCGACGCTTCGAGAAGCGGGCGGGGAATGTGCTCGAGACTCGCGTAGATGGGAAGGAAGACGAACGGCGTGTAAATGTGCGTGAGCATGAGGACGACCGCAAAGGGGCTATAGAGAAAGAAGCTGACCGGTTCGTGTGTAATGTGAAGGTATTGGAGAAATCCGTTCAGCACGCCGTCGCTGCCGAGAATTGTTTTCCACGCGTAGCCGCGAACGAGATAGCTGACCCACAGAGGCACGATCACGAGTTGATAGAGAAGTTCCTTGCGCGGACCGGCGTGGAAGGAAAGATAGTAAGCCAGCGGATAGCCGAGGAGGAGAGAGCAAAGCGTAACGGAAGCGGCGATGCGCGCGGTGCGCAGGAAAACCTGGAAGTACAGAGGATTGGTGAACAGCGCGCGATAGTTTTGCAGATTCCATTGGTGGACGAGGAAGCCGTCGCGGACGAGCCAGAAACTGTGAGCAAACATTAGCGCATAGGGGAGCAAGAGAAAGAGGCAGACCCAGAGCAGCGGCGGGATGGAGATTATCGTTTTGTAAGCGCGCGAGTACATTTATCGTGGCTCGTGATCCGTAATGAGTGGCCCGTGAAGAGTCGGAGATTCGGTGACGGGGATGGCGTCCGCGGCGGAGAAAATAAATTCATGCTGGCCGGTGAGCGGACCAGTCGCGGGAATTCTGGCACGCAAGACTTGATTGCCGCCGCATTCGATTTCGAGCAACTCGCTGGCGCCACCGTAAATCTGCTGCCGGATGCTTCCGCGGAAATGTACGGCGTCCTGGAGTTGGAGCGACGCCACTGCGAGGTGAATCGCTTCGGGTCGAAGCGAGAAGAGGGCGGCGCCGTCGGCTCGCGAGGTTTTCCATTGCAGCGCGCCGCAACGAGCCACGCCATCATTGATTTCGCCGCGAAGCAGATTGGTTTGTCCAATAAACTCGGCGGTGTAAGCGGTGGCAGGACGCGAATAAATTTCACGGGGTGAAGCAACTTGTTCGAGGGCGCCGTTGCGAAGCAAAGCGATGCGATCGGAGAGAGCCATGGCCTCATCCTGGTCGTGCGTGACAAAGAGGAAAGCGATGCCGATTTCGCGCTGCAGAGCCTTCAACTCGCTTTGCATCTGCTTGCGCAGATTGGCGTCGAGTGCGGAAAGCGGCTCGTCGAGCAGCAAGAGTTGCGGTCGATTGATGAGCGCGCGGGCGAGCGCGATGCGCTGCTGCTGGCCGCCGCTGAGCGTCGCAGGGCGCGCACCGGCGAAGCTGCTCATTTCAACCATGCGGAGGGCTTCTTCCACGCGGCCAGCGATTTCCGCTTTCGGTGTGGACTTGACCCGGAGACCGTAGGCGACATTGTCGCGGACGTTCAGGTGCGGAAATAACGCGTAATTTTGGAAGACGGTGTTCACGCGACGCTTGTAAGGTGGCAGCGTGTCAAGCCGCTCCTTGCTCATCCAGATTTCGCCGGACGTGGGCTGTTCGAATCCTGCGATTAAGCGGAGAAGCGTGGTCTTGCCGGAACCGCTCTCGCCAAGCAGCGTGAGAAATTCGCCGGCCGCGATTTGCAGCGAAATATTCTCAAGGACTTGGCTGGCGCCGAAGCTTTTCGCCACGCAGCGGACTTCGAGAAGAGCACCGCTGGAACTGGCAGACTCAGGCGAGATGGCGCCGGCAGCGCTCACTGTGCGCTCTTGACCTCATTCCAAATTTCGTTGTATTTCGCGCGGCGCGGCACGTCCTGCCAGAAGTAAATGCGCTTCATGTATTCGTCAGGATCGTCGAGGTGAAGAATCTTGCGCTCCTCGGGAGTGAGAAGCTGTGACGTGGCGGGATTCGCCGGCGTGTAGTGGGTAACGTCGGTGACCAGTTTCTGCGTTTTCGCTTCCACCATGTATTCCAGGAACTGCTGCGCGAGATCTCTCCGAGGGCTGGCAGCGGTAATCATCAAGTGGTCGATCCAGCCAGTCGTGTTTTCCTTTGGAATAGTTTCGGCGATGGGGAAATTTATCTTGCGCAGCTGATTGGTCATCAGCGGCCATCCCATGGCCGCGATGACTTCGTGATTCTGGAAAAGATTAGTGAGCTCGCCGCCGGTGGACCAGTATTTGCGGATGTTGGGCTTTAGCTCGATGAGCTTTTTCTTCACGGCTTCGAGTTGCGCGTCACTCAAATTGTAGAGCTGGGCAGGATCGGGCTTATCGTAGCCGAGCACCTGCGCGGCCATGTACACGCTCGAGAGCTCATCCCAAAGAGAAAGTTTGCCCTTGTATTTAGGCTGCCAGAGGATGCCCCAGGAGTCGGGCGGCTGCGCGAACGCGGAGGTGTCATAGAGCAGGGGATTCGGTCCCCAGACAAAGGGCACGCCGTACGTTTGGCCATTGGCCTTGACCAGCGGAGAATCACGCAGCCTGGAAGAGAGCTGATTGTACGAAGGGATCTTTGCAAGATCGAGGGGTGCGGCGAGACCGGCGCGGACAATAGAGGTGGCGACGTCGCTGGACGGCGAGATGACATCGTAGTTTGAAGCGCTGCCGCCGCGCAGCTTGGCAACGAGTTCGTCGCTGGACCCCATGTACGCGGCAACGACTTTGCAGTGGCAGGATTGCTCGAACGGTTGCAGGAAGGATGGATCGGCGTAGCCTTCCCATACGAGCAGGCTCAGCGTCTCTGTTTTTTGCTTACAAGCGCCGAGAGCCGTAGCGACCAGAACCATGGCGAGAAGCAGAGAACGTCGCGTCATTTGTGCATGATCCTCGCGTCTTTACTTTCCTTGCGATTGCTACACTACACGCTCGCCGCCGATAGTCGTCAAGAGTTTGCTCCCCGCGCTTAAATGCTTTTCATCGTACTTCCCAAATAACTTTATTCCGGCCTCTAAAACGTGGGCGGAGTATTTATCCAGAGCAGCCACGCTTCCGAGCGGCCGGGGTTGCGCCATCGATGCGGCGTGGAGCTTTCAAAATATAGGCTGTCACCGGTCTTCAGGACGTAATGCTCGTCATCGCCGAGCCAGATTTCAAATGCGCCGCGGAGGACGTGGAGGAACTCCTCGCCTTCGTGCACGTAGGATTCGCCGCTGCCGCCGCCAGACTTGACACGAAAGAGATGCGGCTCCATGACCGTGTTGCCCCAGGCGAGCAGCTCCATGCGCACGCCCTCTTTGGTCTCCAGGATTTTTCGATGCGCAGGTCGTACCAGGCGGCGATTCTCGCCGGCAGTTTCGAAGAGCGACAGAATATTGGTGCGATAGAAACGCGCGATG
>Ga0099794_10000850_pt1 | contig 10335 bp, 9 predicted proteins | sample Rivendell_Oct201_10_FD_77320 | JGI IMG/M metagenome (GOLD analysis project Ga0099794, IMG submission 77320) | Vadose zone soil microbial communities from the Eel River Critical Zone Observatory, Northern California, USA -... | ecosystem: Host-associated > Plants > Roots > Rhizosphere > Soil ... | reverse complement strand
CGGCCCCAAATACAACATCGGATCTTTCGTCGGCTTCACCATCGCGGCCATCGACGCGTGCGTTTCGCTCAGCACCTCGAACATCGATGTCGCAATCTCGCCCATGTCGTAAAATGCGATCGTCGAATTAGCCTGCGGATCAAGATCGATAAGCAACGTGCGCTTCCCACGATTGGCAATCGCGGCGGACAAATTTATTGCCGTGGTCGTTTTCCCCACGCCGCCTTTTTGATTCGCTATCGTGATGATGGCAGTCATAGGCTTCTGCCTCCGCCCAAGCGTGCAGGATAGTGCCAGCGCCGTCCGGCAACTCGATTGCTATATGTAGGTGCTGCCCGCAGAAAACCCCCTAGGCCTAGGGACACTGTACGTTTCTAACCCGTTGCAACGCAAGGAAAAAGTAGATCCCATCGATTCTCTCCCAGTGGAAAACCTCCCCGCTCGAGGTTCTCCGGAGGAACCCATCATATGCGCGCGATCACAAACCGCTGCGCGTTGTGTCCAAGAAAGCAATCCCCTGCGCCGTTCTGTCAAAGGCAATTCGACCGGAGGCCGCTACATTGACGCCCGTCAGTATTTGTATAGCGGCGCCAGCGTGCGGGCCTAACCCGGTTTGCCCGTTTTCTCATCCCCGCTTACACTTCCAAGGCTCGCCGCAAAACGCCATGCTCCGCTTGCAAACTCTTCGCACCGAAATGCGCCCCACCCTGCGTCTCGCGCTGCCGCTCGTCCTCGCCGAGATTGGCTGGATGACCATGGGCATCGTCGACACCGTCATGGTCGGCCATTTGCCCGACAGTGCGAACTCCATCGGCGCCGTAAGCATCAGCTCCAGCATTTTCAATGTCGTCGCATTCTTCGGCGGCGGCGTGCTGATTGGCTTGGACACTCTCGTCGCCCAAGCCTTCGGCGCGGGTAAGCGCGAAGACTGCCATCGCTCTTTGGTGAACGGCATTTATCTCAGCGTGGTTATGTCGCCGCTCCTCATGGCCCCCGTATGGTTCTTCGGCCCGCTCTTGCAAGAGCTTCGTATCGATCCGGTCGTGGCGCGCCTCGCGGTTCCGTACATGAAAGCGTTGGCCATCGGCCTACCGCTGATGCTTTATTTCGCGGTACGCCGCTGCATCCAGGCGATGAACATGGTCAGGCCCGTGGCCTTCGCGCTGGTCACCGCCAATCTCATCAACCTGCTTTTCAATTGGGTGCTGATCTACGGCAAGTGGGGAGCTCCGGCCATGGGCGTGGTCGGCTCCGGATGGTCCACCGCGCTCGCTCGCCTGTATATGGCGCTGGTTCTCGTCGGCTACCTGTTGTGGTACGACCGCCGTCATCGCACAGAACTGCTCAAGACTCCGGTGAATATCGACTTCACCCGTATCCGCCGCCTCATCATTCTCGGTCTGCCCGCTGCCACGCAAATCACTCTGGAGATCAGCGTCTTTGCACTGACAGCGGCGCTTATTGGCAGGCTCGGCGCGGTACCGCTCGCCGCCCATCAGATCGCGCTCAACACTGTCGCCTTCACCTACATGGTTCCCCTCGGCATTTCGTCCGCCGCCGCGGTGCGCGTTGGACAAGCCATCGGCCGCAAGCATCCCGCAGGCGCAGCCGATGCCGGCGGCACCGCCATTTTTGTCGGCGCTGCTTTCATGCTCGCTGCCAGCGTCCTGCTGCTCCTTTTCCCCCGCGCCATCGCGCGCATGTACACGCCCGACGAAGCCGTCATTCGCACCACCATCTTACTGCTCGCCGCCGGCGCAGCCTTTCAACTCTTTGATGGCCTGCAGACCGTAGCCACTGGTGCATTGCGGGGCGCTGGCGACACCCGCACGCCAATGCTTTGCCACTTCACCGCGTACTGGATTATCGGATTGCCGCTAGGTGCCTGGCTCTGCTTTCGCCGCCACTGGGGCGCCTTCGGCCTCTGGGCCGGCCTGAGCCTCGCACTAATCCTGATCGGCATCGTCCTGCTCCTCGCTTGGCGCCGCACGGTGAACAGGTTAATGACGAGGGATGTGCGAGATTTGCAAGTCGCCCGGCGTTAGCTCTGTTACATCTTGTAGCGGCCGAGGTCGTCGTCAGACAGGCCCTCGAGCCAGGAGCGGAGCTGCTCGTTGGTGGTGCGTTCGGAAATGGCGCTGGAAATCTTGGAGTTTTTCAGCACTTCGTCTTCCACAAAAATCGGGCAATCCACGCGCAGGGCCAACGCCAAAGCATCGCTCGGCCGCGAATCGATGGTCATCATTTGGCCGTCGCGCTCCACCCAGATCAGCGCGTAAAACGTATCGTCTTTCAAATCGTTGACCACTACCTTCTGCACGCGCACTTCCAGGCCGAGCAAAACATTCTTCAGCAGGTCGTGCGTCATAGGCCGCGGCGTTTGCACCTTCTCGATTTCCAACGCGATCGCGTTGGCTTCGTAAACGCCCACCCAGATCGGCAGAATCGCCTGGCCCTGCACGTCCTTCAACACAACAATGGGCATATTTGTGACGGGGTCCATCATCAGGCCGCGGATCTTCATCTCCACTTCCATCGAGGCCTCCTTGGCTACGTCACTTGCTCGCCCACCAGGCTGTTCGGCCCGGCGCCTGTCACTTGAACCTGCACGTAGGTTCCCAGAAGCTCCCGCCGTTGTGAAGTGAAATTTACAACCCTGTGACATGCACTATGCCCGCTCCACTGGTTCTCACGCCGCGATTTACCGCTGACGAGTACGTCAAACGCGGTACCAACCAGCGTTGCGTTGCGTTGGCCCTGAATTTCCCGCTGCTTTTCCTGCAACACCGCCAGCCGCCGGCTCTTTTCTTCTTCCGAAATCGCGTCCGGCATCGAGAGCGACGGCGTGTTCGGACGTGGCGAATACTTAAACGAGAACAAGCTGTCGTATCGCACTTCCTCCAACAAGCTCAGCGTTTCCGCGAAATCCTCTTCCGTCTCGCCGGGAAAGCCCACAATAACGTCTGTAGTGATCGCAATCGGCCGCTTCGCCTCGCGCAACATCGCAATCTTCTCGAGGTATTCCGCGCGCGTGTAGCTGCGCACCATCTCGCGCAGCACTTTGCTCGAGCCGGACTGCACCGGCAGATGCACGTGATTGCACAATTTTGGCTGCGATTCGATGGCCGCAACGATGTCCGCACCAAAGTCGCGCGGATGCGATGTCGTGAACCGCACGCGCCGGATTCCCGGCACATCCGCCACCGCTAGCAGCAACTCCGAAAAACGCATCCGCCGCGAAGAAGGATCCGCGTACGAATTCACTGTCTGACCCAGCAGTTGCACTTCCGAATAACCCAGCTCCGCAAGCTCCCACACTTCTTTCAACACCGAATCGCTCGCGCGGCTGCGCTCCGGCCCGCGGGTGAACGGCACCACGCAATACGCGCAAGCTTTGTCGCAACCTTCAATAATGGTGAGATACGCTCGCCACGGATTGTCGCGCCGCGTCACCGGCGTCTCAAACGTTTCATCCGTATCGGTATCGAGCCCGGTCACGCGCTGGTTCCCTGCTTCGATCCGCGCCAGGAGCTCCGGCAATTTCCGGTAACTCGCCGACCCGCACACCAGGCTGACCCACGGAGCGCGCTCGAAAATCTCTTCACCTTCCTGCTGAGCCACGCAGCCGAGCACGCCGATGATTTGTCCTGCGGCTTGCTTTGTGCGGTACTCGCCGAGCCGCGAAAAAACTTTTTGCGCCGCCTTTTCTCGGATACTGCAAGTGTTATATAGGACCAGCGAAGCGGCGTCCGGCGAATCCACCTGCTGGTATCCGCGCGAAAACAGCACCCCCGCGACTTTCTCCGAGTCGTGGTCGTTCATCTGGCAGCCAAACGTTTCCAGGAAAAAAGTTGCGCCGTATTGCGTCCCAGTAGCGCAGGGCGCAGTCTGCGGAGCCCTGCGGGTTTCTCTTTGCGATTGAGGTGATGCGGACGTGCCCTCGCTGCTCGCGTTCTCAGAAGCAACCGAACGCCCCGCCAGCGAGTCCAAGCTAATGTCGAATGTCCCAGCCATTTCTAGTCCGCAGTCTAACACAGGTTACAACATCGTCTTTGGCGGTCCGAGCATCTAAGTATTTAAAGGTGGGCGGCGTAGTTGCCTAATGCGATGCGCCAGCAGCGTCGGCGCCCGCAGTCAGCCTGCTGTCAAAACGACAACACTTTTTCGCGGCTTTCCTTTGATTCCATGATTCGCGTGTGCTACGGTGCTGAAGTCGGTGTTTTTTTGTCCAAACTGAGGGGATAACGTTATTTTTGTGTTTGCGGCAGTTCTCTTAATCGACCTCGGCGGCATTCTGGCCAACACCGGCTGGGTCGCGCGCGGCGTGCTCGCGCTGCTTCTTCTTTTCTCCATCATCTCCTGGGCCATGATCTTCCAAAAGGTCGGCATGTTCGGACGCGTTCGCCGCCAGAGCGACCAATTCCTGCGCATCTTTCGCGCCACGCGCGGCGTCGCCAATCCGCAAGCTCTCGCCTCCGCAGGCTCGCCATTTGCTTCCGTCTACGCCGCCGGCTTCCGAGAACTGCAGAGCCAGGTCGGTGGCCAACCCACCAATCCGCATCCGCCAAAATTGAAGAGCCTGCAAGCCGTCACCGCAAACATGCAAGTTGCTTCCGCGGAAGAAGTCCGCCGCGTGGAAAAAGGAATGGCCTGGCTGGCCACCACGGGTTCCGTCGCGCCGTTCGTCGGCCTCTTCGGCACCGTTTGGGGCATCATCGACGCATTCTCCGGCCTCGGCAACGCCGGCGCCGCCAGCCTCCGCGCCGTCGCCCCCGGCATCTCCGAAGCGCTGCTGACCACCGCCGCCGGCCTGGCAACCGCCATCCCCGCGGTAATTTTCTACAATCAGTTCTTGCAAAACATAAAAGATTTGGCTCAGCGCCTCGACACGTTCACATTGGAAGTGTCCGCCCAAATCGAAAAGACTTTCAGCTAAGGAGTTGTTTTATTTCCAACTTCTAGTTTCTAATTTCTGACTTATGCCTTCCCTTTCCAAACCCACACAAACGTCTCTCTCCGAGATCAACATGGTGCCGTTCATCGACATCGTGCTGGTGCTCCTGATCATCTTCATGATCACCGCGCCCATCCTGCAGTCCGGCATCGAACTCGACGTCCCCAAAACGCACGCCGTCAAGGAAATCACCGAGCAGCGCCTGGTCGTCTCGATAGACAAAACCCAAAGGGTGTATCTCGGTAACGAGCCGGTCAACATTCACCAGCTCGGTGCCAAAGTCCACGCGCAACTGAAAAAGCCGCAAGACGCCGTGTTCCTCCGCTGCGACGAAAAAGTCCCCTTCGGCATCTTCGCCAGCGTGGTCGACACTTTGCGCCAATCCGGCATCAGTAATATCAGCATCGTCACCGAGCCCATCACCGACCGGGCGCGCACCCAATAAAATGACCGCCTCCGCCGCCAATCCGCCCTTCGCTAATCCCGACGATCTCAGTCTCCGCCGCTTCCTCGTTTATTCTCTTTTTCTGCACGGAGCGCTTGCAACCGCCATGCTCGTCTCCATCGTCTTTCATTTTCAAGGCGATCGCTGGGGCGACGTGGGTGGTGGCAGTGAAGGCGAAGTCAACGTGAAGCTCGTGGGCAGCATTGGAATCCCCATGCCCAAACCGCCGGACGTCACCGAGAGCAAGACGTTCGACCCGACCGACAGTATTTACAAAACCCTGCCGCAGCCGAAGCCGCCCGAGCCTCCGAAGCCGGAAATTAAGATTCCTGAGTTCAAAAAGGAAAAGCCGCCCAAGCAGATTGAAAAACGTTCCCGCGTTTTCGACAATCCAACGCCCGCTCCTGACAATGCGGTCGCCCAAAACGGCGGCAAAATGAATCTTCCCACCGGCACCAGCAACGTCGCAGGCGCGCCGAATCCCGGCGTCAACATTACAGGCCAGGGCGGCGGGGACTTCGCCTCTCGCTACGGCTGGTACATTGACGCCGTTCGCCGCCGCATCAGCCAAAATTGGCTACAGTCCACCATCGATCCTGCGGTGCGTGCCGCGCGCAGCGCGCGGTGCACCATGACGTTTACCATTGCGCGTGACGGCACGGTCAAAGACATTCGCCTCGCGCAAACTAGCGGCAACTATTCCATGGACACCTCCGCGCAACGCGCCCTGCTCAGCTCCTCGCCCATGCCGGCGTTGCCGAACGACTATTCAGGTTCATTCGTTAACGTAACATTCGATTTCGATCTGGCAATGACGCGATGAACCGGCCGCGCCCGGCCCGCACAGCACGCGTCAAGGGAGAACCGGAGGCGATGGTGCACCGATTACGCTGCATTTCCGTTTGTGTTTTCACGTTCTGCTTCCTGCTTCTCGCGGGCCGGGCCGCCGCGCAGGAAAAAGGGGATTGGTTTCACATCGGCACCGGCCTCGGCGTCGACAAACCCCGCGTAGCCGTGGCCGATTTCGGCTCGCGCGCCGATAACGCCAAATCTCACTCCCAATTGTTCACGCAAGTCGTTCGCGACGACCTGCAATTCAGCGGCATCATCGATCTGGTCAGTCCCAGCTTCTACCCCACCACGGTGCCCACCGCTCCCACGGAACTCCGTAACGACGATTGGATCACTCCCCAAATCAACGCCAATCTCGTGGCCTTCGGCAACCTTACCGAATCCAGCAGCGAGGTCGTAATTTCCGGCTGGCTCTACGATGTCCGCAGCCCCTCTACGCAAGCTGTCGTCGGCAAGGTCTACCGCGGCACGCCCACCGATGCGCAAGTCCGCAAGTTCGCGCACCAATTTGCCGACGAAATCATCAGCCGCCTTTCCGGCGGGGGCATCGCCTCCACGCAAATCGCGTTCGTCAGTTCGCGTACCGGCACAAAAGAGATTTGGGTGATGGACTACGACGGCGCCAACCAGCATCCACTCACCTCCTTGCACACCATCTCTCTAACCCCGCGCTGGTCTCCGGACGCCTCGCGCATCGCCTTCACCTGTTTCGTTCCTGGCGCAACCGGTGTGGTCAGCCCGCAAATTTGCATGTACTCCACGGACGCCAACAAAGTCGTCTCCTTCGCGCGCTTCCGCGGCTCCAACAGCGCCCCCGCGTGGTCTCCCGACGGTTCGCAAATCATGTTTTCGTCCTCCATGCTCGGCAATCCCGAACTCTTCGTCACCGACGCCAACGGCAGCCGCCCCAAACGCGTAACCTTCGCCAACGGGGCAAGCACTTCCCCCACCTGGAATCCTAAGACCGGCCAGAGCGTCGTTTTCGTCAGCGATCGCGGCGGCATCCCCAAGCTCTACATGATGAACGCCGACGGCACCAACACCACCGAACTCGATCTGCCCGACAAGGGCTACCTGATCGATCCTGCCTGGTCCCCCAATGGTCAAATGGTCGCCTTCAGTTGGCGCCGGCCTGACGGCAATTTCGACATCTACATCATGGAACCCGCTACCCGCCAAATCATTCAAATCACGCGCGACAGCGGCAAGAACGAGCGTCCCAGTTGGGCTCCCGACGGCCGCCACATCGTCTTTGAATCCACCCGCAATGGCGAACGCCAGATCTGGACCATGCTCGCCGACGGCACACAATCCCATGAACTAACCATGTCCGGACACAACGAGTCCCCCAACTGGTCGCCTAAATAGAAAAATTGCACCATTTCCGGCGCTTCTCGCATCGCATGTGTAGGTGCGGCGTCGGTGATCCGCTGGCTTTAGGGTTACTCTTGCGATTTTTCATCTCGCGCAACCGGCACCCGTGTAGAATATATCGTGATACGAGATATCGCCCGGAACCAGCCCGCCGGTGTTACGATATTCCCGGTCGAACACGGGTATTCCAACTAACTCTGAGGAGGATACGAATGACTGTGGTCTCGCGTCCGCTGTACCGCGCTTTGTTGGTGGCAGGTTTGCTGGCCACCATTTTCACAGGTGGCTGCAAAAAGAAACCCGTTCCGGCACCTCCGCCGCCTGCTCCCGCTCCCGCACCGGCGCCCCCTCAACCGACCGTGACGCTTTCTGGCAATCCGGCTTCCATCAACAGGGGTGAATCTTCTACGCTGAGCTGGACCTCCACCAACGCGACGCAGCTCTCCATTGCTCCTGGCGTAGGCACCGTAAACGCGGAAGGCTCCGCCACCGTGACGCCTACCGATTCCACGACTTATACCATTACCGCTAATGGCCCCGGCGGTTCCGCAAACGCCACCGCGCGCGTCAACGTCACCGTTCCTCCGCCGCCGGTCGAAAAAGCGCCCGAGCCGGACTGGGATGCGCTCTTCGCAAAAGAAGTCCGTGACGCCTATTTCGACTTCAACAAAGCCGATATTCGCCCGGACGCTCGCGCAGCGCTTACCAAGACCGCCGACTTCCTGCGCAACTACCCGCAGTTCCGGGTGACAGTCGAGGGTCATTGCGACGAGCGCGGTTCCACCGAGTACAACCTCGCGCTCGGCGATCGTCGCGCCAGTGCGGTGAAGCAGTATCTCGTCTCCCTGGGTATCTCCGCCGATCGCATCAGCACCGTCAGCTTCGGCAAGGAAAAGCCCTTCTGCACCGAGCACAACGAAACCTGCTGGCAGCAAAATCGCCGCGGCCACTTCGTCCGCGCCCAGTAACTCGCAGCAGCGTATCCTCCGAGTAGGGGCGCAGCATGCTGCGCCCCTAACGCCCAGGCGTCAACCACACCGCGCAGCGGTCGCTTTCCGAGGCGGACGCCTGCAACACCACCCAGACCCAACCGCCATCGCCCTGTAGCTCAGGTTTACCCTGAGCCTCGAAGGAGCCACCTTTTGGCCCTGAGGCTTTTCCGATCCGCGCCTGCGATCCACGCACCCCGACACCAATGCAACCCCTTGCCCGCGCAACCTCTCTATATTTACAGTGAAGAGTGAATTGACCGTTTCGCGTTCTTCTGTAAAAGTATTCTCACCTGGCCTGTGTCAGTTCATGCAAGCGTTGGGGACTCCGGCCGAGCAATCATTCGCCGGATACTAGGAGGATTGTTCATGCGTGCACGCAACATCGTCATTTTCAGCGCCGCCGTTTTCGCCGGGGCCCTCGGCGGCAGCCTTGTCGGTCCGCGCCCTGCCGGAGCCGTGGCCCGCGAAATTATCCAGCTTCAGCAGGATGTCACTACCTTACTGCAGGGGCAGAGAGATATATCCACGCAAATGACGCAAGACCATACCGTCATGAAGACGCTCGTCGAGCAGTCCGGCGACACCATGGCCAAGCTCAATGTCACCATGAGCACGCTGCAAAAATCCATGCAGGACGTTACCGCCAATTCCGGCGCGCGTCTCGACACCATGTCCACGCAGGTCCAGGGGCTTTCCGACAATCTCGAGGAAATCAAGTCCCGCCTCGGCAAGCTGAACCAACAATTGGTCGATCTGCAAAACACGGTGCAGAGTGTCGACGCCAAAATCTCCGGTGGCGGCGCCGCCGGCGCGACGCCCACGGCGTCAAATTCAGGCGGCGGCATCGCCGGCAGCGGCATGAGCTCTCAGCCGGCAAGTAGTCTCCGGCCGCCTTCTGGTGCGGCAGCCGGCGGCGGCCCCGCGCCCTCCGCCGACACTCTTTACTCCAACGGACTCCGCGACATCACCGGCGGCAATTACGAGCTCGCCCGCAAGGAATTCCTGGACTACCTCAAGTACTACGGCGACACCGACCTCGCCTCCAACGCCCAGTTCTATCTTGGCGAAATCGCCTACTCCCAGAAAAATTACGATCAGGCCGTCACAGAATACGACCACGTCCTCACCAACTACCCCAAGAGCTTCAAGCTCGCACCCGCGCACCTGAAAAAAGGCATGGCCCTTATCGAGCTCGGCCAAAAAACCTCTGGCGTCCGCGAGCTCCGCGACGTCGTCAAGCGCTTCCCGGGCACCGAGGAAGAGCGCCGCGCCCGCGCCAAGTTAAAGGAGCTAGGCGTAGCCGTAACCGCCACCGCCAGCCGCTGATCCCCGTGGCACAGCCATTTCTGGCTGTGCTTCCGCGCGTTCTCTCCAGCCCCGTCTTCTCTGTGCCCTCTGCGCCCTCTCTGGTGAATGCCCTTTCGTTCAGTATTCCTTTGAGCATGCTGGCGTTTTCTTGACAATCGCGCACGCCAGCGGCCCCTAAAATCAATCATAGGAGGCACCACCATGAACCCCGGCGACGCCCAGCTCCGTGCCCAATCCGAGCTCCAATCCGGCGAAAGCCTTTACTGGACCGGCACCGCCGATCCCCGCCGCGCGGCGCTCTCCGCTCTCCCCGCGTCCATCTTCGGCATTCCCTTCGCCGGTTTCGCGCTGTTCTGGATCACCCAGGCGTATCACGCCACCAGCGCCATGTCCAAGTCCGACAACGCCTT
>Ga0099794_10000848_pt1 | contig 10344 bp, 9 predicted proteins | sample Rivendell_Oct201_10_FD_77320 | JGI IMG/M metagenome (GOLD analysis project Ga0099794, IMG submission 77320) | Vadose zone soil microbial communities from the Eel River Critical Zone Observatory, Northern California, USA -... | ecosystem: Host-associated > Plants > Roots > Rhizosphere > Soil ... | reverse complement strand
TCGCCTATGGGTTTCTGGGCAACGCTACGGTTGTGTCAACCACGACACAGACATATGGAATGAGCCTTGCTGCCTTCCTCGTGTCGGGGGTAGCGTTCGGCCTCATAGTGAACAATGGACTCGCCATGTTTTATCAGCATGGCAACCAGTCGCAGATCGAAGAAGTCCTAGTTACGCCAGTGAATTTCCGAGGGTTCCTAGTTCTATCCTCGTTCTTCGAGATACTCACAGCCCTGGCAGGCTCAATTCTTCTATTTGGTCTAAGCATTGTCCTCTTCAGGATCACCTACTCCTATGATATTCCTCTACTCTTGTCGGTGATTGCTCTCGGCATTTTGAGTTCAATCGGGTTGGGTTTTATCGGTCTGGGCTTCAGGTTTGTCTACAAGCAAACCTACGTAATTTCCTGGGTATTCTACTCGCTTTCTGGCATAATCGGAAACATGCTTGTCCCCGTGCAGATTCTGCCAGGGGTTTTGCAGGTCGCATCCTATGCAATGCCCCAATACTATTTCTTCACCGGTATACGAGTCGCTTTAGGAGCGAATGTCGGGTCATCGGTACAGTTGCTTGCTATTTTCGCCATCTACACAATGATTCTTTTGATTACTGGACTAGTTGCTCTCGAATATGGCCTTAGGTCCGTTAGGCGAGACGGAACCCTCAAATGGACCTGATCCCGACGGGTGGAGCACTCTTCTCTGCTGCTACCCCCTTGAAGTAAGCTTGACTCAAGATCTGTTGAGTCTCTATCGATACGTCGACCCTGAAGTCTGCGTCAGGATCTGACGGGCTCGCTAGCTCGAATCCTGTCCCACCGTCTTTCTGCTAGATGAAGTCGGGAGCGTCGAAGAGGAATGCGATGGTCGCGGCGTCGGTGATGTCGACCAATCCGTCAGCATCAAAGTCCGCCCGAGGGTTCCAGTTTCTGCGGAGGGGAGTAGAGTCGAAGGCGAAAGCCAGTACGCCAGCATCCACTATGTCCACGTGCCCTCTAAGGTTGATGTCGATCTGGCGACTCACGCCGAAGGCACTAGTACCTGTTCCGTTCTTCACATTAACGTCAACATTGACCGAGAGCGAATAGGGAACCACGGGGACATTCAGCAAGAACACTGCGTCTCGAATGCTGCCTTGGCCCCGAAGCGTCGAGGAAGGTATAGGGTAGGCCTTGTTGAAGACGACAAGGCCACTCGTACCGTTAGTGGCCCTAACAGTGGCCATGCCAGAGAAAGTAGAGCTCGCAAGATTGACCGTTACAGTGCCTGTCGTCGTAATGTTGTATCCTTGGAATATCACGCTGCCACGGACAGAAACGGGTATTGGGAGAGAAGTCAACTGGGCGATAGCAGTATTCCAAGAAGCTGACACCGCGGATTTGCGATATTCTCCTGCGACCCAGAATGTGGAGCTTGGGGACGGGGTCGGGTCAGTTGCCGCGCCGAAATAGTCACCATACCGCGTGCTCGTGTCAGGAGCACTACCGGATCTGACGAGAACAGAAGCTTCGAGAATGTTCACCGGATCGTTAGGAAGTCTTCCCGCTGCAAGGATCGACGGGTCTGTGCTTGATGAAGAACGACCGTAGACCACGGCCAACTGTCCCTGGCTGAGAGTCAAGGCCGGATAGTAAAGATACTCGCCCTTGGATGAGTAGTCAAAATCCTGCGCCTTACTCGGGGCAACGGTCCCCGACGTCGTCAACATAATCAGGCGCAGGCAAGATCGCGTTGAGTTATCACCACTTGGAGTGCACGAATCGCCTCCCGTGAACCATAGCGTGTTGGACTCCCAGACGGCACTCAAGATGCGATTGTCGTTTGTCGTAAGCAGGGTGCTAGTGCCCGCTTGAACCGCATTCGGCGGCTGTGTGCTTGTAGAAATGGAAAACGTGTGCACAGTCACCGTGACCGTTGCTGGAGGAACACCGCTGATCGCGATCAATTCCGCACTAGAAGTCGTGCTCACGGGATCCAGAATACATGAGCTAAGACAATTGGTTATCATGTAGAAGATGGTCGTTGACGTTAGATGTCGCACGGGACGGAGCGTGAACATTGTAGTGTCAGGAGCGCTTGTGACAAAATGAACCGAGGAAGCGCCACTCACCAGTTCGGACTTGTTGAGGACCCAGTACTGGACTCCGAGAAAAGTAGTTCCACTGGACGAAAAGTCATTTGCTGATATTACGAACTTGTCATCGTTTGTCCCGATGAATGGTTGGTCTGGCACACTCCTTCCCGAGGACACCGAGTAAATATGGAATGTACCCGTTGGATCGCTCGTTGTTGAGACTGCGAACTGCACTCTCGGGTTTGTGAGATCGAGGATCGATGCGAACCATCTTCCGCTGGCCGAGTCATAGAAGACTTGAAGGTCTGATACCGAGGAGCCCGGAAGGTTGAAGAAGGTTGCGAGAGAAAACGTGCCTTTTACAAGGGTTCCATTCTTAGCATAGATCACTCCTGCCGCGTTGACCGTTTCAAAGACATGACCTGGGCCCACACCCAGATTCGGGTCTGGTGGAGTGCACGCGCAGGGATTTGGCAGGTCTCCTGATACACCCTCCAAGATCAGACCGGTGCCAACACCTAGCGAGTTGTTGCTCGCAGAAGCGCTCGAAAAACTCTCAGTCGGACTTCTGCTCTCCTGTAGGATCAGAAGCCCGGGATCACTTGTTTGCATCTTTTCGGGCTGAAACGCTCGCTCATTCACCCCATTCACTGAATTCGGATCTCCTACATGTGTCTGGACATTTCCGGATGTTGAAGGCAGATCAAGCACGTTGACTTGCCCGATCAAATGCGTCTCTCCCAAAAGAAGAGGTGCCACACTCATTCCATGGGCCAACACAGAGACGTTCGGAATTCCCGATAGCATGCCCAGAAAGAGAAACAGGAGCATTATCGTCCATTTCAGTTTGAGGCAGCCTAGATCGAAAACCGTCGCTAACCCACTTTAAGACTTATCGATCATCCTCCCGCGGTAGCGGTAACGGTCACTCTCTTCTTGGAACAAAAGGAAGAGGAAACAGCGAACGCCGAAGAGTGTCCCATAGCTTCCCTCGCTCAATGGGGATCTCTTGTGATATCTTCGCGTTCCCATAAGGTCAAGCATACGTTTCGGTTTCTGTCGACTCCGAACATCAAGCTGGGTGGGCATGACCGTCTTTAACACCACCGCGAATGGGCCTTCAGATGGCCCTAACACTAATGTTATTACCGCAATAGAAGGGAAAAGGTCTTCTGAAAATTCTATGGATTTAACAAGGAAGAAATTTTCCAAAGCAGCTAAAGTTAGCCTACTTCTCTTTGCCACACTCGTACTCTCAACGGCCTACTTCACCCCCCACCCCGCAAAGGGCACAAGCATGAGCAACTTCCCCGCCGCCCACGAAGACTTTCTCGGAGCGGCCTCCTACGAGGCCATCTTCGACGACGCGACCGGGACAGCCGACCCTGGCCCAAACGGACCGATGCCTATCATAGTTGGACCCAACGTCCGAGTCAACGCGCCCCAGCAGGCTCCTCCAGCGGGGCTTCTCGGACGAAGTGAAACTACCGTCGCAGTCGGAGAAGACGGAAATGCTCTAGTCGCGGGATGGAATGATGCCACCGGCTTCCGCCAGGCACCTTTCACAGTTGTCTCACCATTACCCGGAACTCCAGGTCTCTCAGGCTTTGGCTTCTCAACCGACGGCGGTTTGACATGGACAGACGGCGGCCACCCCGCAACATACGCTGCCACCACGCCTTTCTTTAGCGGAAATGTCGTTACTCGAGGCGATCCATGGTTGACCGTCACCGATGAGACAGGCAACACTTTCTTCTACGCAAACCTCGGCGTCTTCCAACAACGGGACAGTGCCAACAACATAGTTGACGCGGGAGTAAGCGTACAGAGGGGATCATTCACAGGCACCAGTTTCTCCTGGAACGACGGCCACCTTCTCTCAGCACCCAACGCGCCCTTTGACTTCTACGACAAAGAAGCGATCGTAGCCAAAGGTAGCACAGTCATCGTCTCAGTCACCAACTTCATCGGAATATCAGCGCCCGGAACAAACCCAGCAAACTGCCAGTTCGCAGGCGGCTTCGGACAGATAGAAGTCTGGAGGTCAACCGACGGCGGCAACACCTACCAAGGACCAGCCATCGCCCAGCCAGACCAGACCGATCTTACAGACGCAAACTGTCTTACCGGTGTGCTGAACCAAGGCTCAGACCCTGCAATAGGAAAAGCTGGAAACGTCTTCGTAGCCTGGACCCGAGGCCCATTCTTCTTCAACGGCTCAATCGTAACACCCGTCACCGAGCAAATAATTGGAGCCTCCTCGTCAGACTTCGGCGCAGCCTTCAACTCCCCAGTAGTCATCCGAAACATAGTACCCGGACGTCAGAGCCCTCCTGTCGGATACAATAGAAACCGTTACAACGACTTTCCACGAGTAGCCGTGGACAAAGCCACAGGCCGGATCTACGTAGCGTTCCAAGACGCTTCCGTCGCAGGAAACCATGGAATAGGCGGAAGCGGCACAGTCTGCCTACCCGGATCAGGAAACCCTTCACCCGGCCCACCATGTCCAACAGGACAACGACGCGTAATGCTCGGCGGCGGAGCCGACACTGACATCTATCTAGCATTCTCCGACGACAACGGGGCAACATGGAGCACCCCCACCCTCATCACCCCGACAGCTGGAGACGGCAGGATACAGTTCTGGCCCGTCGTCACAGTCGGACCACAAGGCGAGATAAACGTCGTCTACTACGAAAGCCAAGAAGTACGACTGAACCCCGACCCGTCGGTAATTGAATGTTCCATCAACATCGGCGGCGGACTAACACGGAGATCGATCCGAAGCTCCATCGTCGACACGTTCATCGCCCGCAGCACCGACCACGGCGCCACCTTCCAGACCCCAGTCAAACTCTCCTCCGCAAGCTCGAACTGGTGCAAGGGAACAACCAACATCCGCCCCAACTTCGGCGACTACATCGGCGCAGCAACAGTAGGAGCCAAGACCAGCGCGGTATGGGCTGACGACCGAAACACCATCCTGATCAGCGGCACGCCAAGGAACGTGGTGGACGTTTTCTACACAAGCGCTCGGACGATAGTCGGCGATGTAAACGGTGACATGAAAGTCAACATACTAGATGCGAGCATGCTCGCAATATCCTTCGACACTAGACCAGGAGACCCGCTATGGAATACAGCCCCTGACTTGAACAACGACGGCTCAATTGACATTCTAGATGCCGCAATTCTAGCTTCCGCTTTCCAGACCAACGCATAACCAAAACGGACCCACATTCCCTTCCCCCCTTTTTCTGTTTCCTAAAGTTCCAGCTCAGCGAGGGCCAAGACCGAAGTTCACTTTACCAGTCACGGTCGGCGAGGTTCTCATCAGGTACTAGAATTAAATAGACAGGACGCGACCGGACGGTCGAGGATCTCTCAATGCCGAAGTATATTGCGTTGATCAACTGGACGGACCAGGGCGTTCGCGGAGTCAAGGACACCCCGAAACGAGTCGAGAACGCGAAAGCGCTCGCGCGGAAGCTGGGAGGAAAAATCGACATCCACTAGACCATGGGCGAATATGACGCAGTTGCCATGGTGGAGATGCCGAGCGACGAGGCCTACAACCGATTCACCCTCTCGACCGCAGCCCTTGGAAACATACGCACAAAGACCCTGAAAGCCTGGACGCTAGAAGCGTTCCAGAAGGTAACAGACCAGCTCTAGAACGGGCCACCGCTCTCCTCCGACTCTGAGCATCCCCTTCTTCTTCGATTTCGTCAAAGCTACTAGCCGGTACGCCTAGTCCCAGTCGTTTCGCCCACCAGATTCTCCCGACTGGTAGCTCACAAGACCCTGACCGCGGTCTTGCAGCTCGAACAGTATTGATAGATAATTCCCATAGTTATGGGAGCCGGGCTCTCGTCAGCGCCGTGAACAAGAACATGTAAAAGAGGTTGCATACAGCCCATGTGTTGCGCCTCCTCCAAATCGGACACTTCAATCACCCAGCCAGTAGGCTTCGCCTCCTCTAGATGACGCAAGAGATCGTCTAGGTTCGGAACGGGAAACTCCTCGAAGGGGACATGGAAAGAAGGTTTGTTCTCGGGCCTCAGTTTACACTTCCGTGGACTAGATTGCTTACTGGTCCGACGCTTCTTCGAAGCTTATCATTCCACAGTCTCAAAGATGAACGTCCGAGTTTAAGACTTGAGTAGAACCAGCTGGAGGAGAGACCATAGCCCTCGGATTTGCTCGCCGATGACAGAGACAACCATTACCTTCAACGTTCCCCGCGGCACCGCGTACATCACCGCGCAGCAACTTGTCATCTACGCCGGCTCCTTCACCTACTACGTCCTTCTAATCCGGATCCTCAACCTCTCCCAAATCGGTGAGGTCTCTCTCCTTGCCGCAGTATCCGCCGGATTCACTACCGTCACACAGCTCGCTCTTCCAGCAGCAGCAACCCGCTTCATTTCCGCTAGCCTAGGAGGAAGGGATCCGCCCGTTGCCGGAGGCGTGGCACGGACTAGCCTCAGACTGACCATAGCAATTGCCACTCCTGTGCTTCTACTTTCAGTCTTCGCATCACCCTGGATCGCCAGTACAGTTTTCAAAGACTCCAATGCAACCGCGTTCCTCGTCGTCGCCTTCGCCGCCTCCTTCCTCCTCGACCTCACAGCGCTCTACGGCGCATATTTTCTCGGCCTCGGACGCTACGCTGAAATGACATACCAGAACATCCTCTTCCACCCCTTGAGCCGGGGCCTCGGACTAGTCCTCGCCTACAAGGGCCTCGGACCACTCGGAATACCCGCAGGATGGGCCATCGGCGCCTTCGCAGCCCTCTTACTATCGATCTATCTCATGAAAGGCAAGCTTCCAAGAGCCGATAATTTCCCGGCCCGAACACTACTCGTCTTCAGCCTCCCATTACTCGCCTCAGCCCTAGTCACCCTTCTGCAGAGCTGGGGAGACATCGCACTCCTCCAAGCAATTCTAGGCCAGTTCGGCACCACCGGCGCATACTACCTGGTCGTAACAAGCGTCTCCTTCCTGTCCATCCTCTGGACCCCAGCCGCCGGAGCACTCTACCCCGCACTATCCTCAAGCTACACCAGCCAAGGACCAACAGGAGTATTACAGAAACTCGGGATAGCAATGCGGCTCGTCAATCTAACAGTCCTCCCGACCGGCACCGCCCTAGCAGTAATCGCGCCCACCGCTCTGGAAGCCGTCTACGGGCCCTCACTCCTCGCAGGCACAATACCCTTCGCCATTCTAGCAATAACGATCATCTTCTCCGCCCAGAGCCTCCTCCTCATCACCACCCTACAAGCTATCGGGAAGACAAAGCCCATCCTCGGAATCGGCGTAGCTGCCACCATCATCGACCTGGCAGCCGTCGGTCTTGGAGCACGACCATTGGGAACAACCGCTGGTGCCATCGGCAGAGCACTGCTTGCCGCAGGGATGATGACTCTGGCTTGGTGGACGCTACGCCGAGTCTTACACGTGCCACTAACGCATGGATTGTCGAAAGCGCTCCTCGTAGCCCTCCTCACAGCGGTTCCCCTGGCAATCATCGACTACGCTCTAGCGACAAGCCTCCATCTCACGCCGTTCTTCCGTCTACCCGTTCTCGTAATCGTATTCGCATTTTCATTCCTCATCGTCTGTCGCGAGCTTTCCGTCTTTGCCGAGACTGACTTCGACCTCTTGGAAAACGCTCTTCCTCGCGTCCTCGTCCAATACTTGGACGTGCTTGAACGGTTCTTGGTTCGTGAGACGACAGCTTGATCCCAGTGGAATAATGAGATGCGAGAATCGCCAGACTTTATAGTTCCTCACAGATTCCTCTCTTCATCTTGAAGACTAAATCGGACGCTATCTCGATCGTCGGAATGGGCTACGTTGGCCTGTGCACCGCCGCAACCTTCGCGTCCCGTGGCATCCGGACAATAGGAATCGATATCGATGAAGAGAGAATAGATAAGATACGGAAGGGCAGCGCGCCTATCCATGAGCCTCAACTCGATGGTATGCTGAATAAGGCTGTCAAGGACAAGCTTCTAGACGCGACTACTGACATAACGTATGTAGCCGACACCGACACAACTTTCCTGACCGTCGGTACCCCGAGCCGGAAGGATGGATCCATAGATCTCAGGTTTCTCAAGCAGGCCGTAATTGACCTGGGCGACTCTCTCTGGAAAAAAGGCGGATACCATCTTGTGGTCGTCAAGAGCACTGTTGTCCCGGGCACAACGAGCAACGTTGTGAAACCGATACTCGAAGATCACTCGGAGACAAAACTGGGCCTTAGCCTCGGTCTCTGCGCTAATCCCGAGTTCTTGAAAGAAGGCACCGCGATCAACGACGCCCTCCATCCGGACAAAATAGTCATCGGATCCAGCGACAAGAAATCCGCAGCCAAGCTCACCAAGCTCTACAAAACATTTTATCAGGGAGAACTCCCACCGCTCATCGTCACTAATCCTGAGAGTGCCGAGCTGGTCAAGTACGCCAGCAACGCCTTCCTCGCAACGAAGATCAGCTTCATCAACACAATCGCCAATATCGCCCAACAAACGCCCGGTGTCGACGTAGGCACAGTGGCCGAGGCAATCGGTCTTGACCCTAGAATCGGAGAATTATTCCTCAAAGCCGGACCTGGATATGGAGGCAGCTGTTTCCACAAAGACATTCAAGCCCTAATCAACTACAGCAATACGAGAGGATACGCCCCCGTTCTATTCCAGGCGACAGAAGAGACCAACGAAAAACAAGCCACCAGAGTCGTGGATATGGCGGAGAAGCTCCTCGGATCTCTATCCGATAAGAAAATCGCAGTTCTAGGTCTCGCGTTCAAGAAAGACACCGATGACATCCGCGAAGCTGCCTCGTTACGAGTGATCAGTCAACTCAAGAAGAGAGGCGCACAAGTCATCGCCTATGACCCCATGGCCATTCCCAACGCGAAGAAAACGCTCTCGGGCCAAATCGTCTACGCGGAGAACCCTCGCTCTACACTCAAGGGAGCAGACTGCGCAGTCATAATGACCGAATGGGACCAGTTCCGGAAACTCAAACCCCAAGACTTCCAGGCGCTCATGAAGACCCCGAACGTCGTAGACGGAAGGAGAATCTACGACCCGGACAAGTTCAAACAACTAAACTACGTCGCTATCGGGTTAGGACCCGCGAATCATTAGAACTGAAGCTGGAAAGGAAACACCACTCGTGTGCAGCATGAGATAGATTGTCTCACGCTCATGTTCGACGGCAGGGGTTTAGTTGATGAATCGTACAAGGACGGCTCCGGCTCCGAACACGGAATCTACCAAGCTTACAAGCTCGCGCTCTACCTCTACGCCCTCCAAGCCACAGGCACATACTATTACGGGGAGAAAGACAATCTCTTCTGGTCACAGGGCGCTAACGACGGCTTCCACGCAGGCTACGACCAAGCGGGAGCATACGCGGACTTGCCCTTGTCGACTAGGAAAAGAGTGATATTCATTGTGACAGGGACGGCTCTCTCGAAAGCGTTTTGCTCTCTACTAGCTTAGTCATCGCGAAGATGCGCCAGAATATTTTCGTCGTAATGCCCGCCGCCTACACCATCGTCTTACTCCTCTACTACGCCTACCACGGCGTCTTGTTCCAGTATGCTCTCGGAGTATTTTTCTGGCTGCTTTGCCGCTAACACTCTATCTCGGCCACACAAAGAATTTCCTCAGAGAGCTCACTCCTTTCGTCGCACTACTCCTCTCCTACGAAACACTCCAGGGACTAACAGGAACACTCAATACTGTCCCGGTCCCGGTCATCCAACTCGCAACACCCCACAATATTGTAGGCGGGGTCCAGGCAGCATTTTACTCATGACCCAGGTAGCGACGATACTTTACGGCCTGCACTTTCCCATCGTCGTCGCCCTCTCGCTTCTGCTCTGGTACTCGGACAAAACACTGTTCAACAAGTACATGCTCGCACTGGTCGTCTCGTCTTACGCATCGCTGACCGTCTACGTGCTCGCCCCATCCGCGCCCCCCTGATACATGGGGGTCGCCACCAATCTGCTACAGACCAACACGCCCGTCCAAGCCTCACCAAGCCTCTTCTCAAAGACCGTAACCGACTCAGCGATGATCGAATCGGACCCGCTGGCAGCCATCCCCAGCCTTCACGCAGCCTACATCACTCTCTTCTGCTACTTCGCCATGAGACTGCGAACCCGCTATGGATTTATCAGCGTCCCGCTCACTGCCGGCGTCCTCTTCTCCACCGTCTACCTGGGCCAGCACTACTTGA